>Ga0126307_10001215_pt1 | contig 16966 bp, 13 predicted proteins | sample Plot28_FD_89955 | JGI IMG/M metagenome (GOLD analysis project Ga0126307, IMG submission 89955) | Serpentine soil microbial communities from UC McLaughlin Reserve, CA, USA - Plot28 | ecosystem: Environmental > Terrestrial > Soil > Grasslands | place: USA: UC McLaughlin Reserve, Lake County... | reverse complement strand
CGCGATCAGCAGCACGGAGAACACCGTTCCGAGGACGACGGCAATCACCCGCCGCCGCCGCCGCTTCGGCTGGGGCGGATCGGGGAGGCCGCGAACCGCGGTCACGATGTTGAGGCGGCTCACACGCCACGAAGAGAACGTCACGACGGCGAGGGTCAGGAGGACGCCGATCGCGTACGAGACCACGAGGCTCGGCAAGCGCACCTGACGCTGCACCTCGACGCCGAACTCGCTCAGCGCGCCGGCCATCAGGGCGACCATCGCGAACGCGGCCGCGATGCCGAGCAGGGCGCCGACGGCGGCCGCGATGACGTCGTAGGCGAGGCCCTCGTACACGAACATCTGGACGAGGTGCCCGCGGCGGGTGCCGATCGCACGGGCAATTCCCATCTCGCCGCGACGCTCGGCCGAGAGCATGACGAAGATCAGAAAGACCAGCAGGATTCCGGCGATGATCGAGAAGCTGCCGAACGTGGTGAACAGCGACATGAACATGCTGCCCTGCTCGTCGGCAGCCTCGAGTGCGTCTCGCTTCGCGGGAGTCGCCTCGAGGCCGTACCGGTCGAGCACCGGCTGCAGCGCCTCGAGCACGGCGTCGGTGTGCCCGACACCGTCCGTCGCTCCGCCGACGTTCGAGATCAGGACGTGCTTGATCAGCCCCTCCTTGTCGAGCAGCTTCTGCGCCGTGTTCAGCGGCATCAGCGCCGCGGGGCCGTCCGTTCCCGTGCCGTCGTAGTCGACGATCGCGCGGACGCGCACGGAGCGGGTGCGCCCGCCCGCGAGCACGCGCACGATGTCTCCCTCGCGCGCGTGGAGCTCGTCGGCCGCGTCCTCGTTCAGCAGGACAACGCCCTGCTTCAGCTCGGCGAGGGCGATCGGCCGGCCGTCGGTCAGCGTGATGTCGCCGAAGCCGTCGAGGCGGGCAGGGTCGCTGGCGAACAGCGTGACCCGCGGCTCCGTCTGCCCGGTCCGCGGCGCGACCACGGCAACCTGCTCCACGATCGCCGGCGCCACGCCGTCGACCACGCGCGAATGCCGAGCGGCGCCGTAGACGTCGAACAGCTGGCTCTCGGGGAAGTAGCGAACGGCGGCGCTCTGGCCTCCTCCACCGCCCTCGATCGCACTGGTCGCGGCGATTGCGTCCTCGGCGCCTCGTGCGCTGACGAGCTCGTCCGTCTGGCCGAGCGCCGTCACGGCCGTCGAGCGGATCGTGTTGCTCATCGTGTCGCCGGTCGTCATCGCGGCCGCGACGATCGTGGTGCCGAGCATCAGGCCGATTACGATCAGCGCAGTTCGGCCCGGGCGCCGCGGGACGTTGCGGACACCGAGCTTGAAGAGGATGCGGTTGCGGATCGCGAGGCCGGCGACGAGCGCCAGCGAGACGCCGAGCACCGCGGCCAGGACGACCGCGAGCGTTCCGGTCGGAATGCCGAAGAGCTCGTTCACGGTGATCCCTCCTCAGGCGAGCGTCGGGGCGTCCGCGAGACCGACCTCGTAGCGCTCTCGACCCGCCGGCTCGCGGAAGAGTGTCAGGTACTCCTCGAGCTGCTCGTCGTAGAAGCGGCCGTGGTCTCCGGCGGCGTCCTCTTCTGTCTCCCAGAGGCTCATGATCAGCGCCTTGCCGTCGGGCGTGGTGAGGACGTACACGCCCTCGTAGCCGTCCTGCTCGCGCAACTGTGGGAGCACGCGCTCCCAGAACAACTCGAGCGCCGAGTCCATGTCGACCCGGACGGTGTCGATTTCAAGCAGCGTGACTCGCGAGTACACGGTCGCTCACCTCCATCAGTTGTTCCTCGACGATGCGACCGTCGACCATGCGGACGATCCGATCGGTCGCACGTCCGACCGAGATGTCGTGGGTGACGATCACGAACGTCAGGCCGCGCTCGAGGTTGAGGCGGCGCATCAGCTCGACGATCTCGTGCGCGTTCTCGCTGTCGAGATCGCCGGTCGGCTCGTCCGCCCAGACGATCGCCGGGTCGTTCACGAGCGATCGGGCGATCGTCACGCGCTGGCGCTCGCCGCCCGAGAGCTCCTCGGGGACGTGCGCGCCGCGCTCTTCGAGGCCGACGAGCTCGAGTGCCGCTTGGGCTTGGCGGCGCGCCTCCTTCGGAGCCACGCGCGCGATGAGCAGGGGCAGCTCGACGTTCTCGACCGCGGTGAGGACGGGCATCAGGTTGTAGAACTGGAAGACGAAGCCCATGTGCCGAGCGCGGTAGTCCGTGCGCTGCCGGTCGGACATGGACTTGAGCGACACGCCCTCGATGAGCACGTCGCCCTGGTCGATCGCGTCGAGTCCCGAGAGGCAGTTGAGCAGCGTGCTCTTGCCGGAGCCGCTCGGGCCCATCACGCCGACCATCTCCCCGCGCGCCACGATCAGGTCGATCTCGCGCAGGGCATTCACCTGCACTTTGCCGGTGTCATAGGTCTTCGAGGCCATGCGGGCCTCCACGATGGGCTGTATGTCGGTCATGCCGCCACCCTCCCCTCGCGTGGGCGGGCGTTCATCGTGGCCGCCCCTGTTCCTCCTTTCGGCTTTTCACTGATTGCACGCAGAAATGTCTTGCCGGCCTCGGCGAACGCGGTCGGCACGAGCGCGAGCGCAACCACGATCGCCGCGTCCCCGGCGCCGAGCGCAGTCGTCCCGAACGGCTCCTGGAGCGCAGGCACGTAGACGGCGAGCGCGACGACGACGGTCGAGAGCGCGACGCTCGCGAGCAGGTAGGCGTTGCGCGGCAAGTGCCAGGCCGGCTCGCGTCGGGATCGGCAGCTGAAGACCAGCACCAGCTCGGCGAGCGCGACGGTCGCGAAGGCCATTGTTTGCTCGTCGCCGCTGCCTGCGCGGCCGACGAGGAACGCGGCGAAGGCCGCCCCACCGACGACCGTCCCGAGCCCGGCGAGCGTCAACCAGTCTGCCCGGCCGAACAACCGTGTGCGTGAATGCGGGCCTCGCTGCATCGCCGTCGCCGACGCGGGGTCGCGTGAGAGGGCGACCGCGGGTAGCCCGTCCGTGAGGACGTTCACGAGCAGGACCTGGACGACGGTCATCGGCGCGCCCAGGCCGGCGAGCACGGCAACGGCGAAGAGCGCGACCTCGCCGAAGTTCGCCGAGAGCAAGAACGCGACGAACTTGCGGATGTTCTCGGCGATCCGGCGACCCTCGCGGATTGCGGCCACGATGGTCGCGAAGTCGTCGTCGGTGAGCACGATGTCCGCTGCCTCGCGCGCGGTCTCCGTCCCGGCACGCCCCATCGCCACCCCGGCGTCGGCGCGCCGGAGCGCGGGGGCGTCGTTGACCCCGTCGCCTGTGACCGCCACGACGTCGCCGCCCGCCTGGAGCTGCTCGACGATCGCGAGCTTGTCGGCCGGGGTGATACGCGCGTGAACGTCCTCCGGCTCCAGCTGGAGCTCGGCCGCGGTCGCGCGCGCGGTCGCGGGGTGATCGCCCGTGAGCATCTTCACACCCACGCCCGCCGCGCGCGCTTCGCGGATGGCGCTGCCCGCGCTCGGCCGGAGGGGGTCGTGGAGCGCGATCAGCCCCACGTGCATGAGCCCGTTGCCGATGGACCGCGCAACGGCGAGAACGCGAAGCCCTTCCTCAGCCCAGGCTCGGGCTGCAGCGTCGGCCTCACGGCTCGCCACCCCGTCGGCAACCTCGGCGAGCAACACCTCGGGCGCTCCCTTGGAGAACGTGACCTCGCGTGCATCGTCGTCGCGGTAGGTCCGCGTCATCCGTCGGCTCGCGGGGTCGAACGGGACCTCGGCGACAAGCGTCCGTCCGGCCAGCGTCGACTCGAGTAGACCCCGCTCGTGCGCGGCGAGAACGATCGCGGCGTCGACCGGGTCCCCGACCACCTCCACGCGCTCGTCGCGCTCGAGCAGCTCTGCCGCGGATGCGAGTACCGCAGCCGTAAGCACGTCCGCCTCCGAGCTCGCGCCGGAGGGCTTGACCGCGGCGACCTGGAGGGCGTTCTCGGTCAGCGTTCCGGTCTTGTCGGTGCAGACGAGCGTCGTCGCGCCGAGGGTCTCCACGGCGGCGAGGCGGCTCACGATCGCGCCGCGCTCGGCCATGGCGCGGGCGCCGAGAGCGAGCGCGATCGTGACCGTGGCGGCCAGCCCCTCGGGCACGGCGGCGACTGCGACGGAGACGCCCACGAAGAATGCGTCCCGCAGCGGCTCCCCGCGGAGAGCCATTGCGGCGGTGAGCGCAACGGTCAGGACGACGCCGCCGGCAGCCAGGATGCGGGCCATCGACCCGAGCCTCTCCTGGAGCGGGGTTTGCGGCGGGCGGGCCGCAGCCACGAGCCTCGCGATTCGGCCGGCCTCGGTGGCATCCCCGGTCGCGACGACGAGTGCGCGTCCACGACCGCGTGTCACCGCCGTGCCTGCATGGAGGAGCGAGCGGCGGTCGCCGAGGACGGCATCCGCCGCGACCGGGTCGGCGGTCTTGCCGACGGGCATCGACTCCCCGGTCAGCATCGACTCGTCGACCTCCAGCCCGTGCGCCTCCCCGAGCCGCGCGTCAGCGGCGACGCCGTCGCCTTCGCGGACGACGAGTACATCGCCGGGCACTACGTGCTCGGCCGGAACCTCGCGTTCGCGTCCGTCGCGGATCACGTGCGCCGTGCGACGGAAGCGATCCCGCAACGCCAGCACAGCCCGTTCTGCGCCGCTCTCCTGCGTGAACCCAAGGACGACGATCAGGCCGATCGCGACCGCTTCGACCCGTTCGCCGAGCGCGGCCGCGACCACCACGGCGACCACGAGTACGCCACGATCGGGTCGGCGAGCTGGCGCCCGGCGATCGCCGCGTACCGCGGCCGCTCTGGCCGGTTCGGCGCGTTCCTGCCGAAGCGCTGGAGTCGCGCCGTCGCCTCCGCCGTCGTCAACCCGGCGGCCGGGTCGGTTGCGAACCGGGCCGCGACGTCCTCGACACGCGTCGCGTGCGGCGGCAGGGCCGGGTGCTCGGTCATCGCACACAGCGTGGGCACTGCCCCGTTCGGACGGCATCGGCGCCGTAACCGACCGAAGCTGCGGCCAACTACGCACGCGGATTCGGATTCGGCCCCGATGCCGGTTCCGGCGCGCGGGACGAGGCTAGGCGAAAACCGAGAACGAGGAGGTCGTCATGACGGCGGCAACGGAGCGTAAGCCGATGCGAGCGACTCACGTCGGCGAGGTCATGCACGAGGGTGTGCTCACCTGCGGTCGGGACGAATCGCTTGTCGCTGTGGCTCGTTCGATGGCCGACCACCGCGTGCATTGCATCGTCGTGACCGACGGTCGGTCGCAGGAGCCTGCCCTGTGGGGCGTCGTGTCCGACCTCGACCTAGTCGCCGCCGCAAGCGTTCGCGAACTGGAGGAGCAGGTGGCGGGCGCGGCCGCGGCGACGCCGGCGCTCATGATCGCGCCCGACGACACGCTCCAGCGCGCGGCGCAGGTCATGGTCGAGCACGCGCTGACGCACCTCGTCGTCGTCGACCTCGGCCGCCCCGTCGGGGTCATCTCGACGCTCGACGTCGCGGACTGGCTCGCCGGCCGCACGGCAGCCTGAGATGGCGGTGATGCTGGGCGGGCTTGCGACCCGTTCGCGCGTGACCATGCCGTCTCGCGGTCGTTCGCGACCCTCGACGCGGCGGTGGGCGCGTCCGTGGTTGCTCGCCTGGCTCGGCGGACCCCTGATCGGAATCGCGAACGGCGTCACCCGAGAGCTCGTCTACCGCGATCGAGTCAGCGAGCTGACGGCTCACCAGATCTCGACTGGGACCGGCGTCGGTCTGTTCGCGCTCTACTTCTGGCTCCTCGACCGCCGCTGGCCGCTGCCATCGCGCCCCGCCGCGCTACAGGTTGGCGCGGTCTGGGTCACGCTCACGGTTGCATTCGAGGTCGGCTTCGGTCACTGGGTGGACGAGAAGAGCTGGTCGGAGCTGGCCCACGACTACAACGTCGCCGACGGCCGCTTGTGGGCGCTCATGGTCACCTGGGTCGGCCTCGGGCCGCTCGTGGTCAGCGAGTTCCGGCGGCGCTGAGTGAGCGCCGGCGCCGTCTTCGTCGCGGCGCTCGGGACCGCGCTGGCGACGGGGCTCGGGGCCCTCCCGTTCCTGCTGTTCGCGCATCCGAATCGATCCGCGCTCGGTGCTGCCAACTCTCTCGCGGCTGGTGCGATGGCGGGCGCGAGCGCTGGGCTCGTGTGGGAGGGATGGCAGCGCGACTCGATCGGCGTCCTGCTCGGACTCGTGGCAGGCGCAATCTTCATCGCCGCCACGCGGCGGCTGCTGAGGCGTGACGGAGAGCACCACTTCGGTGCGATCGAAGGGGCCGACGCGATCGCAATGCTCATGATCGTCGGCGTGATGACGATTCACTCGTTCACCGAGGGCGTCGGCGTCGGCGTCGCCTTCGGGGGCGGCGAAGAGCTCGGCATCGTCATCGCACTAGCGATCGCCGTTCACAACATCCCCGAAGGGCTTGCGATCAGCCTCGTTCTCGTCCCCAGAGGGGTCTCGGTCGGTCGGTCGGTCGCCTGGAGTGTGTTCTCGAGCCTTCCGCAGCCCCTGATGGCCGTGCCCGCCTTCCTCTTCGTCGAGTCCTTCGAGCCGCTCCTCCCTGCCGGTCTCGGTTTCGCGGCCGGGGCGATGGTCTGGATGGTGGGGGAGGACTTGCTTCCGGAAGCGACACGCGTGGCCCCGGTCTGGATCGTGGCGCTCGTGACCGCTGTCGCCGCGGTTGCGATGCTCGCGCTGCAGGCCGCCCTCCTCTGATCCGTAAAAAGCCGCGCTGCGGAGGGCGGTTTTCGCGGTTGGCCGCCTTCGTCGCCCGGGCGACCATCCAGGCGTATATTCGAAAGGAGGCCGACGATGAAAATCATCGTGGTCGGATATGACGAAGGCGAGCCCGCGAAGCGTGCACTCGCGCGCGCCGTGGACCTCGCGACGGCGTTCGGCGGCAAGCTGGTCGTCACCAGCGTGGCGCGCGCGCTCGTTCCCGCGGGACACGGCCTCGCGCCCGAAGACCCGGTCGACACCCTCGCGGAGCACGACGAGCAGCTGCGTCAGGCTTCCGCCTTCCTGGCGGAGCAGGGCGTTGATGTCGAGTACCGCACCGGGCTCGGCGATCCCGGGCACGAGATCGTGCGCCTCGCCGAGGAGCTCGACGCCAACATGATCGTCGTCGGCACGCGCGAACCCGGATTCATCGCTCGGCTGTTCGGCCTGAGCGTCAGCGGCGACGTCCAGCGCTACGCGCACTGCGACGTCCTGATCGTCCACTGAACACGGGAGGCACGACCATGCGCGGTGATACCACCAAGGTCCTGATCGCAGGAGGCGGCGTCGCCGCGCTCGAGGCCGCGCTCGCATTGCGCGCGCTCGCGGGAGAGCTCGTCGAGGTCGAGCTGCTCGCGCCCGAGCCACAGTTCTGGTACCGGCCGATGTCGGTGGCCGAGCCATTCGGGCTAGGAGAAACGCAGCACTTCGACCTCGGGCAGCTCGCCGCGGCTGCGGGTGCGTCGTTCACGCCGGGGGCACTGACGGCGGTCGACGTCTCGGGGAAGCGGGCGCGGACGACCGCCGAGACGATCGAGTACGAGGCGCTGGTGATCGCCGTGGGCGCCGAGCCGCGGTCGGCTGTCCCCGGCGCGTTGACCTTCCGCGGTCCCGCGGATACCCAGCGCGTAGAAGAGGTGTTGACGAGGGTCGGTCGCGGTGATATCGAACGGCTGGCGTTCGTCGTTCCGGCAGGAGCGGTGTGGACGCTGCCCGCCTACGAGCTCGCATTGATGACCGCGGCACGCGTCGCCCAGGGGCCCGCGCGCCACGTCGAGCTGCTGTTCTTCACGCCGGAGCGAGAGCCGCTGGCCATGTTCGGCCCTGCGGCCGGTGAGGCAATCGAGTCATTGCTCCGTGACGCGGTCGTCGAAGTCCGGACGGGCACCTACGTCGACGCCTTCGTCGACGGAGAGCTTTTGTTGGGCGCCGACGGAAGCGTTCCAGTCGACGCGGCGATCGCACTACCGCACTTGACGGGCCGGCGCATCCACGGCATCCCGCAGACCGTCCAAGGGTTCATCCCAGTCGACTCCCGCGCTGTCGTCGTCGGGCTCCGGGACGTGTACGCCGCCGGAGACATCACGAGCTTTCCCGTCAAGCAGGGCGGCATCGCTGCCCAGCAGGCCGAGGTCGCCGCGACCTCGATCGCGATCTCTGCGGGCGTTGATGTCGAGCCTCACCTCTTCCGGCCGGTCCTACGAGGCGTGCTCCTGACCGGCTCGGCGCCGCGGTACCTGCGCCGCGAGATCACGGGGGGCTTTGGTGAAACCTCGGTCGCCGACACCGAGCCGCTCTGGTGGCCTCCCGCGAAGATCGTCGGACGCTACCTCTCGCCGTTCCTCGGTTCGTTCGCAGGCGTGGAGGTGCCTCCGGAAGCCGCAGCTCCCACCGGTTCGGTCGACGTCGAGGTCAAGCTCGACGAGGAGGACGTTTCTGGACTCACCACGCGCCGGCCACCGCTGCCGGGCGAGCAAACCGTCGACGACGTCATGCACGCCGATCCGCTCGTCGTCGCTCCGGAGGACACGCTGGGCGAGGTCGCCGAGCGGCTGCGCGAGCGCGATGCGGGCTCCGCGCTCGTCTGCGACTACGGCCGGCTGATCGGGATCCTCACCTCGCGCGACCTGCTCAGGGCGTACGCCGAGCGAGTCCACCCCAGCGAGGGCCGTGCGCGAGAGTGGATGACGGCCGAGCCTCTCAGCGTGCCGCTCGGCACCTCGCTCGAGGAAGCGGCGCTCGTGATGTCTGGCCACGGCTTCCATCACCTGCCGGTCGTCGACGACGACGGCCGTGCGCTGGGCGTCGTCGGGCTGCGCGACACCGTGCGTGCCGGCGCCTTGCCGCGCCTCCACATCGGCCTCGGGCTGTAGCCGCAGGCGGCTTCGGTAATTCCCCGCAGAGAGGTTCAGCGGCCCCGCTGATTCCAGGCAAGCACCGGTCGATGAAGCTGGGGCCAGGTAACGGCCGACGAAAGGAGAAGGAGATGCGACAGCTATTTGCATATGGAGGGATTGCAGCGAGCCTGATCCTCGTCGCGTTCGGCATCGGCGCGATCGCGATCGGGATCGACGGGCGGAACGAGGTTCGGGACGCGATCGCTGAGCAGAACATCACGGCGACGCCTGACGCGCCCGCGCTCACGAACGGCAAGCTCGACGCCGGGCAGGCCATCAAGACGGGCGCCCAGGCAAAGGCATTCGCCGACGTGATGGAGCACCACGCGCTCGAGGCGACGAGCGGACAGCGCTATGCCGAGATGGGCCGCTTCCTGACCAAGGACGGGAAGGCGACAAGCGACGAGAACCTCGCCGCGAAGGATCCGAAGACCGGACAGCCGGTCGAGAACGGGCTCCGGAACCTCTGGGTGACGGAGACGGCGTTGACCACCGCGCTCAACACCTCCTTCTTCGCGGAGCGGGTCGCGGTGTTCTCGATCGTGATGGGTATCGCGATGCTTTTCACGGGCATCGGGTTCCTCGTCCTGACGCTGGGCGGGGCCCTTGGGGCTGTCAAGGTCCCGAGCCGCAAGAGCCAGGTCAAGACAGCGTCGGCCGCTACCTAGCACCACAGCGGCTACCCGACGGCGGGCGGGCCTCCGGGCCCGCCCGCCGTCTTTCTACGGCCACGTGCCGCGCTCGGAAAGGACCAGAATGGCGCCTGTGCTGACCGAAGCTGCCGACGTGATCCTTCGTGACGGACGAACGCTTCGGCTGCGCGCGCCCCGGAGAACGGAGGCCGACGGCCTGCTGGAGTTCTTCAGAGGGCTGTCAGAACAGAGCCTCTATCGCCGCTTCCACGGCTTCCCGCAGGTCGGCGAGCAGCTCGTCGAGCCGCTGCTCGAGCCCGACTGGAACGAGCGTGGCGCCTTGCTCGCGACGCTTGTCGAAGACGACCGCGAGAGCGTCGTTGCAGTCGCGAATTACGTCCGCCTGCGCGACCCGGCGCTCGCCGAGGCGGCCTTCGCGGTGGCGGACGCACATCAACGACGCGGCATCGGCACGCGGTTGCTCGAGCAGCTGGCCGCGCGCGCCGGGGCCGTCGGAATCGAGAGCTTCGTGGCCGAGGTGCTTCCCGGGAACCGGGATATGCTCGGCGTCTTCGAGGCTGTCGGCTTCGAGTTGACGCGAGAGCTCCAGGGTGGCGAGCTGGAGGTCCGGTTCCCGATCGCGCCGACGGCGCGGTACGAGACGCGCGTTGCCGAGCGTGATCACACCGCCGTAACGGCCTCGCTTCGCCCCTTCTTCGAGCCGCGCACCGTCGCGGTGATCGGTGCGTCGCGTCGAAGGGGGTCGATCGGGGGGGAGCTCTTCCGCAACATCCTCGGCGGTGACTTCGCCGGCGCCGCGTATCCGGTAAACCGCGACGGCGAGCCGGTGGCGGGCGTGCGGGCGTACCGCTCGATCGCCGAGATTCCGGAGACAGTCGACGTCGGGGTGATCTCGTTGCCGGGGGCGGCCGTCGTGGAGGCGGCCGAACAGGCGCTCAGGGCGGGGACTCGTGCGCTGGTGGTCATCTCGGCGGGCTTCGCCGAGATCGGCAGCGAAGGCGTCGAGCGCCAAGAGCAGCTGCTCGCGCTCGTGCGCTCGCACGGGGCGCGACTGATCGGGCCCAACTGCCTCGGGATCGCGGCAGCAGGTCCGAGCCTCAACGCGACCTTCGCGGCACGCTCGGCATCGGCCGGCAACATCGGCTTTTCGTCCCAGAGCGGCGCCCTCGGGGTCGCGCTGCTCGAGGCGGCGAAGTCGCGCGGCCTCGGGCTCTCTGCGTTTGTGTCGATCGGCAACAAGGCCGACGTCTCGACGAACGACCTGCTCGAGTGGTGGGAGGACGACGAGTCGACGGCGCTCGTCCTGATGTACGTCGAGTCCTTCGGCAATCCGCGACGGTTCGGCCGCCTCGCCCGCCGTGTTGCCCGTCGGAAGCCGATCCTGGCGCTGAAGAGCGGCACGAGCGCGAGCGGGCGGCGGGCGGCGAGCTCCCACACCGCGGCACTCGCCGGCTCGGAGACGGCGGTCGACGCTCTTTTCCACCAGGCGGGGGTGATCCGCGCGGCCTCGCTGGAGGAGCTCGTCGATGTCGCCGCGCTGCTCTCGACGCAGCCGGAGCCACGAGGCCGAAGCGTTGCCGTGATCACGAACGCGGGCGGGCTTGGGATCCTGTGCGCCGACGCGTGCGAGGCGGCCGGGCTCGACCTCGCGATGCTCGGGCCAGAGACGTCACACGAGCTCGCCGAACTGCTTCCCGCCGAGGCGAGCGTGGCGAACCCCGTCGACATGCTCGGAGGCGCGACCGCCGCGATGTATGCCGCCGTCGTGCCCCGGGTGCTGGCCGATCCGAGGGTGGATGCGCTCATCGTGCTTTTCGCGCCCACCGTCGCCGCGACCGCGGACGAGGTCGCCCTCGAGGTCGAGGAGGCTGCCCGCAGCGCGGGCGCGGACAAACCGGCGCTTGCGGTGATCATGGCGGCGGAGGGCATTCCGGAGGCGCTGCGGGCCCTGAGCCGCCACGTCGCGTCCTTCGCCTATCCCGAGTCCGCGGCCCGTGCGCTCGGCCGGGCGGCCGAGAGGGCGGAGTGGCTGCGCGCCCCGCAAGGCGACGTCGTCGAGCCGGACGGCATCGACCGCGACGCGGCGCGGCGCGTCGTCGAGCGGGCGCTTGCCGAGGGCGACGACGCGTGGCTCGCTCCGGCCGAGGTGCGCGAGCTCCTGCTCGCCTACGGGATACCGCTCGTTCCGGAGCGCGTTGCGGCCGACGCCCACGAGGCGGCCCGCGCCGCTGCCAACCTCGGCTTCCCCGTTGTCGTCAAGAGCGCCGTCCCGGGTGCGCACAAAACGGAGTCCGGCGGCATCGCGCTCGACCTGCGCGGCGAGGACGCGGTGCGCGCGGCGGCCGAGCGGATCGGCGGAGCCGTGCTCGTACAGCCGATGATCCGCGGCGGTGCGGAGCTCCTGGCCGGCGTCGTGCAGGATCCGGTGTTCGGTCCGTTGGTCGCGTTTGGTCCGGGGGGCGTCTTTGCCGAGCTGATCGGCGAGGCGGCGTTCCGGATCGCACCGCTCACCGACACCGATGCCGCCGAGCTCGTGGCCAGCGGGAAGGCGGGTCGCCTTGTCGCCGGCTTCCGCGGCGCCCCCGCCGCCGACGCGGACGCGCTTGCCGACCTGGTCCTCCGCCTGGCGCGCCTCGGCGACGAACATCCCGCGATCGCCGAGCTGGACCTCAACCCGGTACTGGCGCTGCCCGACGGCTGCGTCGCGGTGGACGCCCGCGTCCGGGTTACCCGGCCGGAGCAGCGGCTGCGCACGAAGACCTGGTAGCTGCGGCTTTTCCGCACTGGGGTTCGGTACCGCCACCGATGGCTGCGGCGCCGGCGCAAGCCAGCATGAAGGCATGAGCGAGATCTTCGACACCGTCGTCTGCGGCGTGGACGACTCGGAGGCCGGCTTTCTCGCCGCACGCCTCGCGGGGCGCATCGCGTCGTCCCAGGGCACGCTCGCGCTCATCTCCGTGGAGAACGCGAAGATGGCGGTTCACGCCGGCTGGCAGATGGCCGCCGTTTCCAGCCAGATTGCCGACGAGGCCCGCGACGCGCTCGAGCGCGGGCGGGAGGCCGTCGGCCCGGAGCGGCCGGTCGAATCACGCCTGCTGAGCGGCGAGCCGATCGACTGCCTCATGGCGGAGATCGAGCGTCGCGGCGCGAGTCTGATCGTCGTCGGCAGCCATGGCTTCAGCCGACCGATCGGGATGGCGCTCGGCTCGGTCGCCACGCACATGCTCCATGAGGCGCCGTGCTCGGTCCTGCTCGCGCGGGCTCCCGGCGACGTCGAGCGCTGGCCGCGGTCGATCGTCGTCGGCATCGACGGCTCACCCGGATCACGGGCGGCCGTAGAGGCTGCGCGGGAGCTGGCCGGGAGGTTCGGCGCGAGGCTGCGCGAGGTCGTCGCAGCGGACGCGACCGTCGACCTCGAGGCGGCGCGGGCCGTCTCACCGGAGGTGGAAGTCGTTCCGGGCAAGCCTGTCGACGAGCTCTCCGTCCTGTCGGAGTTCGCCGACCTCGTCGTGGTCGGCAGTCGTGGGCTGAAGGGCTTTCGGGCTCTCGGCAGCGTCAGCGAGCGCGTCGTCCACGAGGCTCGGTGCCCCGTTCTGGTGGTGCGGTCGCGATGAAGGTCAGAGCCCTGATGACGCGCGACGTGGTCACCGTGACCCCGCAGATGCCGCTGAAGGAGGTCGCGCGGCTGCTGTCGAGGCACGGCATCTCAGGGGTCCCGGTCTGCGATCGCGAAGGCAGCGTCGTCGGCGTCGTGACCGAGGCCGACATCCTCGTCAAGGAGATCGGCCTTCGACCCGGCCGGGGCGGCGCGCTCGCATGGCTCGTCGACGGCTCCGACGTCACGAAGATGCGCAAGGCGCTCGTGCGCACGGCCGGCGAAGCGATGTCCTCACCCGCGATCACGACGAGTCCCTGGAGGACCGTTACCGAGGCAGCGCGTCTGATGGTCGACCACCGCGTCAACCGGCTTCCCGTCCTCGACCGGACACGCCTCGTCGGGATCCTCAGCAGGGCCGACTTAGTGCGCGTGTTCAAGCGCTGCGACGAAGACATCCGAGCGCGAGATCCGCGACGAGGCGATCGGCGAGAGCCTCTGGGTGTCGCAAAACGACGTGGCCGTGGACGTGCGGAACGGCGAGGTCACGCTTCGCGGCCAGGTGACCGCGCGCAGTGACGCAGGCGTGCTGGTTGCGTTCGTCTCGACGGTGCCCGGCGCCGTCGGCGTCCGCTCCGAGCTCACCTGGGACACCGACGACGTCACCCATCCTCCACCTCGGAGCGTCGCGACCGGCTAGCGTTGCCAACGTGACCGAAACTCAGGCCGCTGCGCCGACGCGGACGGCCGAGGAGCTTCGGCTCCTCGACGCGTACTGGCGCGCGGCGAATTACGTCTCGGTCGGCCAGATCTACCTGCTCGACAACCCGCTCCTGCGCGAGCCGCTCGCGGCCCAGCACGTGAAACCACGGCTACTCGGCCACTGGGGGACGACCCCGGGCCTGAACTTCCTCTATGTCCATCTGAATCGGGCGATCCGCGAGCGCGATCTCGACGCGATCTACATCTGCGGCCCCGGGCACGGCGGCCCGGCGGTGGTCGCGAACGCCTACCTCGAAGGCACGTACAGCGAGCTCTACGCGCACGTCGGGCGGGACGAGGACGGGCTGCGCCGCCTCTTCCGCCAGTTCTCGTTCCCCGGCGGGATCCCCAGCCACGCTGCCCCCGAGACACCGGGCTCGATCCACGAAGGCGGCGAGCTGGGGTACGCGCTCATGCACGCGCAGGGCGCGGCGTTCGACAACCCGAAGCTGCTCGCGGCCTGCGTGATCGGCGACGGCGAGGCGGAGACCGGCCCGCTCGCGACCAGCTGGCAGGGCAACAAGTTCCTCAACGCGCGCACCGACGGCGCCGTGCTGCCGATCCTCCACCTGAACGGCTACAAGATCGCCAACCCGACCGTGCTCGCGCGCATCTCCGAGGACGAGCTCGAGGCATTCCTGCGGGGACACGGCTACGAGCCGCTCTTCTTCACGGGCGGGTTCGACGACGAGGACACGGTCGAGCTGCACGGCCGCTTCGCGGAGATCCTGGACACGGCGCTCGACCGGATCGCGGAGCTCCAGCAGGCCGCCCGCATAGAGGACGACGACGAGCGCAGGTCGTGGCCCGCGATCGTGTTCAGGACGCCGAAGGGCTGGACCGGGCCGAAGGAGGTCGACGGCAAGCCGGTCGAGGGCAGCTGGCGCTCGCATCAAGTCCCGCTCGCACAGACGAGGGAGAACGCGCAGCACCGGGCCGAGCTGGAGGAATGGCTCCGCAGCTACCGCCCCGACGAGCTCTTCGACGACTCCGGCCGGCTGCGGCCCGAGCTCGCCGAGCTACCGCCCGAGGGCGACCGCCGCATGAGCGCGAACCCGCACGCGAACGGCGGTCTGCTGCTCCGCGACCTGCTCCTGCCCGACTTCCGCGACTACGCCGTCGACGTCCCGAGGCCGGCGACCACCGAGGGCGAGGCGACGCGCGTGCTCGGCAAATTCCTCCGCGACGTGGTGACGCGGAACCCGGAGACGTTTCGCATATTCGGCCCGGACGAGACGGAGTCGAACCGACTCGGCGACGTGTTCGCCGTTACGGACCGCGTCTGGGAGGCGGAGATCGACCCGACCGACGACAACCTCGCGCGCGAGGGACGCGTCGTCGAGATGCTCTCGGAGCACATGTGCCAGGGCTGGCTCGAGGGCTACCTGCTGACCGGCCGGCACGGCCTCTTCAACTGCTACGAGGCCTTCACGCACATCGTCGACTCGATGTTCAACCAGCACGCGAAGTGGCTGAACGTGACGCGCGACATCCCCTGGCGGCGCCCGGTCGCTTCGCTCAACTACCTGCTCAGCTCGCACGTCTGGCGCCAGGACCACAACGGCTTCTCCCACCAGGACCCCGGCTTCATCGACCACGTCGTGAACAAGCGCGCCGAGGTCGTGCGCGTCTATCTGCCGCCCGATGCGAACACCCTCCTCTCGGTCGCCGACCACTGCCTTCGCAGCCGCCACTACGTGAACGTGATCGTGGCCGGCAAACAGCCGGCACTCCAGTACCTCTCGATTGAGGACGCGATCTTCCACTGCACGAGGGGTGCGAGCATCTGGCGGTGGGCGTCGACCGACGAGGGCGCCGAGCCGGACGTCGTGCTCGGATGCGCCGGAGACGTTCCCACGCTCGAGACGCTCGCCGCGGCGGCGATTCTCCGCGACCGGCTGCCCGAGCTGAAGGCGCGGGTCGTCAACGTGGTCGACCTGATGCGCCTCCAGCCCGAGTCGGAGCACCCGCACGGGCTCCCCGACAACGAGTTCGACTCGCTGTTCACGCGCGACAAGCCAGTCGTGTTCGCGTACCACGGCTATCCCTGGCTGATCCACCGACTGACCTACCGGCGCGCCAACCACCGCAACCTGCACGTTCGCGGCTACAAAGAGGAGGGCACGACCACGACGCCGTTCGACATGGTCATGCTCAACGACCTCGACCGCTTCCACCTCGTCCTCGACGTGATCGACCGCGTCCCGGGCCTCGGCGGGAAGTGCGCTCACTTGCGACAGGAGATGGCGGACCGACGCCTGGAGGCGCGGGCCTACACGCGCGAGCACGGCGAGGACCACCCCGACGTAGCCGCCTGGACCTGGCCGTTCTGACCGTCAACGCAGGCTCGACGAGCCTGAAGCTGCATCTCGTCGACGGCGACGAGGCGCGCCCCGTGGAGACCTTCGTACCCGCTGAGGCAGTCGGCCACCGTGTCGTCCACGGCGGCTCCCGCTTCGTCGAGCCGACGCCGATCGACGACGAGGTCATCCGCGGAATCGAGGAGCTACGCCCGCTTGCGCCCCTTCACAACCAGCCCGCGCTGAGGGCGATCCACGACGCGCGCGCGGCGCTCCCCGACGTTCCGCACGTTGCCGTCTTCGACACCGCGTTCCACCGGACGCTGCGCGCGGAGGCCGCGACATACGCCATTCCACGGCTCTGGCGCGAGGACTGGGGCATCCGGCGTTACGGCTTCCACGGGCTCGCGGTCGAGTCGGTGGTGGGACGGGTCGACGCCGAGCGCGTCGTTGTCTGCCACCTCGGCGGCGGCTGCTCGATCACGGCCGTGCTGCGAGGCGAGTCCGTCGACACGACGATGGGCTTCACACCGCTCGAGGGTGTGCCCATGGCGACGCGCTCGGGCTCCGTGGACCCCGGCGCGCTGCTCTACCTCGTCCGCGAACGCGGCCTTACGACCGAGGATCTCGATCGTGCACTCGAGCACGAGTCGGGTCTCGCCGCGCTCGGCGGGCTCGACGACCCCGACGCGTTCGCCGTCTACACCTATGCGAT
>Ga0126307_10001214_pt1 | contig 16971 bp, 17 predicted proteins | sample Plot28_FD_89955 | JGI IMG/M metagenome (GOLD analysis project Ga0126307, IMG submission 89955) | Serpentine soil microbial communities from UC McLaughlin Reserve, CA, USA - Plot28 | ecosystem: Environmental > Terrestrial > Soil > Grasslands | place: USA: UC McLaughlin Reserve, Lake County... | reverse complement strand
GCCGAAGGTCATCACTATCGAGCCGGCGATCATGAACGGTTTGATCCGCTTTACGCGGGCTATGATCTGGCCGCAGATAACCCCCATGGCCGTCATGCTGAGAACTAGCGGCGTGAGTACCGTGCCCGAGCCCGTGGCGGTCTTGCCGAGCACGCCCTGCACGAAGAGCGGGGTGTAGAGGATGATCCCGAACATCCCGATCCCGACCATGAACATGAGCAGCGCAGCGGAGCTGAAGACCCTGCTCTCGAACAGGGAGAGCGGAATGATGGGCTCGTCCGCCCTGAGCTCTACGGGCATGAAGGCGGCGAACAGGACGGCTGCGACCACGAACCCGATAACGACACGGGTGGCGTCCCAGTCGTAGCCCTCACCGACCCACGAGAGCGCGAGCAACAGCGAGACCACCGAGGCCGTTATGGTAGCGGCGCCGAGGTAATCTATCTTTACCCCGAACCGCCTGGCGCTCTGGTGGAGCACGACGGGCAGGGCGAAGAGCGAAAAGACGCCGAGGGGCAGGTTGATGTAGAAGACCCACCGCCAGGAGAGGTTGTCGGTGATCCAACCTCCCATCGTCGGACCGATAACGCTGGTCAGTGCGAAGACGCTGAAGAAGACGCCCTGGTACTTCGCCCGTCGCGCGGGGTCGGGGAAGATATCTGCGACGCTGGTGAATATGTTGGAGAAGATCATGCCCGCCCCGAGCCCCTGCAAGCCCCGGAAGAGTATCAGCTCCGTCATCCCCCAGGCCGCCCCGCAGAGCGCACTGGCAGCCAGGAAGATCGCCACTCCCGCGATGATGAACCATTTCCTGCCGTAGATGTCCCCCAGCTTGCCGATAACGGGGATCATGGCCGTCGAAGCCAGAAGATACGCCGTCGTAACCCAGGCGTAGTGCTCGAACCCGTCGAGGTCGGCGATTATCTTGGGCAACGCCGTCCCGACCACCGTCTGGTCCAGCGCTACCAGAAAGAGCGCGAGCATGAGCCCGGCAACCGCAAGCACGGTTGCCCGACGACCCGACCGCTCTCCTCGAGATACGTTCACGCCCATCTCCGCTCTCCCTCTAACTCTGATAGAAGGTCTACGACCTCGAGAACCTTCGACACCTAATACTTCATCGCCTCGGCGAGAAGCCCGAGCATCCGCCTGAGCTCCTCGAACTCTTCCTCGCTGAGTACGCTGTGAACCCTGCGCCGGAGCTGCTCGTTTATCTCGGGTAGCCCCCGCAATACCTCGAGCCCCTCCCGGGTCAGATACATCCGCATCACGCGGTTGTCCTCCAAGTCCCGCTCCCTCCGGATGAGCCCGTCACCCTCGAGCGACTGGGCCGTACGCGTCACGCGCGAAGGGTCCATCTCGTACTCCTGCGTGAACTCGCCCTGGCTCAACCCATCCCTCCGGCCGAGGACAGTCAGCAAGAACCACTTCATGCCCCCGACCCCGGACTCTCGCTCTATCGTCGCAACCATCCGCTTGAACGCCAGCGCGAGCGAAGGCAATACAGGATGGACGCCCTCGAAAACGTCTTCTCTCCTCTGCCCCTCTGCCATCTACTCACCTCTGACGACAATACGCCCGGGAGAGAAGTCTACGCCCGATCTTTGCCGTTTCAACCTTTGCGCATGAAAGGTTTGTGAGGGAGTTCACCCGGTTTCAGCATTGAGCTATCAGCAAGGACCAATAACTATGAGCTTGCTGGCGTTCTCCCTGCGACGTGTTCTTCGAAGAAGGCCAGCGTCCGCAGCCAGGCGTCCTCTGCGGCGGTTGGATCGTAGGTCCTTCCCCTGTCGTTGAAGAAGGAGTGCCTCGCCCCCTCGTACACCTTGATATCCCGTGCGATGTTGTGGCGTCCCAGCTCAGCGTCGAGGTTGCGCCCCGACCTCGCTGTGAAGTCTTTCTCGGGATAGGAACCGACGACGGGACAAGAACGGGCGACGGCCTCGAGGGAACGCGGGTTCACGCCGTAGAACGGGGCGATGGCTTTCAGCCGGTCGTCGGTACAGGCCCAGGCGATGGCGAAACTCCCGCCCATACAGAAGCCGACGGCCCCTATGCGCCCTCCATCGGTGGAGGGTTGTTCGGCGAGGACGCCCAGTGCCGCCTTCAGGTCGCCGATGCCGAACCGTTCCGGGGTTCCGCGTAGCATGCCGGCCATGAAGCGGGCCATGCACACGGCGCGGCTGCGCCCGGTAAACAGGTCGACCGCGAGGGCGGCGTAGCCTTCATCAGCGAAGCGGCGAGTGATCTCCTGGATGTTCTCCTCCAGGCCGAAAGCCTCGTGAATGATGACCACACCGGGGAAGGGGCCTTCGGCAGGCTCCTCCGGCCTTGCGAGGTAGCCCCGGAGCCTTTGCTTCTCACCCTGGAACGAGACGGTCTGTGTGGTGGACACGATCTCCCTTTCAGCCGCTCTCGGTCGGGTATCCGGCTTCCATCCAGTCCTGTTTGCCGCCCTCGTACTCGTATGCGTTCCCGTAACCCATGGCCGTCAGCCCACGGACGACCCGCGTCGAGGAGTGTCAGTTGAAGTTCGAGCAGTAGGCCACGACCTCGGTAGTCTTGTCGGGCAGGAGGTCGGGGATCAGGTCCATGTCCTGGAACCGGACCGCACCGGGTAGATGCGCCCGGTTGTAGGAGGCTTCCGAGAGGACTTCGAGCAGGACGAAATCGTCGCCGCGCTCGATCTTCTCCTTCAAGTCTTCGCGACTTACTGTCTTCACGATACTTCCCTTCGCTGTCGCGTTAGCTTACCGGGTGCAGGACGAGGAGCGGGATCTCACGCTCCGTCTTCTTCTGGTAGCCGTCGTAGGCCGGGTACATCTCGACCATCTTCTGCCAGAGGCGGGCTTTCTCCTCCGGGTCGGCTTCCTCAGCCCTTACCCGCACCTCGCGATCCCCGACCTCGACCGTCGCTTCTGAGTTGGCCTTCAGGTTCAGGTACCACGCGGGGTGTGCCGGCGCGCCGCCTTTCGAAGCGATGATCACGAAATCTTCGCCATCCATGGCGTAGAGAAGCGGGGTCGTGCGCTTCTTGCCGGACTTCCGCCCCACGGTATTGAGAAGCAAGATGGGACTCTTGCCCATGCGCCCGAACAGCTTGCCGCCGGTGGCGCGGTACACCCCGGCGTGCGCGCCGCTCCCCAGCTTCAGGGCCAGATTGGCTGGCCCGGAGAGATCTCTCTCCGTGGACTTCTCGCGTTCGGTCATCGGGTGCTCCTTTCCTACCCGGCCCTCTCCGCGCGGCGGAGGCCGAAGACGGCCCAGAGGCTGAGTACCAGTATGAGAGTGGCGCTTATGGTGAAGGTGGAGGCGACGCTCGTCGGGTCGCCCGCCAGGAAGCCGCGGGCGGCTTCGAGGATGTGGGTGAACGGGTTGAGCCGGGCGACGACCTCGATCCAACCCGAGAGCAGATCGAGCGGCACGAACACCGGTGCCAGGAACAGGACCAGGAAGATCGGGGTTCGTATCACGGGTCCCGCCTGCTGGGTGCGGAGCAGCATCGCCACCCCCGCCCCGAAAAGGGTGGCAGCTATGTTGGCGAGGAGCGCGAGGGCGATAAGGCCGAAGAAGTCGAAGCCGCCGCTTATGGGCATCCCGGTCACCAGCGCGATCACGGTGACGAGCGTCCCCGTCATGGTGGCGCGCACGATAGAGGCAATGGTGTATCCGAGGATGATCCCATACCGGTTCGAGGCGGCGAGCATGAGCCTTCTGGCGAAGCCGTTCTCGAAGTCCCCCGCGATGGAGAACCCCGTGAAAGCCCCGCCCATCGAGACGGCCTGCAAGAGAGCCCACACGTACTGGAACGCGATGTAGCCCGCCGCGTAGTCGAAGCCGGGCACGTCACCCACGCTCGTGAGGCCGCCGGCGAAGGCGACGAAGAAGAACAACGGGAAGAGCGCGGGGGCAAGGAAGGCAGGGTTCGTGAAGTACTTGTAGACCTGGCGTCCCGCCACGGCCAACGCCACCTGGAAGAAGCCGCCCATCCCTACGCCACCCTCGTCTTGAGCGACGCCGCGGCCCCGCCGATGGCGACCACTACTATCGCCAGCGCGAAACCGAAACCGAGGATCAAAGCCTGCGTGTCCCAGCCTGTGATCACCAGACTCCGAATGCCCTCGACCAGGTAGGAGATCGGGTTTACGGTCGCGATAAAGCGGAACCAGTCCTGTTCGATCAAATCTCGCGGCAGGTTGATCGACGACAAGAAGATGGCGACGAAGAACAGCGGGAACGCACTCTCCACGGCCTCGACAGAACCCGTTCTTATCGCCAGTATCGCCCCTATCCCGCCGAACCCTAGGGCGACGAGCACCGTAAGGAGCACGATCACGACCATGCCGAAAAATCCACTACTCACGTCTACGCCCATCAGCGTCCCGATCGTGAGGAAGACGACGCCCTGCAGCAAGCCGAGCGCGACCACCCCGGCGAGCATCCCTCCCAGCAAAGCTACGGGACGCATCGGGGTGAGCGAGAGCCTGTCGAAGAAGCCGCTCTCGATGTCGCGGGCCAGGTCGGCGCCGGCTGTGATTGCGCCGAAGAGAGAGGCCTGTATCAGAGGGAAAGCGAACGCGAAGTCGAGGTAAGAATCGGTGGGGAAGCCAGGGATGCGCGAGGCGGCGTCGAGGCCGTTCGCGTTGATAGAGAAGAACATCATCGGGAAGAGCAGCGCAGAGACTATGACCGCGGGCTGCCTCACGGTGCGTACCGTGGAGCGGCGTGCGATCGCCAGGACCTCAGTAAAGAAAGGCGGGACCTTCATGCCTGCGCCTCCTCCATATCGCCGTCTTCGCCCTCCCCTGCGCCCTCGAGCGAGCGGCCCGTCTTGGCCAGGAAGACGTCGTCGAGGCTGGGCTCGTCGAGACGGAGGTTGGCGACGCGGACGTCCTCCCTATCGAGGGCGCGTACCACGTCGGCTAGGCCTGCGGCCCCGCCCGAGAGCCTGACGGCCACGGCGCCTGGTTGGGCCGGTATCTCCTCCCCGAACCCCCGGAGTACGCGGGCGACAGCGTCGCGGTCCGAGATCTCGGCGGGCGTCGCCTCGACGCTGGGGCGTCCGATCTCGGCTTTCAGAGCCTCAGGCGTGTCCTCGGCGACGATCCTGCCCCGGTCGATGATCCCGACCCGATCGGCCAGCACGTCGGCCTCCTCGAGGTACTGCGTCGTCAGGAATACGGTGACGCCGTCCTCGCGCGCGAGCCTGCTGACCTCGGCCCAGAGCGCGCTGCGGCTCTGCGGGTCGAGACCAGTCGTCGGCTCGTCGAGAAACAGTATCTGCGGACCGTGCACCAGCGCGAGAGCGAGGTCGAGGCGGCGCTTCATCCCTCCCGAGTAGCCGCGTACCTTCCTGTCAGCGGCCCCCTCGAGCCCGACGCGCTCCAGGAGCTCCTGCCCGCGCCGCTTGCGCTCCTTGCGCGAGAGCCCGTGCAGGGCGGCCTGGAGGTGAAGGTGCTCGCGGCCCGTCAGGAAAGGGTCGAGCGCCGCCTCCTGCAGCGCGGCCCCGATAGAGGCCCGCACCTGCGGCCCTTCGTGCACGATGTCGTAGCCGGCCACGGTGGCCGTGCCGCTCGTGGGCGGGAGGAGCGTCGTCAGCATCAGAACGGTCGTCGACTTGCCAGCCCCGTTAGGACCGAGGAAGCCGTAGACCTCACCAGGCTCGACGCGCAGGTCTATCCCGTCCACCGCCCGCGGGCCTCGTCTGAACTCCCTGACGAGGTTCTCGACCTCTATACCCCGCTCCCTGGCCACTAGGCGGTCACCTTCAGGCTCGTCAGGTCCTCGCTGATCTCCCAGAGCCTGCGACGGGCGGCGGGGTCATATGCCACCTTCTTGGCTTCGATCTCCTTGCGGTCGGAGAAGTACTTCCCGCTAACCCCTTCGACCTCGGGAGAGGAAGCTAGCCAGATCAGGGTGTCTGCCCCCTGCTCGGGCGAGCGCATGAAGGGTTTGAAAGTCCTGAAAAAGAGCGCCATCGGTCCCTTGTTGTTCTGGCCGAAATTCGTGCCTACCGGGCCAGGATGAAGGCAATTCGCGGTAACGCCGGTCCCCTTCAGGCGCTCCGCAAGCTCGAAGGTGAACATGATATTGGCGAGCTTGGTCATGCCGTAGACGGGGAAGCCCCTGTACTTGCGTCTGGACTGCATGTCTTCGAAGTCCATAGTCCCCCAACGCTGCGCCTCGGATGAGACCGTGATCACGCGACTCGGCGCGCTCTGCTCGAGACGCTCGAGCAGGAGGTTCGTGAGCAGGAACGGCGCGAGGTGGTTTGTCGCCAGCGTCGTCTCGATGTCGTCCGGCGTCTCGCTCCGCTTGCTCTGAACCAGCCCGGCGTTGTTGGCGAGCACGTCGAGCCTGTCGTAGCGCTCCAGAAACTCTTCGGCCAGCCTCCTGACCTCGGCCTGCGCGCACAGGTCGGCCAGCATCAGCTCCACGGACTCACTGTGGCTCTGGGCTTTGATCTCCTCGAGGGCGGCCCGACCGCGCTCCGGGTTGCGCCCGACAACGACGACGTCAGCGCCCATCGCCGCCAGTGCCACCGCCGTCGCCTTCCCGATACCGGAGGTGCCGCCCGTGATCAGGACCGTCTTGCCTCCCATACCACCATCCGAATTTTCCAAGACTTCTCCTGCTCTAGAAAGCTCGCGTCCGCCCTGAGTCTATACCGCCCTCGCAGCTACGCTCCGTGAGAGGAGCCACGCGCTACTCGCCAGTGTTTTGCCTCTCAAAATCCACCTCCGCCGAACGCGTCGATGCCGGAGAGATCCTCCAATCCCTGCGCGGTCTCCAGCGTCAGCCAGTAGCGGCGTCCTGGTTCTCCCCCATCGCGCGCGACGCGCCCGAAGCCGGAACCGGGGATGTGCCCCGCGGCGACGATGATGCCGTCTGCCTCGAGCCACGCCAGCAACATCTCGCGGGTGCGGGCGGCCTGCTCCTTGTCCAGGTCGAAGTGAACGTTCCAGGTAGGCTCCGTCGCCTGCGCCGGGTGCACGATGGTGTCGCCCGAGACGAGAGCCTGCTCCCCGTCGGAGGAAACGAGCAGGCTGCTGTGCCCCGGCGAGTGACCAGGGGTCGGTATGGCCGTCAGCTCTTCACCGACCGGCTCCTCGCCGTCGAGCAGCTCGAGGACGCCAAGATCGTCGAGCCCGGTGACGGCGCGCCCGAGATAAGGCGCGGAGATCTCCCACTCCGCGGCCTGGGTAACGTAGCGGGCCCCCGGGAAGACGGGCTCGCCGTCCGGCTTTACGCTCCAGCCGAGATGGTCGCCGTGCAGGTGGGTCAGGAAGACGGTGTCGACGTCCTCGGGGTGGACCCCGGCGTTCTCGAGCTCCACGAGCAGCTTGCCGCCAGCCCCCATGGCCTGCGGACCGACGCCCGTGTCTACCAGAACCGTGCCCCCGTCAGAACGCAATACGTAAGCCCCGACGCGCCCGCGCAGGGTCTCGCGGTTCGCGAAAGCCCAGGGGTATCGGTGCAGGTATGGCTCCCACTGATCCTCCATGACGCCCGGGAAGATCTGATCCAGCCTGAAGAAGGCACCCTCTACATCCGTCAGGGCGCTAATATCGACTCTTCCTACGGTGATGCTCCTCATGACCTAACCCCCTCGGACAGATGCTCTACACGCACACCCGACCTGACTCGGTTTATCAACACTTTCGCCCCTTCGGCAAAAACCACGGCCGCCGCAGCGATGGCGAAGAGCGGCTGAATACGCTACCAGGACACCGCTCGTCTCCACCCACTACCTACTCCTTCAGTCAAGCCGAAAACATCCGGCTTACGATTATAGTGTATGTATACACATTAACATTGACAACAATATACGTCAACAGTAAGATGTGTAGGAGTTGATGGATCTCGTGCGAGGCGGGCCGTGGGTGCGATGAATCGGGAAGCGGCGGTTGAAAGGTCGTCGCTGCGGCTTGTCGACGAGTTCGCCGCTTTCGGGCCGTTGTACATGAAGTGGATCAGGTCGCGTTTGCAGGACAGGGGGATGACGTACGCCAGGATGCGGTTGCTCGGGGCCCTGCATTGCAACGGGCCCCAGATCATGAGCAGCATCAGCTACGAGCTCGGTGTTACCCGGCGCAACGTCACGGCGTTGGTCGACGGGTTGGAGGAAGAAGGATTGGTAAGGCGAAAGCCCCACCCCACGGACCGGCGGGCCACCGTCATAGAGATGACCGGACGCGGCGAGCGAACCATGGACAGCATCTACGACGAGCACCGCGCCGCGGTGGCCGAGCTGTTCGAGGAGTTGGGCGGGGAAGACCAGAGGGAGCTCTTTCGTATGCTCGGGACCCTGCGTGAAGCGTTGAAGCGCGAAGGCATCTGCGGCTAGCACGAGGCCGCCTCCCCCTGGCCGCGGAATGTTTTGGATCTCGCCTTCGAGGGTGGACGCGGGGCCCGAAGGTTAATTAGACTGGAGGCCTATGGTCTCCGAGACAGAACCCATCGACGTCCTCACCATCGGGGAGATGGTCGTCGACTTCATCTCCGACGAGAAGACCGATACGCTCAGTAATGCATCGACCTTCAGGCGGCATCTGGGAGGGTCGCCGGCCAACATCGCGGTCTACGTCTCCAAGCTAGGGGGCGCCTCGGCGGTGATAGCCAAGACCGGGATCGGCGCCTTCGGGACGTTCCTCAAGGACGAGCTCCAGCGCCACGGCGTCACGACGGACTACCTGCTGATGGACCACCGCACGCACACCACCGTCATCTTCGTGTCCTCCACCTCAGCCACCCCCGATTTCGAAGAGTTCAGGAGCGGCGACTACCTGCTAAGGCCAGAGGAGATCTCGGAGGAGGCCATCTCGCGCGCCAGGGTGGTCCACGCCTCGACCTTCGCGCTCTCCTGTGAGCCTTGCCGCTCGGCGGTGATGGAGGCCTTCCGCAAGGCCCGCGAGATGGACAAGATCGTCTCGCTCGACCCGAACTACAGCAGGAAAATCTGGCCCGACTACAAAGAGGCCAAGAGGGTCATCCGCGAAGCCTACCGCTACGTCGACGTGACAAAGCCCTCCGCCGACGACGCCAGGCGGGTCTTTGGCCCCGACTACAAACCAGAGCAGTACATCGAGATGTTCCACGACCTCGGCGCCGAGGTCGTCGTCTTCACCATGGGCGAGGAGGGCAATCTGGTCTCCGAGAACGGTCGCGTCACGGCTCACGTCCCCGCCAGACCGGTCGAGGTCGTCGACGCCACGGGCGCCGGGGACGCCTTCTGGGCTGGCTTTCTCACCGCCACCCTCGACGGCAACTCGGCCGAGGATTCGGTGCTCTTCGCCCGCGAGATCGTCGAGCGGAAGCTGGCTACAAAAGGCCCCCTTCCCTCGGAGATCGACCGCAAAGAGATCTACAGACGCCTGCAAGAGAGTCAGCCCGAGGAAAAGAAAGCAGGACGGAGAGGCTGAGGATGGCCGGATGCGCATCTCGTTCTTGAACCCGCAGGGGAACTTCGATCCCCGCAACAGCTTCCTGGCCTCGCACCCCGACTTCGGCGGGCAGCTCGTCTACGTCAGGGAGGTGGCCCGTGTGCTTGGGAAGATGGGACACCACGCAGATATCCTGACCCGCCGCATAATGGACCCGAACTGGCCCGAGTTCGAAGCTCCCACAGACGCCTACCCGGACCACGAGAACGTCCGCATCCTGCGTATCCCCTGCGGTCCGGATACGTTCTTGCCCAAAGAGGAGCTCTGGCCCTACATGGGCGAATGGGCCGAGGGCGTGGCGCGGCTGTACCGCGAAGAGGAGTCGTGGCCCGACCTCTGGACTGGCCACTACGCCGACGGCGGGCTCGCCGCAGCTCTGCTCGCGGAGGCTTCCGGCGTCCCGTTCACCTTTACGGGCCACTCACTGGGTGCCTGGAAGCTGGACTTGTTGCTCCAGGATTCCGAAGATCCTGACGACTTGCGGGAGGCCGATGCCGGGTACAACTTCGGCGCCAGGATAGAGGCGGAACGCGCCGCGATGGCCCGCTCGGCGGCCATCGTCGCCAACAGCGCGGCCGAGCGGCGCGAGCAGTACGACCATCCTGCCTACAGGGACACGGTGGATGCCGAGGACGACGGACGCTTCGCCGTGATACCGCCGGGCGTCGACTTCGGCATCTTCGACCCAGATGCGCGAAGCCCGCACGAGGCCGAGACGCTGGCCAAGATCAGGACAGCCCACGAGCGCGACATCGGGCCCGCTCGCCGCTCTCTGCCTGCCGTCATAGCCTGGAGCCGGCTCGATCCCAAGAAGAACCACAGGGCGCTTGTCGAGGCGTTCGCCCGGCGATCAGAGCTCAGGGAGAGGGCCAACCTCATTATCATCACGCGCGGCCTCGATGACCCTTTACGCGACCCCGATTCGGCCCCCGAAGAGGAGCGGCCGGTACTTTACACTCTGATCTCCGAGGTAGAGAGGTCCAACCTGTGGGGCCACGTCTCGGCCTTCAGCCTGTCTGGGCAGGCTACCCTCGCGGCGCTGTACTGCTGGGGAGCAGAGACCGGGGGCGTCTTCTGCCTGCCCGCCGAGTACGAACCCTTCGGCATGACCGTGGTCGAGGCGATGGCCGTCGGCCTCCCCGTGGTCGCCACCAAGAACGGCGGGCCCCGCGAGACTACGGACGAGGGAAGGACCGGGCTCCTGGCTGACCCCCACGACCCCGACGATATCGCGGCCCAACTGCTCCGCCTGCTCTCCGACCGCGAGACCTGGCAGGCCCACGCGGACCGCGGCCGCGAACGCGCCAGGGAGCGGTACAACTGGCGGCGCACGGCCGAAGGCTACCTCAGGCTGTCCGAGGAAGCAGCGCGAGGGGAGCGGAGAGGAGATCCCACCTTCCCCCTCCCCGAGTTCGTCCGGCAGCCAGACCCCGCCGGACTACCGCGTCTGAAGAGTTGGAGCCGGGTGGGAGAGCCCTCCAACGGGCAAAGACAGAAAGGATGAGCACATGCACGTCGCCTTCATAAACCCGCAGGGGAATTTCGATCCGAACGATTCCTACTGGACCGCCCACCCCGACTTCGGCGGTCAGCTCGTCTACGTCAAGGAGCTAGCGCTGGCGATGGGCAACCTCGGCCACAAGGCGGACATAGTCACGCGCCGGATCATCGACCCCGACTGGCCCGAGTTCGAAGCTCCCACAGACGCCTACCCGGACCACGAGAACGTCCGCATCCTGCGTATCCCCTGCGGTCCGGATACGTTCTTGCCCAAAGAGGAGCTCTGGCCCTACATGGGCACCGAGTTCGTGCCGCGCCTGCTCGACCTCTACGAGCGCGAAGGGTCGTTGCCCGACGTGGTAACGGGTCATTACGGCGACGGGGGATTATGCGCGGCCCTGATCGAGGAGCGGACGGGCATCCCCTTCAGCTTTACTGCTCACTCCTTGGGCGCCCAGAAGATGGACAAGATGAGGATCCCACGCACCGACATCGCCGAGGTCGACGACCGCTACCATTTCTCCACCCGCATCGTGGCCGAGCGTCTGGCGATGAACCGCTCGAACGTGAACGTCACGAGCACCTCCCAGGAGCGCTTCAACCAGTACACCCACAACGCCTACAGGGGCGCCGTCGACCCGACCGACGACACGCGGTTCGCAGCCGTACCGCCCGGTGTGGCGCTACACATCTTCGACAAGTCGGCCCGCTTCGAGGACGAAGAGGCGGTAAGGGATCACATCCAGGCCTCCCTCGAGCGCGACCTGCGCCCCGACCGCATCAGCCTCCCTTGCGTCGTCGCCTCTAGCAGGTTGGATCCCAAAAAGAACCATCTTGCGCTCGTGGACGCGTTCGCAGAGAGTCCCACCCTGCGCGAGTCGGCGAATATGGTGATTCTGACCGGAAGCCTGGATAACCCGCTCGAAGACTACGGCGCGGCCAAGGACGAGGAACGGGCCGTCCTCGACTCCCTGATGGAGGTAATAGACCGGACGCGGATGCGGGGCGAGGTCTCGATGTTCGCCGTTCGCGGCCAGCGCGCGCTCGCCGCCACATACCGGCACCTCGCCCAGCGGCGCTCCGTCTTCGCGCTCACGGCGCTCTACGAGCCGTTCGGACTCGCCCCGCTCGAGGCGATGGCGGCGGGTCTTCCGGCGGTCGTTACCAAGTTCGGTGGCCCCAGCGAGTCGATGCGCGAGGGCGATGAGGAGTACGGCATCCTCGTCGACCCGACCGACCCCGAGGAAATCGGGGCCGGGCTTCACACCCTGACCAGCAGCCAGGAGATCTGGGAACGTTACGCCCGCGCCGGCTACGCTCGCGTTCTCGCCCGCTACACCTGGGAGAGGACCGCAGAGGGATACCTGGAGGCGATCTCTGGCCGGAAGAGCAACGCCGTAGAAGGGCGCGAGGATGGCGCAACGACCCTGCATGCGGGCGACGAACAAGGTGTAGCGGGTGAGAACGGCGGCAATTCTCCGGGGCGGTTGCAGATACCCCTTTACTTCACGGACCCATCCTCGGGGGCTGGCGTCTCGCTCGAGACGCTGGACGAGCACTACTACAGGCTCGACCTTCTGGCCGTCGGGGAGACGATGGTCGACTTCATCTCGCACGAGATGGCCCATTCCCTGAGGACGGCGGGCCAGTTCTCCCGCTACCTCGGCGGCCAGCCGGCCAACGTCGCCGTCTACGTCGCCAAGCTCGGGGGACGCTCGGCCATAATCACGAGGCTCGGGTCTGATTACTTCGGCGAGTACGTCGAGGACCAGCTCCAGCATCACGGCGTCAACACCGAGGCCGTAAGCCGCACGAGCGAGGCGGCGACGACCAACGCCTTCGTCACCCGCACCGTAAGCATCCCCGACTTCCAGGTGAACAGGGGCGCCGACGCCCTCCTCGCAGTACGCCAGGTAGACGAGGAGATGATCTCCCGCGCCCACATCGTCCACACCTCGGCCTTCGCCCTCTCGAAGGACCCCCAGCGCCTCGCCGTAAGAAGGGCCATGAGGATAGGTAGCCGTCTCGGCAAGATCGTCACCCTCGACCCGAACTACGACCCGCGCGTCTGGCCGGACAAGGTCGAGGCGTGGGAGGTCCTCGCCGAGGTGATGCCTTACGTAACGATCGTCAAGCCCTCGCTCGAGGACGCCCGCCGCCTCTTCGACGTCAACATGTACGAGGAGACGCTGGAGGAGACGACGCTCGCAGAGTTCCACGACCTCGGTGCGAAGATCGTCATCCTCACTCGTTCGGGCGGCATCGTCACCGTTTCGGACAACGGTAGCGTGGAGCGCATCGGTCCGTTGCCGAAGGTAGAGATCTCGAACGTCACGGGCGCCCGCGACGCCTTCTGGTCGGCGCTGCTCATGGCCCACCTCGACGGCAAGGACTGGCCCGAGGCCGTCCGCTTCGCCCACGAGGTCGCGAGCCTGAAACTGAGGGTCGCGGGGCACGTAGAACGCATGATCGATCGCGAGAGCCTCTACGCCGGCCTCGAGTCCGCCGGACAGCGTGCCATCTAGCCCATGACGGTCGAACGTGAGATAATGAACCTTCTTGCCCTCATCTCCGAGCTCTCTCCCGAGGATCGCATCCTCGCGGAGCGCGTCTTCGACGTCTCCACGACGACGGGACGCCTCCATCCTCCGGAGGCGATGCACGCCTGGATCGAGAAATCCTTCGGCTCGGTGGACAACGTCACCACCCAGCGCATCGTGAAGGTGACGAACCGTGTCACGCTCGAAGGCACGCTCTTCAATGGGCTGCGCGCCTCCCGTCCGCTCGACACCGGCGTCAGCCTGGACCTCGACCGCGAGATAGCCGCGACGGAAGGCGATCCTTTCTGCCACCCGGAAAGCGGCACCCCGGCGGACGTGTTCGGCCGCGTGGAGGGCGAGCACGCGACCACGGCCTCAAACGTCGCCAAGTACGATGGCTTCCACGGCGTCGTCGTCTTCGACGACCACAACCCCCTCCACCTCACGCCCGAGAAGGTCGCTGGCTACGTCTCCGTCGGCCTTGAGTGGGGTCGCAAGGCCCTCGAGGCCGACCCTGAGGCGTGCTACCCCTTCCTGATGTGGAACTGCCTCTGGCGGGCCGGCGGCTCCATCATCCACGGCCACGCACAGGTCACGGCAACCCGTGGCTCCCACTACCCGAAGGTCGAACGCCTCCGCCGCAACGCCTCGGCCTACAAGCGAGAACATGGCTCCGACTACTTCGGGGATCTCACCCGTGTCCACGCTTCTCTCGGCCTGGACATCCCGCTGGAAGGCGTCCGCGCGTTTGCGAGCCTCTCCCCCATCAAGGAGAAGGAGCTGGTCGTGATCGGCAACGATCCCGGAGACGCTTCTCTTAGCCGCGCGGTTGGCGCCCTGCTGCAGGGCTACGTCGGGAACCTCGGCGTCCGCGCCTTCAACGTCGCCTTCTACATGCCTCCGCTCGGTCCCGCGCAGGAAGACTGGGCGGACTTCCCTGCGGTCGTATACATCGTGGACCGCGGAGATCCGGCGAATCGTACCTCGGATATGGGGGCGATGGAGCTCTACGCAGCCTCCGTCGTCGCTTCTGACCCTTTCCGGGTAGCCGAAGCGCTGCGCGAGCGGGGTTCAGGCCTACGGTAGAAGCCAAACGGCCGGTGAGAAACCCTTACTCGGGCAATTCCACGCGGTCCCCTACCTTCACGCCCCTTTCCTCGAAGAAGCCCTGGTTCACTTCGAGAGCGTACTGGGCGGGGCCGGAGGAGACGTAGCTGGGCGGTTCATCGTCAAGGGGTCTCATATCCTGGATGTCTACGATACGCAACTCCGAGTCGATGAAGGCAATGGAGAGAGGTATCAGGGTATTCCTCATCCAAAAAGAGAGCTTTTGCTCTTCCGGGTAGACGAAGAGCATGCCCCTGTTCACCCCTAGCGCCGTCCTGTACATGAGACCTCGTGCCCGCTCGAAAAGGTCGTCGGCCACCTCGACTCGCACCTCGACCTTCTTCCCTCTCGAAGCGTCGATGGTCAGGGTATGGGGCCCTGGCGGCTCCTGGTTCGTCTCTTCGGTCCTGGCGGTAGCAGCGCCGGAATCTTGCGAGGTTTTCTGTGACTGGGTATCCTGCTCGGCCTGGGTACCGCCGCAGCCGGCCAAGAGCAGAGCCAGGAAGATGACAGGCGTCCAGATCTTCATCGGAGCACGAACTCTATCCGTTTGTTCAGGCGGCCCTTGCTCTTGTGGCCCGTGATCTCCATGCTTCCAACCTCGCGCGTGTTGGCGACGTGGGTCCCGCCGTCGGCCTGCGCGTCGAGGCCCTCTATCTCCACGATCCGAATACGCCGCACCCGCTCGGGCACCAGGTTGACCTGGGTACGGATAAGGTCGGGGTTAGCGAGCGCTCTCTCGCGCTCCAGCTCGTAGACCCTTACAGGACGTTCTTCGGCGAAGGCCCCGTTCGTCAGGCGTTCGATCTCACCGACGACGTCGGCGGTCCACTCGCCGGGGAAAGAGAAGTCCATCCTGGCGCGGTCCTGGCGTATCTGGCCTCCCGTGACCCTGGCGTCGAAGTTGCGCCAGATCACGCCCGAGAGCACGTGCAGCGCCGTGTGGTATCGCATGTGGGCGTAGCGCCGCTCCCAATCGAGCGTGCCCCTCAGATCCCGCACGGTATCAGGGATGGGCCTGTCCATGACGTGGACTACCTCTCCCCCCTCTCGCCGCACGTCGACGACCATAGCCTCGATGGGACCGATCCCGAGGGACCCCTTGTCCGGCGGCTGGCCCCCCCCGCCAGGATAGAAGACGGTACGCTCGAGTGTCACCTCACGTCCTTCCAACTTTACGACCCGGGCCTCGAACTCCTTTGTGTAGGAGTCTTCCAGAAAAAGCTCTTCAGTCATAGCGGGAGGGTTCCCCGCTCGTGGTTCCTGAAGGTGGCGACCTCGCGGTAGCCAACCTCGTGTACGAGCGCGAGGCTCGTATCGTAGCCCATCGCGACCTCATTCGGGGCGTGGGCGTCTGAAGAGAGAACTATCGGTACGCCTCTCTTGTGGAACATCTCGAGGAAGTTTCTGGCAGGATAGACCTCGCCTATTGGCTTCCTGAGTCCTGCGGCGTTCACGTCGACGACGACGCCGGCTTCGGCGACGGCATCAGCGGTCTCCTCCAGGATCGGTGTGATGTCCCTGACGGGGAAGTGGCGGAAGATCTTTATGAGGTCTGGGTGACCGAGGATCTCGAACCGCCCGGAGAGCGCGGCCTTGCGGACGTTCGCGTAGTACGCCGCGTAGAGGTCGTAGGTCTCGTACCTGTCGTAGATCCTCTGGTCCGTGGCCCTGTCAACCTCCTCGTTGTCTACCCTGTGCACGCTGCCGATAACGTAATCGTAGGGGAGGGCCGTGGCGTCCTCATCCATCCGCTCCTCGGCCCCGGGCACGAAGTCTATCTCGATACCGAGCCGCAGTTCCACGTCCTGCGAGATCTCGCGGGCCTCCTGGAATGCGGCGAGGTCTATCTCTTCTAGGTAGCGGTCGTGCTCGGTGATGCCCATCTGGCTGACGCCCCGCTCTCTAGCGACCTCGCAGTACTCGAGTATGTTCTCCACTGTCATCGGACGGTCGCCATGGGCTATGACGTGCAGGTGGTAGTCGATCAAAGGCCATTCTCCGGAAGTCGCTACTATTGGCCCATTTATCTTATAAGATAGTCGTCATGTTTATCGGGGGGGGGCCTAGATGTTCGCCAGGGTAGCCTACGGCGCGACGGCGGCGCTCACGGTGGCCGTGGTGGTCGCGGACCTTCTGCACGCCCCGACGCTCCTGATCTTCGCGGCCACCGCCCTGGCCCTGATCGGCCTGGCGTGGATCCTCGGTCAGGCTACCGAGAGTCTCGGCCATCACTCGGGTCCGCGCATAGGCGGCATCCTCAACGCCACCTTCGGCAACGCGGCCGAGCTCATCATAACCATCTTCGCACTCTCCGCGGGACTCACTACCGTGGTGAAGGCTTCGATCATCGGTTCGATCATAGGTAACGTACTGCTAGT
>Ga0126307_10001213_pt1 | contig 16974 bp, 18 predicted proteins | sample Plot28_FD_89955 | JGI IMG/M metagenome (GOLD analysis project Ga0126307, IMG submission 89955) | Serpentine soil microbial communities from UC McLaughlin Reserve, CA, USA - Plot28 | ecosystem: Environmental > Terrestrial > Soil > Grasslands | place: USA: UC McLaughlin Reserve, Lake County... | reverse complement strand
TACGAGCCGATCACGCGGCCGACGGTGATGGCCTTCGACCTCGACCCGGGGCCGGCGGCCGGGCTCGTCGAGTGCTGCGAGGTGGCGTTCCTGCTGCGCGACGCGTTGTCGGCGCTCGGCCTCGAGAGTTACGCGAAGACGTCGGGCTCGAAGGGCATCCAGGTCTACGTTCCGCTGAACGTCGACGACGTGGACTACGACGCGGGCACGAAGCGGCTCTCGCAGGCACTGGCGCGCCACCTCGAGGCGCAGCGCCCGGAGCTGATCGTCTCGCAGCAGCGCAAGGAGCTGCGCAAGCGCAAGGTGCTGATCGACTGGTCGCAGAACGACGAGCACAAGACGACGGTGTGCGTGTACTCGCTGCGCGCGCGCGAGCGCCCGACGGTTTCGACGCCAGTCCGGTGGGAGGAGCTCACGAATCCGGAGGCGCTCGTGTTCGAGGCGGCGGACGTGCTCGAGCGGGTGTCCGAGCACGGCGACCTGTTCACGCCGGTCGCCGAGCAGCAGCAGCGGCTGCCGGACCTGTAGCGGGCGGCTACCGTTCGACGACATGGTGGATTGGACGCTCGCCCGGCAGGTGGCGCGGCTCGCCGCGGGGTCCGGCGGCGAGAGCGACCCCGGCTTCGACGTGGCGGCGAGCTGTGCCGAGATGGCGCCGCACGTGGAGCGCTACACCGGGCTCTCGCCGGCCACTCCGGCCCCGGCGCCCGAGGTGGTCGAGCGAGCCGAGTGGGCGGCCGGGGCACTCGACTCGCTGGCGGTGATGCTCGACCCCGTGGCCGCGCGGCTCGATGACCGGCTGGCGTTCGCCGGCCCGCTCGCGGGCGCCCTTCGCGCCGGCGCGGCGGCCACGCTCGCCGCCGAGGCCGGGCTCGTGCTGGGCTACATCTCGCAGCGCGTGCTCGGGCAGTACGACGTCTCGCTGTTGGGCGGCGAGGCGCCGCCGCGGCTCGTCTTCGTCTCTCCCAACCTCGCGAAGGCGGTGCGCGAGCTCGAGGTCGACGCGGGCGCCTTCGGGCGTTGGGTCTGCGCGCACGAGCTCACCCACGTGCACCAGTTCCAGGGAGTGCCGTGGCTGCGCGAGCACATGAGCGCGCTGCTTCGCCGCTACCTCGAAACGGTCGACGTTCGCATCGAGCGCGGCAGCGCCGGCGGGCTGCCCTCGATGCCCGACTTCGGCCGGCTGGTCGAGCGCTTCCGCGACGGCGGGCTCGCCGCGCTCGTTCAGACCGGAGAGCAGCGCGGCATGATGGCGGAGATCCAGGCCGCGATGGCCGTGATCGAGGGCTATTCCGAGCACGTGATGGACGAGATCGCCCGCGAGGCGATCCCCGGTCACGAACCGCTTCGGGCCGCGATGGAGCGCCGCCGACGCAGTCGCTCGGCGCCGGAGCGCCTGCTCGAGCGCCTGCTCGGGTTCGATCTGAAGCTGCGCCAGTACGAGCTCGGCAAGCGCTTCTGCGACGCCGTGGCCGAGAGGGGCGGAATCGAGCGGCTGAACGGCGTGTGGGCGTCGCCCGAGGCGCTGCCGACGCCGGCCGAGCTCGAGGACCCGGGCGCCTGGCTCGAGCGGACGGGGCGGGGGTCGCCGGCGGCGGCCTGAGGGCGCCGGCGGAGTTCCGCTCCGTCCGGCCGCTCCAGCGGCCGAAAGCGGCCGGATTGGCTGGGTAGGGACCCGCGGGCCGCCCTACCGAGCCGCGCTGTAACCAGCGCGCGGGGGAGGTTTACGTACGTGTGTTCGGTGGTATAGTTCTACCGAACTTAGAGCTAATAACCTTAGACCGACACCAGCGAAGCGCCCTCGTCAGTGGGCGAATCGATGGGAAGGAGAGTCACCCTCATGGCTACCCAGACCGAGACCCAGCGCAAGGCCGCCGCTCGTAAGGCAGCTGCTACGCGCCGTCGCAACGCCGCCAACCGTAGTCGTTCGGCTAAGAAGGCCGCCGAGACCCGCGCCCAGGCCCAACTGAACACGCTGCAGGTCGTGCAGGCGCAGGCCGAGCGCGCCGTCCTCATCCCCGTCGGCGCCGCCCTCGTGGCGAGTGACGCCGTCGTCGAGGCCGCCAAGCCGTACACGGCGGGGCGTGACGCCGCCGAGAAGGAGATCGAGAAGGTCGCGGGCCGCGTGCAGACGAACCTGCGCAAGTTCGAGCGGCGCGGGAGCACCGCCCGCAACCGTGCGGTGCGCGAGGTCAAGAAGACGCGCACGCGCGTCGAGCGTGAGCTCCGCCAGCGGCGCACCGCGGCCCTGCGCACGGTCAAGCAGAACCGTCGCGAGGCCGAGAAGCAGGTGCGGACCGCGCGCCGCGAGTTCGAGCGGCAGGCGACGAGCACCCGCCGCGAGGTGCAGGGCCAGGCGGAGGCGCTGATCGACCGCGTCGCCACGCTCGCCTAGCGCCAACGACTTCCCCCCGACCGCCCGGAGAGAGCGGACCCGGGGTAGGGCTGCCGGCCACATAACCGCCGGCAGTGCAGTATCTCTCCTCCCTCAGCCGGCGCCGCCTTGACGGGCGGCGCTGGCGCGTTCAGGGGCGCGCGAAGGCGCCTGCGACAATGGGGGCGATGCCTACCCGCGAACAGATCGAGGACGTCCTTCGGCAGGTCATCGACCCCGAGCTGCGCAAGGACATCGTGTCCCTCGGGATGGTCCGCTCGATCGACATCCACGACGAGCGGGTCGACGTGACCGTCTCCCTCACCACGTCGGGCTGCCCGATCCGCAACCACTTCCAGACCGCCGTGGCAGAGAAGGTCGGCAGTCTCGGCGTGCCGCACGTGAACGTGGGCTTCGACGTCTTGTCCGACCAGGAGAAGCAGTCGCTCGCCCAGCGCCTCGGCCGCGCCGGCGGCCTGCCGGAGGGTGCGCTCGCACTCGTGAAGAACGTGATCTGCGTTGGCTCGGGCAAGGGAGGGGTCGGCAAGTCCACCGTGACCGCGAACCTCGCTGCGGCGCTTCAGGTGGAGGGCAGGCAGGCGGCCGCTCTCGACGCCGACGTGTGGGGCTATTCGATCCCGCGCATGCTGGGAGTGCACGGTCGGCCGAAGGTCTCGGCGGAGCGGAAGATCATCCCCCTCGACGGGCCCGCCGGCGTGCGGGCGATCTCGATCGAGCACTTCCTGAACGAGCGCGACCAGGCGATCACCTGGCGCGGCCCGATGCTGCACAAGGCGATCCGCCAGTTCCTCGAGGACGTGGACTGGGGCGAGCTCGATTACCTCCTGATCGACCTGCCGCCCGGCACGGGTGACGTGTCGATGACGCTGGCGCAGCTTCTCCCGCAGGCGCGCTTCGTGATCGTCACGACGCCGCAGCCGGCCGCGCAGAAGGTGGCGGCGCGGGCGGCGGACACCGCGCTGCGCTTCGATCTCGAGATCGCGGGCGTGATCGAGAACATGAGCGGCTTCACGACCCCGACCGGTGAGCGCTTCACGATCTTCGGCGAGGGCGGCGGCCAGCTGCTCGCCGACGAGCTCGACGTGCCGCTGCTCGGCAAGATCCCGCTTCAGGAGGAGCTGCGCGTCGCGGCCGACGAGGGTCGCCCCCTGGTGCTCGAGGACCCGGAGGTGCCCGCCGCGCAGGCGCTCTACCACGCGGCCCGCGGGATCATCGCGGCGACGCCCCAGGAGCCGGCGCTCCTCCAGGAGCCGAGCGGCCCGCCCGTGCCGCAGATCACGGGCACGGCGCTGCCGATGGCGTAGTCACCGACCCGTACGCCTCACGGGCGGGCGCGATCGCGCGGCGCTCGGGCCGGTCTACGACGTCGGGATGGGGATGCCCGCCTGGCTACCCCGCTTGGCCGTCCAGCTCACGTTCTCGACGGTGCAGTCGCCGACCGTGCGGCTGAGCGTGCCCTTCGCGCTCGTCTTCGAGGTGAAGCGGCCCCTGATCGTGAAGCCCGTGCCGACGTACCGGAAGCGGCCGAGGCTGCTGATCTTGCCGCCAGTGATCACGTATACGAGGAAGCTGTCCTCCTTGACCTCCCCGGACGCGCAGCGCAGCTGCGTGGCGGCGCCGATTCGGAGAAGCTTGCGCTTCGGGCCGGTCGAGCTCGTGTACTTGAACACCTTGAAGTCGACGGACCCGGCATACGGCTGCGTGGCGGCGTCAGCGGCGGGCTGCAGCGTGGTCCCGGCCCAATAGCCGGCTCGGGGACTGGCGGCGTCGGCCGCCATCGGAAGTGCGGCAGCAAGGGAGCCGGCCGCCAGGCACGCGGCCAGGGTGCGGCGTGCGGCGATGCTGTGGGTCATGGGGCCTCCGTTCGAGCTGAGGGACATTGCATTGACGGAAGCTACGAGTGCCCGCCTCCCCGGGCATCGGGGGCGCTCCCTGAACCGGGACCCTTAAATTGCAGTCATGCCACCGCTTCGTGCCAAGGAGCGCGCCGGGCTCCCCGACAGCGCATTTGCCTACATCGACTCACAGGGCAAGCGACGCCTGCCGATCCACGACGCCTCGCACGTCCGGAACGCGCTGTCGCGCTTCAACCAGGTGCGCTTCGAGGACGACGACGCGCGTGAGCGGGCGCGCACCCGCCTTCTGCAGGCCGCTAAGAAGCACGGGATCATGCCGATCGGCTTCATCAGCGCCCAGCTCCAACCGCAGCGCAGGCTGCCCAAGGGCGAGATCACCTTCCTTCTCGCCGACATGGAGGGCTCAACGGAGCTCCTGGCGCGTGTCGGCGACCGCTTCGGCCCGCTGCTCGCGGAGGTGCTGCGCCGCATCCGCGGCGCGGTTATACCGGCCGGGGGGTTCGAGATCGCCCACCGCGGCGACGACGTGTTTGCGGTCTTCAAGCAGGGGCGGGCGGCGCTCGACGCCGCGCTCGCGATCCAGCGGAGCATGCAGGCTGGCGGCTGGCCCGACGGCGTGAAGCCGCGGCTGCGGATCGGCCTGCACCGCGGCCGGCCCTCGCTCACCGAGACCGGCTATGTCGGCCTGTCGGTGCACGCGGCGGCACGCATCGGATACTCGGCCAACGGAGGCCAGATCGTGCTCTCCTCGGCCGTCCGCAAGGCGATCGGGGACGAGCTTCCGCACGAGGTGGAGCTCCGGGAGCTCGGCGCGTGGCGCTTTCGCGGCCTGCCCGAGCCGATCGAGATCTTCCAGGTGAACGCGCCCGATCTGCCGTCGGAGTTCCCGCCGCTCCGCTCGGCGACCGAGGCAACGGTGGCCACGTGATCGACGAGAGCAGCGAGTTCGGCGCGCGTGTCGCGCGGCACCTGCGCGAGGACGTCGTCGTCTGGCTCACGTCGGTGTCGCCTCGCGGCGCGCCGCTGCCGATGCCGGTTTGGTTCGTCTGGGACGGCGACGAGACGGTGACCGTGTACAGCCTGGAGGGAACGCGAATCCGCAACGTCGAGGCGAATCCGCGCGTCACGCTGAACTTCCCGGGCGACCGCCTAGGCGACGACGTCGTCGTTCTATCGGGCCGCGCGGAGATCGCGCGCGACGCGCCACCCGTCGACCGGGCGGCCGATTACCGCTCCAAGTACGACGAGCACATAGCGCGCATCGGGATGACGCCCGAGACGTTCGCGCAGCGCTACCGCGTGCCGCTGCGGATTCGGATCACGCGCGTGCGCGGGTACTGACCTTCACTGCTCGCGCCAGGTTCCGGTGAGGATCGAGTCGCGGTCGGCACAGGGGTCCTCCGGCGTCGCCTCGAGCGCGAGCGTCGATCCATCAGCGTCGAAGCGGTACGCCGCCTGCGCCGGGATCTCGACTCCACAGAACGCTGCCTGCGCCGGATCCACATAGCTAGTCAGGCGAATCGTCGCGTCGCTCGACTTCACGTCCATCGCCACCGTGAAGCCACCCGGGTCCGTGGCCTTGAGCACGTCCTGAGCGGCGCCCTTCGCGATTACGAGGCGATACCGACCCGCGGGCGGCAGCTGTTGCGCGGGGCCGTACTCCTCGCGCTTCTCCTTCGTGCGCGCGAGATCGCTCGACGTGACCTGCCGGACGTAGGTCCCGTACGGTGCGGTCGCCGATGCGGTCGTCTTCGGCGCGTCTGCGTCCGAGGAGTCGTCGTTGTCGCCGCAGGCGCCAAGCGCGAGAGCGCCGACCGCGAGTATGCGAATGAGGTATCTGGCCATGCGGCGACGGTCCCACAGCCTGCTGTCGAGAGCCTAACGGGGAGCTAACTGCCTCGAGGGCGGTTACGGTCAGAAGCATCACGATGCTCCAGTTCCGGCTTCTAGGGCCCGTGGAGGTCGAGCGCGACGGCGCGCCCGTGGTCATCGGTGGAGCACGGCGCCGGGCTGTGCTCGCGATCCTGCTGCTCGAGGCGGGTCGGGTCGTGCCGGTCGACCGGCTCATCGACGGAGTCTGGGGCGAGGCCCCGCCGGAGACCGCGGCGACCGCGCTCCATGGGCACATCTCACAGCTGCGCCGCGCGCTTGGCGATGTGATCGTCACGCGGCCGCCCGGCTACCTGCTCGACGTCGACCCGGAGAGCATCGATATCAGGCGCTTTGCCACGTTGCTCGAGCAGGCGCGCTCGGAGCTTGGAGCGGGTGACGCCGCCGCTGCGAACGCGTCGCTCGGCGAGGCACTCGCGCTGTGGCGCGGTCCGCCACTGGCGGGCGTGGGCGATGCTCCCTTCGTTCAGGTCGTCTCGCCCGAGCTGGAGGAGCTCGGCGTAAGCGCGCGCGAGGAGCACTTCGAAGCGGGCCTTGCGGCGAGGCGGGGCGCCGAGCTCGTACCCGCGCTCAGGGCCCTTGTGGCCGAGCATCCGCTCCGAGAGCGCGCCCGCGCTCAGCTCATGCTGGCGCTCTCCCGAGCGGGTCGCCGCGCGGAGGCGCTCGAGGTCTACGACGACGCTCGGCGGCTGTTCGCCGAGGAGCTCGGCATCGAGCCGGGCGAGGCGCTGCGGCGCACGCACGAGGCGATCCTTCGGCACGAGGCCGACGCCGGGCGCGAGCCCGCACCGGCACCGGCACCGACGCGGTCGCCCCCGCGGCGAAGACGACCGCGGGGGCGAGTGCGGGTAATCGTCGCCGCAGTCACCGTCGCCATCGCCGCGGGGGCCGTCGTGCTCGCCGCGGGCGGGTCGGACCGCGCGGAACCGGCGCAGCCGCCCGGCAGTGGCCTGGTCCTCGTCGACCCCGACGAGCTCCGCGTCGCAGCATCCGTCCGGCTGCCCGGGACCCCGACGAGCGTGGCCGCCACGGCCGCCCGCGCCTGGGTCATCAACGCCGACGACCAGACCGTGAGCGAGGTGTCCGCCGCGGGCCGGCGCGTCCGGACCTTCTCTACCGGGGCAAGTCCTGCCGACCTCGCCGCTGTGGGCGACGACCTGTGGCTCGCGGAGGGCGCCCGAACCCGGACTCAGTCGCTCGCGCCGCGCGTGGTCGCGCTCGCCCGCCTGCCGGCGCCGTTCCACGCCGTGGAGCGGCGCGTTGCGCTTCCGCGCGGCCGCGGCGACGTCGCGAACGCCGCCGACGGGCGGCTGGCGGTCTCGCGGCACGCTATCTGGATCGTCGCGGCGGATGGTGCGCTCGTCCAGGTGGACCGTCTGAGCGGCGAGGTGGTGGGCGTCCACCGGCTGGGAGCGCTCGCTGTGGCGGCCGAGCGCAACCGCGCCTGGATCGTTACGAGTGACGCGACGCTCGTGGCCGTTGAAGAGCGTGGCGCCGGCGCTTCCGCGCCGGTGGCGCTCACGGGGGAGCCGCGATCGCTCGCGGTCGCCGCGGGCGCGGCATGGGTCCGCGATCCCACGGCCGGCACGGTCACGCGCATAGATCCGGCTTCCGCACGCGCGGCATGGACGACGCGGGTGGGCGTCGGTGCGGGCGCGATCGCGTACGGGCACGGCGCGCTCTGGGCGGTGGACACCGAGGGCTCCCGCCTCGTCCGCATCGATCCCCACAGCGGGGCGCTGACGGGTGCTGTGGCTCTCCGCGGAGTGCCGCGCGACATCGCCGTCTCCGAGGACGGGATCTGGGTCAGCGTGGCCGCGCCGAGCCAGGCCGCGGGCGCCGACTGCTCTGGCACGGTCGCCGGCGCTCGCGCGCCCGACGTCGTAGCGGTCGTCGAGCTGCCACTGCGGCGCGGCAGCCGCTCGCCGACCGCCGAGATGGCGGAGGCGGCCGCGTACGTGGTACGGCGCTCGAGGTTCCGTGCCGGCGGGCTGAGTGTCGGCTATCGCATCTGTGACGACTCGACGGCCCAGTCCGCCTCCTGGGACGCCGTGAAGTGCGCGGCCAACGGTCGGGCCTACGCGCGCGACCCGCGCGTCGTGGTGGAGGTCGGGCCGTACAACTCGGAGTGCGCCAAGCATCAGCTTCCGATCGCAGCGGCGGCGCCGGCTGGGCCCCTCGCGATGGTCTCGCCGACCAATACGGACCCGACGCTTACGCGAGATCGCGGCCGTGCTCCGCGCGCCTACGCCCGCGTGATCGCGCGCGACGACCGCCAGGCGGCGGCGATGGTCATCGAGCTGATCCGCCGAGGACGCCGGCGGGTGTTCGTGCTCGACGACGCATCCCGGTCCCCCACGCTCGGGCTCGACCTCGCCTCCTTCTTCGTCCACGCGACACGCGCGCGCGGCCTCGACGTCGTTGGGCGTGCTTCCTTCGGAGGACGCGAGCGGCTCGGCGGGCTGACGCGACGCGTGAGACGCTCGGGCGCCGACGCGGTCTACGTCTCGGGCGCGCTCGACCGCGGAGCGGCGAGTGTGGTGCGCGCGCTCCGGCGCTCGCTCGACGACGAGGTGACCCTCGCGGGCCCGGATCTGCTGCTGCCGGTCGCGGGGCTCTTCGACGGCGCCGGCGCCGCGGCCGGCGGCGTCCTGATCTCCGCGACCGTCGCGCCGCTCGAGGCGATGCCGCCCGAGGGGCGTGCGCTCGCGCGAGCTCTGTCGCGGGCTAGCGGCGGCGCGCCCGTCCCGCCGGCCGCCGTCTACGGCGCGCAGGCGATGGAGGTTGCCCTCGACGCGATCGCGCGCTCCGACGGATCGCGCGCCTCGGTGGCCCGTGCGCTGCGCAGCACGGATCTGCGTAACGCACCGCTCGGGCCGGTCGCGTTCGACACCCGAGGAGATCTGCGCCATGCGCGCGTGGCGGTCGTGGAGGCACGCCACCGCGGCGGTTCGCGCGAGCTGCTATCGACAGCGGGCGCCGAGCTCGTACGGGTCTACCGTTGACTCCCGCGCCGGCGCTCGGGCGCCGCGACCGCTGACCGTCAGCCGGCCTGTTTGAAGTAGTCCGCGTTGATCTGGATGAACTGCTGCCACTCGTCGGGCAGCTGATCCTCAGCGAAGCAGGCGTCCACCGGACACGCCTCGACGCAGGCATCGCAGTCGATGCACTCCTCCGGATCGATATAGAGCTGCTTGACCTGGTCGTAGTCCGGCTCGTCCGGTGTCGGATGGATGCAGTCGACCGGACAGACCTCGACGCACGAGTTGTCCTTCGTGTCTATGCAGGGTTCGGCTATGACGTAGGCCATGGTCTTCTTGTCGTCTCCAGAAGCACCGGGGGCGCGAGGACGGCCAAGTGTACCGTTGGCTCCATGGCGATCACCTCGAGGATGCTGGCCTCGCGCGGGCGCAAGCAGGCCGAGAAGTTGGGGATCGACCCGGCTCGGGTCCCGCCCGGGCAGTACCTCACGGAGAAGTTCCCGGTGCTCACCGTTGGGCGCAATCCGGCGTTCGATCTGGCCACCTGGTCGCTCTCGATCGATGGCGAGGTGGAGCATCCGTCCGCGCTCAGCTGGGACGAGCTGATGAAGCTTCCGCAGCGGGAGCTGACAGCCGACATCCACTGCGTCACTCGCTGGTCGAAGCTCGACACCGTCTGGAGAGGTGTGGCCGTGAGCGAGCTGCTCGCGCGAGCAGGCGTGAAGCCGTCGGGCACCCACGTTATGGCGCACTCCGACGGCGGCTATACCACCAACCTGCCGCTCGAGGCGGTGCTCGACGACGACGTGATCGTCGCTCACACCTACGCGGGCGAGCCGCTCGAGCCCGACCACGGCGCTCCGCTGCGCCTGCTCGTGCCGAAGCGCTACTTCTGGAAGTCGGCGAAGTTCCTGCGTCGGCTCGAGGTCATGAGCGCCGACCGGATGGGCTTCTGGGAGCTGAACGGCTACCACAACGACGCCGATCCCTGGCAGGAACAGCGCCACTGGTTCTGACAGCGCTCGCGCTCAACGCGGCGCGGCTTCCTGCCGAGAAGGTCATATGGAGCGCCTCGGCTCCTTCATCTGTCCGACCGAGCTCGACCGCGCGCGCGTGGCCGAGGCGGGCGCCCGTACCCGGAGGGCGCGAACCGTGTGCGCGGCCGTGTTGGGCGCCGCCCTGCTCCTGGTCACGCCTTGGACCGGCCTCTGGACGCTCGTCCTGTTCGCGCTCGTCGCAGCGAACCTCGCGACCCTCGAATGGCGGCTGCGCCGCTCCGAGCACCCCGAGGTGACCGCAGCTGCCAGCCAGCTCTTCGTCCTGCTCGTGATCGGTGCGGGCATCGCGATCGACGGCGGTCTCGAGAGCGTCGGCCTTCCGTGGATCGTGATCCCGGGCGCCATGGCCGCGACCCGTTTCCGTGGCCGCGTGGTGACCGCCGGCGCCCTGGTGACCGCGGGCGTCCTGCTGGCCGCCACCGTCCCCGTCGACCCGGAGGGCGTGGTCGACGATCCGACCGGACTCTTCGCGATGCTCGCGCTGCTCGTCTGCGTCACGACCGTTACGAGCGCGCTCATGAGCGGGGAGGTGGTCCACCGCGACCGCGCGGTGCTCGACTCGCTCACGGGTCTTCTGAACAGGACCGCCCTCGGCTCGCGAATCGTGGAGATCGAGGAGCAGGCGCAGCTCACCGGAGGCGCCGTGTCGCTCGTGCTGATCGACGTCGACCACTTCAAGCGCGTGAACGACACGTTCGGCCACGAGCGCGGGGACGCCGTGCTGCGCGAGGTGGCGTACGAGATGCGCAAGTCGCTGCGGAGCTTCGAGCTCGTCTACCGCATCGGCGGCGAGGAGTTCCTCGTGCTGCTGCCGGGCATCGGGCTGGGCGACGCGGTGGAGATCGCCGAGCGAGTGCGCCGCGCCGTCGACACGGGGCGCCCGGGCGATCTCGACCTGACGGTTTCGGCGGGCGTGGCCAGCGCGTCGGGACCGGACGCCGTCTACGACGATCTCTTCCGGGCCGCCGACGGCGCGCTGCTCGAGGCCAAGCGCGACGGCCGCAACCAGGTCCGTGCGGCGAACCCGGACGTGCCGCTCGTGCCGGTGCCCGACGTTCGCGCATTCGCGAGCGACGGCACCGCGGCACCGCTCACCTAGCCGCCTCAACGGAGAAGGAGTTGCGCATAGGCTCCGGCGGCGATGATCCTGCTCACGGGTGCCACGGGCACGGTCGGCTCGGCGCTGCTTCGGCGGCTCACAGCAGAGCCCGAGCCGGTGCGCTGCCTCGTGCGCGACCCGCGCCGGCTCGGCGACCAGCGCGTCCGGGTGCAGATCGCGCTCGGCGACCTCGCCGATCCGGCGTCGTTTCGTAACGCGCTGCGCGGCGTCGGGACCGTCGTGCACCTGGCCGCGGCGATCCGCGACCAGCCGCGCGCGTCGATCGAGGAGCTGAACGCCGTTGCGACCTTGCGGCTCGTGCGAGCGGCCGAGCGGGCGGGTGCGCAGCGGTTCGTCTTCTTCTCCGCGATGGGGGCGAGGCACCACTCGCGAACGCGGTTCTTCCGGGCCAAGGCGCTCGCCGACCAGGCCGTCGAGACGTCGCGCCTCGAGACGACCGTCTTCCGTCCGTCGATCATCTACACACCCGGCGATCCCTGGCTCACACTCCTCGAGCGGCTGTCGTACCTGCCCGCCCTCCCAATCTCGGGCTCCGGACGTGCGCTCTACCAGCCGATCTGGGCCGAGGACGTGGCCGACTGCGTCGTCGCCACCCTACGCGCCGCGGCCGGCGCTGCGCCGCACGGCTCGTTCGAGCTAGCGGGTCCGCACACGCTCTCCTACGACGACATCGTGAGGGTCACGCTGCGTGCCGCCGGGCGAAGACGCCGGCTCCTGCACGTTCCGCTGCCGGTCGTACGGGCGTCGCTGCGGCTGCTGCGGCGGCTCGCCGGTCCGCGCGTGTTCGCCACCTGGGAGGAGGCGGAGCTGATGGAGGAGCCGATGACCACGCCGCGCGGGACGGCTGATGCGGAGAGCCTGGGCGTCAGGCCGATGCCGATGTCAGTCGTGCTCGGCGGGCGCTGAACGACGAGGGGCCCGCCGCAGCGGGCCCCTCGGATGCGGAGGCGGCACAAGCCAATCTCCGCCCGGTTCCGGGGGCGTTAGCCCCCGGAGACGATCTACATCATGCCGTCCATGCCGCCCATGCCGCCCGGCATCGCGGCCGCTTCCTTCTCGGGCATCTCCGCCACGATGGCCTCGGTCGTGAGGATGTTCTTCGCGATCGAGGCGGCGTTCTGGAGCGCCGAGCGCGTGACCATCGCCGGGTCGATGACGCCGCCCTTCACGAGGTCGACGATCTCGCCGGTGTCCGCGTTCAGGCCGTCATTCTTGCCCTTGGCGTTGCGCACGTCGTTGACGACGACGGAGCCCTCGAGGCCCGCGTTGTCAGCGATCTGGCGAAGCGGCTCCTCCAGCGCGCGGAGGACGATCTTCGCGCCGGTCTGCTCGTCGCCCTCGAAGGCGTCGACCTTGATGGCCGCCTGTGCCCGCAGGAGCGCCACGCCGCCGCCCGCGACGATGCCCTCCTCGAGGGCGGCGCGGGTTGCCTGGAGCGCGTCCTCCACGCGGTGCTTCTTCTCCTTCATCTCGGTCTCGGTGGCCGCGCCGACCTTGACCACCGCAACGCCGCCGGCCAGCTTCGCCAGCCGCTCCTGCAGCTTCTCGCGGTCGAAATCCGAGTCGGTGTTCTCGATCTCGTTCTTGATCTGGTTGATGCGGCCCTTGATCGCCTCGCTCTCGCCGGCGCCGTCCACGATCGTCGTCGTGTCCTTGGCGACGACCACGCGACGCGCGCGGCCGAGCTGCGAGAGCTGGGTGTTCTCGAGCTTGAGGCCCATCTCCTCTGTGATCACCTCGCCGCCCGTGAGGATCGCGATGTCCTCGAGCATGCGCTTGCGGCGATCGCCGAAGCCCGGCGCCTTCACCGCGACGCCGGTGAAGGTGCCGCGGAGCTTGTTGACGACGAGCGTGGCGAGCGACTCGCCCTCAACGTCCTCGGCAACGATCAGGATCGACTTGCCGGACTGGATCACCTGCTCGAGCACCGGCAGCAGATCGCGCACGGAGCCGATCTTCTGGTTGGCGATGAGGATGAACGGATCCTCGAGCACCGCCTCCATGCGGTCCTGGTCGGTGACCATGTAGGGCGAGATGTAGCCCTTGTCGAACTGCATTCCCTCGGTGAACTCGAGGTCCATCCCGAAGGTCTGGCCCTCTTCGACGTTGACCACGCCGTCCTTGCCGACCTTGTCGATCGCGTCGGCGATCACGTCGCCGATCTCGTCGTCGGCGGCCGAAATAGCCGCCACGCGCGCGATCTGGTCCTTGCCGGAGATCTCGGTGGAGACGTCCTTGATCTGGTCCACCACCTGATCCACGGCCTTCTCGATGCCGCGCTTCAGAGCAAGCGGGTTGGCGCCGGCGGCCACGTTCTTGAGGCCGTCGCGCACGATGCGCTGGGCGAGCACAGTCGCCGTGGTGGTGCCGTCGCCGGCCACGTCGTTCGTGGCGGTGGCAACCTCGCGCACCAGCTGCGCGCCCTGGTTCGAGAAGGGGTCCTCGATGTCGATCTCACGCGCGATCGAGACGCCGTCGTTGGTGATCGTCGGCGCCCCGAACTTCTTGTCGATCACGACGTAGCGGCCCTTCGGACCGAGCGTGACCTTGACTGCATCCGCTACGGCGTTCACGCCATCTTCGAGGGCGCGACGCGCCTCCGCTTCGTACTTGAGCTCCTTGTGAGCCATATCTATTCGTTCCTCCTTAGTCGGATCTCTCAGCCGGCGACCTTGGCAAGCACGTCCGACTCCCGCAGGACGAGCAGGTCCTCGCCCTCGACCTGGACCTCGGTGCCGCCGTACTTCGAGTACAGGACCTCGTCGCCCTCGGCGACGTCGAGCGGGATCCGCTTCTCCCCGTCCTCGTCCCACTTCCCGTCACCAACCGCGAGGACCTTGCCGCGCTGCGGCTTCTCCTTGGCCGTGTCGGGGAGGACGATGCCGCTCGCGGTCGTCTCCTCCTCTTCGATGGCGTGAACGATCAGGCGATCGCCCAGAGGCTTGAGATTCATTCGGCGCTACCTCCGTTGAAACTTTGCCTGTCCTGGCACTCTGTGGTTGAGAGTGCCGACGGCTGGCACTCTAGCACCTGGAGTGCCAAATTCGCGCGGCGATCGCGCGGCGATCGCGCGCACAGCGCTATGCGCGCCGCGCCCTCACCACGAGGCTCAGCCCGAACGGCGGCTTCCGCAACCGCTCGAGCGCGCGGAAGGGCGGTAGCAGGAACTCGTACGCCCTCAATGCCCGCGGGTCGATCTGAGGCTCCCGCCGGTAGCTGTTCGCGAGCCAGCCGAGCACCCCGAGCATGTTGAACGAGTAGAGCGCCTCCACGCCCAGCCCCGCTCCCTCGACGACCATGCGCAGACGCTCGCGCGTGTAGCGCCGCTCGTGCCCGAAGCGGCGGTCGAGCGCCCCGAAGAGGCACGGGTGCGCCGGCACGAGCAGCCCGAAAGCTCCACCGGGAGCGAGTGCCTCGGCCATGGCGGTCACGGCCGCGCGGTCGTCTGGGATGTGCTCGAGCACGTTCTGGCAGAGCAGGAAGTCGACGGCGCCGGCGCGGCGTCCGAGCGCCTGCGACCCAGTCACGAGTTCGCGTGCGATCTCCACGCGCGGGTCGGCCCGGAATCGCTCTTCGAGCCGCGCCGCGCAGGCCTCCTCCGGCTCGATCAGCAGGGCCTCCTCGACACCGCTGGCAAGGATTCGCGCCGAGAAGGTGCCGATGCCGGCCCCGACCTCGACGACGCGCCCGCGCACGAGGTCCGCGAATTGCTCGAACATCCAGGCGCCGAGTCGCTCGGCACGTGCCAGCGTCTCGAGGTCCCAGAGCTCGGCTGAGGACTGGCCTGTCAGTTCTGCGCGGGCGTGTCCGGCCGCATGCGCTCGCGGATCTCCGAGGGGCGGTCGGATATCTGCGAGAAGCGCACGACGGTGACGGTGTCGTCCATCTCGACCTTGCGGCCGTAGATCTGCTCGAGGAAGTGGACCATCTCGTCGATCCGACGGAACTCGGGGTTGTCGTGCTCGATGTCGCGGCGGGAGAGGTCCTGCACCTGCTTGACCTCGACGGAGTCGATCACGGCCTCGAATATCTTCTCGCGCGGCGAGTGCTGGAAGCCGACGGTGACGAGCACGACCTCGCCCTTGCGGTACTTCTTGCCCTTGTCGCCAAGCCGGATGGTCGCCGTCTTGCGGCCGCGCCGCAGCTGGTCGATGAACACCGGCGAATAGAAGTTGAGGACGAACACGACCGGGGCAGCCTACCTGCCGGGCGACGAGCGGGCCAGGGCGGATGCGGCCATCTCCCGCTCCCCCTCGTAGGCCAGGCGCTCGGGCGCCTCGTCGAGCGCGATCCAGAGCGCCTCCTCCACTTCATGATCGTGGTTCTCGACGCTTCCAGAGCGGTAGCGAAGCAGGTAGAAGCTCACCATCTTGAGCACCCGCTGGCCGCCGCGCGCGTACCAGTAGCGGATGTCGCCGAGCTTCTCGAGCGGCTCGGCCTCGAGGCCGGTCTCCTCGCGCACCTCGCGGATCGCCGCCTCGCGCATCGACTCGCCCCGCTCGGGATGGCCCTTGGGCAGCGCCAGCACGTCGTCGCGGACGCGCACAACGGCGAGATGCGTGCGCCCGCGGAACTTGCGCAGCACGAGCCCGCCGGCCGAGAACTCGCGGATCACGGAGTCACCAGCGGCACGAAGCGCACGCCGGTCACGGCCTCCTCCCTTCCATCCCTGAACCGCATGAGCAGCTCCTGGCGGCCGCGCTCGACGGGGCAGACGAGCGCAGCGCGAGGAGCGAGCTGGTCGAAGAGCGCCTGGGGCGGCTCGCCGCGGGCCGTCGCGGTCACCGAGATGCCGCCGAACGGGGCCCGGTCCGGCGCGCCGAGCGCGCCATCGCCGACCCGCACCTCCACGTTGTCGTAGCCGAGTTCGGCGAGCCTGGCGCGCGCGTCGGCGGCGAGCGACGTGAAGCGCTCGATCGTCACCAGCTCGCGACACAGGAGCGAAAGCACGGCAGCGGCGTAGCCCGAGCCGGTGCCGACCTCGAGCACCGTCTCGTCTCCTCGCAGCTCCAGCAGCTGCGCCATGCAGGCGACGATCCAGGGCTGGGACATCGTCTGTCCCTCACCTATGCGAACGGCGCCGTCCCGGTAGGCGCGCCGCCGCTGGTCCTCCGGCAGGAACAGCTCGCGGGGCACCTCGTTCATCGCCGCGAGCACGCGCTCGTCCTCGATCCCGCGAGCCCGAAGCTGGCGCTCCACCATGCGCGCGCGCTCAGTGGATGTAGTTCCGGAGGCGTTCCGGGTCATGCACCGTCACCTTTCCGCGCCCCAGCGTCACGACGGCCGCGCGCTCGAGCGTCGCGAGGAAGCGGCTGGCGCTCTCGCGCGAGGTGCCGGCGAGGTTCGCGATCTCCGCCTGCGTGGAGCGGATCAGCACGTCCTGCTGCGGGGCGCCCTCCGCCTGCCGGGCGATCACCTGCGCAAGCAGCGCGCTCGCCACGCGGCCGGCGACGGTCTGGAACGACTGCTGAAGCAGTCGCTCGTTCGTCCGGCTCACCCGCTCGGACAGCGACGCGAGCAGCTTCAGCGCGATGTCCGGCGAGCGCTTTATGAGGCGCTGCACGTCGCGCGCGAGAAGAGCGACCGCCGTGGTCGGCTCGATCGCCTCGGCCGTGGCGGAGCGCGTCTCGCCGCGGAACATCGCCAGCTCGCCGAAGAGCGATCCGGCGCGGAG
>Ga0126307_10001212_pt1 | contig 16989 bp, 16 predicted proteins | sample Plot28_FD_89955 | JGI IMG/M metagenome (GOLD analysis project Ga0126307, IMG submission 89955) | Serpentine soil microbial communities from UC McLaughlin Reserve, CA, USA - Plot28 | ecosystem: Environmental > Terrestrial > Soil > Grasslands | place: USA: UC McLaughlin Reserve, Lake County... | reverse complement strand
CCTCGTCCGACGGCCACCGTCGCCGAGCCGCCGTCCCCGAGGGCGGCGTACCCGGTGCCACCGAACAGCGACTCACCGGTCCACAGTGAGGGCGGCGCCACCGGTCGCGCGTCGCCGGTGAGCACGGCGTCCTCGACCTGCAGGGTGCGGGTGCCGACCCGGTCCTCGATCTGCGCCGCCTGGCGCGCCGCCTCGGCGACCGCCGGGTGCGCGTCCAGGGCCAGCATGGACAGCAGCCCGTGGATTGTCGACTCCGCACCGCCGTTGAGGTTGGGCGTGCCGGTGCCGGAGATGCCGTCGACGGTGCGACCGGTCACCGGGTCGTAGGCCGGCTGCCCCCAGGCGTTGGCGCCGAAGTACCAGGCACCGACGATCGCCGCGAGCCGCTTCGGGCCGGTGCGGCCGGTCACGTCTGCGGTGGCGAGCAGGGACTGCAGCCGGGAGTCGACGCCGTAGGCGATCTGCGTCGGGTCGACCCGCGTGGGCAGCCGGCCGTTGTCCGGGCCGCCCGACGTGAGCAGCCACGGGTCGAAGGTGCCCGAGTCCCGCGCGGCGGCCGCGGTGAAGGAGCCCTCTCCCAGGGCGTCTCCCGCTCGGGCCAGCGCGGCCGGCATCTGCGAAGCCCAGGCGTGCCAGTTGGCGAGGGACAGCGCCCATGGCTGGACCGCGCCGAACGGCCAGTGCCGGGCGTCGCCGTCCTGCAGCGCGGTGATGCCCTCGGAGAGCTGCCGCAGTGCCGTGCGCGCCGTATCGGGTCCCCCGGCCTCGACGTAGGCGGCCAGGCCGAGCACCGCCTCCGCGCTCGCGTCCGCGCCGTCGACGACGAGCCAGGCCGGTGTGGTGCGCCCGTCGATCTGCAGGTGGCTGCCGTAGCGCGACAGCGTCTGGCGCTGCAGGGCTGCGATCGAAAGGTCCAGCCGCTGCTTGAGGAACGCGGCGAACGCCGGGTCCGCGTCGCGGAAGTCTGCGTAGCCCTCGCCCAGCGCCCAGATGGTGCGGGCCAGCCAGTAGGACTCGCCGCTGTCCGACGGGTCAGGCAGCTCCACCGGCGTGGGGCTCGGGTTGAGGGTGCCGTCCGGCTGCATCCAGAGCACGACGTTGCCTGCGTCCGGTCCGCTGGCCGTCTGCAGGTAGGTCAGTCCGCGCAGCAGGTCGTACGCCCGCGCGCGACTCGAGACGGCGCCGGTCTGCTGCCAGTGCCGCAGGTAGACGACAGCAGCGCGCGAGACGTCGTCGGCGTTGAACGCGCCCTGCGACCAGGTGTTCGTCGCCGGGTCGTACGGCCCGCCGCCGACCCGGCGGTAGGTGCCGTCGGCGTTGCGGTCGGCGTAGGTCCACAGCACCCCGATCGACGGCTCCTCGGCCAGCCGGTAGGTGGTGTGACCCTCCTGCGCCGGCGGTGTGACGTCGTCCTGGAGGAAGTCGAGGTGCGCGAGGTTGGTCAGCGGCTCGTCCGCCGCCGACGCCGCGGGCAGCCCGGCCGGGGCGGCGACCACCAGCGCGCCGACGAGAGCGGCGACGACGGCCGCGAGCAGAGCCCGGGCTGCGCCGCGCGGGTGGCGAGCGGGTCGTGGGTTCATGGCGGGCTCCTGTCGGTGAGGCGTCAGGCTGCGGGTGCGGCAGGGAAGGACGGGCGGGTGGCGGCACCGTCGAGTGCGGAGCGGCGGGCGGCGTCGGCGACGGCGAGGGCGGCCAGGGCCTCCGGACCGCCCGACCGCGGGCGGGCACCGTGGGCGGCGGCCACCAGGTCGGTGAGGGCGCCCCGCACCGACTCGGCGTAGACGCGTTCCTTGGCGTCGTCGCGGCCGAGCTCCACGAGCACCTCGACCCGGTGCGGCAGCGCGAGCTCCCGGCCCCGGCCGCGCGCGGCTGCCGGGCCGGCGTCGCGGTGCACCACCGCGGTGATGCCGGATCCTGGCCCCAGCCGGTGACCGGGCACGTGCATCAGGTCCGCAGTACGGTCCGGCAGCCGGCCGGCGACGGCAGCGCCGTGGTCGTCGGTCCAGCCGTCGACCCGGGCCCGCAGCGGGATCCAGCCGTCGACCAGGACCTCGGCCGAGCCGTGGTCCAGGCGCATCCGCTGGCGCTCGCACCGGTCGGGATGGGTGAAGCCGTGGGTGTGCGTGGCGAGCGCACCGCCGGGGTGTCGGGCCGTGGCGCTGACCAGGTCGGTGCGCCCGTCGGCTCGGGCCGCGCTCACGGCCACCAGGTGCTCCGGCCGGCTGCCGACCAGCAGGTGCGCGGCGTCGAAGAAGTGGACCCCGTGCTCGACGAAGACCCCGCCGCTGCGCTCCTCGTCCCAGAACCAGTGGTCGGGCGGCAGGTGCTCGTCACTCGCGTCGTTCTCGAACGCGAAGCGCTGCACCGGGCCGAGCAGCTCGTCGCGCAGCACGACGAGCACCTGGAGGACCGGGTTGTAGCGCAGGACGTGGTCGACGACCAGCGCGCGGCCGTGCCGGGCCGCCGCGTCGACGACCTCGCGAGCCCGGTCGAGCGTCGTCGCGAGCGGCTTCTCGGCGAAGACGTGCCGGCCCGCCGCCAGAGCAGCCAGGGCGACGGCGGCATGGGTCGCCGGCGGAGTCGCCACGACGACGGCATCCACCCCGCGGTGGTCGATGAGCGTCGTCCAGTCGCCGGCGACCTGGGCACCGTGGCGGGTGGCCAGTCCTGCGGCCCGGCCGGCGTCCGCGTCGGCGACCGCCCGGAGCGAGACCGCAGGCAGGCTGGCGGCCACGCCGGCCACGAACGCGCCGAAGCGGCCCGCTCCGACGAGACCGAGCCCTAGTGGCGGGGTCGGCTGGGTCACGTGTGCTCGAGCCTGGCCACACCGATCCGCGAGTCGGCCATGCCGTAGAAGACGAATTGCGTCCCGTCGACCTCCTCGATCGCGGTGGGGAAGACGACGTTGGGGACCGTGCCGTCGCGCTCCTCGTCGGTCTCGGGCTCGAGGATCGGCTCGGCGGTGCGCGCCAGCAACCGCGACGGGTCGTCGGGGTCGAGGAGCATCGCGCCGGCGGCGTACTCCACCTTCTGCGTCGTCGGGTCCCAGCCGTCGGGGGCCTCCCCGGTGACGCCGTGGTGGATCAGCAGCCAGCCCTCCTCGACGCGCAGCGGCGGCGGGCCGGCCCCGATCTTCAGCTCCTCGTAGGGGTGGAGGGACGACGCGACGCACCGGTGGTCGCGGGGCCGCACCAGCGCGCGGACGTCCGACCGCACCTCGTCGACCGGCACGTAGGAGATCCAGATCGCAGGCCGCTCGTCGGTCACGCCGGCCGGCAGGTGCACCGTCTCGCCCTCGCGGAACCAGCCGAGGTCCCACATCGGACGGTGCAGCATCGCGTAGGACGGTCGCCCCTCCGGGTCGGGCACCGGCTCCGGGAAGAACACCGCGTCCTTGTTGGGGAACATGCCCAGGTCGGTGTCGAGAGCGGGCTGGTAGGCGAACTGCACCGGCCCCAGCCGGCGCCAGGACCGCAGGTCCTCGGACACGGCCATGGCCAGCCGTGGTCCCAGCGGGCCGTAGGCGACGTACGTCATGAGGTGCAGCCCTATGGACGGGACGAACGTCGTCCGCGGGTCCTCGACGCCGGCGTTGTTGGCGCCCCGCTCCCAACCCTCGTCCGGTGCGAGCACGACCCCCTCGCGGCGGACGCCGACCGGCACGCCGTGCTCGACGACCACCTCGGCGAGGCCGACCCGGGACACGTTGCCCGCGGCGACGAGGCGTGGGAGCAGCATCAGCCGGCCGTCCGGGTCGCGCCCGCTGGCGGGGTTCAGCACGCCCATCTCCTCGAGCGGGTCGCCCTGCTCGGGCGACATGACGATCCCGACCCGCTGCAGCGCGTAGGGCACGTCGGCGCGGTCCGCCGGCACGGACCGGCTCATCCCTTCACCCCGGAGCCGAGGTCCGAGGAGGTGAAGTGCCGCTGGAACGCGACGAACAACGCGACCGCCGGGGCGGCGAGCACGCAGGCACCGGCGAGGATCGCACCGTAGGGGTTGCTGGCGCGGCCGGCCACGTTCGACAGGTAGTTGGCCAACGACACCGCCAGCGGCTGCATGTCGTTGTCCTTCGTGATGAGGAAGGGCCAGAGGAACTCGTTCCACGGCCCGATGAAGGTCAGCAGCACGGCGGTGAGCAGTGCCGGTCGGACGAGGGGCAGCGCGATCGACCACAGGATCCGCAGCTCGCCGGCGCCGTCGATGCGGGCCGCGGCGAACAAATCCTCGGGCAGCTGCAGGAAGAACTGCCGGAAGATGAAGACCGCCGTCGAGTTGATGGCGAAGGGGACGATCATCCCGAGGTAGGTGTCGGCCAGGCCGTAGCTACGCACGATCATCACGTAGAGCGGGATCATCAGCAGCTGGAAGGGGATCAGCTGCACGAGCAGCATGGCGGCGAAGACCGACCCCTGGCCGCGGAAGTGCAGGCGCGCAAGGGCATAGCCGGCGAGCACGCCGAACACGACGGTGCACAGGATCACGCCGCCGGTGAAGATGCCGGAGTTCACCAGCGATCCCAGCAGGTCCACGCGGGAGTTGATGGCACGGTAGTTGTCGAACGTCCAGCCGCCGACGGGGAAAGCACCGCCCACCGACGTGTCCGACTCGCTCTGCAGCGAGCCGACGAGCATGTAGTAGAAGGGAAAGAGGAAGACGAAGGCACCGAGCACCAGCAGGAGCATGCGGGCGACGGTGCCGCCCGCACTGCCCGGTGTGCGATCGGGGACCGGCGGCCGCGTCTCGTCGGCGGCGCTCAGGTCGGCCGGCACGTGGGGAGCTGTCTGCGCCATGTCAGTCCCTCTCCAGGAGGCGGCGGTTGACCAGCGAGATGATCAGCACGGCGCCGACCAAGATCACGCCGATGGCCGAGGCCACGTCCGGGTTCCCCTGCTCGATGCCCTTCTGGTACATGACGAGGACCGGTGACGCCGACGCTCCGTCGGGTCCGCCGCCGTTCGTCAGGAGGTAGGGCTCGGTGAAGAGGTTCGCGCCGGTGATGGTGGCCAGGATGACCACGAGGGTCGTTGCCGGTCGTACGCCGGGGACGGTCACGTTGCGCAGCTGCTGCCACTTGGTGGCGCCATCGACCGAGGCCGACTCGTAGAGCTCCTTGGGGACGCCCTGCAGCGCCGCGAGGTAGAGCAGGATGTAGAGGCCGAGCTGCTTCCAGGTGACGAAGATCGCGATGAGCGGCATCGCGAGCGTCTCGTTGACCAGCCACGAGGGGTCGGGCGCCAGCGGACCGAGGACGTTGTTGACCAGTCCGTCGCTGGAGAAGAGGAACAGCCAGACCGCGACCACCGCGACGCTGGCAGTGATGTACGGGACGTAGTAGGCGACCCGGAAGAACGTGCGTCCGCGGATGGCGGCGTTGAGCGCCGCAGCCAGCAGCAGCGCGAGCACGACCGTGAGCGGCACGTTGATGATCAGGAAGATCGCGACGTTGACGAAGGACTGACGCACGTCCTCGTCGCCCAGCACGGTGGCGTAGTTGTCGAAGCCGACGAAGGGGCGGTCGACCGACGCACCGGGCGCGGTGAAGAAGTAGTCGTGGAAGCTGATCCAGACCGCTAGCCCCAGCGGGTACGCGAAGACGGCGGCCAGGAACAGGGCGTAAGGCGCCACGAACAGGATGCCTAGGGGCTGGCGCCCGAGGATCGTGCTCCAGCGGCTGCGCCGCCCCGGCCCAGGGCGGGGAGCCGTGGGCGGGGCCGGCGCTGTGGTCGTCGTCATGACGAGCCGCGGATCAGGACTGCCCGGCGAGCGTGTCGATCTCGTCCGCCGACTTCTGCAGCGCGGCGTCGACCGACTCCTTGCCGAAGATCACCGCAGTGCTGTAGCTGTCGCGGAAGGTCTGCCAGATCTCGATCGAGTTGGGCACGTTGGGCACCTCGACCGTCCGGGCCGCCTGCGCTGCGAACGTCTGGTAGTCCGGGTTGCTGGAGAAGTAGTCGGGGTAGGCCGCCTCGAGGTCGGAGCGCAGCGGCATCTGGCCGGTCTTGTCCAGCAGCGAGCCGTCCTGCTCCTTGCTGGTCGAGAACTTGAGCAGGCCCCACGCGGTCCCCTTGGCCTTGCAGGCCGAGTAGATGGCGACGTTCTTGGCGTCGGAGAACGTGTAGGTCTCCTCGGCGGTGGTGCCGCTCTCGGTGGGCACCGGCGCCGCTCCCCAGTTCACCTTCTCGCCGTAGACCGCGATGGCCCACGGGCCAACGATCGACATCGCCGCCTTCTCGTCGGCGAAGGAGTCACCGTTGTACTTCTCCTTCTGTGCGTAGCCCTTCTCGTACATCTCCGCCCAGAAGTTCGCGACGGCCTGGCCGTCCGCGTCGTTGAACGTCGCCTTGCCGTCCTCGACGAGCTGCTTGCCGCCGCTCTGCGCGGCGTAGAGCGGGTAGAAGTCGAACCACGACTGGAAGAACTCGCTGGAGGGTGCCGGCCAGATCGCTGCCTGCGCCGCGCCGCTGCTGACGATCTTCTCGCTCGTCGCGAGGAAGTCGTCGTAGGTCGACAGCGGCGGGTTCTCCGGGTCGATGCCGGCCTTCTTGAGCAGGTCCTTGTTGTAGAAGATCATCACCGGGTTGGACTTCCACGGCATCTGGTAGTACTTGCCGTCCGGCGACTTGTACTGCTCGGCGTTGTCTCCGGTGCGCGACTCGATGTAGTCGGTGCCGCCCGGGAAGTCGTCCAGCGCCACCAACCCACCCTGCTTCTGGAACTGCGGCACCGCCGCCGGCGACGTGTTGTAGACCAGGCACGGCGCGTTGCCCGCCGTGATGGCGGCGCCGATGACCTCCTCCGAGCTCTTGCCCGCGGGGATCTCCTGCGCCGTCACCTTCTCCTTCGGGTGGGCGGAGTTCCAGTCCGCCACCATCGCCTTGCCCCAGGCGAGCTCCTCGGGGTTGTTCGACAGCCAGATCTTGATCGGGCCCTTCGTCGCGAGGTCGTCGGACGACGAGCCGCCGCCGTCGTCGCCGCCGCACGCGGTGGCGCCGAGGGCGATGGTGAGCAGTGCTGCTGCGGTCGTGGTGCGCTTCATCGGGGCTCCGATCCAGGGGAGGTGCGCGACCGGTCGGGTCGCGGTGGTGCGGTGGAGTCGCGGACGACGAGACGGGGCGGCGGCATCGTCGCCGGCGGGACGGATGACGTGTCCTCTTCTGTGCCCCGCACGAGCCGGGTCAGCCGGTCGGCCGCGGCGCGGCCCCAGCCGAACGCGTCGGTGCGGATCGTCGTCAGGGCCGGCCGCAGGTGTGCCGCGACCTCGGTGTCGTCGAACCCGGTGACCGACAGGTCGGTGGGTACGTCCAGCCCGCGGCCGGCCGCCACCGCCGCTCCGGCGATCGCCATCAGGTCGTTGGCGTAGACGACGGCGGTCGGGGGCTCGGCCAGGTCGAGCAGCCGGGCCGTCGCCGCTGCTCCCCCGGCGGCCGAGAAGTCGGACTCCACGGCCGGTCCGGGACGCAGGCCGGCGTCGCGGACCGCGCCGGCCCACGCGTCGCGACGGGACCGGGAGTGGACGAAGTCGGCCGGCCCGCTGACGTGGGCGATGCGGCGGTGACCCAGGGCCGCCAGGTGCTCGACCGCCGCGACGATGCCTGGCCGGTCGTCGACGCACACGCACGCCGCAGCGGCGTGGTCGCGGCACGACGGGGCGATGACGACCGCGGGCAGGCCGAGCCGCTCCAGCAGGGCGGGACGCGGGTCGCCGACCCGCAGGTCGGTCAGGAACACGCCGTCGACCCGGCCGTCGGCGGCCAGCCGGCGGTAGCCCTCGACCTCGCGCTCACGGTCGGCGACCACCTGCAGGACCAGCACCTGGCCCAGCGGCGCCAGCGTGGCCTCGATCCCGGCGATGAAGGCCGGGAAGAAGGGGTCGGCACCCAGGGTCTCGGGCGGGCGGGCGACGACGAGGCCGACCGCGAGCGCGCGGTCGGCGGCCAGTGCCCGGCCGCGGTGGCTCGGGGTCCAACCCAGGTCGGCGGCGACCCGCAGGATCCGGTCCCGGGTGGCCGGGGCGACGCCGGGGCGGTCGTTCAGCGCGAACGAGACGGCCCCCTTGGAGACGCCCGCATCCCGGGCGACGTCCTCGATGGTCGGCCGGCGAGGCATGCGGCTAATAAACCGCTTTAGTTACCGAATTGTCAATAGATACCCATTCGCCAGGGTTGGTGCGATCCGCCAGATTCGTCGTGCGATCAGTCGGCGCAGTCGTCCCAGGGGCCGGGGGCGGCCACCGCCCACCGCCCGGACTCCAGCCGGAGCCGCTCGAGGTCCTCGCCGCCGCACGGGCACGCCGTGCGGTGCGGCCAGCCGGTGCCCACCTCGAGGCGGAACCACACCTGCTTGCCGCGCGCCAGGGCGACCACGCCCCACTCGACGGAGAGCCGGTCGACCAGGCGCAGGCCACGGCCGCCCTCGGCGGTCCACCGCGGCCCTGCGGCACCCCCTTGGAGGCTCCGCTGCGGCGGCAGCCCCCGACCAGGGTCGGAGACCCCCACCTCGAGCAGCCCGTCGGCGACCGCGAGGGTCAGGGCGACGTCGCCGCGGCTGTGCAGCACCGCGTTGGTGACCAGCTCGCTGACCAGCAGCTCGGCGTCGGGGCGCAGGTCGTCGAGCTCCCACCGGTCCAGCTGGGCGGCCGCCTCCCGCCGGGCGGTCGCCACGGCGTGCGGGTCGTCGCCGACGTCGATCGTGCGGACCCGGCACATCCGGAGCTCCCCTGCTCGTCGGGCCCACTGCCGGACCCTGGCGCCCTACTGCCCCGCGGCAGGCAGCCCCGAAACCCGAAGCGGCCCCGGAAGCCCACCCACCAAGCCCAGCAACCTAGAAGCCGAGGCGGCGCAGCTGTCGCGGGTCGCGCTGCCAGTCCTTGGCCACAGTGACCCGCAGGTCCAGGTAGACCTGGGTGCCGAGCAGGGCCTCGATGTGCTTGCGCGCGGTGGCGCCGATCTCGCGCAGCCGGGCGCCCTTGGGCCCGATGACGATGGCCTTCTGGCTGTCCCTCTCGACGTAGAGGAAGGCGTGCACGTCCAGCAGCGGCCGGTGCGCCGGCCGGTCCTCCCGCGGCTGCATCTCCTCGACGACCACCGCGATCGAGTGCGGGAGCTCGTCGCGCACCCCCTCCAGGGCGGCCTCCCGGATCAGCTCGGCGACGAGCAGGTTCTCCGGCTCGTCGGTCAGGTCACCGTCCGGGTACAGCGGCGGAGACTCCGGCACGAGGCGCGCCAGGAGGTCGGCGAGCAGGTCGGTCTGCTCGCCGCGCACGGCGGACACCGGCACCACCTCGGCCCACTCGATGCCCTCGACCCGACCGAGGTCGGCGACGGCGAGCAGCTGCTCGGCGACCCTCGCCGGCGGCACCCGGTCGGTCTTCGTGACGACCACGACCTTGACCACCTTGCGGAGCCCGGACAGCTCACGGGCGATGAACCGGTCTCCCGGACCGACCTTCTCGTCCGCCGGGACGCACAGGCCCACCACGTCGACCTCGGACCACGCGGCGCGGACCTCCTCGTTGAGCCGCTCGCCGAGCAGGGTGCGTGGACGGTGGAGGCCGGGAGTGTCCAGCACGACGAGCTGGGCGTCCGGGCGGTGCACGATGCCGCGCACGACGCGGCGGGTCGTCTGGGGCTTGCTCGAGGTGATGACGACCTTCTCGCCGACGAGGGCGTTGGTCAGGGTGGACTTGCCGGCGTTCGGGCGACCGACGAAGGCGACGAACCCGGCGCGGAAGGCGTGACCCGACGGGTCGCTCACGAGGTGACCGCTGGGTCGGCGGCGGCACCGGCCTCGTCCTCGCGGGCGAGCCGGGCCCGCTCCTCGCCCGCCAGCCGGTCCCGGCGCTCACCCGCGAGGTAGGTGGCGACGGTGTTGATGATCGCCGTCAACGGGACCGCGATCAGTGCACCGAAGATGCCTGCCACCAGGCCGCCGATCGCGATGACCACGACGACCGCGACCGGGTGCACCCGCACCAACCGGCCCATGAGAAAGGGCTGCAGGACGTGGCCCTCGAGCTGCTGCACGCCGATCACCCCGCCGAGCATGATCAGTGCCTGCACCGGCCCCTCGGAGACCAGCGCGACAGCAACCGCCGCGATGCCGCTGATGGTGGCACCGACGACCGGGATGAACGCACCGAGGAACACCAGCACGGCCAGCGGGACCACGAGAGGAAGGCCGAGGATCAGCGCGACGATCGCGATGCCGAGGGCGTCGACCGCGGCGATGACGACGGTCGCCCGGACGTAGGCGGTGAGCACGGCCCAGGCCCGCGTCCCGCTGCCGTGGACCCGCTCCCGCGCGTGGCCGGGGAACAACCGGACCAGCCACTGCCAGATGTTGCGGCCGTCGTAGGTGAAGAAGATGGTCGTGAACAGCACGATGAACAGCCCGGCGAGCAGGTGTCCCGCCGTCGTGGCGGTCTTGACGACGGTGCCGCCGAGGTTGCTGCTCCCGGAGCCGACGCCCTCGCGAACCCGTTCGAAGAAGTTCTGCAGCTGAGCCCGCTCCAGGCCGAGGTCGGTCAGGTAGCGCTCCAGCTCGCCCAGGCTGCGGTCGAACTGGTCGCGCAGGTCGTCGAAGCCCGAGGTGAACTGCTGGGCGACGAGGGCGACGAGCGCCACGACCAGTGCGATGCCGGCCAGGATCGTGACGGCGGTCGCCAGCCCGCGGGGCCATCCCCACCCGGCGAGGCGGTCGACCATCGGCGACAGCACGGCGCACAGCAGGAGCCCGATGATGACCGGGACGAGGACGACCGACAGGATCGAGAACAGCTGCAGGAAGACCCACACCGCCGCCACGACGAGCAGCAGCCGCCACGACCAGGCGGCCGCGAAGCGCAGCACGTGCGGCGTCTCGATGCCGTCGATGGGCACCGTCCGCTCGGGCGGGCTCACGACGACGACCGGCTCGGTCCGCTTGCGGAACATGGCTGGAACCGTAACCTCCCCGCCCGTCCGCAAACTGCAGCCGACCCGTCAGCGGGCGTGAGCGGTCAGCCCCGCAGCGTCCCGTCGGGCCGGGCGAGCAGCACCGTCGTCACTGCGACGTCGGCGAGGACGGCTGTGTCCGCGTCGTCGAGGGCCTCCGTCTCCCCCACGACGGCGACCGCCTCGAGCCGGTCCGACCCGCTGGACAGGGCAGCGCCCACGGCGGCCTGCACGGCGGTGAGCCGCAGGCTCGGGAGGTCGACCGTCGAGGCGGCGTACGTCCGGCCCATCTCGTCGCGGACGGCCGCCCCCTCGGGGGCACCGTTCCGGGCGCGCGCGGATCGGGCAAGGGTGACCAGCTTGAGGTCCTCCGGGTCAGAGGTCGCGGGCATCCGCCGGCTCCCGGGCGACGTCGCTGTCGTCAGCTGGCCGGGGGGCGATGTCGACGCCGTCCTCGACCCGGCGGACCAGCAGGGTGCCGATGCGGTTGCGCCGGCCCTGCGTCTCCTCCGCGGTGATCTCGATGCCCTGGACCCAGACCTGCGCGCCGGGGATCGGCACCCGGCCGAGCTGCTTGGCGAGCAGGCCGCCGACGGTGTCGACGTCGTCGTCCTCGAGCTCGATGCCCAGCCGCTCGGCCAGCTCGTCGACGTGCAGCCGGGCGCTCACCCGCAGCGCCCCGTCCGGCAGCTCCTCGACCAGCGCGGTCTCCACGTCGTACTCGTCGGTGATCTCGCCGACGATCTCCTCGAGCACGTCCTCGATGGTGACCAGTCCGGCGGTGCCGCCGTACTCGTCGACGACGATGGCGACATGGGTCTGCTGCGCCTGCATCTCGCGCAGCAGCTCGTCGACCGGCTTGCTCTCGGGGACGAACACGGCGGGCCGCATGACCGAGTCGACCCTCTCGACCGACTCGCCGTCGCGGTGGACGTAGGTGCGGCGGACCAGGTCCTTGAGGTAGGCCACCCCGAGCACGTCGTCGGTGCCCTCGCCGATGACCGGGATGCGGCTGAAGCCGCTGCGCAGGGCCAGCGACAGCGCCTGGCGCAGGGTCTTGTCCCGCTCGATGAAGACGACGTCGGTGCGCGGCACCATCACCTCGCGCACGATCGTGTCGCCCAGCTCGAACACCGAGTGGATCATCGCCCGCTCGCGGTCCTCGATGAGCTGGTTCTCCTCGGCCAGGTCGACCAGCTCGCGCAGCTCGGCCTCGGACGCGAACGGCCCGTCGCGGAACCCCTTGCCGGGCGTGAGCGCGTTGCCGACCAGGATCAGCAGCTGCGGCAGCGGGCCGAGGAACCTGGCCAGCGGGTGCACCAGCCGGGCGGCCGCCAACGCGATCGGCGCCGGGTGCTGGCGGCCGAGGGTGCGCGGCGAGACGCCGATGGCGATGTAGGAGACCACGATCATCGTGACCGAGGCGGCGAACATCGCGAGCCACACCCGGTCGATCAGGTCGAGCATCGCGACCGTGACCAGGACGGTCGCGACCAGCTCGCAGGTGACCCGCAGCAGGGTCAGCAGGTTGAGGTAGCGCGCCGGGTCCTCGAGCACCTCGCGCAGCCGGCCGGCACCCCGCCGACCCTCGCGCTCCAGGTCCTCCGACGCGGTGCGCGACACCCTCGACAGCGCTGCCTCCGCGCCGGCGGAGAGGCCGCCGAGACCGACCAGCAGAGCGGCGGTGACGAGCTGGACGACGGTCGAGGTCACGGCGTCACCCCGGCGGCCAGCCCCCGGGCGGCCCACCAGGCGCGCAGCAGCTCGGCCTGCAGCGGGAACATCTCGGCTTTCTCCTCGTCCTCGGCGTGGTCGAAGCCGAGCAGGTGCAGGATGCCGTGCGCGCACAGCAGGTCCAGCTCATGGCCGGTGGTGTGGCCGGCTGCACGCGCCTGCTCCTCCGCGACCTGGGGGCAGAGCACGACGTCGCCGAGCAGACCCGGCTCCGGCTCCTCCTCGTCGTCGCCGGGGCGCAGCTCGTCCATCGGGAACGCCATGACGTCGGTCGGGCCCTCCTCGTCCATCCACTGCACGTGGTGGGCGGCCATCGTCGCCGCGTCCACGGCGACGACCGAGAGCTCGGCGAGCGGGTGGACCCGGAGCCGGTCGAGCACGAAGCGGGACAGTGCAGCCAGCCGGTCGGTGTCGACGTCGGCGCCGGACTCGTCGTGGACGTCGACGGTCATCTGTGGCTCATCGAACGGCTCATCGGCGGCGGCGCTGCTGGCCGCCACCGCTGCCGCGGCGAGGGTCGCCGGGCTGGCTGGCGTCCCAGCGGCCGTAGGCGTCGACGATCTCGCTGACCAGCCGGTGCCGCACGACGTCCGAGCTGGACAGCCGGCTGAAGTGGACGTCGGGCGTGCCGTCGAGGATCTCCTGCACCTGGCGGAGGCCGCTGTGCGTGCTGCCCGGCAGGTCGACCTGGGTGACGTCACCGGTCACGACCATCTTCGAGCCGAAACCCAGCCGGGTGAGGAACATCTTCATCTGCTCCGGCGACGTGTTCTGCGCCTCGTCGAGGATGATGAACGCGTCATTGAGCGACCGGCCGCGCATGTATGCCAGCGGCGCCACCTCGATCGTGCCCGCTGTCATCAGCCGGGGGATCGAGTCGGGGTCGATCATGTCGTGCAGCGCGTCGTACAGCGGCCTGAGGTACGGGTCGATCTTGTCGTAGAGCGTGCCGGGCAGGAAGCCGAGTCGCTCGCCCGCCTCGACGGCCGGCCGGGTGAGGATGATCCGGTTGACCTGCTTGGCCTGCAGGGCCTGCACGGCCTTGGCGACGGCCAGGTAGGTCTTGCCGGTGCCCGCCGGGCCGATGCCGAAGACGATGGTGTGGTCGTCGATCGCGTCGACGTAGCGCTTCTGGTTCAGCGTCTTGGGCCGGATCGTGCGGCCGCGGTGGGACAGGATGTTCAGCGTCAGCACCTCGGCTGGTCGCTCGCCCGTCTCGGAGCGGAGCATGCTGACCATCCGCTCGACCGACTCGACGGTCACCCCCTGTCCTGTGCGCAGGACGGTGGTGAGCTCGTCGTAGAAGCGCTCGACCAGTGCGACCTCGCCGGGCTCGCCGGCGACGGTGATCTCGTTGCCGCGCACCGAGATGTCGACGGTCGGGAAGGCGGTCTCGACGACTCGCAGCAGCTCGTCGCGCGGGCCCAGGACGGCCACCATGGGCTGGCTGGCGGGCACCACGATCGTGGTGCGGGACTCGGGTTGCTCTGTCATGTCTGGGTCAATGCTAGGCGAGATCGGCCGTACGGCGCGCGAGCCGGCCGGCAGGCACGTTCGCCCAGGTCGGTCGGGTGGCCGGCTCAGCCGGGTGGCCAGGTCATCGCCCGGCCGGCCAGCACGTGGCCGTGGACGTGGAAGACCGACTGACCGGCTCGGGCGCCGGTGTTGAACACCAGCCGGAAGTCGTCGTGGCCCTCGGCGTGTGCGATCTGCTCGGCGGCGGCCACCAGCTCGGCGAGTGCGGCCGGGTCCGCGGCCGCGATCGCGCCGACGTCCGGGTGGTGCTGCAGCGGCACGACCAGGACGTGGGTCGGCGCCCGGGGGTCGATGTCCCGGAAGGCCAGCACCCGCTCGCCGCGGTGCACCACGTCGGCCGGCAGGTCGCCAGCCACCACGCGGCAGAACAGGCAGTCCGCCGTCTCGTCAGCCATCCCCCGACCCTACCGATGCCGGACCGTTGCGCGGCCGCGCGGCGTGGCGACCTGCGTCGGGTGACCGGCGCCAGGTAAACCGGACGTCGGACCTGCGCGTCGTACGCGTGTGGACCTGACGACCCCGGTGCTCCCCGCACCGACCGCCGACTGCGCGAGGAGCCCGATGGACGCGGCGCGCGGCTGGGACGCCGACGACGCGGTCACCCGGATCTACGCCGCGCACTACCGGTCGCTGGTCCGGCTCGGCGCCCTGCTGCTGCGCGACACGACGCTCGCCGAGGAGGTCGCGCAGGACGCCTTCGTGTCGATGCACGGCGCGTGGCGCCGGCTGCGCGACCCGGACAAGGCACTGGCCTACCTCCGGCGGTCGGTCGTCAACGGCGCACGGTCCGCCCAGCGGCACGCCGTGGTCGCGGCGAAGCACGCGCCGCGCCCCGACCCGTCGGCGGCGAGCGCCGAGCACGGTGCGCTGCTCGCGCTCGAGCACGCCGAAGTGCTGACCGCCCTGCGGACGCTGCCCGACCGGCAGCGCGAGGTGCTCGTGCTGCGCTACTACCTCGACCTCTCCGAGGCGGCGATCGCCGACACCCTTGGCATCAGCCGCGGATCGGTGAAGAGCCACGCGTCCCGCGGCCTGGCCGCCCTGCGCACCGCATTGGAGGACTCCGCATGAGCGACGACGACCGGACGAGCGACAACGACCGGCGCGACCTGGCCGACCCGATGCCCGACTCGATGCCCGACGACGACCCGACCGCCGCGCGGCTGCGCGCGGCCTTGACTGCGGAGGCCGCCATGGTCCAGCCCGACGACTCGCTGTCCTCGATCCAGGAGCGGACCGGTGCCGAGCGGCCGTGGTGGCAGCGGCCGGCCGTGCTGGCGACCGCTGCCGCGGTGCTCCTCGGCCTCGCGGTCGGTGGTGGGATCGCACTCCTCGGCGGCGACGACGACCCGACCGTCGCCACGCCGGGCGGGAAGGGCACGGCGACCGGACCGGCGACGACCTCGGGCGCCGAGGAGTCCCCGAGCCCGACCGAGGCGACGACCGGCACACCGACCGCACCGGCGGTCGAGGGCAACGTCTACGTGTACTACGTCATGGACCAGGACAACGGGATGCGGCTCTACCGCGAGGAGCGACCCAATCCCGGCATGGACCCCGTCAGGGCAGCACTGACCACGATGTTCACCCAGCCGGCGGTGGACCCGGACTACGACTCCCCGTGGCCGACAAGCACCGGAGTCGTCGGCTACTCGGTCGACGGCGACACGGCGACGCTCGACCTCTCCGACTTCCCCGAGGTCGGTGCCGCCGCCGAGGACGTCGCCGTGCAGCAGCTGGTCTACACGGTCACGGCCAACGACACGTCCGTGAAGCGCGTAGAGCTCCTGGTCGGCGGCGACACCCCTCCGTCCGGCCACCAGGACTGGTCGGAGCCGATCGCGCGCTCGCCACGGATGGACGTCCAGGGACTGATCTGGCTTCTCGGCCCGACCGAGGGCGCGACGGTGTTCTCGCCGGTCCAGATCACCGGCTACGGCACCGCGTTCGAGGCCACCGTCAACTGGGAGGTACGTCGACAGGGCTCGGACGAGGTGGTGGCCGAGGGCTTCACCGACGCGGGCGCCAACGGCGAGTTCGCCGACTTCAGCGACACGGTCGAGCTGGACCCCGGGACCTACGAGCTGCGCGCCTTCGAGTCCTCTGCCGAGGACGGCCGGCCGCTGAACACCGACAGCAAGGTCTTCACCGTCGACTAGCTGTGGACAGCCCGCTGTGGACAGAAACTCTTGTCCACGAACGGCTTCTCGTACGTCGTCGCAGCCGGGGTTGTGTCCAACCCGGTGGCTAGCGTTGCCGGCATGGACCACTCGACCGACGCGCCGCCGACACTCGGGGTGGCGATGAAGCAGGTCGAGGCGGAGTCGGTCACCCTCGCTGCTGCGTTGGCGGATGGCGCGGTCCGGGACCTGTCCCACGAGGAGCTGGGGGAGCTGGTCGCTGCCGGGCGGGCGGTGCAGGCCCGGATCGACGCCGTCGTGCTGGCCGCGGTCGGCGAGGTCGACGCGCGGGGGTCGTTCGCGACTGACGGGGCGCTCACCGCGGGGGCGTGGCTGCGGTCGACCGTGACGGTGACCCCGGTGGAGGCGGCCGGGGCGGTGCGCACCGCCCGGGCGCTGCGCGGCGGGCTGCTGCCGCGCACCGTCGCGGCGCTGGCCGCGGGCGAGATCACCGCCCGGCACGCCCAGGCGATCGCCGACGGCATCCACACCACCAGCTCCGGGGGGCACCGCGGCCCGGCCCCCGCGCAGGCGGTCGCCCTGATCGAGCCCGAGGTCCTCGCCGTGGCCCGTGCCGCGGACACCCGGGCGGTCGGGTCGGTGAT
>Ga0126307_10001211_pt1 | contig 16990 bp, 16 predicted proteins | sample Plot28_FD_89955 | JGI IMG/M metagenome (GOLD analysis project Ga0126307, IMG submission 89955) | Serpentine soil microbial communities from UC McLaughlin Reserve, CA, USA - Plot28 | ecosystem: Environmental > Terrestrial > Soil > Grasslands | place: USA: UC McLaughlin Reserve, Lake County... | reverse complement strand
CGGTCGGCCAAGGCGGACGTGAACGGCGCGCCTACGGCCGAGACGCTGAGCTTCACGGTGCCGAAGACCCCCACAGCGGTGGCCCCGCCGACGCCGTACGCCCACACCGCGACTGCGGTGGCGTAGGCCCAGTCGCCGATCATCGAGCCGGCCAGAGCGAGGTTCAGCCGTCGCAGCGCGCGGTTGCGGAACACGGTCGCCAACGAGCGCCGGGTCTCGTTGATCGCGGTGCCGATGGTGCCGCTCGCCGACATGGCCACTCCCGCTGCGGGTGCGATGGTGGCCGGAGCCTAGGCAGGCGCGGCACGGGCGCGGGCCGGGTTGGCGAAGATCACGGACGATAGATACGGTTTGTGGTGCCCCCGGTAGGATTCGAACCTACGCTCCCGCCTCCGGAGGGCGGTGCTCTATCCCCTGAGCTACGGGGGCCCTTCTCGGCCTTCTCTCGTAGGCCAGATCCCTGTGACGCACCGCAGAGGCTAGCAGTCGGCAAAGACGGCGCGGGCGGCGGAGCGGTGGGGTTACCCTCGCCGCCGTGACGGACCGTCCCGGCCGGGTGCTCGTCGTCGACGACAGCGACGTCATCCGCCAGCTGATCTGCGTCAACCTCGAGCTCGAGGGCTTCGAGGTCGTGACGGCCGTCGACGGCCAGGACGCGCTGGACAAGATCTACGAGGCGGCTCCGGACGTCATGACGATCGACGTGCGGATGCCGCGGCTGGACGGCTTCGACACGGTCGCGCGGCTGCGTGCCGACCCGCGGACCAGCGGGCTGAAGGTCGCGATGGTGACGGCCTGCGCGCAGGAGTCCGACATCGTCCGCGGGCGCGAGGTGGGCGTCGACGCGTACGTCACCAAGCCGTTCGACCCGGCCACCCTGGTGCGCACTGTCCGGGACCTGGTCGACCGCCCGGCCTCCTGACCGGCCCCGGATAGCCTGGGCGGGTGACGCCCGCCGACCTCTCCGCAGCCGTCCGCGCCGCGGTGCAGTCCGCCGTCGACGACGGCGAGCTGGCTGTGCCCGTGCCCGACTCGGTCAAGGTCGAGCGACCCAAGGTGCGCGAGCACGGCGACTACGCGACCTCGGTCGCGCTGCAGCTGGCCAAGCCGGCCGGCCGGCCCCCGCGAGAGGTCGCCGAGCTGGTGGCCGCCCGCCTGCGCAGCGCCGACGGGGTCTCCCGGGTCGACGTCGCCGGACCCGGCTTCCTCAACGTCACCCTCGACTCGGCTGCCCAGGGCGAGCTCGCCCGCACCGTCGTCACGGCGGGGGCGACGTACGGGCGCAGCGACGTCAACGCCGGGCACCGCTTCAACCTGGAGTTCGTCTCCGCCAACCCCACCGGCCCGCTGCACCTGGGCCACGTCCGCTGGGCAGCGGTCGGCGACGCGTTGGGCCGGGTGCTGGAGGCCAGCGGCGCCGAGGTCGTGCGGGAGTACTACTTCAACGACGCCGGCGTCCAGATCGACCGCTACGCCCTGTCCCTGCTGGCGGCCGCCAAGGGCGAGCCGACACCCCCGGACGGCTACGGCGGGGCCTACATCGGCGACATCGCGGCGCAGGTCCTGCAGGACCACCCGCAGGCCCTCGAGCTGGGCCACGACGAGGCGGTCACCCTCTTCCGGCGCGAGGGCATGGCGCTGATGTTCGCCGAGATCCGGCGGTCGCTGGCCGACTTCGGCGTGCACTTCGACGTCTACTTCAACGAGAAGGACCTGCACGAGAAGGGCGAGCTGGACGTCGCGCTCAAGCGACTGACCGACGCCGGCCACGTCTTCGAGCAGGACGGCGCGACCTGGCTGCGCACGACGACGTTCGGCGACGACAAGGACCGGGTCCTGATCAAGGCCGACGGCGACTGGACCTACTTCGCGGCGGACTGCGCCTACTACCTGGACAAGCGCGAGCGCGGCTTCGACAAGGTCGTGATCATGCTCGGCGCCGACCACCACGGCTACATCGGCCGCTACAAGGCGCTCGTGGCCGCCTACGGCGACGACCCGGACGACACGTTCGAGATCCTGCTGGGGCAGCTCGTCAACCTCTTCGAGGACGGGCAGCCGCTGCGCATGAGCAAGCGGGCCGGCACGTCGGTCACCCTGCAAGAGCTGGTCGACGCGATCGGCGCCGACGCCGGCCGCTACGCCCTCGCTCGCTACTCCACCGACTCGACGATCGACCTCGACCTCGACCTGTGGGCGCGTCGGACCAGCGACAACCCGGTGTTCTACGTTCAGTACGCGCACGCCCGGGTGGCCAGCCTGCTGCGCAACGCCGCCGAGCTGGGTCTCGACCGGGGCGAGCTGCAGCCGGAGCTGCTCGGGCACGACCGGGAGGGCGACCTGCTCGGCGCGCTGGGCGAGCTCCCGCGGGTGGTGGCGACGGCGGCCGAGCTGCGGGAGCCGCACCGGGTGGCGCGCTACCTCGAGGAGCTCGCCGGGACGTACCACCGCTTCTACGACGTCTGCCGGGTCCTGCCACGGGGCGACGAGGAGCCGACCGACCTGCACCGGGCCCGGCTGTGGCTGGTCGAGGCGACCCGCGTCGTGCTCGCCAACGGCCTCGGTCTGCTCGGTGTGACCGCGCCCGACCGGATGTAGCGTGCGCGTCCACCCGGCAGGCCCCCGGTCCGGCGAGCTCGCCCACGAGGGGCCGCACGGGGGGCCGCCCGCCGACCTGTCGGCGCTCGACGCGGCGGTGTGGCCGCTCGGTGCAGACCGGGCGGCTGCCGGCGCCCTGACGGTGCGCGGGCACGACGTGCGCGACCTGGTGGCCGAGCACGGGTCGCCGGTGTTCCTGCTCGACGAGGCCGACCTGCGCTCGCGCTGCCGGGACTACCGCGAGGCGTTCGGCGGCGCGATGGTCTTCTACGCCGCCAAGGCGTTCCTCACCACGACGGTGGCCCGCTGGGTCGAGGAGGAGGGCCTCGGGCTCGACGTGTGCACCGGGGGCGAGCTGGCCGTCGCGCTGCGGGCCGGCTTCCCCGGGGAGCGGATGCTGCTCCACGGCAACAACAAGTCGAGCGCCGAGCTGGCCGCGGCGCTCGACGCCGGGGTGGGCCGGGTCGTCGTCGACTCGCTGCACGAGGTGGAGCGGCTCTCCGCCCTCTGCGTCGCCCGCGGCGTCACGCAGCTGGTGCTGGTGCGGGTGACGGTGGGCGTCGAGGCGCACACCCATGAGTTCATCGCGACCGCGCACGAGGACCAGAAGTTCGGGTTCTCGCTGGCCGGCGGCGAGGCGCTCTCGGCGGTCCGCGCGGTGCAGGACGCGGCCGGCCTGGAGCTGGTGGGCCTGCACTCGCACATCGGCTCGCAGATCTTCGACGCCGGCGGCTTCGAGGTCGCCGCCCACCGGGTCGTCGGCCTGCTGGCGGAGGTCCGCGACGAGCTCGGCGCGGTGCTGGGCGAGCTCAACCTCGGGGGCGGGTTGGGCATCGCCTACACCAGCGCCGACGACCCGGCCGACGTGCGCGCGATGGGGCGCTCGCTGGCCGACATCGTCGACCAGGAGTGCCGGGCGGCCGGCCTGCCGCTGCCGTCGCTGGCCATCGAGCCGGGCAGGGGCATCGTGGGGCCCGGGACGGTCACCGTCTACGAGGTCGGCACGGTGAAGGAGGTCGAGGGCCTGCGCACCTTTGTCTCGGTCGACGGCGGCATGAGCGACAACATCCGCACCGCCCTCTACGACGCCGACTACACGGTGACGCTCGCGTCCCGCACGTCGGAGGCGCCGCCGATGCTGGCCCGCGTGGTCGGCAAGCACTGCGAGAGCGGTGACGTCGTGGTCAAGGACGCCTGGCTGCCGGCCGACCTCGGGCCCGGCGACCTGCTGGCCGTCGCCGCGACCGGGGCCTACTGCCGGTCGATGGCGTCGACGTACAACCACGTGCCGCGACCTCCGGTGGTGGCCGTGACCGAGGCGGGCAGCCAGGTCCTGCTCCGTCGGGAGACGGTCGACGACCTGATGACGCTCGACGCCGGCACCGACCGGCCGGAAGGAGGCTGACGATGCGGACGGGTGAGCGGATCGGTGTGCTGGGGACGGGCGTGGTCGGTCATGCGATCGGCTCCCGGCTGGTCGAGCTGGGCCACGACGTCGTGATGGGGTCGAGGTCGGCGACCAACGAGAAGGCCGTCGCGTGGGCCGGGTCGCACGCCGAGAGGGCGCGCGCCGGGACCTTCGCCGACGCGGCTGCGCACGCCGAGCAGCTGCTCCTCAACGCCACCGGAGGGCTGCACTCGGTCGAGGTCCTGGGGTCGGTGCCGGAGGGCGACCTGGCCGGCAAGGTGCTCGTCGACGTGTCCAACGCCATCGTCGCCCACGGGCCGCTGCGGCTGGACCCGGTCCTCGACGACAGCATCGCCGAGCGCCTGCAGCGGGCCCACCCCGACCTGCGTGTCGTCAAGGCGCTCAACACGATGAACTGCGACGTCATGGTGCGGCCGGACCTGCTGCCCGAGCCGACGGACGTCTTCGTCGCGGGCGACGACGGCCAGGCCAAGGACGCCGTCCGGTCGATGCTCGCGGCCTTCGGCTGGGGGGAGGGGTCGGTGCACGACCTGGGGGGGATCCAGGCGGCCCGGGCGCTCGAGACCTACCTCCCGTTCTGGCTGGCCGTCATGCAGGCGAGCGGCACGGCGGCGTTCAACATCCGCATCGTCGGCTGAGGCGCTCGACCGGATCCCGGTCAGCGGCCACGCCGGACCCGATGCGTCTGACAGGCTGACGGCATGCACGACCGGGAGCCGTTGCGGGTGGCCCTCCTCGGCTGCGGCGTCGTCGGCAGCGAGGTGGCCAGGCTGCTCTCCACCCATGCGGGCGACCTCGCGTCCCGGGTCGGGCGACCGCTCGAGCTGGCCGGCATCGCCGTGCGCCGGCCGGGGCGGTCCCGCGACCTTCCGGTCGACCCGGCGCTGTTCACCACCGACGCCGAGGCGCTGGTCCGGCGCCCCGACGTCGACGTCGTCGTCGAGGTGATCGGCGGCATCGAGCCGGCCCGGGGGCTGATCCTGGCCGCGCTGGAGAACGGCGCGTCGGTGGTCACCGCCAACAAGGCCCTGCTCGCCGAGGACGGCGCCACCCTCTTCGAGGCGGCCGAGAAGCACGCGGCGGACCTCTACTACGAGGCGGCGGTCGCGGGCGCGATCCCGCTGCTGCGGCCCCTTCGCGAGTCGCTGGCGGGCGACCGGGTGCGCCGGGTCCTCGGCATCGTCAACGGCACGACCAACTTCATCCTGACCCGGATGACCGAGAGCGGGGTCGGCTTCGCCGACGCGCTCGAGGAGGCGCAGGCGCTCGGCTACGCCGAGGCGGACCCGACCGCCGACGTCGAGGGCTTCGACGCCGCGGCGAAGGCGGCGATCCTGGCCGCCCTCGCGTTCCACACCCGGGTCACCGCCGGCGACGTGCACCGCGAGGGCATCACCGAGGTCACCGCCTCCGACGTGGCGAGCGCCCGGGCGATGGGCTGCGTCATCAAGCTGCTCGCGATCGCCGAGGTCTCGGACGACGGGACCGGCGTCGGCGTCCGCGCCCACCCCGCGATGATCCCGCTCACCCACCCGCTCGCGTCGGTGCGCGAGGCCTTCAACGCCGTCTTCGTCGAGTGCGAGGCGGCCGGCGAGCTCATGTTCTACGGCCGCGGCGCCGGCGGGTCCCCGACCGCAAGCGCCGTGCTCGGTGACGTCGTGGCGGTGGCCCGGCACAAGGTGTCCGGCGGCCGGGGGCCGGGGGAGTCCGCCTACGCGGACCTGCGGCTGCGGCCCATGGGCGAGACGGTCACCCGCTACCACGTCAGCCTCGACGTCGCCGACCGCTCCGGGGTGCTGGCCCAGGTGGCCACCGCCTTCGCCCGGCACGAGGTGTCGATCGAGACGGTGCGCCAGGAGAAGCACGGCAGCGACGACGCCGTGCTCGTCATCGTGACCCACCAGGCGACCGACGCCGCCCTGTCGGCCACCGTCGAGTCGCTGCGCGGGCTCGACGTGGTGCGGCGGGTCCTCAGCGTGATGCGGGTGGAGGGCCAGTGAGCACACACCTGTGGCGCGGCGTCATCGGCGAGTACGCCTCCCGGCTGCCCGTCGACGACGCCACCCCGGTGGTCACTCTGGGCGAGGGCGGCACTCCGCTGGTCGCCGCCGGTCACCTCTCCGAGCTCACCGGCTGCGAGGTCCACCTCAAGGTCGAGGGTGCCAACCCGACCGGCTCCTTCAAGGACCGCGGCATGACCGTCGCCATCTCCAAGGCCGTGCAGGAGGGCGCGACCGCGGTGATCTGCGCGTCCACCGGCAACACCAGCGCGTCAGCGGCGGCGTACGCCGTCAAGGCCGGCCTGTCCTGCGTCGTCCTGGTGCCGCACGGGCGGATCGCGGCCGGGAAGCTCGCCCAGGCGCTGGTCCACGACGCCCGGCTGCTGCAGGTCGAGGGCGGCTTCGACGAGTGCCTGCGGGTGGCCCGCGACCTCGCCGACCACCACCCGGTCTCGCTGGTCAACTCGGTCAACGCCTACCGCATCGAGGGTCAGAAGACCGCGGCGTTCGAGGTCGTCGACGCCCTGGGTCGCGCGCCGGACGTGCACTGCCTGCCGGTAGGCAACGCGGGCAACATCACCGCGTACTGGAAGGGCTACGTCGAGTACGCCGCGGACGGCCTGTGCGCCCAGCCCCGGATGTGGGGCTTCCAGGCCGCCGGTGCGGCGCCGCTCGTGCTGGGTAAGCCGGTCGCCGATCCCGAGACGGTGGCGACGGCGATCCGCATCGGCGACCCCGCTTCGTGGGACGGCGCGGTGACGGCTCGCGACGACTCGAAGGGGCGCATCGACGCGGTCAGCGACGAGCAGATCCTCGACGCGCAGCGCCTGCTGTCCGCCACCGAGGGCGTGTTCGTCGAGCCGGCCAGCGCGGCGTCGGTGGCGGGGCTGCTGCAGTGCCACCGGCAGGGTGAGCTCGACCCCGGGCAGCTCGTGGTCTGCACGGTGACCGGCAACGGGCTCAAGGACACCGAGACCGCCCTCTCAGGGCTGACGGTGCGCACGACGACGGTCCCCGCCGACGCCGGTGCCGCGGCCGACGCTCTCGGCCTGTGACGGGGCCGGCGGAGGTCACCGTCGCGGTCCCCGCGACGTCGGCCAACCTGGGCCCCGGTTACGACGCCCTCGGTCTCGCGCTGGAGCTGCGCGACGAGGTGCGGGTGCGGGCCGCGGCGGCCGACCAGCCGGCGGTGACCGTCGAGGTCGTCGGCGAGGGCGCCGCGACGCTGCCCCGGGACGCGTCCCACCTCGTCGTCCGCGCGGTGTTGGCTGCGTTCGCCGACCTCGCGGTCCCGGCGCCACCGCTGGTGCTGCACTGCACCAACCGCATCCCGCACGGACGAGGGCTCGGCTCGTCGGCCGCCGCCGTCGTCGCCGGCGTGCTCGCCGCCCGCGCACTGGCCGGCGCCGTCGACGACGATGGACGTACGGCGGCGCTGGCCGTGTCGACCGCCCTGGAGGGTCACCCCGACAACGCCGCTGCCGCCCTGCTCGGCGGCCTGACGATCGCGTGGGACGACGGACCCGTGCCGCGGGCTGTGCGGGTGGACCCGTCGCCGCGGCTGCGGGCCACCCTTCTCGTGCCGGACGTCGAGCTCGCGACGACCACGGCCCGCGGGCTGCTGCCGGCGACCGTGCCGCACGCCGACGCCGCCCACGCCGCCGGCCGCAGCGCCCTGCTCGTGGAGGCGCTCACCCGCCGCCCGGACCTGCTGCTGCCCGCCACCGAGGACCGGCTGCACCAGGCGCAGCGCGCGCCGGCGATGCCGGCGACGGCCGACCTGGTCGCCCGGCTGCGGGCCGACGGGCTGGCCGCCGTGGTGTCCGGGGCGGGGCCGAGCGTCCTCGTCCTCTCCGATGCCGACGCCGACGCCGACACCGACGCCGACGTCGACGTCGAGCGGCGGCTGCGCGGCAGCCTCGCCGGCTGGCGGGTGCTCCCGCTCGCGGTGGCGCGAGGCGGCGCCACGCTGGGCTGACCGGATCGCGCCGCCTGGACTATCGCTGCCACCGATGGTGTTACGCTCCACATCGCACCAGACGCCACCGAGCCAGGACCTCGTGACACAGGGTCTCCTGACATCACGTGGCCGGGTGCTCCGCCTCGAGACTTCGCCCGTGCCCCGGCACGGCGCTGACCACGACGGCCGACACCCGAGCGACTCCCCCAGACGTCCGCCTCGCCTCGAGGCGGCACCGGCGCGGCGGACCGGTACCCCGGAGCCGCACCGGTAGCACCACTGGAACGACCGAGGCCGTGCGCCCGCCGCACCCTCGTCGATGAGGAAGGACCAGTCAGTGTCCGACAGCACAGACGTTCTCGACCCCGTCGCGGCATCTCCCGACGGATCCGGCAGTGGGTCGACGACGGACCAGGGCTCGGCCAAGGCCGCCCGTACGGGCACCCGCACCCGCACCCGCAAGGCCACCGGCCTGTCCGGCATGGTGCTCGCCGAGCTTCAGGGCCTCGCCTCCGAGCTCGGCATCAGCGGCACGGCGCGGATGCGGAAGGGCCAGCTGATCGAGGCCATCAAGGAGCGTCAGGACGGCGGCTCCGCGCCGGCCGCCGCGACGGAGGCGTCGGCGACCTCGCCGACCACGTCGGCGGTCACGTCGACGGCTCCCTCGACGTCCCCGGCCGAGGGCGACGAGCGCCCGGCCCGCACCCGGACCCGCGAGCCGCGAGCCGACCGTGCCGACCGGGGGGACCGGGGCGACCGGGGCGACCGGGGCGACCGGGGCGACCGCGAGCAGGGTGGCGACCAGCAGGACCGCCAGCAGGACCGTCAGCAGGGTGACCGGCAGCAGAGTGACCGGCAGCAGCAGGGCGACCGGCAGCAGGGCCAGCAGGACGACGACCTCGACGGGCGCGGCGGGCGGGGCCGGCGCCGCGGCCGCTACCGCGACCGCAACCGCAGCCGGCGCGGCCGCGACGGCTTCGCCCCCGGCGACGGCGAGGTGCTGCCCGAGATCGGCGAGGACGACGTCCTCGTGCCGGTCGCCGGCATCCTCGACATCCTCGACAACTACGCGTTCGTCCGGACCTCGGGCTACCTGCCGGGTCCCAACGACATCTACGTGGCGCTCGCCCAGGTCCGCAAGTCGGGCCTGCGCAAGGGCGACGCCATCACCGGTGCGGTCCGCCAGCCGCGCGAGGGCGAGCGCAAGGAGAAGTTCAACGCGCTGGTCCGCCTGGACTCGGTCAACGGCGCCGACCCCGACGCGGCCCGCACCCGGGTGGAGTTCAACAAGCTCACCCCGCTGTACCCGCAGGACCGGCTCCGGCTCGAGACCGAGCCCGGCATCCTCACCACGCGGGTCGTCGACCTGGTCGCGCCGATCGGCAAGGGCCAGCGCGGCCTGATCGTCTCGCCGCCCAAGGCAGGCAAGACGATGGTGCTCCAGGCGATCGCCAACGCGATCACCGCCAACAACCCGGAGACCCACCTCATGGTCGTGCTCGTCGACGAGCGCCCTGAGGAGGTCACCGACATGCAGCGGTCGGTGAAGGGCGAGGTCATCGCCTCGACCTTCGACCGTCCCGCGGAGGACCACACGATCGTGGCGGAGCTCGCGATCGAGCGCGCCAAGCGTCTCGTCGAGCTCGGCCACGACGTCGTCGTGCTGCTCGACTCGATCACCCGGCTCGGCCGGGCCTACAACCTCGCCGCCCCGGCCAGCGGCCGGATCCTGTCCGGCGGTGTCGACTCGACCGCGCTCTACCCGCCCAAGCGGTTCTTCGGCGCGGCTCGCAACATCGAGAACGGCGGCTCGCTGACCATCCTGGCCACCGCGCTGGTCGAGACCGGCTCGCGGATGGACGAGGTGATCTTCGAGGAGTTCAAGGGCACCGGCAACATGGAGCTCAAGCTCGACCGCAGGCTCGCGGACAAGCGGATCTTCCCGGCGGTCGACGTCGACGCGTCGGGCACCCGCAAGGAAGAGATCCTGATGGGCCGCGACGAGCTGCAGATCACCTGGAAGCTGCGCCGGGTCCTGCACGCGCTGGAGACCCAGCAGGCCCTCGAGCTGCTGCTCGACCGGATGAAGAAGACCAAGAGCAACAGCGAGTTCCTCCTGCAGGTCCAGCAGACGATGCCCATGCCGGGCAACGGCAACGGCGGCAGCGACGACGACTGACCGACCACTCGCAGCGATCTGGCACTCGCTGCTCCTGAGGGAACAGGCGGCGCCGGCTCTCGGTTGTGCCGGGTGGACCCGCCTCTGGCACACTGGTCCGCTGGTTCCGGTTCACGCCCCGCCAGACATCCTGTCGGCGACGGCGACCCGGCGACCGTCCATGTGAGGAGAGCACCCCGTGAAGCCCGACATCCACCCGGAGTACGTCGAGACGACCGCCACCTGCACGTGCGGCGCGACGTTCACCACCCGCAGCACTGCGAAGGACGGCGTGATCCACGCCGAGGTCTGCTCGCAGTGCCACCCGTTCTACACCGGCAAGCAGAAGATCCTCGACACCGGCGGCCGCGTGGCCCGGTTCGAGAAGCGCTTCGGCAAGCAGGCCAGCGGCTCCAAGTAGCGACGTCACGGCCCCGGCCGCGCACCCCACGAGGTGTGCGGGCCGGGGCCGTTGCCGTTCCCGGGGCCTATCGGCTCCGGGTGAAGGACACGAGGTGGAGGTCACCGTGCAGGAAGCACCGGAGGAGGTGCTGGCCGAGCACGCGCGGCTCGAGCAGGAGCTCGCCGACCCGGCCGTGCACGCCGACCAGGACCGGGCCCGCCGGCTGGGCAAGCGCTACTCCGCGCTGACGCCGGTCGTCGACACCCACCGCGAGCTGACGGCGCTGGCCGGCGACCTTGCCACGGCCCGTGAGCTGGCCGTGGAGGACGAGTCGTTCCGGGCCGAGGTCCCGGTGCTCGAGGCCCGGCGGGACGAGCTCGAGGCACGGCTGCGCGCGCTGCTGCTCCCGCGCGACGAGAACGACGACAAGGACGTCATCGTCGAGATCAAGGCCGGCGAGGGCGGCGAGGAGTCGGCGCTGTTCGCCGGCGACCTGCTGCGGATGTACCTGCGCTACGCCGAGCGGGTCGGGTGGAAGACCGAGCTGATCGACACGACCGGGTCCGATCTCGGCGGCTACAAGGACGTCTCCTTCGCGGTGAAGTCCCGCGGCAACCCGGGGCCGGGGGAAGGCGTCTGGGCCCGGCTGAAGTACGAGGGCGGCGTGCACCGGGTGCAGCGGGTGCCGGTCACCGAGTCGCAGGGCCGCATCCACACCAGCGCCGCCGGTGTGCTGGTCCTCCCCGAGGCCGAGGACGTCGAGGTGCAGATCGACCCGGGCGACCTGCGGATCGACGTCTACCGGTCCTCCGGTCCGGGCGGCCAGAGCGTCAACACCACGGACTCGGCCGTCCGTATCACCCATGTGCCCACCGGCATCGTCGTGTCCTGCCAGAACGAGAAGTCCCAGCTGCAGAACAAGGAGCAGGCCATGCGCATCCTGCGGGCCCGGCTGCTGGCGGCGGCGCAGGAGGCCGCCGACCAGGAGGCGAGCGACGCCCGGCGCAGCCAGGTGCGCACCGTGGACCGGTCCGAGCGGGTGCGGACCTACAACTTCCCGGAGAACCGGATCGCCGATCACCGGGTCAACTACAAGGCGCACAATCTCGACCAGGTGCTCGACGGCGACCTCGACGCAGTCGTGCAGGCGCTGGTCGACGCCGACACCGCGGCCAAGCTCGCCGCCGCGACCGGCTGAGGCGGCCGGGTTGTCCGGGCAGGTGCCGTCGCGGCGGATCTTTGGTCAGGTGACGGTGCAGGAGTCGGTGCGCGTCGCGGCCGGAGAGCTGGCCGCGGCGGGCGTGCCGTCGCCGCAGTTCGACGCCGAGGAGCTCGCGGCGTTCTCTCTCGGCGTGCAGCGCAGGGACCTGTGGCGCGCATCCGGCGTGGGACCGAAGTTCGCGGCGTACGTGCGCAGGCGGGCCGCCCGGGAGCCCCTGCAGCACATCACCGGGCGCGCGCACTTCCGCGACCTCACCCTCGCGGTGGGCCCGGGCGTCTTCGTCCCCCGACCGGAGACCGAGGTCGTCGTCGACGCGGTGCTCGCCGCCTCGCGCAGCGCCGACCACGCCGACCACGGCGACCACGGCCCGGTCGTCGTCGACCTGGGGACCGGGTCGGGCGCTATCGCGCTCTCGGTGGTCCACGAGCTGCCCGGTGCCCGGGTGCACGCCGTCGAGGCCGACCCGGGCGCCCATGCCTGGGCGGCCCGCAACGCCGCCGGCACCGCCGTCGACCTCCGCCTGGGCGACATGGCGGACGCGTTCCCGGACCTGGACGGCACAGTCGACGTCGTGGTCAGCAACCCGCCCTACATCCCGGTCGGCGCCGTGGTGCGCGACCCGGAGGTCGCTGCGCACGACCCGGCCCTGGCGCTGTGGTCAGGGTCGGACGGGCTGGACGCTGTGCGGGTGGTCGAGCGGGTCGCCGCGCGCCTGCTGCGGGCGGGTGGGACCGTGGTGGTCGAGCACGCGGACCTGCAGGGGGAGTCGGCGCCGGCGGTGTTCGCCGCCACCGGCCGGTGGACCGGCGTCGCCGACCACCGGGACCTGGCCGGCCGGGACCGCTACCTGACCGCGAGGAGGGCGACCGGCTGATGGCCTGGATCCGCCGCTACGACATGTCGCTCCCCGGCGAGCGGCCGGTGGGCATCGAGCAGGCGACCGACGCGGTCCGCCGGGGCGAGCTGGTCGTGCTCCCGACCGACACCGTCTACGGCCTGGGCACCGACGCGTTCAGCGCGGAGGCGGTCGGCGACCTGCTCGAGGCCAAGGGCCGCGGCCGCGACATGCCGGTGCCGGTCCTCGTCGGGTCGCCGCGCACCCTCGACGGCATCGCCACCCGGCTGGGCACCGCGGCGCGGGCCCTGGTGGAGGCCTTCTGGCCGGGCGGCCTCACCCTGGTCGCGCACGCGCAGCCGTCGCTGCAGTGGGACCTCGGGGACACCGGCGGGACGGTCGCGGTGCGGATGCCCCTGCACCCGGTGGCCATCGAGCTGCTCCAGGCCACCGGGCCGATGGCCGTCAGCAGCGCCAACACCACCGGCCACCCACCGGCCACGACCGCCGACGAGGCGGTGGAGATGCTGGGCGACGCCGTGTCGGTCTATCTCGACGGCGGAAGGTCGGGGGAGCCGGTGCCGTCGACGATCGTCGACGTGACCGGCGACGTACCCAAGGTCCTGCGGACCGGTGCGCTGGGCGTCGAGCTGCTCCGCGAGGTCGTCGGCGACCTCGAGGCCCCGTCGTACAGTGACGAGCGATGACGGTGCAGCGCGCCCAGCCCTTCTGGGGCCCGGACCTCGCGGCCCTCGAGGCGGAGGACCCTGAGATCGCGGCCGTCGTGCTGGGCGAGCTCGACCGGCTGCGCGGCGGCCTCCAGCTCATCGCGAGCGAGAACCTCACCTCGCCCGCCGTGCTGGCCGCCCTCGGGTCGACCCTGTCCAACAAGTACGCCGAGGGCTACCCCGGCCGGCGCTACTACGGCGGCTGCCAGCAGGTGGACCGGGCCGAGGAGATCGGCATCGCCCGGGCCAAGGAGCTCTTCGCCGGCGACGACGTACGACCCGATGACATCCACGTCAACCTGCAGCCGCACTCCGGGGCCAGCGCCAACCTGGCCGCCTACGCCGCGCTCGTGCAGCCCGGCGACACGGTGCTCGCGATGTCGCTGCCGCACGGCGGGCACCTGACCCACGGGTCCAAGGTCAGCTTCTCCGGCACCTGGTTCCACCCGGTGCCCTACACGGTGCGCCAGGACACCGAGCTGATCGACTACGACGAGGTGCGCGACCTGGCCCGGCAGCACCGGCCGAAGATGATCATCGCGGGCGCGACGGCGTACCCGCGGCTGATCGACTTCGCGGTGTTCCGCGAGATCGCCGACGAGGTGGGTGCCTGGCTGATGGTCGACGCCGCGCACTTCGTCGGCCTGGTCGCCGGCAGGGCCATCCCGTCGCCGGTGCCCTACGCCGACGTCGTCACCTTCTCCACCCACAAGGTGCTGCGCGGGCCGAGGGGCGGCATGCTGCTCTGCCGGCCCGACCTGGCCGCCCGGCTGGACAAGGCGGTCTTCCCGTTCTCGCAGGGCGGCCCGCTGATGCACGCCGTGGCCGCCAAGGCGGTCGCGCTCAAGGAGGCGCTGCAGCCGGCGTACCGCGACTACGCCCGGCAGGTCGTCGGCAACGCGCAGGCGCTGGCAGCCGGCCTGGCGGCCGAAGGGATGCGGCCGGTGTCCGGCGGCACCGACACCCACCTGGCGCTGCTCGACCTGCGACCCCTCGACGTCACCGGCGCCGAGGCGGAGGCGCGCTGCGACGCCGCGCTCGTCACGCTGAACAAGAACGCCATCCCCTACGACCCGCGACCGCCGATGACCGCCTCCGGCATCCGGGTGGGCACCCCGGCAGTCACCACGCAGGGGATGCGCGAGCCCGAGATGGCACAGGTCGCGACCCTGATCGCCCGCGCGGTCCGTGACCGCGACGGCTCCGACACCGACGAGGTGGGTGCCGCGGTGCGCCGCCTGGTCGCCGACCACCCCGCCTACCCGCGACCGGCCTGACCGCGTGCGCGAGTACCTCCTCACCGCCGTCGTCGCGGCCGCCGTCACCTACCTGCTGACCCCGGTGGCCCGGCGGATCGCGCTGCGCTGGGGCGCCATGACCCAGGTGCGCGACCGTGATGTCCACGCGATCCCGACGCCCCGGCTCGGCGGCGTCGCCATGATGGGCGGCTTCACCGCCGCGCTCGTCGTGGCGAACAACCTGCCCTTCCTGGGCCCGCGACTGGACGCCCGCGACCTGCTCGCCGTGCTGTCCGGGTCAGTGCTCATCTGCCTGCTCGGTGTCGCCGACGACCGGTGGGAGCTCGACGCGGTGACCAAGCTCGCCGGCCAGGTGCTCGCGGCCGGCGTCATGGTGCTGCAGGGCGTGCAGATGCTCTTCCTGCCGTTCGGCGGGCTGGCGGGGGAGTCGACCGACGGGGTCCCTGGCGCCGTGGTGCTCGGCCCGCCCGAGGGTGCGGTCCTCACCGTCCTGGTCATCGTCGTGACGATCAACGCGGTCAACTTCGTCGACGGGCTGGACGGGCTGGCCGCCGGCATCGTGGCGATCGCCGCCAGCGCCTTCTTCGCCTTCTCCTACCTGCTGGCCGTGCAGGAGGGCCTGCTCCGCGCGACGACGGCCGGGGTGGTGGCGGCGGCTTTGATCGGCATCTGCGTGGGCTTCCTGCCGCACAACTTCAGCCCGGCGCGGGTCTTCATGGGCGACTCGGGGTCGATGCTGATCGGGCTGCTGCTCGCCACGACAACTATCACCCTCACCGGTTCGGTGAACCCCAACGACGTCGGCACCGACATCGCCCCCGCCCTGGTGCCGCTGCTGCTGCCGCTCGCGGTGATGGTGGTGCCGTTCCTCGACCTGCTGCTCGCCGTCGTCCGCCGGACGGCAGCCGGCCGGTCGCCCTTCGCCCCGGACAAGCAGCACCTGCACCACCGGCTGCTGGAGCGCGGCCACAGCCACGCCCGCGCCGTCCTCGTCATGTACCTGTGGTCCGCGGTGCTGGCCTACGGCGCGGTCGCGGTCGCCTTCCTCGACCCCCGCACCCTGGTCCTGAGCCTCGTCGCGGTCTCGGTCGTCGCGCTGCTGCTCACCGTCAACATCCCGCGCCTACGCCGGGCCGAGGGGACGTTCACCGGCCTGCGCCGCGGGCGGGTCCGGTGAGGGTACGTCCGGCAGCCCCCGGCACGAGCGCCCGCGGGCTGCTCGGCCCGGCCGTGCTGGCTGCCCTGGCCGCCGGGGCGCTGGCCGTCGTCGCCGCCGCGGTCGTCGCGGGCGGCCCGGGCGCCGCGGGTGCCTCCATCGGCCTGGCACTGGTCGTCGGCTTCCTGCTGCTCGGGCAGGTGCCGGTCGCCCAGGTCGCCCGCGGCCGTCGTGGCCTAGCAGCCGGCCTCCTGCTCATGCTCTACACCGCGCGGGTGGTCCTGCTGCTCGTCGCGCTGCGCGTCCTCTCCGACGCCGACGGGGTGGACCGCGAGGCGGTGGGCCTCACGGTCATCGCTGCCGCGCTCGCCTGGACGGCGGGCACGGTGTGGTCCGCACTGAGATGGCGGCCCTTGCTCGTTGAGCCGACCGGGCCCGACGAGCCGACCGGGCACGAGGCCGACGGGGCCGCCCGGCAGCGCTGAGATAGGGTCGTCCGACCATGTCGGAGCAGCCGCCCGAGACACCTCCGGTCAAGGAGGTCGACGCCTGGGCGGTGATCAGCTACCTGCTCGCCGGGGTCATCTTCTACGGGGGGATCGGGTGGCTGGTGGACTGGTGGCTCGGCACCCGCGGCTTCGTCGCCGCGGGGATCGTGCTGGGGGCGGCCGGAGGAATCTGGCTGGTCTGGCTCCGGTACAGTAAGCCTTGATCCCGAACGCACTTTTTGATCGCCGATGCACCGCGCCGGAATGGAGACGCCTTGCACCTGGTCAGCGTGGCCCAGGCGGCTGAGGAGGAGTTCCAGGCCCCTGGGCCGGGAGACTTCGAGTTCCCGCCGCTGTTCGGCGAGGGCACGTTCTTCACCAAGCCGATGCTCATCATCGTGCTCGGGACCCTGGCCGTCGGCGCGCTGTTCTACCTCGCGTCACGGCGCGCGACGCTGGTGCCGGCGAAGGCCCAGTTCGCCGGCGAGAGCGTCTACGGCTTCGTGCGCAACGGCATCGTCGGCGACACGATCGGGCGCGACGGTCGCAAGTTCGTCCCCTACCTCACGACGCTGTTCTGCTTCCTCGTGGTGCTCAACGTGGCGGGCATCATCCCCGTCCTCCAGCTGCCGGCGACCTCCAAGATCGGCATCCCGCTCGTCCTGGCCCTGATCTCCTGGGCGATCTTCAACTACGTCGGCATCCGCAGGCACGGCTTCGTCGGCTACTTCAAGGCGATGATGTTCCCGCCTGG
>Ga0126307_10001210_pt1 | contig 16998 bp, 14 predicted proteins | sample Plot28_FD_89955 | JGI IMG/M metagenome (GOLD analysis project Ga0126307, IMG submission 89955) | Serpentine soil microbial communities from UC McLaughlin Reserve, CA, USA - Plot28 | ecosystem: Environmental > Terrestrial > Soil > Grasslands | place: USA: UC McLaughlin Reserve, Lake County... | reverse complement strand
TCGCCGGGGAGCGCTCGCTGACCGCCACCGGCGCGGTGGTTGGCACCCTGGCCTACATGGCCCCGGAGCAGGCGGATGGTCTGCGGCCGGGCCCATCGGCGGACGTGTACTCCCTGGCGCTGACCCTCTACGAATGCTTCTGCGGCGAGCATCCCTTGGTCCGGGAGAGTCCGGCCGCCACGGCTCGCGCCATCGGCGAGCCGATCGCTCCACTGTCGGCGGTCCGGCCGGAGTTGCCGGACGGGATGACCGAGGCGATCGATGCCGCCCTCGATCCCGACCCCGAGGTGCGCCCGCTGGCTTCCGAGCTGGAGGCGGCTCTCGCGGCCCACGTCAACGAGCTTGACGGCGACCCCCTTCCCGCCGTCGAAGGCATCGACGGTCTCGACAGCGGCCCGTGGCGACCACGCCGCGGGCTGCCGGGAGTCGGACGGTTCATGCCCGGCGTCGGAGTTGCCGCCCTCGGCCTCTCGGCCCTGATCGCCACTGGTGCGCCGGCGCCCATCGTGCTGGCGGCCCTGATCCCCGGCGCGCTCGCCCTGGGACGGCCGCGGCCCGCGTACGCGCTGCAGCTCTGCCTCGTCCTGCTCTGGGCGCTGATCGGTGCAGGCGAGCCAGGGGTTGCCGCTCTGATCGCCTTGCTCGGCCTTCCACTGCTCGCTCCGGCGATCGAACCCGAAGCGATCGCCCTTCCCGGCATAGCGCCGATCCTCGGCCTGATCGGCCTCGGGCCGGTGTACCCAGCGCTGGCTGGGCTGACGCGTGGTGCGGCCGGCCGCGCCCTGCTCGGTGGCGTCGGCTATCTCTGGATCGCGGCGTGGGAGGAGCTCGCGCACCGCACGCTCCTGCTCGGGCCAGTGGCAGATCCGCCCGCCCACTGGAAGGGCTCCGCGAGCACGGCGATCTCCGATGTCGTGCTGCCGCTGTTCGACGGGTCGGTGCTGGCCGCCGCGGGGATCTTCGCGGCAGCGGCCGTGGTTCTGCCCGTGCTGATCCGCGGCCGGGCGCCCCTGCTCGACGCCGTGGGCGCCCTGATCTGGGCGGCCGGCCTGATCACCACGCTGAAGCTGGTGGCGGGCGGCTCGAGCCCACCGGGGCTCCTCTTCGGCGCGCTGCTGGCCGCCGTTGTTGCAGTCGTGCTTTCCAGGCGAATATGGACCCCTTCGGCATCGGGCGTGACCGCTGCCGCCGCCCAGCCTGAGTCGCTCCGGCCTTCGGCCTACGCTCCGAAGTAGGGCGGCCTGGCAGTCACTAGCATTCCGCACCGGTTCCGCACCGGCCACCCACGGATCCCAGGAGTCAGCCATCAGCGTTCTGCGCAACCTTGAAGCTCGCATCGAGGGCCTCGTCGAAGGCGTGTTCAGCCGTGCCTTCAGCTCCGGCGTCCAGCCGGTGGAGATCGCGCGCAAGCTCGCCAAGGAGATGGATGCGCACAAGACCGCCTCGGTTCAGCGCGTCTACGTGCCCAACGAGTACACCGTCTGGCTCTGCACGGACGACTATGAGCGCTTCAAGGACTACGAGTCCTCGCTGGCCCAGGAGCTGAGCGGTCACCTGCTCGAGCACGCTCGTCACCACGACTACGACCTGCTCACCAGGCCCGTCGTGAACCTCGACCAGGACGAGCGCCTGCGCCTCGGTGAGTTCGGGATCCAGACCCGTCTGGTGCGGCCGCCGCAACGCCAGGGCGCCGACCCTGAGCAGGGCGAGCACGGACACACGATGGTGTACTCAGCCACCCAGGCGGAGAAGGCGAAGTCGAAGCGCCGACCCGATGCCGCCTATTCGGAGACCCGGGCGATCGTCACGGTCGACGATCGCCGCTATGTCCTCGATGGCCCGACGGCGACGCTCGGGCGCTCCAAGGAAGCGGACTGCATCATCGATGACCCCAACATCTCTCGACGTCACGCTGAGCTGCGGCGGTCAAGCGTCGGCGACTGGCAGATCGTCGACCTCAACTCAACCAACGGCGTCAAGGTCAACGGACGCCGCGTCGCCAACGCCCGACTGTCGCCGGGCGACGAGATCACCCTGGGGACCAAGGTCTTCGGTTTCGACATCGAGCAGTGAACGACCTCGAGCCGCTAGCCGTAGCGCTCAAGTTCGGTTTCCTGGCCGTTCTCTATCTCTTCTTGCTCTGGGTCACCCGCATGGCTCTGCGCGACCTGCGCGGCACCGCGTCGCCCGGGTTCGAGACCGGGTACCACGAGGTGCTCAGCGACGATGGGGAGTCCACCGACGCCTTCCTCGTCGTCCAGGAGGGCGGCGGTCTCAACAAGGGCGACCATTTCGACCTCTTCGGCGGCATCTCCCTGGGCCGGTCGGCGGACGCGGACATCAGGCTTGACGACCGCTACGCGTCGGGCTTTCACGCCCGCGTCTTCAGCCGCGGCGGCGTGTATGTCGTGGAGGACCTGAATTCGACCAACGGCACGCTCCTGAACTCGCAGGAGCTCCACGGCGAGGCGGACCTGAGGCCCGGTGACGTGATCCGGATCGGGGACACTGAGTTCCGCTTCGAGGTCTCCTGATGCTGATCGTCGCCGAAGAGGCTCACAAGACCGACACCGGCCGCCAGCGCCACGCGAACGAGGACTCCTACTTCGCTCGTGCGCCCCTGTTCGCGGTCGCCGACGGCATGGGCGGGGCGCAGGCCGGCGAGGTCGCGTCGCGCATCGCCGCAAGAGCGTTCGAGAAACGCGGATCCCTGAACAGCGACGAGCCGGCGGAGGGCCAGCTCGAGCAGATCGCGCAGGCCGCGAACCGCGAGATCCACCAGCTCGCCCAGGAGGACTCCTCCCGGGCGGGCATGGGCACCACTCTGACGGCGGCGACGGTGCGCGGCGACGAGATTGCACTCGGGCACGTCGGCGACAGCCGCGCCTACGTGCTGCGCGACGGGCAGCTCAAGCGGCTCACCAACGACCATTCGCTGGTCGAGGAACTCCGCCGCCAGGGCCGCCTCACCGACGAGCAGGCTGAGGAGCACCCGCAGCGCTCGATCATCACGCGTGCCCTCGGGCCTGAGCCGAGCGTGAACGTCGACACCATGACCTTCCCGGCCAAGGACGGCGACGTCTTCCTGCTCTGCAGCGACGGCCTGACCACGATGGTCTCGGACGACGACATCCGTCAGATCCTCACCGAGACGAGGACCCTGCGGAACGCGGTCAGCAAGCTCGTCGAGGCGGCCAACCGAGGCGGCGGGCGGGACAACATCACCGCCGTCGCCTTCAGGGTCGTCGACGCAGACGCGAAGGAGGGGGAGGAGAGCCCCACGCTGATCTCCCGGACCGCCGAGCAGGCCGGCATGACCGGGGAGCGGATGCGGGCCGCGACCGACCGGATGCGGGGCCGCGGCCCCATGCCGGCGCCCGCCAGGCGCCGTCGCTTCCTGGGTTGGGCGGTGGCCATTCTGGCGGCCGTCGTGGTGATCGGCGGCAGCTTCCTCGCCGCCCGCTCCGTCTACTTCCTCGGCACGGACGACCAAGGCAATGTCGCCCTCTACAGAGGCGTGCCATACAGCCTTCCGCTCGGGATCAGCCTCTACTCCAAGCAGGAGTCGATCCCCGTTCAGGTCGGGACGCTGTCCGAGGAGCGCCAGGGCGCCGTCACCGGCCACACGCTGCGCAGCAACGGAGACGCCACCGACCTGGTCGAGGACATCCAGGCGAATCCGGCCGAAGGGCTGCCGCCTCCACCGCCTCCACCGGCGCCGCCGCCGCACAAGAAGAAGTCCGCGGCCAGCAATAAGCAGGCCCAGGCGCAGAAGAATTGAGCGCCCGCACTCGCGAGCTCTTTGCACTGATCCCGGTCGCGCTGCTGGTCACGGCCGGGTTCACGGCCGTGCTGATCACGAACTCCGATCAGCTCGGCAACCTGAGCGTCTTCTACGGCGCCTACTTCCTCGCCGTCTGCGTTGCCACCCACGTGGTCATCAGGATCCGCCTGCCCGACGCCGACCCGTTCCTCTTCCCGCTGGTCGCGCTGTTGGCCGCGTTCGGCCTGGTGATGCTCTACCGGCTTGACGAGGGGCTTGCCCGGGATCAGGCCAACTGGTTCGTTCTCGGCCTCGTGCTCTTCTCCGCGACGATCATCTTCCTGCGCGAGTACGAAGCGCTCGAGCGCTACCGCTATCTGATCGCGCTGGCCGGGATCGTTCTGCTCATCCTGCCGCGGTTCCTCGGCCACCCAACGAACGACGCCTTCCTCGCAATCGACCTCGGCCCGATCACCTTTCAGCCGACCGAGCTGGCGAAGATCTGCATCGTCGTCTTCCTCGCGAGCTACCTGAACGAGCGCCGCGAGGTGCTGGTGGTCGGCGCCCGGAAGTTCATGGGACTCGTCCTGCCACCGCTCAAGCACCTCGGTCCTCTGCTCGTCGTCTGGGGCGCGGCGATGGTCCTCCTGGTCTTCATCAGGGATCTCGGCAGCTCGGTGATGTTCTTTGGAGCCTTCCTGGCCCTGATCTACGTGGCGACCGCACGGATCTCATTCGTGATCATCGGCCTGCTGATGTTCGTCGTGGGCGCCTGGTTCTTCGCCCACACCGCCGCCCACATCCAGGAGCGCTTCGACATCTGGCTCGACCCATTCCACGACTCGAGCGGCAGCGGCTATCAGCTCTCGCAGTCGATCTTCGCCCAGGCGGATGGCGGGCTGTTCGGCAGGGGCCTGGGCGAGTCACTCGTGCAGCTGCCGGCCTGCCACGGGGGGTTCCCCGACCGCTGCGCGATCCTGCCCGCGCCGCACACCGACTTCATCTATGCCGTGATCGTCGATGAGCTCGGGCTCTTCGGCGGCGCGGCGGTGGTCCTGATCTTCGCCTTGATCGCCGAGCGCGGCTTCAAGACGGCGATCTTGGCCGAGGACGGCTTCTCGAAGCTGCTCGCCACAGGCTTGACGACGGTTCTCGCACTCCAGGCCTTCGTGATCATCGGCGGCGTCACCAGGGTGATCCCGCTCACCGGCGTCACCCTGCCGTTCATCAGCTACGGGGGCAGCTCGATAGTCGCGAACTTCATCCTGCTCGCGCTCTTGTTGATGGTCTCCGACAAATCCCGCCGGCGCGTCCGGCTCCAGAACGAAGCGGCGGCGCAGTGAACCGGCAGATCGTCAAGCTCTTCGCCCTCATCCTCGGGCTCTACGCGCTGCTCTTCGGCTTCACGTCGTACTGGTCGGTCTTCGACTCCGACTCGCTGAAGGCGAACACCGCCAACCGCAGGCCGCTGCTCGAGGAGCAGACGATCGAGCGAGGGAGGATCCTCGCGGACGACGGCCGGACCGTGATCGCGCGCTCGCGGGGGGTCGGCAAGGGCAACAACGAGATCTTCGTCCGCCGCTACCCGCTCGGCTCCCTGTTCGGGAACCCGATCGGCTACAGCTTCGTGGACCGCGGCAGGGTGGGCTTCGAGCTCTCCCACAACGATGAGCTGGTCGGCAACAAGACCGAGTTCCTCTCCGTCCTCGACGAGCTCCAGGGGCACGCGCAGAAGGGGGACAACGTCCAGTCGGCGCTCAATGAGAACGCGCAGCGGGCGGCCGTGGAGGGTCTCGCCGGCCGCCGGGGCTCGGTCGTCGCGATGGTTCCCTCGAGCGGCGAGATCAAGGCGATGGTGAGCATCCCCGAGTACGACCCGAACTCCGTGGAGAACTCGAACACCTTCAAGAGGCTGAATTCAGACGACAGCGCCCCGCTCTTCAACCGGGCGACGCAGGCCGGATACCCCCCCGGGTCGACGATGAAGGTGGTCACCGCCACCGCGGCCCTCGACAGTGGCGACTTCACTCCGAGCTCCGTGCTCAGCGGCCGCTCGCCGATCGCGATCGAAGGTGTGCCGCTCTCGAACTCGGGCGGCGAGCAGTTCGGCGACATCCCGATGACCACCGCCCTGACCAACTCCGTCAACACCTGGTGGGCCCAGGCAGGGGAGAGGCTGGGCAAGGACACGATGTTCAAGTACATGGAGCGCTTCGGCTTCAACGCCAAGCCGCGCCTCGACTATCCCGGCTTCCAGCTCGCCACCAGCGGAGTCTTTGACGGCAACAAGCTGCTCGGCCCCTCGGACGCGATCGACATCGGCCGCGTGGCGATCGGCCAGGAACGACTCAGGGTGACGCCGCTGCAGATGGCCGAGGTCGCCGCCACAGTCGCCAACCAGGGTGAGCTGATGGAGCCGCGCCTCTGGTCGAAGGTGATCGATCCCGACGGCCGGGAGGACGAGCTCAATCCAGCCCACCAGAGCCGGGTGATGAGCGAGGACACCGCCTCCGAGCTCAACGACATGATGCAGGACGTGGTCTCGGAGGGAACCGGTACCGCAGGCGCCGTCTCCGGCGTCGACGTCGCGGGCAAGACCGGCACGGCGGAGATCTCGCCCGGGGTGAATGACGCCTGGTTCATCGGCTTCGCCCCGGCCGACGACCCCAAGATCGCGATCTCCTGCATCGTCGAGCACACCAGCGGCTTCGGCGGGCCGACCTGCGGTCCCATCTTCAAGGCGGTCGCGGAATCCCTGCTCGGCGGCTCAGCCTGATGGCCACCCCGCGCAAGGGCACCATGGTCGACGAGCGCTACCGGCTCGATCACAAGATCGGCTCGGGCGGAATGGCGGACGTCTGGCTTGCAGAGGACACCGAGCTCGATCGCAACGTGGCGATCAAGATCCTGCACGACCGGTTCGCCCAGGACGGCGAGTTCGTCCAGCGCTTCCAGCGCGAGGCGCAGTCGGCGGCGGGCCTCCAGCACCCGAACGTGGTCGGCATCTTCGACCGAGGCTCCTTCCTGGACACCTACTTCATCGCCATGGAGTACGTCGACGGTCCGTCGCTCAAGGACCTGGTCAAGGGCGGGATGGGCAGCAAGGACGCGATCGACTTCACTCGCCAGATCCTCAACGCCGCCCGCTTCGCCCACCGCAAGGGGATCATCCACCGGGACCTGAAGCCGCAGAACGTCCTGATCGACGACGAGGGGCGTGCTCGGGTCGCCGACTTCGGGATCGCCCGTGGTGGCGAGAACTCCGACATCACCGCCACCGGCTCGGTGATGGGAACCGCGCAGTACCTCTCCCCGGAGCAGGCGCAGGGCAAGCCGACGACGCCGCAGTCGGACATCTACTCGATCGGCGTGATCCTCTACGAGGCCCTCACCGGCCGCGTCCCGTTTGAGGGAGACAGCGCCGTGGCCGTCGCCCTCAAGCAGGTCTCCGAGACGCCTCGCCGCCCGAGCGCGATCCATCCGGAGATCCCGCCGGCGCTCGACGCGGTGGTGATGCGGGCGCTCGCCAAGGACCCCGAGGCCCGCTTCAAGGACGCCGACGCCTTCCTGAAGGCTCTCGACGCAGCCGAGAAGGCGCCGGACACGCCACGCCCCCAGGACACGGCGGCCTACGCGGCGGTTTCGCCGGAGGGGGAAACCGACCTCCCGGTCGAGGAGGAAGAGGAGTACGAGTACGACTCCGCCCGGCGGCGCCGGTGGCGCTGGCTGATCGTCGCGCTGCTCGCCTGTGGTGTCGCCGCGCTTATCGCCTACGCCCTGACCCGGCCGTCGGAGGTTGGGATCCCCGACGTGATCGGGAAGAGCTCGGATCAGGCCAGCCAGATCCTCGACAGCGCCGGGTTCGAGGTGGCCATCAAGGCAGTGGCCAGCCCCGCGCCGAGGGACCAGGTGGTCGAGCAAGATCCGATCCCGACCGATCGCGGCGGTGGCAAGGCCGAGGAGGGCTCGAGGGTCACGCTCAGCGTCAGCTCGGGACCGGCCATCCGGGCGGTGCCATCGGTTGCGGGCCTGAGCGAGGCCGAAGCGACAAAACGCCTGGAAAACAACGGTTTCACGGTGACGACGATGCAACAGTTCTCGAAGACGGTGCCTCGCGGCCAGGTGATCGGGACCACCCCGCCCGCCGGTACCCAGCTCTCGACGGTCCAGCCCGTAACCCTGCTGGTCTCCCGCGGCGCGAACACGGTGCTGGTCCCCAATGTGGTGGGCCTCAACGACCAGGCTGCCCTCTCCGCTCTCTCCAACGCCGGGCTCTCCGGCACCGAGGTGCAGAAGGACTCCACCGAGCCCGCCGGCAAGGTGCTGAGTCAGAGCCCGGGCGCCGGCAAGCGTGTCGCGCGCGGCTCGCAGGTGACGATCTTCGCGTCCATCGGTGCGATCACCGTCCCCGACGTGATCGGCCAGCTCCGCAAGGCCGCGGTGACGACGCTCAAGCAGGCGGGCTTCACCGTGGCCGTGACGGAGCAGACGACCAGCGATCCCGCCGAGGTGGGCGTCGTCCTGTCCGAGTTCCCACCCTCCGGCTCGCGAGGGCAGCGGGGAGACACCGTGACGATCGCCGTCGGGGTCGCGGCGCCGACGGCGACGACGACGACGCCATGAAGGTGGCGGTAATCGGCGGCGGGACCTCGTCCGAGCACGAGGTGTCTCTGCGCTCAGCCGCCTCGGTCGCCGGCGGCCTGCGGGTGGCCGGCCACGAGACCGTCGAGGTGACCATCGAGCCCGAGGGCCGCTGGACCGCGGGCGGCGATATCGTCAGCTTCACGCCGGCCGGAGGCCTGCTCGACTGCGACGTCGCCTTTCCCGTGCTGCATGGCCCCGGGGGAGAGGACGGCAGCGTGCAGGGCCTGCTGGAGGTGCTGGACGTTCCCTACGCGGGCTCCGACGTCGAGGCCTCGGCGATCTGCATGGACAAGCTCGTCTTCAAGGATCTGCTGGCACGGCACGGCATTCCTCAGATCGATTACTGCAGGGCCGGAGAGCACGACTGGAAGGCGATCGCCTCGGGCTTCGGGCAGCCGGTCTGGGTGAAGCCGGCGCGGCTCGGCTCGAGCGTCGGCATCGCGCCCGCCTCGGGTGAGGAGGAGCTCGATCGGGCAGTCGAGCAGGCGGGCCGCCACGACCCGCGGGTGATCGTCGAGGCCCCGGCGCCGGGCAAGGAGGTCGAGTGCTCCCTGCTGGGTAACGAGACCCCGGTCGCCTCGCCTCCCGGCGAGATCGATACCAAGGGGCACGATTGGTACGACTACGAGGCCAAGTACGCGGAGGGCGGGATGGAACTGGTCATTCCGGCCCGGATCTCGGATGAAGCGACGAAGCGCCTTCGCGAGCTGGCGCGAGAAGTCTTCATCCTCTGCGGGTGCAGCGGCCTGGCACGCTGCGATTTCTTCGTCGACGGCGACGAGGTCCTCGTCAACGAGCTCAACACGATCCCCGGGTTCACCGAGACCAGCGTCTACGGCAAGCTCTTCGAGGCGGACGGGATCTCATATCCCGATCTGTGCGACCGGCTGGTCAAGCTCGCGGTCGAGCGCCACGAGAAGGCGCGCAGCTACGAGTTCTAGGTCTCGTTCGCTTTCAGAAGCCGGACGTCCGAGATCTCCATCTGGTACCGATCCGGGTCGTCCTTGGCGGAAGGCGCCTTGGTGATCCAGATCAGGAACGACTGCGCCGGCTTGCCGGGCAGCGACACCGTCTCACTCTCTCCACCATCGTCGATCGTGGCGACCGGCTCCCCCCAGCCGGAGAGCTCGCTCACCGGTGAGCCGTTCACCTCGTAGATCTCCGCGTCGTATCCCGGGGTCAACGCCTTGATGAGCATCGACTTGGCCGTCACGCTTTGGCCCGCGTCGATCGCCAGGCCGACGCCGTCCTTCAGGCCACCGAAGTCCGGGCTGTCGTAGTGCTCGCTCGACCACGCGGTGCCGGTCGGGTTCGAATCGACCGCCTGACGCTCGGTCCCGGTCTCGCTGTCGTCGCCCTCAGGGTCGAACTCGCTGGCCGCGTCCGAGGAGAGCCGGACCTCACTGCCGCCGCCGCCCGATGGAGTGTCACCGCCCAAGTCGAGGTTGTCGCCGCCGAAGATGATTGCCGCGGCGATCAGCGCGATCCCGATGATCCCCATCGCGATCCCGATCCACGGCCGCCGGCGGCGCCGCAGACGGCGCGCTGCCTTGGGGACCGAGTCGAGGACGCTGGTCGCCTCGCCGCTGGTTCCGCCACGCCGCGCCGCCTCGACCTCGAGCGTCTGCTCCAGGTCGCGGACCATCTCGGCGACGGTGTTGTAGCGGTCGCGCGGGTCCTTGGTCGCCGCGCGGTCGACGACCGACGCGACGACGGCGGACACCTCCGGCCGCTTCGCCTGAACGTCGGGCATGGGCTCGTTGACGTGCTTCATCGCCACGCCGACCTGGGTCTCGGCCTGGAACGGGACGTCCCCGGTGAGCATCTCGTAGAGGACCACGCCCAGCGAGTAGACGTCGGAGCGCTCATCGACGTCCTCGCCCATCGCCTGTTCGGGGGAGACATAGTCGGTGGTGCCGAGCACCCGACCGGTCGCCGTCATTCCCTTCTGCTCGAGCGAGCGGGCGATGCCGAAGTCGGTCACCTTCGCGCGGCCGTCAGGATCGATCAGCACGTTCTGGGGTTTCACGTCGCGGTGGACGAGCTTGCGGGCATGGGCGGCCGTGAGGCCGCGCCCGATCTCGATCGCGTAGGCGACGGCCTCGTCGACGGGGAGCGGGCCCGTCTCCTGGATCTGGCGCTTCAGGGTGCGGCCGTCGATGTACTCGAAGACGATGTAGGGGCGACCGTCGTCCTCGCCGGCGTCGATCACTCCGACCAGGTTGGGGTGGGAGAGCCGCGCCGCCGCCCGCGCCTCCCGGCGAAAGCGCTCGAGCTGGTCCTCCTCCTCGGAGATCTCGCGATGGAGCAGCTTGACCGCCACCGGGCGGTCGAGGACCTCGTCGAGCGCCAGATAGACGGTCGACATGCCGCCTGAGCCCAGCTTTGACTCGAGCCGGTACCGGCCCGAGAGTACGGTGGAGCTCAAGCGTTCCAACTGATTTGCCTTTGCATCGCGCTGTATTTTCGCCCTCGGGTGCCCCTGCCGCTGAGAGCTTGCACCCGAACGAATGATGACTGTCCAGGTCCGCTTCTACACCGATCCCGCCTGTCCCTGGTCGTGGGCTGCCGAGCCCGCGCTCCGGCGGCTGATGTGGGAGTTCGAGGGAGAGCTCGACTTCGTCTGGGTGATGGGCGGCCTGGCCCGCAGCTACGAGCGCGCGAATCTCCTCGACGTCGTCTCACAGTGGCTCGAGGATGGCGACGCGGGCGGGATGCCGTGCGATCCGCGGATCTGGACTCAGAACCCACTTGATTCGACCTACCCCGCCTGCCAGGCCGTAAAGGCCGCCGTCGAGCAGGGTTGGGAGGCGGGCTCCCGCTATCTCCGGACCCTGCGCGAGGGAATCATGTGCGAGCGCCGGAAGCTGGATCACGCCGATGCGCTGATCGATGCCGCGGGTCGCGCGGGAATCGACCGCCGGCGCTTCGAGGTCGATCTCCGCTCGCATGCGATCACGGAGGCCTTCGGCGCGGACCTGGAGGAGGTTCGAGACCCACCGCAGGAGGCGCGCGAGGCGGACGCGATCCACCGCAGCAGCAAGGGGTACGAGAGGATCAGCTTCCCCTCGACTCTCTTCGTCGGCGATGATGGTGGTCGCCACGGGGCTTGGGGCAGCGACTCGGTTGAGCCAGCCAAGATGCGCGACGCCGCGGTTGCCGCGGGCGCGAAGCAGATCAATGAGGGACCGCTGGAGCCGCTCGAGGCGATCCACCGCTTCGGCCGTTGCGCCACCCGCGAGCTCGAGCTGCTCGCTGAGAAGCCGCTGCCGGTGCTCGAGGCTGACCTCTGGGCTCTCGCCCGCGACTGGAAGCTGAAGCCGGTGCGCATCCTCACCGGAACTCTCTGGGAGACTGCCTAGCGATGCGCGTCCGTCGGATCCTTCCCGACTTCGAGGCGCCCGACCCCATGGCCGGCGCGGAGTTCTACTCCGAGGTGCTCGGCCTTGAGATCGCCATGGATCTGGGATGGGTGGTCACCTACGCGGCGCCACAGAACCCGAGTGCGCAGATCAATGTGATGCGCGAGGATGCGAGCGCCCCGGTCGTCCCCGCTGCGTCAATCGAGGTCGAGGATGTGGACGCGGCCCACGATGCCGCCCAGCGTCTCGGCGCCGAGATCGTCCACCCGCTGAGCGACGAGGCCTGGGGCGTCCGCCGCTTCTTCGTCCGGGACCCGAACGGCATCGTCCTGAACGTCCTCACTCACCGCTAGCCGGCGGAGCGCCGGACCTCGCCCGACCCGGCTGACACCGCGCCGATGCGCTTCGCGGCGGGGTAGTGCCGGCGCAGCTTCTCCAGAGCGGGATCCAGATCCTTCGCTGCGACGACCACGCAGAACCCGCACCCCATGTTGAAGACCTCGTGCATCTCCTCGTCGCCGACTCCGCCCAGCTCCTGGATCAGCTCGAAGATCGGCGAGACCGGCAGCGGGTCGTCGATCTCGTAGGCGACCTCCGCCTCCAGCCGCAGCAGGTTGTTCAGGCCGCCGGAGGTGATGTGGGCCAGGCCGCGGACCTCCATGTCGGAGCGGAGAAGCTCGACGATCGGCTTCACGTAGATCTCGGTGGGTTCCACCAGCACGTCGCCGAGCGGACGGCCGAGGCGCTCGTCGTCCAGCGGGATGTCGGCGAGCGTCTTCCTCGCCAGCGTGTAGCCATTCGAGTGGAGGCCCGAGGAGGGCAGGCCGATCACGGCGTCGCCAGGCTCGATCGCCGTCCCCGTCACCAGCGAGTCGAGCTGGACGATCCCGAAGCAGGCTCCGGCGAGGTCGAGGCCGTTGATCAGCTCCCCGAGCTGGGCGAGCTCTCCGCCGACGATCTCGATCCCGGCGAGCTCGGCGCCCCGCGCAAGGCCCACGCCGATCGCGCCGGCGATCTCGGGGTCGGCGCGATCGACTGCCAGATAATCGACCATCGCCAGAGGCTCGGCGCCGACGCAGATCACGTCGTTGACGTTCATCGCCACGCAGTCGATGCCGACCGTGTCCCAGCGGCCCATCTGCTCGGCGACGACGAGCTTCGTGCCGACGCCGTCGGTGCTCAGCGCGATGCCGGTCTCGTCGTTGAGACGCACGACGTTGGCGTAATGGCCGCTGGCCAGGACCTGGCGGCTTGCGGCGGGGGGATTCGCGGCGAGGGCGGAAACGAGGGACGCCACCGCGGCGTCGGCATCGCCCTGGGAGACCCCCGCCTTGGCGTAGGCGTCGTCGCTCATCCCGGGCGCCTCTCCGGGTCGGTGCCGGTCTGCGCCCAGCTGGGCGCGCCGTTGCCCGAGGCGCCGTTGCCGCTCGGAGCCTGTCCGACGCCGTCCGGATGCAGGTAGACCCGCCGGGCTCGCCTGCGGTGCCAGAGGTTCGCGAGCACGGTCCCGGCCAGGCCGCCGCGATAGGCGGCGTAGGGCCAGAGCGCGCTGTCGCGCTCGACCACCCGGATCAGCTCCTGCGAGGCGAGCGTCGAGGCGAACGAGGTGGCGGTGCCGGCAGCGAAGCCGGCGCGCGCCTCGCGCGGCAGGCCCCGCTTGCGCAGCCGAATCCCCTTCAGCACGGCCGCGGCGACGATCACGGGCAGGGCGACCGTTCGCGAGAGCATGTTGGAGTGCTGGCGGGTGAAGCCGCGCCAGCGTGCAGCGGTCAGGGTTGCGCCATTGCGGGAGACGCCGGGGGCAAGTGCGGCGGCCTGTGCCAGTCCGAGAGCGAGCCCGTCGGCGGCGGTTGCGGCCCCGCGGTCCCTGACCTGCGGTCGCCGATCGGCGATCACCATTCCGGCGGCGCCGGCGAGCAGCCCGGCGACGGTCGCGAGCGGCCCGCCGAGTCGCCGCTCGATCGGTTTCTCAAGCAACACGCCGAGCAGCGCCGGGGGCAGAAAGGAGAGAGCGAGCACGGAGGCCTTGCGACGATCGAAGGAGCGCAGCTCCTCGGCGATCACTCGCCGCTGGCCGATCAGCAGGGCGGCAGCTGCCCCGGCGTGCAGTGCAACCTCGAAGGTCTTCTGCAACTCGGGATCGCGGCCGTCCTCGTCCCAGCCGGCAAGCCAGGGGATCAGCGTGAGGTGGGCGGAGCTGGAGACCGGGAGCAGCTCGGTCGGCCCCTGCACGGCGCCGAGGACGACCGCCCTCGACTGCTCCATCAACTCTCGGCGGCGGGCTCGCCCTCGGGGCCGGATTCCGGCTTGGCCCCGCCGCCCCGTCGCTTGATGAGCAGGTAGGCGATCCCGACGATCACGGCCGCGACTACCACGTAGTCGAGGAAGGCGAGCTTCCGGTGCCAGTCCTCCCAGTTGTCCCCGACCGCGCGGCCGATCAGGGCGAGTCCCGAGAGCCAGATCACGGAGCCGGCCAGCGTGAGCGGGATGAAGCGGCGCAGCGGCATCTCCGCGACTCCCGCGGGCAGCGAGATGAAGGCGCGGACGAGCGGTAGCAGCCTGCCGAAGAAGACGGTGAGGTCGCCTCGGCGCTGGAACCATGAGTCCACCCAGTCGAGGCGCTTGCGGTCGATGTGGATCAGCTTGTTGCGCTCGAGCAGGTCGATGCGGCCGTAGTAGCCGGCGGCGTAGGCGATCAGGCAGCCGATCAGCTCGCCGGTGACCCCGGCGGCGATCACGCCAAACAGGGTGAGGTCGCCGTCGCTGACCTTGAAGCCGGCGAACATCATCGTCGCCTCGCTGGGGATGGGTATGCAGGCACTGCCGAGCATGGTGAGCACGAACACGCCCGCGTAGCCGACGCTCCCGATGAAATCGGTGCAGAGGTTGACGAGTGGGTCGAGGAGGGCGGCGATCGGCATGCGATTGGGCGCGGGCCGTCAGCCCGGCCGCGCGGCGCCACATGGTACGCGTCTGCATCTAGACTCGCTGCCGCGTGGAGCGGCTCAAGCACCCCGTCTACAGGCTTCGCCTGATCCAGCTCGCCGCAGACGCATTCCTCATTGCGGCCGCCTACTACCTGGCCTTCAGGTTGCGATTCCTCGATGCCCCGGGCGGCATCCCGGACCGTTACGACCACATGCTCGGGCACACGATCGGCCTCGTGGTCCTCGGCCAGCTGATCGTCTTCTACGCCTTCGGCCTATATGAGAAGTGGTGGCGCTACTTCCGCCTGCCGGACATGATCGCCGTGCTGCGTGCGTGCGCGGTCTCGACGGCGATACTCGCACTCACCTTCCTGCTGCTCAAGCCCTTCGACGACCAGATCCCGCGCTCGGTCGTGGTCAGCTACTTCCTGCTCACGGTCTTCCTGGTCGGCGGCGCGAGGCTCCTCGCCCGGATGCTCCTCGTCGAGCGGATGACCCGCCGCGAGGTCCGCGGCGCCCGTCGCGTACTCGTGGTCGGAGCGGGTTCCGGCGGACAGATGGTCGTCCGCGAGATGCAGCTCAACCCGAATCTCGGCTCACGCGCGATCGGATTCCTCGACGACGACCCACGCAAGCGCCGCATGCGCCTCCACAGCATCAACGTGCTCGGTACGACCGAGGAGGTCGGGGACGTTCTGGACGAGTTCCACCCCGACGAGGTGATCATCGCGATTCCCTCGGCTCCGGGCGAGCTGCGCGGCCGCGTCGTGACGGCTTGCCGTGAGCGCGACGTGCCGGTCAGGACGCTGCCGACTGTGTTCGAGCTGCTGCGCGGCGGGGTCCAGCTCACCAGGCAGCTGCGTGAGGTCCAGGTCGAGGACGTCCTCGGCCGCGAGCCGGTGAAGATGGAGCTCGACCGCGTGGGTGCCTACATCCAGGACAAGGTCGTCCTGGTCACGGGGGCCGGAGGCTCGATCGGCTCGGAGCTCGTCCGCCAGATCGCCAGGGTCCGGCCGAAGCTGCTGGTCATCCTCGATCACGCCGAGGACAACCTCTTCAGGATCGATCGGGAGATGATCGAGGAGCGGCATTTCACCCGGGTCGAGTCGGTGCTCGCCGACTGCAAGGAGGCCGATCGGATGCTCGAGGTGATGCAGCGCTTCAAGCCCGCGGTCGTCTTCCACGCCGCCGCCTACAAGCACGTCCCGCTGATGGAGGGGAACCCGCTCGAGGCGATCCGCAACAACGCGATCGCGACCAAGGTCACCGCGGACACCGCAGTGGCGTCGGGGTGTGAGCGCTTCGTGCTGGTCTCCACCGACAAGGCCGTCAACCCGCGCACCGTTATGGGCGCCTCGAAGGCGCTCGCGGAGTGGATCGTCGAGGCCGCGGGGCGCAGGCACCCTCAGACGCGCTTCGTCACCGTCCGCTTCGGCAACGTCCTCGCCTCCTCCGGCAGCGTCGTGCCGATCTTTCGCAGCCAGATCGAGCGCGGCGGCCCCGTCACCGTCACCGACGCGGAGATGACGCGCTACTTCATGACCATTCCCGAGGCGGTTCAGCTGGTGATCCGCGCAGGAGATCTTGGCGGCACCAGCGGGGAGGTCTTCGTGCTCGAGATGGGCGAACCGGTCAAGATCGTCGACCTCGCTCACAACATGATCCGCCTGGCCGGATACGAACCGGAGGTTGACATCACGATCGAGTACGTGGGCGCGCGTCCGGGCGAGAAGGTCCACGAGGAGCTCTTCAACTCCGATGAGCGCCCTCAGCCCACCGCCGCCGACAAGATTCTTCGGGCAGTCCGTCAGGCGCCCCTCGACCCAGAGTGGGTCACCGGGACGCTGGCGCGGTTGGAAGCGATGGTGGGCTCGGGTGACGAAGCGGAAATGGCGGACAAGACCATCGAGTTCGTCTCGCGGCGGCGGCCGGCCGAGCTGCCGGTCGACGACCTCACCACCTAGCGGCCATCAGGCCGCCCATTTATGAGCGAGAGGCGTAGCCCCGAGCGGTTATGTGGGGCGGCCGCTTGTGACCGCGATCTGATGGCAAAGCGTCTACCGAACAGCGGGCAGCATGGGGTGCCAGAGGCCCCGTAACATCACCCGCCGCGGCTCATGGACCTTCTGAAGGAAGTCGGTGCGGTTGCGGGCCTCGCCTCGTTCCTGGGGTTGGCCCTGCTCGCGCTGCTCTATTTCGCGCAGGCTCGCGACATTCGACGCCTCAGGGAGAACGCGAGCTTTCTGATCGAGGGGGGCAACGATGGGGAGACGGTCGCCCCCCCGGAGCGCGCGGCGAGCGC
>Ga0126307_10001209_pt1 | contig 17000 bp, 14 predicted proteins | sample Plot28_FD_89955 | JGI IMG/M metagenome (GOLD analysis project Ga0126307, IMG submission 89955) | Serpentine soil microbial communities from UC McLaughlin Reserve, CA, USA - Plot28 | ecosystem: Environmental > Terrestrial > Soil > Grasslands | place: USA: UC McLaughlin Reserve, Lake County... | reverse complement strand
GTGAGCGAGGGCGGCTCGCGCATCTGCTTCGTGCGCGATCCGGACGGCTATCGGATCGAGCTGATCGAGCGCGCCGACGGCTAGATGGATTGAAGCCGTACCGTTAGGCGGGTGGAGCGCCGGCTCGCCGTCATCGACCTCGGGTCCAACTCCTTCCGGCTCGTCGTCTTCACGTACACCGACGACTGGTGGAAGCGGACCGACGAGATCTACGAGCCGGTGCGCGTCGGCGAGCACCAGGAGACGGGCGGGCCGCTCGAGCCCGAGCCGATGGAGCGCGCGCTCGAGACGATCGAGCTGTTCGCGCACTTCTGCCGCGCGACCGGGATCGAGCGGATCCGCCCGCTGGCCACGTCGGCGATTCGCGAGGCCTCGAACCGCAAGGCGTTCGTGCTCGCGGCGCGCAAGCGCGCCGGCCTCGACGTCGAGGTGCTCTCGCGCGAGCAGGAGGCGCGCTACGGCTACCTCGCGGCCGTCAACTCGACGACGCTGGCCGACGGCGTCGCGCTCGACATCGGCGGCGGCTCGATGCAGCTGACGCATGTCGAGGATCGCCTGGCGCGCGACGCGCGCTCGTGGCGGCTCGGCGCCGTCGTGACGACCGAGCGCTTCCTCGCGATGGAGCGCGTGAAGCCGAAGCACCTCAAGGCGCTGCGCGAGCACGTGCGCGGCGAGCTCGCCGAGGCCCGCTGGCTGCGCGGCGCGCCGGGCCGGGTCACGGGGATCGGCGGCACCGTGCGCAACCTCGCGGCGGCGGTGATGCTCGAGCGCGGGCTGCCCTCGTACGGCGTGCAGGGCTTCATGCTGGAGCGCGCTGCCCTCGACGCGCTGATCGAGCGGCTCGCGGGCATGACCCCGGCCGAGCGCCGCCGCGTCGCCGGGATCAAGCCCGAGCGCGGCGACCTGATCCTCGCCGGCGCCGTCGTCGTCCAGACGGTGCTCGACGTCGGCGGCTTCGACGCGATCGAGGTGACCGAGGCCGGGCTGCGCGAGGGCGCGTTCTTCGAGGAGCTGCTGGCCGGGGCGGATCCGCCGCTGCTGCCCGACGTGCGCGCCGCGTCGGTGCGCAACCTCGCCGCCCAGTACCACCCGGACGCCGAGCACACGGCCCACGTCGCGCGCCTCGCGCTCGAGATCTGGGACGCGCTGGCGCAGGCCGGCGTACATCGGGGGGACGCCGAGGAGCGCGAGCTGCTGTGGGCCGCGGCGGTGCTGCACGACGTCGGCACCGCGGTCGACTACGACGACCACCACAAGCACTCGCGCTACCTGATCCTCAACGCCGGCCTGCCCGGCTTCTCGCCGCGCGAGACCGCCCTGATCGGCCAGGCCGCGCGCTATCACCGCAAGGGCCAGCCGGGGCTCGGAGAGTTCGCGCCGCTGGCGCGGCGTGGCGACGACGCGCTGCTCGCCCGCTGCGCCGCCGCGCTGCGGCTGGCCGAGCAGCTCGAGCGTCCCCGCGACCAGACCGTCCGGCACGCCGAGGTCGTCGTCCAGGACGGGCGGGTCGAGCTGCGGCTGCAGAGCAACGCCGACGTGACCGTCAGCTGCTGGGCCGCGCAGCGCCAGGCGGACCTGTTCCGGCGCGCGTTCGGGAAGGAGCTGACGGTCGTCGCGCCGTGACGCTTGGCGCCCGCTCACGGCGCGAACTGCATCACCTGGTGGATCCCGCTCGGGCGGTTCGTGTACTGCATCTCCGCCAGCGGCAGCGGCGTGAAGCGGATCTTCACCGTCGGCCGCTTCCACTGCGCCGGGTCGGTCGTGCCCTGGCGCGCGGCCTCGGCCTGCGCGCCGCGCTCGATCGCGCCCCACAGGTCGCGGGCGCAGCGGCCGAGCCTGCCCCTGCCGCAGTAGCGCAGGTTGTAGCGGCCCTTGACGTCGCGACCGAGCAGCGTTCGCAGGTCCTTGCCCATGTACTGGTGCCAGCCGCCGTACATCCCGCCCGGCGGCCGCTCGAAGCGCGACTGGCGCGTCTCGAGCGCCGTGCACACGTGACGGCCGAGGCGCCGGCACAGCGCCGCTCCGGCGAGGTCGTCCCAGACGGCCTCGATCGCCGCCTGGCCGGACGCGTCGATGTATCCGTCGCCGTCCGCGTCGACCCAGCTCGCGTCGCCGGCGCTCCAGCGCGTGATCTGGTCCGCGACCGCCGCGGCGAGCGGGCTCGGCGCCGTCCCGCGGTCGAGCACCGCCTCGACCGCGGGCCACATGAGGGCGCGCGGGTCGGCCGTGGCCGCCGCGTTGGCCGCGCCGAGCACCGTCGCCGGCGTGTGCTTGTCGGTGCGCGACAGCTCCTCCAGCAGCCAGTCGACGCGCTGCGTGCCGCCCTCGTCCCAGCGCTCGTCGCCCGCGGGGAAGCCGCGCGCCGGCTTGTTGTTCCAGTTGACGAGCAGGCCGCTCGACGGGTTGACGTCGTGCGGGTGCCTGGACGCGGGCAGGTAGCCGCGCCACTCGTAGCGGCCGCGCCCGTCGACCGGCAGGTCGGGGTTGACGCCGCGCGGGCGCAGCGGCAGCCGCCCGGTCGTCACGAAGCCGATCTCCTTGTCGGACGCGTAGAGCGAGTTGAACGCCTGGGGCGTCGCGCTCGCGGCCCTGATGAAGTCGGCGGCGCTGTGCACGCGGCCGAACGTCAGCTGCTGGAAGAAGATCTGGTCCGTCGTCTCGCGGCCGGCGGTCGAGCGGCGCTGCGACAGCGCCACGAGCTTGCGCGTGCCGGCGATCCGCGCGTAGCCGATCACCGCGCCGTGCACGGTGCGGCGGAAGCGCGCCGTCACCTCGTCGCCGCCCTTGGCGATCGTCCCGGCGGCGACGCGCTCCATCTGGCGGCACCTGCCGTTGTACCGGTAGCGCGAGCGTGAGCCGCCGCAGAGCCGCTCGGCGTACGTGTCGATCAAGTCGGCTCCGGCCACCGTGAGCATCCACGCGAACTGCGCGGTGCGGCCGATCAGCATGTAGCCCGGGAACGGCGCGGACGTCGCACCGCGCGCGCGGATGTGCGGGCCGTACAGGCCCATCTCCAGCGTCAGGCCGGGGTAGTTGTAGCCGAGCTGCGGGCCGCCGACGAAGATCGGGGTGCCGGTCGCGGAGCGCGCCCCGCTGACGAGCAGGGTGTTGGACGCCTTGGTCTGCGCGGGAAACGCCGCCGCCGCGGCATCGTTGCCGGGGAGCTCGACGCCGGCCGACCTGAAGCTTCCCCGCTCGAGCTCAACGAGGCCCCTGGGCCGGCGCGCGGAGACGTTGGTCTGGTACCGCGCCCGGCGGCTCGTCGTGGTCGCGGTCTCGGGATCGTTGCGCTGGCGCAGGTCCTCGTAGACCGCGCTGCCGCGCTTGCGGCCGAACCGGTCGCGCGCGGCGTCGTAGAACAGCGCGTTCTCGACCTCTTCCCCGCCGCCCTCGCCCAGGAACTGCGACTTGATCGCGTTCAGCGCGTAGATGTCGGCGCGGTCGAACCTGCGGGCGTCGGGCTTGTTCGCTGCGTACCACTTGTTGATGCCGACGAGGTAGGTGTCGATGTCGCGCAGCACCTGGCGGCCGGCCGTCCCGGCGGCCTTCAGCGCGGCGTCCTGCTGACGCGTCACCTGGCGGCGGAGCTTCGCCGTCGGGCGGTACTGGAAGAGGCCGAGCACGAGCCGGATCGCCGGCGCGCCCGGCAGCTGGATGGCGGCCGCGATGCCGTTGTCGCGCGCCTGGTCGAGCAGCAGGTTGCGGTCGGCGGCGACGACGTAGCCGGCGCCGAACAGGACGCCGTCGTCGGTGTCGGAGTAGATGTGCGGCACGCCGTACGCGTCGCGCCGGATCCGCGCGGTCAGTGCGCCGGAGCTGATCGTCTCGTCGGTGATCAGCGACGGGTCGTCCGGCGCGAGCAGCCTGGCGGACTTGAAGTAGCCGCTGCCGTCGGCGCTCGGCTGCAGCGTCGCGTCGGTGACGTTGCGCCCGAGCGGCGTGAGCCGGTCGTACATCAGCGCCTGCGCGCTCGCGGGGAGCATGCCGGGGGCGCTCGCCCACGCCACGCCCGGCTCCTGCTGGCCGTACGGGATCACGTTGAGCTCCGTTGCGGCGACCGCCGAAGCCGGCGTGCCGGCCAGCAGCAGCGATATCAGCACGACGGCGCGTCGGATCATCCGGCCTCCCCCTCCTCCATCGAGGGCCGGAAGGTACCAGGCGCCTGACGGCGCGTCAGTTGAGGCTGGGAGCCGCGGGCTGCAGCTCGCGCTCGGCCGCGACCGCCTCGACGGTCTCGACCTCCTCCTCCTCGGAGCGCCCGCCGCCGGCGCCCTCGGCGTCGCACGTGACGCGCATCATGCCGGTGGCGACCGTCTCGTCGCCGACGACGACGAGGCCGCAGATCACGTCGCCCTCCTCCCAGCCGATCCGCTCGATGTCGAACCAGTTCATGTGCACCTCGGTGCCCGTTCCGCCCCAGGGGCAGGTCTTGTCGTGCTGCTCCTTGGCCTTGCAGACGGCCTGCATGTTCTTGGCGGAGGCGTCGATCGTCACGCGTCCAAGAGTACCCCCGGGTTGAGCCGCGCATCCGGGTCCAGCGCGGCCTTGGCGGCGCGCAGCGCGGTGGCGAACGGGCCGGGGCGCTGGCGGTCGTACCACGGCCGGTGGTCGCGCCCGACCGCGTGGTGGTGGGTGATCGTGCCGCCTGCGGCGAGGATCGCGTCGCCCGCCGCGCACTTGATCGCGTGCCACTGCTCCTCCTCCGCGCCGCGGCGCGCGGGCGCGACGACGGTGAAGTACGGGGCGGTGCCGTCGGGGTAGGCGTGGGTCAGGCGGACGGTGACGTGGCCGTCGGGCCCGAGCGCCTCGCGGGTCGCGTGCGCGACCCCCTCGACGAACGCGTCGAGCCGGTCCCAGGTGATCGCCGACTCGAACGTCTCCGACATCACGCCCATCGCGACGAGCGTGTCGCGCACGTAGGGGATGCGCAGGAACGCCTCGCGCCAGCTCGCGCCGGCGCCGCCGCGCCCTTCGGTCACGTCGCCGCCGTTGTCCCGGCAGAGCCGGACGGCGCGCGCGAACGCCTCGTCGAGCGGCGCGCCGGAGGACTCGAAGCCGAGCACCAGCAGCGCGGCGCTGCCGTCGCCGGCGAACGTCAGCGCCGCCTCGCGCGCGTCGATCAGGCGGCAGTTGGCCGGCCGCAGGCCGTCCTGCACGATCGCGCGCACCGCCGCGGCGCCGGCGGCGAAGTCGGGGAAGGCGACGCTCGCGCCGCGGCGCTCGCGCTGGCGCGGCAGCACGCGCATCCAGGCCTCCGTGACGATCGCGAGCGTGCCCTCCGAGCCGAGCAGCAGCCGGTCGGGCGAAGGGCCGGCGCCCGACCCCGGCAGGCGACGGCTCTCCCACTCCTCGCCCGTCGCGGTGATCGCGCGGATCGACTCGACGAGGTCGTCGACGTGCGTCGGCCCGGTCGCGAAGTGGCCGCCGGCGCGGGTCGCGAGCCAGCCGCCGAGCGTCGCGAGCGCGAACGACTGCGGGAAGAAGCGCAGCGTGAGCCCGTGCGCGCCGAGCTGCTCCTCCAGCTCGGGGCCGGTCGCGCCCGCCTGGATCCGCGCCGCGCCCGAGACGCGGTCGACCTCGAGCACGCGGCGCATCGCGCGCATGCTGACGCTGACGGCGCCGGCGTGGCTGCCGGCGCGCGCGTCGATCCCGCCGACCACGCTGGTCCCGCCGCCGACCGGCACGACCGCGAGGTCGGCTTGCGCCGCCCAGTCGAGGACGGCGCGCAGCTCGTCCTCGTCGCGCGGCGTCGCCACGGCGTCGGGCGGATGCGGGAAGCGACCGCGGAAGCCGCGCACGACGTCGAGGTACGAGCGGCCGTGGGAGTGCAGCGCCCGCGCGTGCGCGTCCTGGGTCAGCGGCAGCCCTGCGGGGAGCGCGACGCGCGGCGGCGGCAGCCGCAGTGCGTCGAGCGGCACCGGCCGCTTCGGCTCGGCCGAGCCGAAGCCGAGATGCGCGGCGAGCCCCGCCGCCGCGGCGCGCAGCTCGTCGGCGGACGGCCGCTCGTCCTCGTAGCCCCAGCCCCAGTGGCTCCGCCTGCGCATCGCCGGCGCAGCCTAAGGCTGGGGCTACCCTCCCCCAAAGCGGTGGCGCACCTCGAGCCCGGCATCCTCGCGCGCGGACCCTGGCGGACCGACCAGGTCGCAACGCGCTGGCGGGACGACCGGTTCGAGCCCGACCCCGGTGTCAGCGCGCGGGCCGACGCCGCGATCGCGGAGCTCCAGGACCGTGGGTCGCCGTCGCACGACGGACTCGCCGCGCGGCTGGCTGCGTTCGACTGCACCGCCGGCGGCCTGGCGATCGAGCTGCAGCCGATGCGCTGGGCGCTGCGGCTGATCGGCGAAGACGCGCTCGGAGCGCTCTCCGTGCTGTGCGCGGTGCGCTCGCAGGACGGGCGCTGGCTCGCCGGGCGGCGGGCGGACTGGGTCGCGACGTGGGCGGGCCGCTGGGCGCTCGGCGCCGGCGGCGCGGTCGACCTCGGGGAGGATCCCGTGCTCGCGCTCGCGCGCGAGCTGGAGGAGGAGTGGTCAGTCGTCCCCGAGACGCTGACCGTCGAGGCGCTGGTCTGCCTGCCGAACCGGATGGCGATGCTGATCGGACAGGCGTGGCTGCCCGACGGCGCCGACGTGACGCGCGACCACGAGCACGACGCGCACGCCTGGTGGCCCGCCGACCCGGCCGAGTGGCCGCCCGAGGGCGACGGCACGCTGCGCCGGCTGGCGACGCTGCTGGAGGCGGAGCGGTGACGTTCGAGCAGCTCAAGCTGCTCTCGTTCGCGCACTCGGCGATCTACCTGACGCTTCTGACGGTCTGGCTCGTGCCCGGGCTCGCCCGCGCCGAGCAGGTGTTCGGCTGGGCGCACGGGATCGGCTGGATCGTCATGTCGCTGCTTGCGATCGACGCGGTCCGGCGGCGCGTGATCCCGCTCTGGCTCGGCGTCACCGTCGCGGTGATCGGCGGGGTCGGGCCGTTCGCCGGCAGCGTGGGCTTCGTCGTGCAAGAGCGGCGTCGAGCGCCGACTACGCGATAAGGTCTAGGTCGGTACCAATGGCAATCGAAACGACGACGGTGGAAGTCGTCATGCCGGCAATGGGTGACTCGGTGAGCGAGGGCACCGTGCTGGAATGGCACAAGGCGGAGGGGGATTCCGTCTCGGCGGACGAGACGCTGGTCGAGATCTCGACCGACAAGGTCGACGCCGAGGTTCCCGCACCGGTCGCCGGCACCGTCGTCAAGGTCCACGCCGCCGAGGGCGACACGATCCACGTCGGCGGCGTCCTCGCCGAGATCGCGCCGACGAACGGAGGCGCGCCGGCGGCCACCGAGGCCAAGGCCGAGGCCGCGCCGCAAGCCGAGGTCGTGCCGGAGGCGGAGGCCGCCGCCGAGACGGTCGACATCGTCATGCCGGGCATGGGCGAGTCGGTCTCCGAGGGCGTCGTGCTCGAATGGGCGAAGCAGGTCGGTGACGCGGTCGAGGCCGACGAGACGATCGTCGAGATCTCGACCGACAAGGTCGACGCCGAGGTGCCCGCGCCGGCAGCCGGCACGCTGACCGAGATCCTCGCCGAGACCGGCGAGACGGTGACGGTCGGGCAGGTGCTCGGGCGGCTCGCCGCGGGCGCCGGTGCGAAGAGGACCGAGGCCCCGGAGCCGACGGGCGCACCGCGCCCCGCCGCCGCGCCGGCCACGGTCGAGGTCCCCGACGGCTCGCGCGTCACGCCCGTCGCCAAGCGCGTCGCCGCAGCGCACGGGATCGACCTCGGCAACGTCCACGGCAGCGGCCCCGCCGGGCGCATCTCGAAGGACGACGTGCTCGCCGCCGTCAACGGAGACGTGGCGGCGCCGGCGGCCGCGGCGAAGCCCGCCGGCGCGACCCTGATCAAGGGCGCCTCGGCGATGCTCGCCCGCTACATGGAAGAGTCGCGTTCGGTCCCGACCGCGACCTCGTTCCGCACGATCACGGTCACGACGCTCGACGCCCGCCGCAAGCAGCTCAAGCAGGCCGGCGAGCGCGTCTCGTTCACCCACCTGATCGCATACGCGATCGCGCGCGCCGCGACGGAGCAGATGCCGGTGATGGCGCACCACTTCGAGGAGATCGACGGCAAGCCGCACGTGATCGACGACGGCGCGTGCAACCTCGGCATCGCCGTCGACGTCGAGCGCAAGGACGGTGGGCGCACGCTGATGGTCCCGGTGATCCGCGACGCGGGCCGCCTGAGCTTCCGTGAGTTCCTCGACGCGTTCGGCGATCTGATCACCAAGGCGCGCGAGAACCGGCTCGGCGCCGACGACCTCCAGGGCGCCAACCTGTCGCTCACGAACCCCGGCGGGATCGGCACGATCGCCTCCGTCCCGCGCCTGATGAAGGGCCAGGGCACGCTCGTCGCCACCGGCGCGATCGGCTACCCGCCGGGGCTCGCCGCCGTCGGCGCCATGATCGGCGCCGAGAAGGTGATGACGATGACGTCGACGTACGACCATCGCATCATCCAAGGCGCCGAGTCGGGCCAGTTCCTCCAGGTCGTCGAGGAGTACCTGCAAGGCGAGCACGACTTCTACGATCGAGTCTTCGCCGACGTCGGCGCGGAGCTCGCCGCCGCCCCGGCGGCGCCGGCGGCCGCGCAGCGCGGCGCCCCGATCGTCGAGGAGCCGACGGCGGCGGCCGGCATCCCCGTCGCACCCGACGAGGCGATGCTGCAGGCGGTCCAGGCGGCCACCTCGCTGCTCAAGGCCCACCGCATGCACGGTCACCTCGCCGCGAAGCTCGACCCGCTCCGGTCCGAGCCGGAGGGCGACCCGGCGCTCGATCCCGAGACGGTCGGGCTCACCCCGGAGCTGATGAAGCGGATCCCGGCGAAGGTCCTGCGCACGTACGTGCCGGGGGCGACGCTGGCCGACGCGCTCCCGTACCTGCGCGAGACCTACTGCGGCACGATCGCGTACGAGATCGAGCACATCGCCTCGCATCGCCAGCGCACCTGGCTGCGCGAGAAGATCGAGTCCGGCGCCTACCGCACTCCGCTCACGCACGAGGAGCAGCGCACGCTGCTGCGGCGGCTGACGCAGGTCGACTCGCTCGAGCGCTTCATGCACAAGGCCTATCTGGGCCAGAAGCAGTTCTCGATCGAGGGCCTCGACATGACGGTCCCGATGCTCGACGAGATGATCCAGCTCTCCGCGGCGCAGGGCGCCCGGGAGGTCGTGCTCGGCATGGCCCACCGCGGCCGGCTCAACGTGCTCGCCCACTGCCTCGGGCGCGCGTACGAGACGATCTTCCGCGAGTTCGAGGGCGCCTCCTCGATCGAGGCCGTCACGACGATCCCGCAGGGCGGCACCGGCGACGTCAAGTACCACCACGGCGCGCAGGGCACCTACCAGCTGCCCGACGGGTCATCGATCATCGTGCGGCTGGAGTCCAACCCGAGCCACCTCGAGTTCGTGAGCCCGGTCGTCGAGGGCGCCACACGCGCGATCCAGACCACGCGCCAGGGACCGCACGCGCACCTCGACAACAACGCCGCGATCCCCGTGATCCTGCACGGCGACGCCGCCTTCCCGGGCCAGGGCGTGGTGGCGGAGACGTTCAACCTGCAGGCCCTGGACGGCTACACCGTCGGCGGCTCGCTGCACCTGATCCAGAACAACCAGGTCGGCTTCACGACCGACCCGGACGACTCGCGCTCGACGCGCTGGGCCTCCGACCTCGCGAAGGGCTTCGACGTCCCGATCATCCACGTCAACGCCGACGACGTCGCCGCCTGCATCTCGGCGGTCCGGTTGGCGTTCGCGTTCCGCCAGGAGTTCGGCCACGACGTCCTGATCGACCTGATCGGCTACCGCCGCTTCGGCCACAACGAGGCCGACGAGCCGGCCTACACCCAGCCGGAGATGGCGGCCAAGGTCAAGGACAAGAAGCCCGTCCGCGACGTCTACGCCGAGCACCTGGTCGAGCAGGGGGTCGTCACCCAGGAGGAGTCCGACGCGCTCGCGCAGGAGACCTGGGACCACCTCGCCCAGCGCCATCGCGAGCTCAAGGGAGAGCTGGCGGCGTCCGACGAGGCGCAGCCAACGGGCGGCTACGAGCTCGACCGCTCGGCGTCGCCGGAGGTCAAGACAGCCGTCTCCGCCGACCGCCTCAAGGGGCTCAACGAGGACCTGCTGCGCGTGCCCGAGGGCTTCACGATCCACCCGAAGCTCGCCAAGCAGCTCGAGCGCCGGCGCGAGACGATCGGCCCGGACGGCGGGATCGACTGGTCGCAGGCCGAGGCGCTCGCGTTCGCGTCGCTGCTGAGCGAGGGCACGCCGATCCGCCTGACCGGCCAGGACACCGAGCGCGGGACGTTCTCCCAGCGCCATCTGGTGCTGCACGACGCCAAGACCGGCCAGCGGATCTCGCCGATCCAGAACCTGCCGGGGTCGCTGGCGCCGATGGAGCTGCACAACTCGCCGCTGTCCGAGGTCGCCTGCCTCGGGTTCGAGTACGGCTACTCGATGGAGGCGCCGGAGACGCTCGTGCTGTGGGAGGCGCAGTTCGGCGACTTCGTCAACGCCGCGCAGGTGATCATCGACCAGTTCATCGTCTCGGCGCTGTCGAAGTGGGGCCAGTCGACGCGCCTGACGCTGCTGCTGCCGCACGGCTACGAGGGCTCGGGGCCGGAGCACTCCTCGGCCCGGATGGAGCGCTTCCTCCAGCTCGCGGCCGAGGGCAACATCCGCGTGGCGAATCTGACGACGCCGGCGCAGTACTTCCACCTGCTGCGGCGCCAGGCGCGCGTCGCCAAGCAGCGCCCGCTCGTGATCATGACGCCGAAGTCGCTGCTCCGGCTGCCGCAGGCGACGTCGCGGGTCGAGCACCTGTCGGACTCGCGCTTCTACCCGGTGCTCAGCGAGCCGCGGATCAACGAGGACAAGGTCACCCGGCTCGTGCTCTGCTCGGGCAAGATCTACTACGACCTCAAGGGCCACGCGACGCGCGAGAACAACGAGAGCGTCGCGATCTCGCGCGTCGAGCTGCTCTACCCGTTCCCGCAGCAGCAGATCCTCGACGAGGTGGCGCGCTACCCGAACCTGCGCGAGGTCGCGTGGGTGCAGGAGGAGCCGCGCAACATGGGCGCGCGCACGCACATGTCGCCGCGGCTGCTGCAGATCCTGCCGCGCGAGCTGAACTTCGGCTACGTCGGCCGGCCCGAGCGCGCGTCGCCGGGCGAGGGCTACCCGGCCGCCCACACGATGGAGCAGAACCGAATCATCCGCACGGCGCTCGACCTCGGCATCCCGGTCTCGGTCAACCCGACCAAGCCGCCGGGCGAGCGCTAGCGGGCCTGAAGCTCCCTGCGGACCGCCTCGCCGGCCGGCGCGAAGTCGGGCGACAGGCGCTCGAGCAGCGTCATCCAGCCCGGGTTGACCTCCGTCGCGCGGCGAACCGCGTCGGTCCCAGCGGCGACGTCGCCGCTCTGGGCGAGCGCCAGGCCGGCCCAGAACAGCAGCTCGTCGGACTGCGGCGCGAGCTCGGACGCGCGCACGTACATGCCGGCCGCCTCGTCCTGGCGGCCCGCGCCCATCAGCTCGTCGGCCCGGCCGGCGAGCTCGTAGGCGCGCTGGAGGCGGAGCAGCCGGCGCAGCTCGCCGATCGGGTCGGCGTGGTCCTCGACGCGGAGGTCGAGCCGCACACGCCACGGCTCTCCGTGCGCCGGCGCGACGAGCAGCGCCGCCGACTGGCGGCCGCGCACGTCGCCGCCCTCCGCCTCGGCGCCCTCGAGCGCGGTCATCAGCCGCTCGGCGAGATCCCCCTGCGCGGCCCCGAACGCGGCCGCCATCGCGGCCGGGACCGTCGCGCGCGCCATCATGTTCGCCTGGCACGACCAGTGCTCGCCGGTCGCGTCGCCGGCCTCTGCGATGCAGGCCGCGCCGGTATGGACCGCGACGCGGCCGCGCGCGTCGACCACGCCGACCTGGCGCACTTCGGCGAGCGCGTCCGTCGCCAGCACGCCGGCGAGCGCCGCCGCCGCGTCGTCGCCGCGCTCGAGCCGGTCGAGCGCGTTCGGTCCGTGGGCCGGCTCGACGACCGACTGGGTCGCGACCGCGCCGATCCCGGGGCGCGCCCACGTGCAGAGCGAGCCGACCGAGAACCAGTGCGACTGCACGGCGGCGCCGAGCTCGCCCGTGGCGGGATCGAGCGCCACGATCGAGTAGGTGCCGTGGGGACGCGCCATCGCGTGCGGCACGATACTCGCGTGATGGACCGGGCCTCCCGCGTGCTCGAGCGCGTCCGCAACACGCCGCCCGGCTTCGTGCGGACCTACGGCGACGTCTCCCCCGGCGCGCCGCGCTTCGCGGGCTCGGTGCTGTCCGCGTGCGACGACCCGGGCGTGCCGTGGCACCGGATCGTGCGCGCCGACGGCTCGCTCGCGAAGGGCACCCGCCAGCGGGCGCTGCTCGAGGCGGAGGGGATCCCGTTCCGCGGCGAGCGCGTCGACATGCGCGCCGCGCGGCTGCCCGACCTCGAGGGGTAGCGTGTCGCCGCGATGTGGCACCAGCGCCGGATCCGGCTGAGCCCGCAGCCGCGCGGCTTCCACCTCGTGACGCGCGAGGTCGAGCGGGCGGTGCCGGAGCTGGGCGAGCTGCGCGTCGGGCTCGCGCACCTGCACATCCTCCATACGTCGGCGTCGCTGACGCTCAACGAGAACGCCTCGCCGGACGTCCGGCGCGACTTCGCGAGCTGGTTCGACCACGCCGTCCCCGAGGACGCGCCGTTCTGGACGCACACGACCGAGGGGCCCGACGACATGCCGGCGCACATCAAGGCGTCGGTGCTCGGGCCGTCGCTCACGCTCCCCGTGCGCGACGGCGGCTTCGCGCTCGGCACGTGGCAGGGGATCTACCTGTGCGAGCACCGCGACAGCGGCGGCGCGCGGTCGCTCCTGGTGACGCTCTGGGGCGAGGGCTGACGGCCGCGCCAGAGCGGCGCGCGCTTCGAGGCGGCGCCGTCGCGGCGGCTGCGCGGACTCAGCCGAACAGGGTGAGCGCCGGCTCGCGCTCGCCGCGCAGCTCCTGTAAGTCGACCTCGACCCAGTCGATCCCGCGCGCCTCCGCCAGCACGCGCGCCTGCGGCTTGACGACCTGTGCCGCGAGCACGCCGCGGCAATCCGCGAGCGCGGGGTCGCGCCGGATCCGCTCGAGGTAGCGGGCGAGCTGCTCGACCGCGTCGATCGTGCCGATGCGCTTGATCTCGACCGCGATCCAGCCGTCGTCGGCGTCGCGGCACATCAGGTCGACCGGGCCGATGTCGGTCGGCCACTCGCGCCGTACGAGCCGAAAGCCCTCGCCGCACCACTCCGGCGCGCCGGCGAGCGCGACCTGCAGGTCGGCCTCGACGCCGTCCTTCTCCAGCCGGGCGGCGTCGAAGTCCATCGCGTGCGTGACGTCGGAGAGCACGTCGGCGAGCGCGATCTCGAGCCGGTCGTCGCCCTTGTGCTTGCGCACCACGATCCGGGCCGCGTCCTCCTCGATCACCGTCGGCGGCATCATCCAGTTCAGCGGCTTGTAGCCGCCCGCGTCGGCGTGCACGAGCACGGAGCCGTCGGCCTTCACGATGATCAGCCGCAGCGCCTCGGGCAGGTGCGCGGTCAGCCGTCCGGTGTAGTCGACGGCGCAGCGGGCGACGATCAGCCTCACCGGGGAGAAGCTACGAGCGCCGTCGGACGTCTCGGCGACTCCTGTCGATTCCCGCCGCACCCGTTCGTCATAGGATCGAACGGCGGCGAACGGCGCCGCCGGCGACGAAGCCAGGAGGCTCGGATGCGCTACATGCTTCTCATCTACGGCGACGAGAACGCGTACTCGAACATGAGCGAGGCCGATCAGCAGGCGCAGCTTGGGAAGTGGTTCGCCTACACCGAGGAGATGCGCAACGCGGGCGTGTCGCAGCAGGGCGACGCGCTGCAGGCGACGACGACCGCGACGACGGTGCGCGACAACGACGGCGAGCCGCTCGTGACGGACGGGCCGTTCGCCGAGACGAAGGAGCAGCTCGGCGGCTACTACCTGCTCGACGTCGCCGACCTCGACGAGGCGATCAAGTGGGCGCACAAGTGCCCCGGCGCCAAGCAAGGGACGATCGAGCTGCGACCGATCATGGAGTTCCCGGACGCCTGAGCGCTCCGGCCCGCAGCCACGCCGCCGACGCGGTCGCGCAGACCTTCCGCGCCGAGTTCGGGCGCGCGGTCGCGATCCTCGCTCGTGGGCTCGACGGCGACGTCGACCGTGCCGAGGAGGCCGTGCAGGACGCCTACGCCGTCGCGCTGGACCGCTGGCCGCGCGACGGCGTGCCGTCCACGCCGGCCGCGTGGATCCTCACGACCGCCAAGCGCCGCGCGATCGACCGGCTGCGGCGCGAGGCGGCGCTGCGCGACAAGCAGGCGCTGCTGGCGCGCGAGCTGGAGGAGGCCGTGCGCGACCTGCCCGGAGAGGACGCCGAGATGATCCCCGACGAACGGCTCGGGCTCGTGTTCGCCTGCTGCCATCCGGCGCTTGCGCTCGAGGCACAGGTCCCGCTCACGCTGCGGCTCGTCGGCGGCCTTACCGTGCCGGAGATCGCCCGCGCGCTGCTGCTGCCGGAGGCGACCGTGGCCCAACGGCTCGTGCGCGCGAAGCGCAAGGTGCGCGTCTCGGGGATCCCGCTCGCCGAGCCGCCGCCGGACGCGCTGCCGGCGCGGCTGAACGCCGTGCTCGCCGTCCTCTACCTCGTGTTCAACGAGGGCTACGCCGCGACCGCCGGCGATGCGCTCGTGCGCGACGACCTCGCCGCCGAGGCGATCCGGCTCGCGCGCGTGGTGCACGAGCTGCTGCCGCGCGAGCCCGAGCCGGCCGGCCTGCTGGCGCTGATGCTGCTGCACCAGGCGCGCCGGCCCGCGCGCGTGACCGAGGCGGGCGAGCTCGTGCTGCTGTCCGAGCAGGACCGCGGCCGCTGGGACCGGACGGCGATCGCGGCGGCGCTGCCGCTCGTCGACGCAGCCCTGACGCTGCGCCCGCCGCCCGGCCCGTACGCGCTTCAGGCGGCGATCGCCGCCGTCCACGTGCGCGCCGCACGGCCGGAGGACACCGACTGGCGCGAGATCGCGCTGCTCTACGGCGAGCTGGTGCGCGTGCTGCCGAGCCCGGTCGTCGCGCTCAACCGCGCCGTAGCTGTCGCGATGGCGGCGGGCCCGACGGCGGGCCTCGCGCTCGTCGACGAGCTGGTCGCGCGCGGCGAGCTCGACGACTACCACCTGCTGCACGCCGCTCGCGCCGACCTGCTCCGGCGCCAGGGCAGCGTGGCGCAGGCGGCCGCCGCGTACGAGCGCGCGCTCGAGCTGGCGACCAACGAGGCCGAGCGGCGGTTTCTGGCCGCTCGCCTCGAGGAGTGCCGCCGCTAGCGAGGCGACGAGTGTCGCCTGATGCCCTCCATGGGAGCACGAGGCGACATTCGTCGCGCTAAGCCACCGCCGACTCGCTCACCAGCTCGCGCGGCGCCAGCCCCAGCACCTGCTCGCGCAGGTCGCGCACCTCGGGGTCGTCGGCGAGCGCGAGCGTCCGCTCGCACGCGGCCAGGCACTCGGCGGTGCGCTCGGTGCGCGCGAGCGCGTGCGCGAGCCGCGCCCAGGCGCCGCCGGAGTCCGGCGCCAGCTCGGTCGCGAGCTCGCAGGCGGACACCTCGGCGCCCGTGTCACCGGCGAGGTGGGCGACCAGCGCGAGGTCGAGCAGCCCCTGCTCGGTCGGCGCGATCGCCCGCGCGCGCTCGAGCGCGGAGCGCGCCCCGGCGCGGTCGAAGCGCCGCAGCCGCAGCCGCCCGAGCCGCTCCCACGCCGCGCCGTCGCGCGGGGCGCGCTCGGTCTCGCGCTCGGCCGCGTCGAGCGCCTGCGAGAGCGAGCCCATGTCCTCGTAGATGCGCGCGGCGGTGCGATAGGGAGCGGGCCGCTCGCTCTCGTGGCGGATCCAGTCGCGCACGGCGCGCGCCGCCGCCCCGTAGTCGCCCGCCTGCCAGTACGCGGTCGTCAGCAGCCGCAGCACCGCGGTGTTGCGCGGATCGGCGTCGCGCGCGTAGACCAGCCGCTGGGCGGCGAGCGCGAAGTCGCCGTCGGCGAGCGCGTGCTTGGCGGCCGTCATGAAGCGCTCGACCCGCTCGGCCCCGGGGTCGGCGCGCGTGAAGTCGACGAACTGCAGCGACCCCGCCGGCACCGTGCGGATGCCCTGGTTGAACGAGACGCGCGCCCATTGCTGGATGTCGTCGCCGTCGCCCGTGAAGTAGATGCCGTTGACGGTGCCGACGCCCCACTCGGGGTAGGAGAGGCAGCGCGCGTAGCGGTGCACGACGGAGTGGTCGGGCACGCGCGATCCGAACGGGTCGTGCCGGGCCTGGTCGGCCGCCTGTGCGCGGCGGCGCTGCTCGTCGGCGTAGGCGCGCGCGCCCTCCTCCGCGCGGCGCTTGCGCGCGGCCGCCGCGCTGACCTTGACCGCGTTGCGGGAGACGCGGCCGCCGCGCGACTCCTCGGCGAGCTGCTCGAGCTGGTCGGCCGCCTCGTTGATCGCCTTCAGGTGGCGCTCGTGCTGCAGCTGCTTCCCCGCGGGCGCGATGTCGGGATGCCAGCGCTTCGCCTGCCGGCGGCGCGCGAGCTGGATGTCGCGCTTGTCGAACGGCGCCTCGATCTCCAACAGGAGGACGGCCTGTTCGATGTCGAGCACCTGGGGCATGACCCCTCCACGTTACCTAGTCGATCAGGCGCTTCTCCATCCGCCAGATGGCCAGCCGCCAGCTGAGCAGGGCGAACGCGACCAGCACGATCACCTGGCCCGTCGGGGACGCGTAGGCGGCGCGGCCGCCGCCGATCAGGGCCCCGGCGGCTGCCATGCCCGCCGGCACGACCAGCACGAACCGCCGGGCGAAGCGCACACCGGCCTGCTTGGCCCGGGCGTCCTTGCGCCCGTCGGCCTCGTGGCGGCGATCCTCGGCCAGGGCCTCG
>Ga0126307_10001208_pt1 | contig 17007 bp, 16 predicted proteins | sample Plot28_FD_89955 | JGI IMG/M metagenome (GOLD analysis project Ga0126307, IMG submission 89955) | Serpentine soil microbial communities from UC McLaughlin Reserve, CA, USA - Plot28 | ecosystem: Environmental > Terrestrial > Soil > Grasslands | place: USA: UC McLaughlin Reserve, Lake County... | reverse complement strand
GTCGCGGAGTACATGAACAAGTGGCTCGTGGAGTCGGCGCGCAACAGATTGCGACCCAAGACCTACAAGGATTACTCCGGACTGACGCGACTGCACATCGTTCCCGCCTTGGGACATATCAAGTTGAAGAAGCTGACGCCTCTCCACGTGCAGAGCTTCTATGGATCTAAGCTGGAATCCGGTTTGTCGAAGCGTACAGTCGAATACATCCATTCAGTACTACACTCGGCGCTCAAGCAGGCCGTCAGGTGGGAACTCGTGCCCCGCAACGTGACCGAAGCCGTGGACCCGCCGCGCTCCGAGAGGAAGGAGCGCCCGACCTTCACTCTGGACCAGGCCCGCCTTTTCTTGGAAGCTGCTCGGGACGACGGGTGGGGGGCGCTTTACGTCCTGGTGATACAGACCGGGATGCGTCGGGGGGAACTCTTCGGCCTAAGGTGGGACGACGTGGACCTCGACAACGGGTGGCTGCACGTCAGACAAGCTCTGGCCCCTGACGGCAAGTCCTTCAGTCTGCCCAAGACGGCGAAGGGGCGCCGTCGGATAAGGCTCACGCTCGAGGCCGTAGAAGCTCTGAAGAAGCACAGGATCACGCAGCATCAGGAAAGATTGCAGCAAGGAAGCATGTGGCGCGATCACGGGCTGGTGTTCTGCTCATCGGTGGGTACACCGATGAACCCTGACAATTTCATCAAAAGGCAATATAAACCCCTGCTTAGGCGGGCCGAGCTACCGTACATACGCTTCCACGACCTCCGCCACACTTTTGCCAGCCTCATGGTGCCCAACGTAAAGAACCCTCAGATTGTCCAAGAGATGCTAGGGCACTCTCAGATTAGCACCACCCTGGACATCTATTCGCACCTCTCTGAGGATATGCAGGAGGAGGCTGTTGGCCGTTTCGCGACGTTATTTTCCTAGGGGTTACTGTCAAACCTCTGTCAAAAGGCCCCGGCTAAGAGTCCGGGGCCTTCTTTGTTGTTCACGATTTTCCTGGAAATCGCGGTCTTTAAGCGGCGCGCTCGGCAGGACTCGAACCTGCGACCTTCTGATTCGTAGTCAGACGCTCTATCCGGCTGAGCTACGAGCGCATCGGAGATGCACATGATACCGCCGGTTGGGGCGTCTCTCAAGGCGGGTGCTTCTAAGGTGCGCTTTTGTGGATATACTCTCATGGTGACGGTTGGCGTTTGCGAAGCGAAGGTGGACGTGGCGTTTTGAGCGCATCTGTACTACTTGTTATAGGGGATGACGAGGAGAGGTTACATCTGAGGCGGGCGCTCTCCGGTGAGGGGTGGCGGGTGATCCCCGCCGGCTCCGGCTCCCAGGCGCGGCAGATGGCCGGTAGGGAGGACTTCGAGATCGCGGTCGTGGACAACAAGCTGCCCGACGAGCGGGGGTTTCAGGTGATCTCCGCCGTACAGAAGCCCGGCGTCTCTACCGTGGCGCTACTCAGGGACGAGGACACCATGGACCGTATAGTCGGGATAGAGCTCGGGGCCGATTACTACATGCGCTCCCCGGTCAATCCCAGGGAACTCGTGGCGCGGGTGAAGCAGATCTTCCGCAAGAGGGAACAGGCCGGAGATGGGGATTCCGGTAGGATCTACGTCGGGGAGCTGGAGATCGACCCGGATCAGGTCCAGGTCCTGAAGGACGGCAAGGAAGTCCTCCTCTCTCCCCGCGAGTTCAAGCTCCTCCATACGCTGGCCCGAAGCCCTGGGAGGGTCTTCCCACGCACGGCGCTCCTCAGGCAGGTGTGGGGCGAGGAGGAGTACATAGACGAGCGCACGGTGAACGTCTACGTCCAGCGCCTGCGCAACAAGCTCGGCGACGATCCGACAGATCCCAAGCTGATAGAGACCGTGCGTGGCTTCGGTTACCGCCTGGTGAGGCCGACGACATAGGCATCAGGCTTCAGGTCAGTAGTGGTCCTCCTGGCGCCCTGCCTTCTGCGAAAGTCCTGCATAGCCGGCCGCGTCTCCATCCTGACCACGCTGCGATGCCGGGCTGTGGCAACGAAGAACCGACCCGATACCTGTAGCCTGATGCCTGTAGCCTTATGCACGGCGGATGAGGGCGCCGCCCCTTATGGTCTCCTCAGGACGCACGTCGTAGTGGTGGCCGACTATGCAATCTTCTAGATAGGCGCCCTCGCCCACGCTCGCGCCGGGGAGCAGGATGCTGCGTTTGATCGTGGCGTTCGGCCTGATCCAGCAGTCGCCACCGACGATCACGTCCCCGAGGAGCTTGACGCCCCGCCCGACCACCGCGTCTTTTCCGATCAAGACGTGGCCCTCTATCTCCGCGGAAGAGTGTATCTGGGCGTCCTCCCCGATCCACAGCCCCTCGCCCTTCTTTTCGCCTGGGATCTTGACCCCGACCTTGCCAGAGAGCACGTCGTACTGGGCCTGGCGGTACGCCGCGAGCGTCCCTATGTCCGACCAGTAGAAGTCCTCCTGATATCCGACGAACCGCTCACCGTTCTCCAGTAGCTCCGGGAATACGTCTTCGGCGAAGTCGAAGAAGGTGCCTTCGGGGATGTAGGTGAGGGCCTGCGGCTCGAAGACGTAGATGCCCGTGTTCGCCAGCGTGCTTATGGCCTCCTCGGGGCTTGGCTTCTCCTGGAAACCCTGTATGTTCCCTTCCTCGTCGATCTCGACCACCCCGAACTCCGAGGTGTCGTAGACCCAACGCAGGGCTATCGTAGCCAGGGCGCCTCTCTGCCTGTGGAACTCCACCAGCTCCTTTATGTTCACGTCCGTCAAGGCGTCGCCCGAGACGACGACGAAGGTGTCGTCGAATCTGTCGGCCAGACGCTTCACGCCCCCTGCCGTGCCGAGCAGCTCGTCCTCCCTCTCCAGGTGTACCGTCATGCCGTTTACCCTGGACTCTTCGCCGTAGGCTTCGAGGAGCGCGTCAGCCAGGTAGTAGACGTTGACGTAGACCTCCTCGATGTCGTGGCCCGCCAGGAGGTCGAAGATGTGCTCGATGATCGGGGTGTTCACCACTGGGGCCATGGGTTTGGGGATCTCACCGGTAAGCGGGAAGAGCCTGGTCCCCTTGCCCGCCGCTAGCGCCATCGCTTTCATAGGTCTCTCCTCACCCGTTCTGCAAAGTATTCATCGGTACTCTATATTCCCTCTCGTGCATGAAACCACTCTACACCGGCTCTTCCCCTCGGCCAAGTTCGACGAACCCTTGAAGCGCTACACGGCCTGGAAGATCGGGGGCCCCGCAGACGCCCTCCTCGAGCCAAGGAGCGTCGACGAGCTGATCCAGGCCACCGAAAAAGCCGACGAACACGGCGTCCCTGTCACGATCCTCGGCGGGGGTACGAACGTGCTCGTAAGAGACGCCGGCATCAGGGGACTCACGATCCGCCTCGCCAAATCCCTGACGAACGTCCACATCGAAGGGTCGCACGTTACCGCCGACGCCGGGGTGCTCTACCCCGTGCTCGCCAACACCACGGCTGGCCGCGGCCTCGCAGGCCTGGAGTTCGCGACAGGCATCCCCGGCACCGTCGGCGGAGCCGTCTACATGAACGCCGGCGCCTACGGCTCCGAGACGACCGAGGCCCTCGACTGGGCCGACGTGTTCAGGGATCACAGAGTAGTCAGGATGGAGAACACGGAACTGGATCTGTCATACCGTCACAGCGCCCTGCACGATAACCCCGGCTGGGTCGTGCTGCGGGCAGGCTATACGCTCGTCCCAGGCGACCCGGCGGAACTGAAGGCCCGCATAAAGGAGTTCAGGACGCAGCGCATGAACGGCTCCCCGAACAGGCCGAGCTGCGGCTCCACCTTCAAGCGTCCTCCAGGAGACTTCCCAGGCCGCGTGATAGAGGCCGCCGGCCTGAAAGGTACGAGGGTGGGCCGGATCGAGGTCTCCCCCGTGCACGCCAACTACTTCGTCAACCTCGGAGGCGGCACGGCGGAAGAGGCACTCGAGCTCATCGAGCTCGTCCGCCAGAGAGTCCGCGAGAAACTCGGCATCGAGCTGGAGCAAGAGGTGAGGGTGATAGGGGAGCCGTAGCTTCCAAGGCTGCAGGTATCAGCAAGTCGTTTCGAAGCGTCGCCAACAGCGGTTACTCGCGTCTCTAATGCGAGGCCGGAGCCGCAAAAAGCTGGCTGCTAACAGCGAGGCCCTGTAGGCCCGAAGCGTGCCAAAACTCAACCTGACTGCTGAAGCCTGATGCCTGATGCCTTCTTGAACAACTCCGGAATCTCGGCGAGATCGGTGTGGGCGTCGCAGACGTCTAGGAGGGCCTGGGAGGTGCATTGCGCCGCGCTTATGACCTCGACGCGGATGCCCTTTTCGCTCTGGAGGTACTCGACGGCCTCGACGTAGTCTCCGTCGCCGGAGACGAGAACGTAGGTGTCGGCGTGCCCTGCGAGGCGCATCATGTCGACGACGATGCCTGTGTCCCAGTCTCCCTTGTGCGAGACCGTCCTCTCCCCTTCCGGGGTCAGGGTCTCGTGTGCGACGAGCGGCTTGGAGCGTACCTTGTAGCCGAACTTGTTGAGGTTGTAGACGAAGGAGCGCGCCGAGGTCGTCCCCTGTCCCTCGTCTGCCTCCTGCTTCTCGACGATGTAGAACGTTGCCCGAAGCAACTTCCGCTCTCCGACGGCCGCAGAGAGGAGCCTTGCGTAGTCCAGGATGCCTTTGTAGTAGTTCTTGATCGAGTGGTAGAGGTTAGCCCCGTCGACGAAGACGGCTACCCGCTCTGTGGTTCTCCCTTCCATCACGCCCGAATATTAGCAGAAAACATTGCGTATCCGTACAAAGTAGGCGGTTTACCGGGCACACGAACTGAGTTAATATCCATGGGCCACTCTGCGTTGACTCTAGAGAGAGGTGAGCAGGCACGGACTTCGAGGTCAGCATAGCCGAGCATGCCGAGGGATACTCCGTCGTCTCGGTGCGGGGCGAGATGGACCTCCACACCGCCCCGAGGTTCCAGTACGCTATGGAGCGGGCCGTCGAGAACGGGGACGTTGGCGCGGTCGTCGTAGACCTTGGCGACGTCGCGTTCATGGACTCTACGGCGCTCTCGGCCCTCATGCGCTCCAAAGACACCCTCGGGCAACAGGGCATTTCCCTTCGCCTCGCCGCTCCCTCGAAGGCCGTCGAACGCATCTTCTCCGTGACGGGCTTCCAGGACTACTTCGACATCTTCCCCTCCCGCGAAGCCGCCATCCCCGTCTAACGTCCTGACCCGCAGTCCGTCGCGTACTAGAATCTGGTCATCGTGATGGCAGAAATAAAGAAGCTCGAGGTTCCAGAACCTCTCTCGCGTCTCGGTGAAGCGTTCGAGGAGGCCGGGCACGAACTCTACCTGGTGGGTGGGGTCGTGAGGAGGGCGTTGCTCCTCGGACCTGAGACGGACGCCGCGACCGAAGCGCTCCCCGACCGTCAGGACGCGGACGCGGCGACGGACGCGCATCCGGCGAGGATAAAGACGTTGCTGCGGCCTCACGCCGAGAACCTGTGGACGGTGGGAGAGCGCTTCGGGACCATAGCGGCCAGGGTAGGGGAGTACGAGGTCCAGATCACGACCTACAGAACCGACCGGTACACCCAGGGAAGCCGGCATCCCGAGGTACGGTTCGGGGATAACCTGGAGGAGGATCTGGCGAGGAGGGACTTCACGATCAATGCCGTCGCCGCGGCCGCGCTCACGGGTGAGATCGTGGACCCTTTCGAGGGCCGCAAGGATCTGGAATTGGGTGTGATCAGGGCCGTAGGCGATCCCCTCGAGAGGATGCGCGACGACCCCTTGAGGATGCTGCGGGCCGTCCGCTTCGAGACGACCCTATCGAAGCCGGAGAAGCCCTTCGCCATGACGCCTGATCTCGAGGAGGCGATCCGTAACAATGCCTGCTGGCTGAAGAGCATCTCCGCCGAGCGCAAGAGGGAGGAGTTCGAGAAGATCCTGCTCTCGGAGAACGCGGCGTCTGGTCTGAGGACGCTGGTGCGCCTCGGTCTCATGCCCTACGTGGTGCCCGAGTTCATGGAGACGGTCGACGTCGAGCAGGAGGCCGAGTTCCACCACAAGGACGTCTTCGAGCACACCCTGATCGTGGTCTCCAGCGTCGAGGCTGAGCCTATCTTACGCAAAGCTGCTATCTTCCACGACATCGGGAAGCCGAGGACGCTCGTCTATGAGCACCGCTGCACCTACTGCGGGGCGAAGAGCACGCGCAAGAGCGCCGAGGAGGGTGAGTGCGAGCGCTGTGGGGGGCGTACTCTTCCGAGGAAGATCCACTTCTACGGCCACGAGAACGTCGGGGCCGCCATTGCGCGCCGGGCGATGCAGCGCCTCGCCTACCCGAAGGATGATGTGGACGCCGTCTCACACCTCGTCGCGAACCACATGCGTCCTTACGGGTACGCCGCGAGCAGGGACCCGTGGAGCGATGCGGCGGTCAGGCGTTTTATCAGGGACACGTACCTCGCGCGTGGCGACAGGGAGATCGCGAACGTTGACATGCTCCTCAAGCTCGCCAGGGCCGACATCACGGGGAGCGCTCCGCGGCGGAGGCGCATCGCCGAGGAGTCGTGGCGCAGCCTCAAGAGCAAGGTCGACGAAGTAAGGGCCGAAGACGCCGTGGAGAAGCTGGAGAGCCCCCTCAACGGCAACGACCTCATGCGGCAGTTCGGCATCGGGCCCGGGCGTTGGATCAAGGCACTCAAAGACCACCTGCAGAGCGAGGTGGTCGAAGGACGCCTCGGCAAAGACGACAAAGAAGGAGCCCGCGGGCTCGCAGAAGCCTACGCCCGCGAACACGACATCTTCGAGGAGTAGAACGATATGGAGAACCTGGATCCACTAATCACCACCGACTGGCTCGCCGCCCACCTCGAGGACGAGGACCTGAGCGTCGTAGATATCAGGGGCTACGTAAAGAAGACGGACCTGGGCGGGGGCCGGCAGAAGGCCGAGTATCTTGCGGCCCGCGAGGAGTACGACGAGGCCCACATCCCCGGCGCCGTATACGTTGACTGGACCCGCGACATCACCGATCCCGACGACCCCGTGCCGGCGCAGATCGCACCGCCGGAACGTTTCGCTGAGCTCATGGGCTCCCTTGGAATCGGAGATGACACACACGTAATCGTCTACGATCACGCAGGAGGTCAGTTCGCCACCCGCCTGTGGTGGGCCCTTACCTACTACGGCCACCACAGTGTCTCTGTTCTCGACGGTGGCTTCAGGAAGTGGACAGCCGAGGACCGTCCGACCACAGCCGAGGTTCCCGAACCGGATCCGGCCGTCTTCGTCCCCGAACCTCAGGGCGGCTGGCGGATGGACGCCGAAGCGCTCCTCGCCACGAGCGAGGGTGGCGACGCCTTCGTTCTCGATGCCCGCGAGGAGGGGCAATACACCGGTGCCGTGGTGCGGGGGGAAGCCAGGGCGGGGCGCGTGCCGGGGGCAGCCCACCTCCACGCCGACAGTCTCCTCGATATTCAGAGCGGCACCTTTCGCTCGGGCGAGGAGCTGGCGCGGAGGCTGAGGGAGGCAGGTGTGCCCGAGGATAGAGACGAGCCTGTCGTCGCCTACTGCAACGGCGGGGTCGCGGCCACGGTCCCGCTCTTTGCCCTGCACCGGCTCGGTTACAAAAGACTCGCAAACTACGACGGTTCGTGGAACGAGTGGGGTGCCAGGGAGGACCTGCCCGTAGAGCGTTGAACTTCGGTCGAGACCGAGCAGAGAAAGAGGAGCAGCTCCGATGTTACAATCCGCGAGTTCATGAAGAAGTACAACGTCCACAAGTCGAGGGCGAGAAACACCATTACCTGGGTTTTGAGCCTTATCATGATAGCGGCCGGTGTCGCGCTGATCGCCTCCTTCGTCCTGGCCGGGCGCCTCGACAGCACCGCCACGAACGGCGACGACCCAGGTGGATTCAACGTGCCCAAGCTAGAGACCACAGAGGACGGGAACTCGAGCGGCATCGGCCCCGCGGACAAGACCCTCGAGCTTACCGTCCCCGCGATGGCCAGGATCGAGCACGACGATGTGCCCTACACGTCGGGGACCGACGAGGAGGCCCTAAAGACGCACGCCGCCGTCCACCTCGAGGGGACCGGCTTTCCCTGGGAGAGGGAGGCCAACGTCTATATCGCGGGCCACAGGCTAGGCTACCCCAACACCGAGAGCTGGCTGACCTTCTGGGATTTGAGCAACGTCGTCGGTGGCGACAAGATCTACGTCACCGACGCTGACGGTACGAAGTACACCTACAACGTCTTCAAGACCTTCGTCGTCAGCCCTTCGGATACCCACGTGACGGATACGCAGCCGGGCAGGAACATCCTCACCCTCCAGACCTGCACGCTGCCCGACTACAAGCAGCGTCTTATCGTACAGGCCGAGCTTACCGACACAACGGAGAAGGCGGCGTAGGATCCGACGCCGTGGACGATAGGCTCCTCGAAGGGCAGCTAGCCTACTACCGGGCACGCGCCGGGGAGTACGACGAATGGTTTCTCCGCAAGGGACGTCACGACCGCGGTCCCGAATGGAACCGCGGGTGGTTTCTCGAGTTGGACCAAGTCCGCCGGGAACTCGACCGGTTCGGGCCAACGGGCGAGGTACTCGAGCTCGCGTGCGGCACCGGCTTGTGGACGGTGGAGCTCGTGAGTCACGCTGCCGGAATAACCGCCGTTGACGCCTCGCCGGAGGTGCTCGAGATCAACCGCGCCAGGCTGCACGAGGCTTGCCCTGAGGTTCCCGTTCGTTACGTAAGGGCGGATCTGTTCGACTGGATCCCCGACGATGCATACGACGTGGTGTTCTTCGGCTTCTGGCTCTCGCACGTGCCGCCGGGATGCTTCGACGCGTTCTGGGAGCTCGTCCGGTCGGCACTACGGCCCGGCGGACGCGCCTTCTTCGTTGACTCTCTGGGTCCGGAGGCTCCCGAAGAGAAGAGACGGCTCGGGTGGAAGCCCGGAGACCACACGATGCTCAGACGGCTCAACGACGGGCGGGAGTTCAGGATCGTCAAGGTCTTCTACGATCCCTCAGGCCTCGAAGCGCGGCTCGCCGATATGGGTTGGCGTTTCTCCGTGAACAGGACGAAGAACTACCTGCTCTACGGTTCCGGCAAGCTTCGCACCTACAGCGGGTTGCAGAAGGATTGACCTTCCGCAACCCGCGCTGTACAGGCTTCTACGTCCGCCTGAACTCCTGCGCCTTGAAGCGCTCCCCCGTTACGTCTTTCGATTCATCCGAGGCCAGATACAAGAAGACTGCGGTGTTCTCTTCCGGGGTTATGCGGGTGACGGGATCCTCTTCGGGGTAAGCGGCGGCGCGCATGTCCGTGCGCATTCCGCCCGGGTCGACCGCGTTCACGCGGATCTTGCGCTGCGCGAGCTCGGAGGCCAGGATCTGGGTTAGCCCCTCTATCCCGAACTTGCTTACCGAATAGGCGCCCCACTCGGCCCTGCCCTCAACGCTCACACCGCTGACCACGTTGATCACGGAGCCGCCCTCGGGGAGGTGTGGGATCGCCGCCTTTGAGACGAGGAAAGGCCCGGTGAGGTTGGTATCTATGACCTCTCTCCAATCGTCCTCGGGATACTCTTCTATCCCGACCCTGGGACCCAGAAGACCGGCGTTGTTGACGAGCACGTCTATCCTTCCGAAACGCTCGACCGTCTCGCCGACCATCCTCTCGACGTTGGAGCTTTTCGACACGTTGGCGGCGAGGGCGAGGACCTCCGCACCAGTATCTTCGATCTCTTCTGCGACCGGGCCGATAGACCCTTCGCTGCGGGCGTTGATCGCCACCCGGGCTCCCTCTCTCGCGAAGGCTAGCGCAAGCGCCCTGCCGAGGCCCTGGCTAGCGCCGGTGATCATGACCACGTTGCCTTCTAGCATCTTTCTCCCTTGGGTCGACTGAGTATTCTCGGCTATCGGATTAAGGCCGACACTTTGACTATCTCGACCACGGCGAGCCCGCGGCGCATACGTTCTGGTCGACTTCATCGTTGTTCGCCTTTGCGAAGGCGTTCTGAGAGGCGTTCGGCGGCGCGGTAGCAGAGCGCCCAGAGGGTATGGGTCGGGTTGACGCCGGGACAGGTCGGGAAGACGGCCCCGCCGAAGACGTACAGGCCAGGCGTATCGTGGACGCCGAGATCGGGGTCGACGACGGAGGAGGCTGGGTCCTCGCCCATTCGACACCCGCCCAGATCGTGGCTGCTGCCGACGCCTGTAAAGCGTGGTCCGCGCCAGGTCTTCGTCGCCCCCATCTCGCGCAGTATCTCCTCGGACCTGTCCTCCATCCATGCGGCGAGCCGCTGCTCGTTCTCGCGGAGGTCGTAGGTGATGCGGACGAGAGGCATCCCGCTCCTGTCGCGGTAGCGGGGATCGAGATCGAGAAAGTTGTTCTCGTAGGAGAGCGTGTCGGGTTGGATGCGGACGGTGCAAAAGTGTTGCCACTCGCGGATGTGGTCCTTGTAGCCCTTGCCCCACGCCGGCACGTCGGGGGGAAGGTCCTGGCGGGTGATCTGGATCGGCAACAACTGGTTCTCGACCCCGAGCGTGGCCCCCCCGACGAACTCGTTGGAGGCGTAATCCAGATCCTCGGAGAGGAAGTCGTCTAGGACCATGGTCTGCGCCGCCGGCCCCGTGTGCCTGTTGAAGACGACGTCGGGGAAGAAGCCGTCCACGTGGGCAAACATCTTGGTCATGAAGTGCCTTCCGACCTGCCGCGCGTCGTTGCCGAGACCGTCGGGGTGCCTCTCGTCCCCGGAGAGCAACATCAGCCGCACGTTCTCGAAGGTGTAGCCGCACAGGATGACCGTGCGCGCCTCCTGCACGCGCGTCTCACCGGCCGGATCTACGTACTCGACGCCGCTGGCGTGGCCCCTACCGTCGGTCATGACGCGCATGACACGGCAGTGGGTCTTGAGATCGAGGTTGCCCGTCTCGAGGGCCTCGGGGACGGAGGTCAGGGCCGGGTGCCACTTCTCGTTGTCGAAGGGGCCGAAACCGAGGTTCCAGGCCGTGTACGTCGTCGCCGGGTGGCCGTTGTAGGGCTCGCTGTTCATGCCTGCTGGTACGGGGTGTGGGTGCAGTCCCATCTTCTGGGTCGCTGTGCGGAAGATCTCTCCGACCCGGCAAGGGCGGAGCGGCGGCATCGGGTAGGGTCTGCTGCGCGGAATGAACGGATTGTCTTCCTCTCCTCCAGCCACGCCGACCAGACGGTCGAGGAGCGTGTAGTACGGTTCGAGGTCTTCGTAGGTGACGGGCCAGTCCGCGAGGGTACTCCCTTCTGGCAGAACGTCGGGTCCCCAGCGTTCGCGTACGTGGGTTAGGTGTTCGAAGTGGTGCTGGTGGTAGCGCCTGAGCCATGCCCCGTAGTGGATGATCGAGCCTCCCACCCCGTTCATCATGCGTCCGAGCGAGAAGGTGGCCTCGCGGGTTGGCTCGCCCGCATTCTTTCTCCAGCGCGGTGCCTCGCCGAGGAACTTCTCGCCCATGTTTCCGCGACAGTAGTACGCCGAGCCGAGCTCGTCCGGGACGAAGTCCCTGGCGCGGCGCCACGGTCCTGCCTCGAGTGCGACGACGCGCAGGCCGGCCCTCGCGAAGATGGGCGAGATCAGACCTCCGACGCCGCCCACGCCGACGAGCACGACGTCGGCCGCCCCAGAAGGGGGGTCGACGCTCCGCTGCGGGTCGTAGCCGGATATCTCATCCGGCATGGTAGTCGGGCTACCCAGGGAGTAACCCGCATCCTTCAGAGACCGTATCTCGCCTCCCTTGGTGACGGGCTCCTCGGAGAGGCATTCCTCGGCGCTGTTCTCCAGCCAGACCCCGGGATGACCGAGGAACCTCCATCCGAGCTTGTCCCTGTTGCCGCCGTAGGCCGGGTCGGCGAACAGTCCCTCCTGCAGGTGAGCGAGAAGCATCTCGAAGAAAGACCGTGGGGATGGCGTCAGGAGGCCGTGCAGCGTGCCGCTCTCCAGGGCCGAGATCATGGCGTCCTGCGCGTCCTGACCACAACCCGCGAACGATGTGCCGTGCCCCTCGCGGGCGACGCTATCGAGGGCCGCGAGGCCAAGCCTGTAGTCCTCCACGCGATCTCGGTACGCGCCTGAGAGGGCGCGGTCCAGGTATGGGACGACCCCGATCTCCCTCGCGCCAGGGCCGTTCTCGTCGGCGGGGAAGAGGCGCTCGAAGAGCGCCGCAGCCGTGCGCGCTTCGACGGGTCTCAAGGTGATCAGGGTCTCCGGTTCTCTGTCCATGACTGGTTCTCCTGGCTACCTGGCGACGTAACCCCCGTCGACGTGCAGGACTTCTCCGGTTATGTAGTCTGCGGCGGGGGAGAGCAGAAAAAGGGCGGCCGGGGAGATCTCATCCGGCGAGGCGAACCTCCCTAGCGGTATCCTTGCGGTCGTCTCGGCCCGACGCGCCTCGTCGCTCCACAGCTCTTCGGTCATGGCCGTGCTCACGTACCCCGGCGCGACCGCGTTGACCCTGACCCCGTACGGCGCGAGCTCCACCGCCAACCCCTTCGTTAGCTGCACGACCCCGCCTTTCATCGCCCCGTAAGCCACGATGCCGGGCACCCCGACCGTCGAGGAGATCGAAGCCACGTTCAACATGGCGCCGCCGGTCCTGCCCTCCTTCATCCGCCGGGCCGCGGCCCGGGAGGCCCTGAACACGGACCTGAGGTTCACAGCGTGCAGCCTCTCCCAGTCCTCGTCGGATAACTCCGTTACCGGCCCTCGCGCCTGGACTCCAGCCGCGTTGACGAGGAAGTCGAGGCGTCCCCACTCCGCCACCGCCCGCTCGACCGCCGATTCAGGAGCATCGTCCCTGGCGAGATCCGCGGCGTAGGCTTCTGCCCGGAGATCTCTTGCAGCTTGCTCTAACGCCGGCTCGTTGCGGTCCACGAGCAGGACCCCGGCCCCCGACTCCACCAGGGCTCCTGCGATGGCGCGTCCTATTCCACCGGCCGCGCCGGTGACCAGTCCGGCCTTCCCGCCCATGTCGAGCTTCAACTTTCGCACTCTTGCATTCTAGGACCCCTCGTCCAGGAGGCTGCGTCAGGAGGCGCAACCCCTTGCCCAGCATGCCGTCGGTGGATCTCCTCTCCCGTGCCTTTTTACGCCAGGAACTTGAGGATGTGCTCGGCCACGGTGCACACCTCACCCCGCTGATTGACGACCTCGATATCGGCGCGCGTCCTCAGGTTCTCCTCGTTGATCTCGGAGATGGTGTAAGTAACCGTGACCGTGTCACCGATAAAGATGGGTCCCACAAACCGGATACGATCGTAGCCTAAAGAGACGGCCTTCGCCCCCGACTTCTCGATTATGAGCGTCGAGGTCGTCGAGGCGAAGCCTACCGAGAGCACGCCGTGGGCGATGCGCTCCTTGTAGGGCGTCCCCTCCATGATCTCTTTGTTCACGTGGTTCGGGCTGAAGTCGCCCGTGATGCCGGCGAACAGGTACACGTCGGACTCACCGACCGTTTTGGAGAACGTAACCGAGTCGCCGACCTCTAATGGTATGGTCTTCTCCGCGTCACCGCTCCTGTGCACGCACTACCCCTTCCGCCTCGAGCTCGCCGATCTCCTCGGGCCCGTAGCCCAGCTCGGAGAGTATCTCCTCGGTGTGCTCGCCGAGCTCGGGAGGCAGGATGCGCAGCGGCGGTACCTCACCATCGTAGCGGACCGGGTGAGAGAGCACCCGCACCTTCCCCGCCGTCGGGTGATCGAAGGTCATTATCGCCTGGTTGTGGATCACCTGTGGGTCCTCCTCGACGTCCTCGTAGTCGTTCACCGGCGCGTACCAGATGCCGACCTCGTCGAAAACCTCGTACCAGTGCTCCGCCGGTCTCGTCCTGACGTGCCCGGCTATCTGGGCGTTCACCTCTTCCCTCCTGCGGAACTGGTCCTCTTCGGTCCACTCTCGGAAGGTGTCGTCCCCGAACGCCTCGGCCATCTTCTCCGGCGGCGTCAGCGAGATGCAAACGTAGCCGTCAGCCGTCTCGAAGATGCCGTAGGGTGCCTGATGGAACCGCGAGGAGACGCCGGTCTCGCTGCGATCGTAGAGTTCTCCGTTGAGGTGGTAGACGAAGGGTTCTATCTGAAGGTCGAGTGCCGAGCTAAGCAGGTTGCTGTCCACCCTCTTGCCCCTCCCCTTATCCCTGCGTTCGTATAGGGCCGCAAGCACGCCTAGAGCGCCGAGCGCGGCGGCGTGCTGGTCCACGACGGCGGAGCCGACCAGGGTGGGCGGATCGCTCTTGCGGCCGTTGATCGTCGCCAGCCCGCTCATGGCCTGGCTGAGGAGATCCTGTCCCGCCCGGTCTCTGTACGGGCCCTGTGTCCCGTAGCCCGAGAGGGAGCAGTACACCAGGTCGGACTTCTCCTCGGAGACTTTCTCGTAGCCGAAACCCAGGCGCTCCATCGCGCCTGGCCTGTAGTTCTCGACGATGACGTCGCACTCCCGGATCAGACGCCACACGATCTCCTTGCCCCTCTCGGAGCGCAGGTCCACGCCCAGGCTGCGCTGGTTGCGCCCGCTTAGGAGGAAGAAGACGCTAACCCCATTAAGGTACGCCTCGGCCCCTGACCAGTGGCGCTCCCACGCTCCTTTCGTAGGCTCTATCTTCACGACGTCGGCCCCGAGGTCGGCCAGGATCTGTACGGCGGAGGGGCCTTGCAGAAAGTGCGTGAAGCTAAGGATCTTCACCCCGTTCAACATGTATCACCAGATCCTTCCCATAAACACGCGACGGACGAAACGCCGACCCTACCCTTCCTTAGAATGCTCTTCTTCGGGGGCTCCTTGAAAGAGCGGCGCCCGCTTCTCGAAGAAGGCTTTGATCCCCTCCTCGCAGTCCCCTGTCTTGAAGAGGTGGTCGCTCAGCTCCAGCGACAGCCTGACAGAGGCATCACGGCTCGACCGCAGAGATCCCCTGACGCCGCGTTTGATCGCCGCGACGGCCTCCCTTGGTCCCCGCGAGATCTTGCGCCCGAGGTCGACGGCACGCGAGAGAGCCTGCCCGTCGGGGACCACCTCATTGACCAGGCCCAGACGCTCGGCCTCGCTGGCGTCGATAGGTTCGCCGAGATACATGAGCTCCATGGCCCGCGCGGGGCCGACCAGTTCAGGGAGGCGGAACAGGCCACCGCTGCCTGGCACTACGCCGAGCCTCACTTCGGGGAGCGCGAACTTCGCGCCTTCGCCCGCGATCCTGAGGTCGCAGGCCATCGAGATCTCACACCCCCCGCCGTAGGCGAAGCCCTCGATGGCCGCGATCACCGGTCTGGACAACTCCTCGAAGCCGCTGAACGCCCGGTTCTCCTGCGCAAGCTTCTTCTCCACCACCCTGTCCCTGACGTCCGCGAACTCCCCTACGTCCGAGCCCGCGCAGAATGCTTTATCACCAGCGCCAGCGATGACGACCGCCCGTACCTCTCCATCCCCTTCCAACTCCTCGAGCGCCCGTATCAACTGCTCCGACATCCCCAGGGTGACGAGGTTGAGCGGCGGGTTGTTCAACGTCAGCTTGGCGACACCGTCTCCTAGCGGCTCCGTGAGGACCGACCGATTGCCGTCGGGCCTAGACAAGATCGAAGTTCCTGGCCAGCCACAACGCGAGGTCGGGGAAGTAGATTATCGGGGTGAGGATCACGAGGGACACAACGCAGGTGGGTATCGCCTTGATCTAGCCGCGTCTCCCAAGGACGGTGTCGGGCTGCTCTCTGCGCGCCCCGGGCAGCCCGGCCTCTGTGACGACGCGCCGGATCTTCTCCCTCTCTGCCTCCGAGATGCGTTGCAGAGGGGGACGCACGTTGGCCTCGTCGATTCGCCCCAGGATGGCCAGCGCCTCCTTCATCCTGTTGTGCCCGTCGAGGAACGGCTCCGCGTAGGTCGCCTGCACCACGGGGTAGATCTTCTCCGCCACCCTGCAGGCTCCCTCGAGGTCGCCACGGTTCACGGCCTCGAACATCTCCACGTGCAGATCGGCTATGAGGCTACCGTGCCCGGAGAGAATACCGTCGGCGCCGACGCACAAGGAGGCGAGTAGTGATTTGCTGAAACTGCTGAGCAGCGAGATCTCCTTGTCAAGCGCCCCCAGCTCGCGCCAGTTCCGCTCGTAGACGCCGATGTCGTTGGACCACTCTTTGACGGCGATGACGTTGTCTATCTCGTCGCAGATCCTCACCAGACTGTCGGTCGGGATGTGCAGCCCCGACGTCACAGGGTAGACGAACGCGATGATGGGCAGGCTCACGGCCTCGGCGATCTTGGCGATGTGCCCATACGCCATCTCGGGCCTGAGTTGATGCCCGAGGTCGAAGACTGTGGATGGGAACACAAGCAGACAATCAGCCCCCTGCCGCTCGGCGGACTTGGCGATCCGGGCGGCCTTGCTCGTCCCGTCTTCGTAGACGCCGCACACGACGGGCACGGCTCCGGCCACCTCATCCAGCGTCATCTCCAGAACGCGCTCCTGCTCCTCGAAGGTCAGCGTCGCCACCTCCGAGGCGTGGGCGTTGGTGGTGATGCCGGCCACGCCCGGCGTGTCGACCAGGTACCGCAAGTGCCTGCGGTAGTTCTCCTCGTCGATCTCCAACTCGGAATCGAAAGCCATCAAATTGGCGGGTATGACACCCCTGAGAACCAGCTCCGGCCTCATCGGACAGACCTCGCTTTACTCCGCGTTTGTTGCGCCGGTTACTTTAGCATCCCGACCGGGCTCTTTCACAGCGAGGTGCGGAAGGATTAACCTTCCGCACCTCGCTGTGAAAGCTATCAGTTTTCAGCAAGAACAAAGGGCTGACAGCTTGCCAAGAGGTAAAATCCTCCTGGCACTAGTAAGCGTCGACAGCACCCACGTAGCCTGGAATGTACTCGATCGGTGTCTCCACGACAGCACCGTAGTAGGTCGAGGAGTGGATCACCGTCCCGTAGCCGGTTGCTATCCCAACGTGCGAGATGCCGTAGCCGTGCTCATCGAAGAACACCAGATCTCCG
>Ga0126307_10001206_pt1 | contig 17009 bp, 18 predicted proteins | sample Plot28_FD_89955 | JGI IMG/M metagenome (GOLD analysis project Ga0126307, IMG submission 89955) | Serpentine soil microbial communities from UC McLaughlin Reserve, CA, USA - Plot28 | ecosystem: Environmental > Terrestrial > Soil > Grasslands | place: USA: UC McLaughlin Reserve, Lake County... | reverse complement strand
TCCTCGATGAACCGCACCGACGCGTCGACCGACGCTGAGGCGCGCATGGCAGCGGCGACGCGACCGGCTTGTCGTCGATACGTCGCGTCCTCCAGGATCGAGGTGACCGCTCCGGCGAGCTGATCGATCATCGTCGATCCCGGCAGGTCGAGGACCTTGCGCTGGCTGGCGTCGTCGGCGATCGTGATGCCGGCGCCGGCGCGGGCGACAGCTTCGCCGTTTGCCCACTGGTCGTTGCTGAAGAGGGGGAGAACGACGAGCGGCGCCCCGTGGGCGAGCGCGCCGAGCGTGCTCCCGAAGCCTCCGTGGCAGACGATCACATCGGCGCGTGGCGCGACGTCGTCGTGCGGGACCCAGGTTTCCACGTGGACGTTCGAGGCCAGCGCCCCGAGCTCGGCGATGTCGCGCTCGCCGTCGCCGACGGTGAGCAGGATCCGGATCGCGAGCGGCGCCAGAGCGTCGATCGCCGCGCGGTAGAGCGCGGGGTAGTAGGGCAGATGCGCGCCGGCCGCGACCGAGCCGAAGGTGAGGTAGACGAGCGGATCCTCGTCGCCGGGCCACCAGTCCGGCAGCTTGTCGGTGCCGGGAGCCACCTCGAAGCGAAAGCGGCGGGTCTGCGGCGGCACCGGAGTGGCAGGATCTTCCAGCTCCGCCGGCGTCATCGTCATGTAGGGCGTCGCGGCGAGCCGCTCGCGGGCACCGTTCGACGGCAGGCCGAACTCAGCGCGTGCCTTGTCCACGGCGGGCGCGGCGAACTCGATCGTCTCTGCTTCCGTCCTCGCGAGCCCGAGACCGACGCGGAGAATCGGGATCCCATGGCGCTCGGCGAGAAGTTCGGAGCCGAACTCCCAACTCTCGCGCACGATCACGTCCGGGTGCCAGCTCTTGACGAGATCACCGAGGGCGGGCAGCTCGGCCTGAACGTCGAGCCCGGCGAAGAACTCCCCGATCATCACCCGGTGTGCGGTGACCATGTCCATCTCGGCGAACCCCGCCATCAGCGGCATCCACCCATCGCGCGAAGGCTCGTCGACCGGCGCAAACGGGAGGCCGAGACGCTCGACGTTGGCCCCGAACTGACGCTGGGCGGCGACGAGGACGTCGTGCCCGGCCCGAAGGCACGCCTGCGCGAACGGAGCCAGGGGCCCGACATGACCAGAGCTCCCGCGGGTTGTGAAGAGGACGCGCATGCGGTCGAAAGAGCGGACGTGGGCGCTCGAACCCGCGACCCGAGCTCGGGAGGCTCGGTGTGCCGCGCGTCCGAGCGGAGTATGGCCGCGATGTAGCCGGGACGTCGCCATGGCTTGCGGGTGCTACCGGGACGGGCTGCTGTCAATCGCGCGAAGCGGAACCCTGCTCCCACTCGCGGTCGCTCTCGCAGACGACGACGAGCATCCGCGCGGCCAAGCGGTCGTCGCCCGGCTCTGGAGCCACAGCGGGTTGACCGCGTGCCCGGGCCGGCGGGGGTTTACCCAGCGGCTACCGGCGGTTTGCCGCCGCGCCGTCTCATGGAGCGATGGCCCTCCTGCGATCGCTTGGCCGCCCGAGCGCGGTTCTCTTCCTGCTCGGCGCCGTCGTCGGGCTGGGCGGGCGCGCCGCGCGCGTCGCCGTCCCGGCGGTCTTCGCCCTCGTCGCGCTGGGGCGCGTGCACGCCCCTACCGCGAAGGGGCGCCAGCGGCTCCTCGCCGAGCGCGAGTGGCTGACTGGTGGGCGCCTGAGGCCGCAGGCCTCACCCCAGGACCCAGACCAACCCAAAGGAGGCATCTCGATGCGATCCATGCTCAGGCGGCTCTTTCGCGGCCACACCGCCGCGGTGGCCTACGTGGCGCTGTTCGCCGCACTCGGTGGCAGCGCGTACGCGGCGGCGAGCATCACCGGGGCCGCCATCAAGGACGGCACCGTCACCGGCAGGGATGTCAAGAACCGCTCGCTCGGCGCCAACAAGCTGAGCACGAAGGCGCTCGAGTCGCTGGCGTCCCGGCCCGGCCCGCAGGGCGCGCCGGGGCCGAAGGGCGACAAGGGCGAGCCGGGTCCCGCCGGCTTGAAGGGCGACCCCGGCGCGAAGGGCGCAACCGGCTCGGCCGGCCCCACGGGGCCCCAGGGCCCGACCGGCCCCACCGGCCCGATGGGGCCGCAGGGACCGCCCGGGCCGACGCTCCCGGGCGCGATCAGCGGCTACTCGTACCACACCGCGGGCCATACGATCGGGCCGGACGATTGGGAGAGCTGGGGCGTCGAGTGCCCGCCCGGCAAGCACGCGCTCGGCGGCGGTGTCGCGGCGGATGGTCAACTGGTGGGCAACATCCGCCACTCGGCCATCGTCTCGAGCGCGCCGACCGGCGCAGACGCACGCGGCTGGGCCGTCACGTACAGCAACGACTTCGACGAGGGCAAGGTAACCGCCTTCGTCTGGGTGATCTGCGCGTCCGTCACCTTCTGACGAGGCGCCAGCCACGCGCGCATCGGCTGTCCGCTACGCACGGCCGCTCCGAAACCAGGGCGGCCGTGCGTGCGCGCCCGGCAGGTTGTGCGCCGGTCGCCTCGGTTGTCCGCACGTCAAGACGGGAGTTTGGCTGGATTCACCGCACGCTCCCGGTGAGGGAACGTTGTCCGCGATGCAGGCACGCCGAATCGGCTCCACCGGTCTCGCCTGCCTCGTCGCCGCACTCGCTCTGGCGGCGCTCGCTCCGCCGTCGCAGGCGGCAACGACGACGATCAATGAGAGCTCGATCGGCGGCGCCGCGCTCGGCGGCTCCGAGCAGACGTACTGAGACCACTTCGGCACGCCGGTGCGCAAGGAGACGCTCCCAGGATCGCTCACGCGCCTCGTCTTCGCCGCGAAGACGCTCGACGTCTACTTCGCCACCGGCACGGACAGCGGGCTCGCGATCGTGGTCCGCGGCGCCGCATATCGGACGAGCAAGGGCATCGGGCCGTGCTCGACGGTCGCCGCTCTGAAGGCGGCGTATGCGACGGTCAGGCCGCTCTCCTACGCGGGTCGCGTCCTCGCGTACCGTCTCGGCAGCCTCGTCTTCGTCGCCGACGACGGCTCGAGGGTCGGGCTCGTCGCGCTCACGGCCGGCGGCGTGCCCCTGCTCACGCTGCTCGGGGCGCAGGAGTGCGACGCTTCGACGCCCGCCCAGCTGGCGGCCGCGACGACGACCGCGCCGACCCTCTGGCAGGCCGTCGAGGCGACCCGCGTCGCGCTTGCGCGCGGCGGCGTGGCAACCCGCGATCTACAGGCGGTCTACCAGGACGCGAGCGCGCCGCAGGCGTCGTCGTTCGACTGGCCGACGGAGGTCGTGACGCTCGCGCAGGAGGAGCGAGATCGAGAGGGTGGCGGACGCATCACGCTCACCCGCCTCGCCGACATGCTGGCGGAATTCGGCTTCGAGCTGCGAGACCGTCACGCGCGCCTGAGCGCCGCGGTGGGATCGTAGGGTGTGCCGGTGCGCATCCTCGCCCTCGGCGACCGCGATCCGCAGTTCCTGACCCATCGCGAGATCGACGCGACGCTGGCCCTCTTCGGCGGGTCGTGGACGGCCACCGACAGCGCGCTCGCCGGGACGCTCGACGGCGCGGCCGGCGTGTGGCTCCTGCCGGGAACGCCGTATCGCGATGACGAGGCTGCGTCCGCGGCGGCGGCGCACTGTGTCGAGAGCGGCACGCCGTTCCTCGGGACGTGTGGCGGATTCCAGTGTCACTTCTGCGGACTGGGCGTGGCGGACGGGTATCTCGACGCGATCCGCCGAGCTGGTGCAGTCGTCAGCGCCCACGGCGACGACGCGCCCGTCGAGGCAGTCGAGCTGCCGAGCCATCCCTTCTTCATCGGCACGGCGTTCCAGCCTCAGGTCGGCGTCAGTGAGACCGGCCGCCTCCCCGCGCTCCTGCGGGGGTTCCTCGGGGCGGCGCGAGAGCGCTTCGCGCCGGTCTAGGCGTCTCCGCGCAAGCCGGTCGCGGCGACGCGCGGTGCGCCGGTGGAGCCGCGCGAACGAAAAGCCCCGCCGCCGCGCGGCCTTCGTGCATGCGCCGAAGAGGACTCGAACCTCCGACGATCTGGACGAGCTGGACGTTGCCACGGATCTCGCCACCGAGCGCTGCGAGCGTCGTGGGCAAGACCCGCGCGGACGCGGCGAGAGCTCGGCGCGCGACTCAGGAGCAGTCGACCTGCGCGAACGTGTCGCGATAGGTCGCCGCGAGCTGCTGCAGCGCCGCCTCGAGCTGCGTCCCGGCCTCCTCGACCGACGTGGTCCGTAGAACCGTCTGCGCCGTCTCGCGCACGGTCGTGCGGAACGCGTCGTTCGCCGTCTCGACCTGCTGGCGGTTGTCGTCGGAGAGGTCGCCGCGGGCGTCCGCGATCTTGGAGAGGTCCTGCCGGATGGCCTGAAGGCGGTCCTTCACGTCGGTCGTCGTGGCGGTCGTCACGGTCGTGCCCTTGAGCGCGTCGACGTGCTGTGCGATGTCGTCGCGCGCCGTGCAGACCTGGGTGGTGGCCGTCTCCTCGGCGGAGTCGCCGCATCCGGCGAGCACGGCCGCTGCCGCGACGGCCACGACCGCAACCCGGGGCGTGGTGAGTTGCATGGGCCGTAGCCTCCGCCACCACGATGGCGGCGGCAATGACATGCGCACGCCTCGGCGGGTGGTGCTGGCGCTAGCGCTCCGCGCCGCGCGGCCGCCGCTTGAGGTTGCTCACGATCAGCGAGACGACCGTGACGAGGTAGATCTGCCCGAGCAGCGCCTCGAAGACCGACAGCGTGTGACCGAGCCCAGATCGCGCGCTGAGGTCGCCGTAGCCGGTCGTCGTCAGCGTCGTGAAGCTGAAGTAGACGCAGTTGGAGCCGGTCGCCGGCACGCCGTCCGCGAAGAAGGATCCGTCGCCGAGGCGGTCGATCGCGCCGAAGACGAAGGCGAACAGGAGCCCGACGAGCATGTACAGCGCCAGCACCCCCATCACGGCCTCCTCTCTCACCTCCTCGGTGGCGCGAAGGTGGCGCACGACCCCGAGGGCGACAGCCGGCGGCCCGAAGACGACGAGCAGGACGGCCATGAGCCTCGCCCCGGCCCCATCGGTGGAGCCCGTGACGGCGAGTACGACGCCGGCCACGAACCCGAGGACCGCGATCCCGAGCGCCAGCGCGGCCACCGGCGGCGCAGCGTGGGCGATGCGTACGGAGAGGAGCAGGCTCACCCCGAGCAAGGCGTTGACGGCGACCAGCTGGACGCCGCCCGTCCGGACGATGCCGAGGACGACCACCGACGCGGTAACGGACCCGAGCAGGAGGGTGTAGCTCCGGCGCTCGTCGGTGCGGTCCATGCCCTCGGGTCAGACGGCCGCGACGGCGGGATGTCGGTCGGCGTCGCCGAGCACCGCGAGCACGGTCCAGCCAGATCGGGTCATCAGACCGCGCCGCCGCCACGGCGCGGTTGGCGAGAAGCGCGGTACGCGACGTGCGTCCAGAACTGGGCCTCGAAGCGCTCCCAGTCGCATTCCCTCGCGACCCGCCTCGAGATGGCTCGGCGGGCGAGGAGCCGCCCGCCGAGCGCGCGGCCGATACGGCGCAGGAGCGAGGTCGAGGTCATGGAGGCCCGACTGTGCCCGGCCGCCGGTGGAGCGGCCACCGTGCGCGCCTGTCGTCCGTGGTGGTGGCACCCGGCCGACGTGCTGGCGGACGCCCCTGCGCTAAGAACCGGGCGGCACGAGCATGCAGGCGAGCCGGCGTCCGCCGGCCGCTCAGTCCGCCCGAAGGAGGTCACTCGTGAGCAGCTCAGCCCTTCCGCACTCCGGCAGTCCGGTGCTCGGCACGTCGGAGTCGTCGGCCGTCGGCCGCGACATCAGCGGCTTCTGGTGGCTGTGGCTCGTCACCGGCGTCATCTGGATCGGCGCCGCGTTCGTCGTACTCCAGTTCGACGCCGCCTCGATCAAGACGATCGGCATCCTCGCCGGCTGCCTGTTCATGTTCGCGGCGTTCGGCCAGCTCGTCGAGGCGGCGTTCGGCGACAGCCTGCGCTGGCTGTCGGCGATCTTCGCGGTGCTCCTGGTCGGCGCCGGCATCCTCTCGTTCGTCAACCCGGAGAAGACGTTCGCCGGCATCGCCGACATCCTCGGCTTCTTGTTCCTGATGGTCGGCGTCATGTGGACGATCGAGGCGCTGATCGCCAGGGCCGGCAACCCGCTGTGGTGGCTCGGCCTCATCAGCGGCATCCTGATGCTCATCCTCGCGTTCTGGATGAGCGGCCAGTTCTTCATCGAGAAGGCGTACACGCTGCTCGTGCTGACCGGCGTCTGGGCGCTGATGAAGGGCGTGATCGACATCGTGCGCGGATTCCAGGTCCGGAGCCTGCGTGCGTGAGCGCCGAACCGCGTCCGGGACGTCGATCACCATGGTGCCGACGAGCCGGTCGTGCAGCGCGCGGCGCCGCGCATCGACGAGGATCAGCAGGAACCCCGCGCACAGCGGCAGCGCCGACAGCAGGAGCGCCGGCACACGCAGCGCGGCCCGCCGGACGCCAAGGGCATCGCCGGTCGCCGCATCGACGACCCGGATGCGCATGAGCCTGTTGCCGGGCGTCTGGCCGCTCGCCGACCAGAAGAACACGAAGTAGGCGACGGCCCACAGCACCGCCAGAGCGGCGCCGATCGCCGCGAGGGTGGTCGCCACGGTGTCCGGGAGCGACAGCACCGAGAGCCCGACGGCGACGACGGCCGCCACGCCCCACGCGACGCCGTTGATGATCGCGGCGTCGACGGCGAAGGCCAGGACGCGGGTGGCCAACCCCGGGTGGCGCTCCGCCGGCATCACGTCGCGCCGCCGGGCGCGGGCGTCCCGCGCCGGAACAGGCGCCAGGCCGCACGCTCCAGCCGCGCGTCCGCCGTGCGCGAACGTTCGCGGACGTCCGCCGCGACCTGGTCGCCGAAGCTCCTGCCCTGCTCTGAGATCGCCTCGGTCACGGCGGGGCTCGTCGCGACCTGGTCGATCAGCGCCCAGAACGCCGGGCTCCGCGGCATCCGCAGCGCTGCCTCGTCGGCGAGTCGCCCCACCGCCTCGTCGACCACCCGGCTCTCGACGATCCGGGCGACGAGGCGCTCCGTGGCCGGCCTCTCGAGGGCCGACGTCAGCAGCCGCTCCAGCGTGTCCTCGTCGAGGACCTCCGCGGCGATCCGCTCGACGACCTCGTAGCGCAGCACGTCGCGGGCGACCGACTCGGTGAGGTCGCTGGACAAAGTGCGCGCGAGCGCGCGCTCGGCGAGCCCGCTGTCGAGCGCGTGCTGCACGACCTCGTCGGCCCACGGCGAGCGCAGCGCGGCGTCGACGACCGACAGCAGCGCCTCGGCGAGGCGCTGCGACGCGCGCCAGCGGACGCGCCGCTCCAGCCGCAAGGTGAACGTGACCATCTCGCCGGCGGGCCGCAGGGCGGCCGCGCCGGCGATGTGCAGGAAGCCCCGTCCCGCACCGATGGCGGTCTGCGCGATCATGGGCCGGGCCGCTCAGCCGCCCAGGATCCTGCGCTTCTGGGCGGCGAACTCCTCGTCGGTGAGGATCCCGTCGTTCTTCAGTTGCGCGAGGTCCCTGAGCTGTGTCACCGGGTCCTGCGCCGCGCTCGGCTCGGCGGCGCGCGGCGGCTCCTCGTAGTACGTCTCCTGCTGCCCCCAGCGCGCGGCCTGGCGACGGGAGACTCGGTTGCTCACGGCCGTCGCGGTGCCCGCGACCGCGGCAGTGCGGGCGACGCCTCGCAGTAGTCCTGGCATGTCGGCTCCTTTGCGATCAGTGGGTGGCTTCGACGGCCTCGAGCGAGGCCAGGATGTCCTGGACGGGGATGCGGCCGCTGGCCACGAGCTGGCCGCCGGAGCGCCGCATGGCCGCGGCCACCGGAGCCGCCCAGCGGTTCTCCCAGACGAGCACCGCCGCCGCGGTTCCGGGCTCCAGCGCGGCCGCCGCCTCGTCGAGGTCGTCCTGACCGAGCAGCCCGGACGCGGCGCCCTCGAACTCCGCGAAGCCCTCGGCCTCGGCCTCGAGCGCGGCGAAGTCGAGCGCCCCGACGGTGCCGTCCTCGTCCTTCGCCATCAGCGCGATGTCGAGGATGCGGATGATGCCGCGGTCCACGAGGCCCGCGAGCAGCGGGGCGACCTCGCCCTTCGATTGCTGTTGAGGCCATTCGAGCACGACGAAGTCGATCGGGCCCATGTCGTCGATTTGCTCATCGGTCATGAGGTCCTCCTGTGGTTGGGGTTGCAGGAATCGGCGCCAGCCGAGCAGCACGTCGTGCAGGGCGGCGGCGCCGATCACGGGGTTCCGCGGCGCCGGAAGCGCCGCGGGCTTGAGGATGAAGCCGCGAGTCTGCGGCCCACCGAGGCCGCCGTGGAACGAGATCAGCTCCTCAAAGGCGCAGCCCTCGTCGAGGGCGGGGTCGTAGAAGCTCCCGACCATGATGTCCGCGACGTCCGGGAAGCGGTCGGTTCGCAGCAGGTGGCGGCTCGCGGTGGGCGAGAACGGCGCCAGCGGATCCTCGCCCACCACGCGCCGCTCGTCGAGGTAGCGCGCGCCGCGCGCCCCGAGCACGATCGCGCCGTGCTCAGCCGACCGGACGAGTGCCCAGCCGACGTGGGGATGGCTCACCAAGGTCCGCAGCAGGTCGGGGTGCCGCTCGTCGAGCTCCTCCAGCGTGAGTCGCCGCCGCTCCTTCATGAGGTAGACCAGACCGAGGTTGCCTGAGCCGAGGACGACGACGTCGCGATCGGACACGTCGTTCTTCGCCTGCTTGCGGGGCTTGCGGCCCGTCGCCTCGCGCACGGCGTGCGCGACCATCGCGTCCTGCTCGTCGCCGCCGGCGACGCTCGCCACCCGCCGGGCGCCGAGCGAGCGCTCGACGAGCTCGTCGAGCCCGTACCCGTTTCGCTGCTTGAACGTGGCGCCCTGGGTCTGGCCGTGGTCGGAAAGGACCACGATCTCGTACGGTCGCGGCGCGTAGCGGCGCGCGCGCGCGAGCCGCCCGAACTGCTGGTCGAGCTTGCGCAGCGCTTCCATCGTGTCGGCCCGCTCGAGCCCCGAGTGGTGGGCGACCTCGTCGTAGCTGGAGAACGTGGCGTAGACCGCCGGGCGCCCACGCATCATGTCCGTCATCACGGCGAAGGTGATGAGGTCGCGGATCACTACGCACATGAAGCCGCGCAGCAGCGCGTAGACGGCGCCGCGGTGGCCGCGCGGGCGCACGTCGCGGCGGCTGGCGCGCACCGCGGCGGTTACCTCGAGCGCCACCTCCCAGGCGAACAGCACGAGCGCGCGCGTGACGTTGAAGCCGTTGGCGAAGAACGCGCGGTAGCCCGGATTGGCGCGGCGCTCCGCGTCGATGCGGCTCACGGTGAGGATCGCCTCGCCCGCGTCGCCCGAGAGCAGGTTGCCCCGGCTCGTGCCGCCGCCGGCCAGCAGCCCGGCGCCGGTGGCGAGGCGGCGCTCGATCTCGACGCAGTCCGCGGGTGACGAGCACGCCAGCAGCCGCCCGGACTCCTTCTCCACCCAGCGGAAGGCGGGGATGCCCTCGTTGGAGCCGAGCAGGATGCCCGCCTGGCTCGCGCCCGTCTGCGAGGACAGGTCGGTCTCCCACTCGAGCAGCGAGTAACCCTCCTCACCGACCCAGCGCGCCATGTTGGGCGCGCTGCCGTCGCGCATCGCGTCCCGCAGCACCGGCAGGGCGAGCCCGTCGATCTCGAGATAGACGATGCCCGGCACGTCGGTGCGCTCCTCGGCGCCCTGGCGGCGGGCGATGCGCCGCGTGACGCGGACGGTGTATTGGTCGTCGTCGTTGGTGCCGAGCAGCACGTCGAGCGCGATGCTCACGGCCGCGATCACCAGCGCGGCCAGCAGGGCGTCGCCGAACCCGTCGACCCGGACCTGATCGGTGAGCTCGCCGGCGAGCCGGAGCACCAGCGCGTCGGCGAGCAGGATCAGCACGAAGCCGAGCCCGATCGTGAACGGCAGGCGCAGCGCCGCGAGCAGCGGCGGCACGACCGCGTTGAGCACGGCGATGGCCGCCGCGACCACGAACGCTGCGCCGGACTGCTCGAGCTCGACGCCTCCGAGCAGCCAGGCGGCGACCGCGACCGACGCCGCGGCGACGGCCCAGGCGAGCAGCAGCCGGAACGGCCGCAGCCGCGGCCGTTCCGGCTGCCACCGGACCGCCTCGCCGTATTGCGCGGCTGCGGGCATGACCGACCGCAGCGTGGCGGACGATGCGGGGCGCGACCAGCGTGCTCGCCTCCCTCTCGCCGCGTGTACGCCTGTCTGGGGAGGCACGCCTCCCCTCGAACACGCCCGCGCGCCCCATTGCCGGGCCCGGCCCCTGCGCGCAGACTCGCATCAACCCACGCCAAGGAGGCACATTCGATGAGCACACTCATCGCGATCGCCTATCCGGACACGGACACCGCCGAGGCGGTCCGCGCCGAGCTGGTCCAGGCGACGAAGGAGCACCTCGTCCAGCTCGAGGACGCGGTGGTCGTCGAGCATCGTCCCGACGGCAAGATCAAGCTGCACCAGGCGATGAGCCCCTCGGGCGCCGGCGCAGCCGGCGGTGCGGCATGGGGCGGGCTGATCGGCCTGCTGTTCCTGGCCCCGCTCTTCGGCATGGCGATCGGCGCCGCGACCGGCGCGCTCGCGGGCAAGGCGGCGGACGTCGGCGTCAACGACGACTTCATGAAGCAGCTCGGCGCGAAGGTGGGACCAGGCGGAGCAGCCCTGATCGTCCTCGGCCGCAGCGACGCGCCGGACAAGGTCCTCGAGCGCGTCCGGCCCTACGGCGGCGACGTGATCCAGACGTCGCTCGACGCCGAGGAGGAGGAGCGGATCCGCTCCGCGCTCGGCGGCGCCGTCCCCGCTTAGCCAGACCCCCCAATCGTGCCGCCCCGCCGCAGACCCCAGCGGCGGGGCGGCATGTCCACGTCCAGGAGGGCAGCAGCATGCCGAACCCAGTGCTCGTCGGCTACGACCCGGACACGCTCGACCGGGGCCCGGTCGAGCTCGGTGCCGCCGTGAGCCGCGCCACCGGCGCGGCCGTCGTGGTCTGCGCCGTCGATCCCGGCTCGAGTGCGGAGGCGCGCCAGGCGCTCGATCACGCTCAGTCTGCGCTGCGCTCGGCGGGTCGGTCCGTCGAGGTCCAGCTCGTGCGCGACACCAGGGCCGCGGACGGCCTGGCGCGCGCGATCGAGGACGTCGGCCCGTCGCTCGTGGTGGTGGGCTCAACGCGCCGCGGCGCCGCCGGTCGCGTGCTGCTCGGGAGCACCGCCGAGCGGGTCGTGCACGACGCGCCGTGCCCGGTCGCCGTCACACCGCACGAGTACGCGCCGCCCGCCGGCGGCGTCCGTACGATCGGCGCCGCCTTCGCGCCGACGCCCGAGGGTCGTGAGGCGCTCCGCGCCGCGGTGCTGCTCGGCCGCGCCGCGGACGCCCACGTCCGCGCCATCGCGGTCTTCGAACCCAAGCTCGCCGAGCACCAGTCGCCTGACCTCATGGCGGGGCAGCATCACGATACGGCGCCGGAGGAGCTGGCCGCCGGCCGGCACCGCATCGAGTCCGAGGAGGGCCTGCGCGCCGCGATCGCTCAAGCGGCGCCGGACGGCGACGTAGAGGCCGACGTGCTCTTCCAGGACCCGGCGGACGGCCTCGTCGCCGCCTCGGGCGGGCTCGACCTGCTCGTCATGGGCTCCCGCGGCTACGGGGCGAAGCGGGGCGTCGTCCTAGGCGGGGTGTCCCGCCAGGTCACCGCCCGCGCCGCGTGCCCGGTGCTCGTCCTCGCGCGCGGCACCGAGGGCGGTGTCGACCGGCTCCTCGGACAGGCCGCCGCGACCTCCTGAGCCGCGCGGCGATCGATCGTCAGTCGAAGTCCTCGCCGACGCGCGCGCAGAGCGCGTAGAGGATCAGCCCGTCCACGACCAGGATGGCGATCGACCACGCCGGATACACGCCGAGGAAGATGAGCTGCGTGAGGGCGTTCAGCGACGCGAGCGCAATGCCGAACAGGACACCGACCATCTTGCGGTTGAGGACCTGCAGGCCGGCGAACGCCTGTGCCGCGCCGACGACCAGCCACCACACGCCCCACGCGCTGAGATTCCCGAACAACAGCTCGTCCGCGCGGAAGTAGTCGTCGTTGACGAGCGCGACGATGCCGTCGAGGAGGTTGAACGACCCGGCGACGAGGAGCATGACGCCGGCGAAGGTGGCGAAGCCGCCGCGAGCCGGACGCCGGCCGGCGCCTGCGGGGTAGTCGGTCATCGCGATGCTCCTGTGGTGACGCCTTCGGGCGCCCCGTTGCCGAGGATCCGGGCCTTCTCGGCCTGAACCTCCGCGGCGTCGAGCACGCCGGCCTGCTGGAGCTGCGCCAGGCGCTCGAGGCTCGCCAGGCGGTCGTCCTCGTCGTTCGCCGCCCGATGGCGGACGGGGTGGCGTGCCGACGACGCAGTCGACGACCACATCGCCGACGCACGCTCGCGCCACGCTCCGGTGACGTCCGCGAGCCGCTCGCGACGGCGCGCCTGCGCGTCGGCGCGGCTCGCCTGTGGGAACTCGCGGATGACCTGCCTGCGCAGCGCTTCGACCCCGGCCGCGAGCAGGCCGACGAGGATGGCCAGCATGATCGGGTTGCGCCAGGCGGGGGTGGGCTGCCACCACACGAGCAGCACGACGACGAGCGCCAGCGTGCCGTACGCGATCGCCGGCTCGCGGACGTACGGCGCGACCGTGCGCCGCGTCGCCATCGCGGCCCGCGTGGGGCCGGCGAGCCAGGCGGCGAAGACCATCACGACGCCGTACACGATCGCGGCCGTGGCGACGTCGACGAGCAGCGACGTGCCGACGCTCCAGACCTCCGTCACCGCCGGCTCGGCCGCCGCCGTACGGGCCAGGGAGTCCACGACCATGTCGCCGGCGAGCGAGCGCCCGAGGAGCGCCGCCGCGCCCGCGAGGATGAAGCCGATCCCGACCGCCCGCAGCGCCCGGCGCCGCCAGCCCGGCGCGATCGCCATGGCCACCGCGACGAGCGCGATGGCGGCCAGCAGCAGGATGTAAGGCAGCGGCTTCAGCGCCTGCACGACGTTCTGGGCGGTACCGAGCTGGTCGGAGCGCATGATCGTGATCTGCGACGCGCCCTCGGGCAGCGCCTTGACGAGGCGACCGCCGACGCCAACCTGTTCCTCGAGCTCGGCCAGGAGCGCCTTCGTGTCGAGGACCACCTTCCCGCCCTCCGTCGAGACGATCGGGCCGCCGCCTTCGAGGACGACGAGGAGCTGCTTGTGCGCGGCGCCGTTCGCGTCCGCCCAGAGCGCCTGAGCCTCCGGGCGCCCGAGCGCCGTACGCGCGATCTTCTCGACCTGGCCGCGCAGCGCGTTGGCGGCCGGGCCCGCGAGCGGCTCCGCGCGCGGCGGCAGCAGGTCACGGACGGCCGCCTCGACGTCGACGCTCTGGTACAGCTCGTCGGTCAGCCGCGCGGCGACCTGGTCGCGGATGACCGGCTGCTCGAGCAGCTCGCTGCTCGTGTTCGTCCAGTTCTCGGTGTCGAGCGCCTGCCGGTTCACCCAGATGGCGAAGATCGCCAGGAAGGCGAGCAGCGAGGCGAAGACGACGAGCGTCGTGGCGACGGCGCGGCGCATCGGCGATCCGGTTCAGCCGACCTGGTAGCGGCGGTCTCCGCCGTAGGCGGCGAGGCCGTAGATTACGAGCACGTCGACGGCGAAGATGGCGAGCGACCACAGCGGGTAGGCGGGGATCGACAGCAGCGCCGCGATCGCGTTGGCGCACGCCGTGCCGATGCCGAGCCAGCGGCCGAAGCCGGCGCCGCGCCAGATCGATCCCGCGGCCAGCACCTGGAGGAGGCCGATGATCAGGATGATCCAGCCCCACGTGCGCAGGTCGCTGACGATGTACTTCGTGTCGTTGACGAAGAACCCCGACCTGTCGATCGCCGCGATCCCGTAGATCACGTTCATGATCGCGATCAGGCCGATCAGGATGGCGGCGAACAGCACCCAGCCCTCGCCCTTCTCATAGTCCCCGCCCGTGGACGCGGGACGAGGCCTCACGCTGGTGGTGGCCATGGCGAAGCTCCTTTCGGTTCTGGACCCTTCCCGAAGCCTCCGCCAGCCCGCAGAACCGCTCAATGTGGTGCGCACCCATCGCCCGAGGGTGCGGGCATCCTGGCGTGGCGAGCCGGTGGGCGGCGACACTGCGCCGAACGACCCGAGGAGTCGCGATGTGCCGCTGGATGGCCTGGTCGGGGCAGGCCCTGATCATCGAGGAGCTGCTGTTCAAGCCGCAGCACGGGCTGGTGGACCAGAGCCTGCATTCGCGCATGGGCGTCGAGACGACGAACGGCGACGGCTTCGGCCTCGGCTGGTACGGCGTGGGCGACGGGCCGGCCGTCTACCGCAGCGTCGCGCCGGCGTGGGGTGATCCGAATCTGCGCGATCTCGCCGCCCACGTCGAGTCACCGCTCTTCCTCGCGCACGTGCGGGCCACGACCGGCACCGCGATCCAGCAGACGAACTGCCATCCGTTCCGGCACGGCCGCTGGCTGTTCGTGCACAACGGCGTCATCGCGGGCTTCGACGGGATGCGGCGCGACCTCATGCTCGCCGTCGATCCCGGCCTGTTCCCGAGCATCCACGGCTCGACCGACTCCGAGGTGCTGTTCCACCTTGCCCTGACCTTCGGACTCGAGGAGGACCCGGTCGGCGCGCTCGAGCGGGCGATCGGCTTCGTGGAGGTCACGGCGGAGGAGCACGGCGTCGAGCACGCGGTGCAAGCGAGCATGGGGCTCAGCGACGGCGAACGGCTGTGGGCGTTCCGCTACTCCACCGAGCGCCGCTCGCGGACGCTGTTCATGTCGCACGACGCGTCGACGATCAAGCGCCTGAATCCGGAGAACGCGCGCCTGCAGCGGCTGCGCGACGAGGACCGCATCGTGGTCTCGGAGCCGCTCGCCGACCTCCCCGGCGCCTGGCACAAGATCCCGGAGTCGACCGTGCTGGTCGTCCAGCCCGGGGAGGACGCGCAGCTGCCGTTCTCGCCCCGCTACGAGCCTGCGGCTGCCACCAATGGCGGCAGCCGCATCGCCTCGCCGGGCGCCAGGATCTGAGCCCGCGCAGCAACTCCGAGCGACGCCACGGCGTCGGCGAACGCTGCCGCCGGCGCCCGGGACTCGGCGTGCCTGCCCGCTCCGATCGACCGCATCGTGCCCCAGTGGATCGGCACCGCCACGGCCGGCTCGATGAGCGCGACGGCACGGGCCGCGGACTGCGGGTTGAGGTGGCCGGCGGGCAGCCTCGGACCCCAGCCCCAGATCGGCAGCAGCGCGACGTCGACCCGGCCGGCCAGCGCCCCCATCCCGTCGAAGAGGTCCGTGTCCCCTGCGAAGTAGAGCCGGTCCAGCAGGAAGCTCAGCGCCTCGATGTGCCGGCCCAGCGGATGCCGCCGCCCGTCGTGGAGCGCCGGGAACGCCTCCACCTCCACCGTACCGACGGCGAACCTGTCCCCCGCATCCAGTTCGATCACGTCGGCCGGCTGGGCGCGGCGGATGATCCGGCCGCAGCCGCGCGGGGCGATGACCAGGCGACCGCGCGCCACGCGTTTCAGCGTGTCGAGGTCGAGATGGTCGGCGTGGGCGTGCGAGATGACGATCGCGTCGACCGGCATCAGCTCGGCATCCTCGGGCAGGGGCACACGGCGGCGCACGTGCGCGAGGCGCCGGCGCAGCAGGGGGTCGGTGAGGATGCGGATCCCACCGAGCTCCGCGAGCACGGTCGCGTGGCCGACGTACGTGATGCGTCCCGGCGTGCGCACGGCACCTGTCGTATCCCGCCGGCCGCGGCGCGGGCAAGGATGCCGCGCGGCATGCCGGGGTGGTGCCGGCACCATCGACGGAGTCCGCGCGCGGAGTGACGCTTGGGTCGTGGCCGTGCGTTCCCCGCAGCCGGTCCTGTCCGGACTGACTCGGGAGGTCGGCGGCATGCTGCGCCGGCACTGGTTGCTCGCCGGCGCGCCCGCCTTCATCCTCGGAGCGGGGGCGGACGCGGTCGTGCTGGCGCGCCACCAGCTCGGCGCGTCGATTGCCCTCGGCATCCTCCTGGCCGTCCTCTTCGAGCTCTACGTCGGCTATGCCGAGGCCGTCGTCGCGGCGGATCGGAGCGGCGTGCGCCGCCCCCATGCCGGACGCGCGCTGCGCCATGGGCTGGTCGCCACTCCGCCGCTGCTCGGGGCGTCCGTGGTGGGTGTGACGCTGCCGCTCGCGGCGACCGGCCTGCTCGTGCTGCCGGGCCTCTGGCTGCTGACCCGGTGGTCGCTCTTCGCACCGGCGATCGTGCACGAGCACCTCGGGCCGCGCGCCGCCCTGGGCCGCAGCGCCGAGCTCGTGAGGGGCGCGTACTGGGCGGTGGCCGTGTCGGCGACGGCGTGTGTCCTCGTCGAGCACGCGGTGATCCACACGACGGCCCACACGGCCGACCCGCTCTCGGGCTCGCTGACGGTCGGCCTCATCGTGGCCGCGGTGGCCACGATGGCGGTGTCGCCGCCGGCTGCCTTCACGATCTCGATCGTCTATGAGCGACGCGCTCATGCGTGCCCTCCCGGCGCACACCGGCACGCCCCATTGCCGCAGGCGCGCGCGCCTGTGAGTGTCGGGCGCGACTAGGAGGCAAGGACAGCGTGGAAGCCCTCACGGTATGGACCTTTGCGACGCCGCAAGGCGCCGAGGCCGCCCTGCCGCGGATCCAGCGGCTCGCAATCGAGCACGAAATCGTCATCGCGGATGCGGCGGTCGTGTGGTGGCCGCCAGGCTCGAGGAAGCCGTCGGTCCGCACGCTCGGCAGCCTCGTCGGTCCCGGCATGCTCTGGGACGGGGCGTGGGGAGTCCTCCTGGGGCTGGTCTTCGTCGTGCCGATCGCCGGCCCGGTGTTCGGCGCCGCCGCCGGCGCGTTCGCGGGGGGCCTGGCCGACTTCGGCGTCGACGACGGGTTCGTCAAGCGC
>Ga0126307_10001205_pt1 | contig 17030 bp, 13 predicted proteins | sample Plot28_FD_89955 | JGI IMG/M metagenome (GOLD analysis project Ga0126307, IMG submission 89955) | Serpentine soil microbial communities from UC McLaughlin Reserve, CA, USA - Plot28 | ecosystem: Environmental > Terrestrial > Soil > Grasslands | place: USA: UC McLaughlin Reserve, Lake County... | reverse complement strand
GCATCGACTGCCCGCCCGGCGGCTCAGCGCGGGAGGCCCAGCACCTTCTCGGCGATGATGTTGCGCTGGATCTCGGACGAGCCCGCCGAGATCGTGCCGCCGAAGGTCCGGAAGTACCGCTCGATCCAGGCCTCGTCGGCGGCCGTGGCACCCAGGTCGACCGCCCGGTCCGCCCCCATCTCCGCGGCCCGCAGGGACAGCCGCTGCTGCGACTCGCTGCAGTACGCCTTCATCAGCGCCTGCTCGGGGGCCGAACCGCCCCGTACGAGCTTGGCGAAGCCCCGGTACCCCAGGCACCGCGCCGCCGTCGCGTCGACGATGGACTCGACGATGCCGTCGGCGACGGCGTACCGCTCGGCCGGCGCCAACCGGGCGAGTGCGACGGGGGCCTGGGCCAGGAGGGCCTCGACGTCGGCCTCGAGCCGCATCACGTTGTCGAGCCACACCATGCCGCGCTCGTGTGCGAGCGATCCGCTGGCCATCGCCCAGCCGTTGTTCATCTGGCCGACGAGGCGGGACCTCGGGACGAGGACGTCGCTGAGGAACACCTCGTTCAGGTCGGGGTGCTCCGGGTGGATGATCTCGGGGAGCGGCCGGACCGTGATGCCGGGCGTATCCATGTCGAGCAGCACGACGCTGATGCCCTTGTGCTTCGGCGCGTCCGGGTCGGTCCGGCAGAACAGGAAGCAGAAGTCGGCGTAGTTGGCCCCCGACGTCCACACCTTCTGGCCGTTGATCACGAAGTGGTCACCGTCGAGCACCGCTCGGGTGCTCAGCGACGCCAGGTCGCTGCCGGCCCCGGGCTCGCTCATGCCGAGGCAGGCCGTTCGCTCGCCGCGCAGGACCGGCATGGCGTAGTCGCGCACCTGCTCCTCGCTGCCGTAGTCGAGGATCGACGGGGCGATGATGCCGAGGCCCTGCGGGTTCGTCGTGCGCGGGACGCCCGCCCGGGTCAGCTCCTCGAGGTAGACGAGGGTCTCGACCGGCCCGGCGTTGCGGCCGCCACGTTCCGGCGGCCACCCGGGCACCAGCCACCCCGCGTCGAACATGCGGCGCGTCCACCGGCTCGCCCAGCCCGGCATGTGGGCGGACGACACCGCGGGGTCCGCCGCCATCTCCTCCGCCGAGGGCCGGTTGTCGGCCAGCCACGCCAGGAACTCCTGGCGGAACGCCTCGACCTCGTCACCGAACGTGAGCTTCACGCCACCTCCTCCGGTGCCTGCGGGACCAGCCCCAGCGCCTGGGCGAGCCGGGCCCGGTGGTGTGCTGCGTTGCCGTACAGGGCGTCGCCGGCGATCGCCCGCTTGAGCCAGAAGTGCAGGTCGTTCTCCCAGGTCATGCCGATCCCCCCGTGGAGCTGCAGCCCGTCCTTGACCAGGAGGCGCTGGCACTCCCCCGCCGCCGCCTTCGCCATCGACGCCGCCTCGGCGCGACGTGCGTCCTCCTCGGCGATCGTGAGCGCCGCGAACCAGCACAGCGACGCCGCCCGCTCCACGGCCAGGTACATGTCCGCCATCCGGTGCTTGAGCGCCTGGAACGACCCGATCGGCCGCCCGTACTGCTCCCGCACCTTCGCGTAGGCGACGGTCTGCTCGAAGATCGCCCGGCACGCCCCCACCGTCCCGATGGCGAGCGCCACCGTGGCCTCCTGGGTGGCCCGCTCGAGGGCGTCGGCCACGCCGGCGGCGCCGGGCGCGGCCAGCACCCGCTCGGGTGGGACGACCACGCCGTCGAGCTCCAGGTCGGTCAGCGGCAGCGTCGGGTCGAGGACCCGGCGGGGATGCGTGGTCAGCTCCGCCACCGGCACCACGAAGGCCCCGAGGCCGTCCCGGCCGGACATGCCCGCCGCCCGCGCCACGACCACGACCGCGTCGGCATCCGCGCCGTCGAGGACCGCCTCCTTCCGCCCGCGCAGGGCCCAGCCGCCCGCCACCTCCGAGGCGACGGACCGGACCGCGCCGGGCTCCCAGCGCCCGCTCTCGGCGAGCGCCACCGTGCCGGTCACCTCGCCCGCCGCGACCCGCCGGATGAGATCGGGCGCGACGTCCCCGCCGGCACCGAGCTCTCGCAGGGCCGGCAGGAACTGGGTAACGGTGGCGAGGAACGGGCCGGGCGCGACCGCACGCCCGAGACCCTCCACGACGATGGCCACCTCGACGAAGCCCAGGCCGATGCCGCCCAGGTCCTCCGGGACGGCCAGCGCCGGCCAGTCCAGCTCGACCATCGGCCCCCAGACGGAGGCGACGTCGCCCTTGCCCTCGTACACGGCCCGCACCGCCGCCGGAGGGCACACGCCGGCCAGGACGGCCCGCACGTTGTCCTGCAGAGCGGACTCTTCCTCGGACAGCTCCAGATCCACGCGCAGCTCCTGAGGTCGGCACGACGCTGAGCGAAAGCTAACAAATGCGTCACGCCTCTACCAGATGGAGGCGGGCGTCCGGTGGGCGGACCGCGCCGGTGGAACTAACGCTTCCGTCAACGTACAGTTGGCGCTACCCCGCGTTCGACCGCAGAGCGCCCGGGTAGGCGACGGAGTTTCCCGAGCTGCTTGGAGGTCCCGATGCCCCGACGTGAACTCGATTTCCCGGTGTTCGACGCCGACAACCACCTCTACGAGACGAAGGACGCCCTGACGAAGTTCCTTCCGGACCGCTACAAGGGGGCGGTCGACTACGTCGAGGTCCGGGGTCGCACCAAGATCGTGATCCGGGGCCGGATCAGCGACTACATCCCCAACCCCACCTTCGACGTGGTCGCCCGGCCCGGGGCGCAGGAGGAGTACTTCCGCAAGGGCAACCCCGAGGGCAAGAGCCGCCGGGAGATCTTCGGCGAGCCGATGCGGGCGATCCCCGCCTTCCGCGAGCCCGCCCCCCGGGTGGAGCTCATGGACGAGCTGGCCATCGACCGGGCCCTCATGTTCCCCACCCTGGCCAGCCTGGTCGAGGAACGCATGCGCGACGACCCCGAACTCACCCACGCCGTCGTCCACGCCCTCAACCAGTGGCTCCACGAGACCTGGTCCTTCGACTACCAGGGCCGCATCTTCACCACCCCCGTCATCACCCTGCCCATCGTGGAACGGGCCATCGACGAACTCGAGTGGGTGGTCGAACACGGGGCCCGGGCCGTGCTCATCCGCCCCGCCCCCGTCCCCGGCTACCGCGGCCCCCGATCCTTCGGCCTCCCCGAGTTCGACCCGTTCTGGGCCAAGGTCGTCGAACACGACGTGCTGGTCGCCATGCACTCCAGCGACAGCGGCTACGAGCGCTACACCAACGACTGGATGGGCTCCGACAGCGAGATGCTCCCGTTCCAGCCGCAGGCCTTCCGCATGCTCTCGGCCTGGCGGCCCGTCGAGGACGCCGTCTCCGCCCTCGTCTGCCACGGCGCCCTCTCCCGCTTCCCCCAGCTGAAGGTGGCCGTCATCGAGAACGGCAGCAGCTGGCTCGCCCCCCTGCTCACCAACATCGCCGACGTCTACAAGAAGATGCCGCAGGACTTCCTCGAAGACCCCGTCGCCGTCATCAAACGGAACGTCCACGTCAGCCCCTTCTGGGAAGAGGACCTCGGCGCCGTCGCCGACCTCATCGGCGTCGACCAGGTCCTCTTCGGCTCCGACTACCCCCACCCCGAAGGCCTCGCCGAACCCGCCAGCTACGTCGACGCCCTCCAAGGCCTTCCCCACGACTCCGTCCGCAAGATCATGGGCGGCAACCTCGCCCGCCTCATGAACATCGACGACACCGTCGCCGCGAACTGACACCCGTGTCGGCGCAGGAGGCGGGCCGGACGACGCCCGACACTAGAGTCAGGTCGGAATGGCCCCCCGGCAGGTGAACCGCGAGACCGCCGACGACGGCGCCGTCCCGTCCGGCCCGATCGCCGATCGTGACCCGGAGTCCGCCGTGCGTCGGGCCCCGTTCTCCGACAACCCCGAGGTGGGGGCGCGGGGGCAGCGCACCCAGCAGCGGATCCTCGACGCCGCCCTGCAGGTCTTCGGCGAGCGCGGCTACCACCAGACCGGCATCGCCGGTATCACCGAGGTCGCCGGTTGCTCGCGGGCGTCCTTCTACCAGTACTTCTCCAGCAAGGAGGACGTGTACCGGCGCCTGACCGGCCAGGTGGCACGCCAGATCAGCGCCTCCACGGAGGCGCTCCGCCCGCTGACGCCCGACGTCGACGGGTGGCGGGCGATGCGCGAGTGGGTCGGCCGCTACGCCGACACCTACGCCCGGTACGAACCGGTCTTCGCCACGTTCTGGGCGGCCGCCGAGACGGACGAGGCCGTCGCGCCGGGCGCGGCGCGCACGACCGAGCGGAACATCGCCCGGCTGCGGTCGAAGCTGCCGACGACGGCACTGCCGCCGCGCAAGCTCGACCCGTTGCTCCAGCTCGTGCTCGAGTGCCTGGCCCGGACGCTCGAGACGGTGTGGGTCCTGCGGTCGGTGGCCCCGGCGGCCTACCCGTTGGAGCAGGTCGAGGACGCGCTCACCGACGTCTTCCATCGGTCGCTGTTCGGCGCCCAGGCCGACGTGAACGTGCGGCCCCACGCCGGGAGCTCGCCCCCGCACATCGGGTTCGGCCCGGTCGTGCGCGAGGCCCTGCAGGACGACGACGCCAACCCGGGGCTGACCGCCGCCGGCAGGCGGACCCTGGCGGCGCTGCTCGAGGCCGGTCACGCCGTGTTCGTCGAACGCGGGTACCACCCCACCCGGGTCGACGACATCGTCGCCACGGCCGGGGTGTCACACGGGGCGTTCTACCGGTACTTCAAGGACAAGCACCACCTCGCCGAGGTGCTCGGCGTGAGGGCGATCCGCGACGTGTCCGTGACGCTGGCCGACATCCCCGACGTCATCGACACCGGCGCGGCAGGACGGGCCGCCCTCCGGCGCTGGCTGCGACGCTACAACGCGACCCAGGCCAACCAGGCGGCCATGATCACGGTCTGGGTCGACGCCGGCCGCGACGATCCCGACCACGAGCGAGATGCGGCGGCTGCGCTGGACTGGGGCCGGCGGACGCTGGCGCGGTACCTCGAACCACGGCAGTTCGGCGACGTCGACACCGAGGCCGTCGTCATGGAGGCGCTCCTCAGCGGGTTCGGCTCCCGGGAACGCCCGCCGGAGATGATCGACGCGGCCGCCCACGTGATCGAGCGGGGCCTCCTGGGGCTGTGACCCCGGGCCGGGCGTGGCCCGGCCCGGCATCCGTCAGCGCACCGCCCGGACGGGGACGTGGGAGTAGCCGGCGACGTTGGACATGTGGACCCGGCGGAGCCCGGACGAGTCGACCTCCAGGCGGCGCCACCGCCTGGCGATCTCCTCGATGGCGATGCGGCTCTCCATGCGGGCGAGGGCGGCGCCGAGGCAGCTGTGCACGCCGTGGCCGAGCCCGATCGCCACGCTGGGCGGCCGGTCGATGTCGAAGTCGTCGGGCCGGTCGAACGCCCGGGGGTCGCGCGTCGCCGCCCCCGTGATGAGCAGGACCGGGAAGCCGGCGGGGATCGTGCCGCCCTCGAACTCGCGATCCTCGTGGGAGAAGCGGCCCTGGTACTGGGACGGCGGGAGGAGGCGCAGGATCTCCTCCACGGCCTGCGGGATCACGGTCGGGTCGTCGAGCACCCGCTGCCATTGGTCGGGGTGCCGGTCGAACAGCACGACCGCGTTCCCGACGAGCTTCGTGACCGTCTCCGCCCCCGCCCCACCGAGGAGGGTGGCGAACCCGGCGATCTCGTCGTCGTCGAGGCCGGTCTGGACACCGTCGCCCCGGTCGACCGTGACCTGGGTGAGACGGCTCAGCATGTCGTCGGCCGGGGCCGCCCGCTTCGCCGCCACGAGTTGGTGGTAGTAGGCGCCCGCCTCGATCATCGCCTCGACGCCCTCCGGCGTGGGCTCCATCCGGCCGGGCTCGCGATGGAGGCTGAGGTCCAGCCACTCGCGGATCTGCTGGCGCTCGCCGGCGGGCACGCCGAGCATGCGCGAGATGATCTCGACGGGGAAGAGGGCCGAGAAGTCGGCGACGGCGTCGAACTCGTCGGGGCCCTCCAGCGGTTCCAGGAACGAGGAGACGACCTCGCGGATCATCGGCTCGAGGGCGGTGACGGCGCGCGGCGTGAACACCCGACTGACCAGGGCCCGTAGGCGGTCGTGCTCGGGCGGGTCCATCATGATGATGCTGCGGAAGGCCCGGATGAGGCCGGGGTCCTGCGACAGCGAGGACAGGTCGACCCCGTGGGCGCTGGAGAAGCCCTGCCAGTCGCGGTGGGCGCTCACGACGTCGGCGAAGCGCGACAGCGCGTAGAAGCCGTACCGCTCGCTGTGGTACACGGGCGCCTCGTCCCGCAGGCGGCGGTACACCTCGGTGGGGTCGTCGAAGTACTCGTCGGAGAACGGGTCGAACTCGACGGCGGTCGTGGTCATCGATGCTCCTCCACTCGTTCCACGGGCCTCGTCGAGGCTCGTCACGACCCCGGCCGGGGTGCCACGACGATCGAGGGCATCGACACGGACGCGCCGCACCGCAGGACGGCGTCGACGGTCGAGACGAGGTCCTCGACGTCGATGAAGCAACCGGCGATGTACCCGCGCCCCACCCAGGTCGGCATGACCTCCGCCGCCAGCTCGGCGTCCCAGCCGTTGGCGAACTCGGTCTGGGATTCGCCCTCGCCTCCGGTGCAGTCGCCGATCACCATGCGGGTGAAGCCGATGCCGGGGTGTTCGCCCCGCCACGCGTCGACGAGCTTGTCGAGCGCGGCCTTGCTGACGGCGTAGCTGCCGAGCCCCGGCCAGGGCGGCGTCTGCGAGGCGCTCACCGAGGACAGGTACACGACCCGGCCCGCCGACGCCTTCAGGTGCTCGAGTGCCGCCGCCGTGGCGAGCGCGGCACCGGTGACGTTGGTGTCGAAGACGCGGCGCCAGGTCTCGGCGTCCGTGTCGGCGAGCCGTACGAGCGGCCCGATGCCCGGCGTGTACACGAGGGCGTCGATGCCCCCGAGGGCCGTCGCCGCCTCGTCGATCGCCTGCCGGCAGGAGGCACTGTCCGTGACGTCGCACGCGATGGCCACCGCCGTGTCGCCCGCCTCCTTCACGGCGGCGTCGAGCCTGTCCCGGCGTCGCGCCAGGAGTGCCACGTCCGCCCCTCGGCGGGCGAGGCCGGTGCCGATGCACCGCCCGAGCCCGCTCGACGCGCCGATCACCACTGCCCTCACCAGCTGGTCCCCCTCCGGTCGGGATGCCCTTCCGACGTTAGACCGGGGTGCCCACTTCCGCCAGTGCGAACGGCCGGATTATCTAACGATGGCGTCATGCTAGACGGCAGGTTTCGAGCATTGGCCACGACAGGCCCGAGAGGTACGGTGATACATCTAACGGCGACGTCAGTGTCGCCGTGCGTGTGGAGGGGGAACAGTGACCGCAGTCATGGAAGGCGTCCGAGTGCTCGAGGTCGCCGAGCACACCTTCGTCCCCGCAGCGTCGGCGCTCCTGGCGGAGTGGGGCGCCGAGGTCATCAAGATCGAGCACGTCGAGCGGGGCGACGCCATGCGCGGCCTGGCCTCGAGCGGCACGGTCTCGCTGGGGGCCGGCGCACACGTCCTGCTGGAGCACTCCAACCGCGGCAAGAAGAGCCTGGGCCTCGACCTGACGTCCGACGACGGCCTCGACGTGCTCTACCGGCTCGCCACCACGTGCGACGTGTTCCTCACGAACAAGCTCCCGAGCGTCCGCACCAAGCTGCACATCGACCTCGACGACATCCGGGCCCACAACCCCTCGATCATCTACGTCCGCGGCACGGGGCAGGGCGAGCACGGGCCCGACGCCGACAAAGGGTCGTACGACTCGCTCGCCTACTGGTGTCGCGCCGGTGTCGCCTCCGGCGTCAAGCAGGCGGACGACGCCGTGCCGCCGCCGCCCGCCCCGGCCTTCGGCGACTCCATCGGCGCCATGACGATCGCCGGCGGGATCATGGGCGCGCTGTTCCACCGCGAGCGTACGGGCGAGGGCACGACCGTCGACGTCTCGCTGCTCGGCGTCGGCATGTGGTCCATGGGGGCGGCCCTGGCGCTCTCGCTGCAGCACCAGGTCCCATGGGGGCCGCTGCCCCGCGGGCAGGCGACGGGCAACCCCTTGGTCTCCACCTACGAGACCAAGGACGGTCGCTTCGTGTCGCTCTCGTGCCTCCAGGCGGCGAAGTACTGGCCGGAGGCCTGCGCCGTCGTCGGGCGACCCGAGCTGGTGACGGACGAGCGCTTCGACGGGCCATCGCTCATGGCCAACGCCGCCGAGGCGACGGCGCTGCTCGCCGAGGCCTTCGCCGAGCACACCGCCGCCGAGTGGCGCGAGCGCCTCCAGGGCTTCTCCGGCCAGTGGGCCATGGTGCAGGACACGCTCGAGGCGGCCGCCGACCCCCAGTCCGTCGCCAACGCCTACGTGCAGGACTACGAGACCGCCGACGGCCTCGGCTTCCGGCTGGCCTCGCCGCCCGTCCGCTTCGGCGACGAGGCGCCGACGCCCAAGCGCGCCCCCGGGTTCAACGAGCACGGCGACGACGTCCTCACCGCCCTCGGCCTCGACTGGGACCAGGTCGTGGACCTCAAGGTGCGGGGCGTCGTCGCCTGAGCTGAGCCGGCTATCGGCCGCGCCTGGGCGAGCCGGCACGGGCCGGCTCGCCGACACGGCTCACTCGAAGTCGGTCGGCTCGGGTTCGGACCACTCCGAGGTGGAGTTGTCCCAGCACCACCAGGGGGCGTCCTGCTCGCCGACGAGCTGCATCTCGCCGCCCGACACCTCGACGAGGATCATGCACTCCCGGGCGTACCCGTGGGCGGTGGGGTCCTCGTCGGTCGGGAAGTCGTGCTGGCGGGTCCAGTCGATGGCGTTGATGAGGCCGTCGGCCGTGTACTCCGTCATCTCGTTGGTCGCAGCGATCACGCTCGCCCGGTCGAAGCCCTCCCCGGCGGCGAGGATCCCCTGATAGGCGAGGTCGGCGTTGATCCACCCCACCATCGAGGTCTCGGACAGCTCGCTGCCGGTCTCCTCCATCCAGTCGAGGTAGTCAGCGAGGGCGCTGTCCCCCGGGTCGGCCTCGAAGGGCCGGAAGCCGACGCCCACGAGGTCGCCCTCGAAGAGTTCGCCCGCGTCCGCCACGAAGGCCTGGTCGTACGAGTTCGGGTGCAGCATCGGCACGTCGCCCATCCCCTGCCGCTCGAGCTCCTGGGCCAGGGTGCGCATGCCGTTGAGGTCGAGGCAGGTGGAGATGAAGTCGACCCCGGCGGCCTTCATGGCGGTGACCTCCGGGCCGATGCCGTTGGGCAGCCCGAACGCCAGCTCGTCGTTGGCGTAGGCGAGCTCCTGGCCCAGCTCGCCGCCGTACTCCTCGAGCGACCGGGACTGGGCCTCGACGCAGTCCTTCGACGTCTGGCTCACGCCGTACCCCAGGGTCGCCACCCGGGTCGCGTCGACCCGCGAGCCGGCGTACGGGAAGGTACGCGCCGAGCAGTTGGGGCAGATGACGCCGTTGTTGGCGAAGATGCTCTCGTGCCCGTTCATCTCGACCGGGTGGATCCCCCAGACGTACAGCGGCATACCGGCCTCGGCGATGGTGCTCCAGCCGTTCGCCACCTGTGTCGCGCTGAAGGCGGCGAAAGTGTCGTCCGCCGACACGATCTCCAGCGCCCGCTCCTGGTTGCGGGCGAGCTCGTCGTCCAACTCGGTCGTCAGGACGAGGTCCCGGCCGAAGGCGCCGCCCTCGCTGTTGCGGAACGCGAAGTAGGCGTTGATCCCGTCGATGTAGCAGTCGAGGATGCACGCGCCCGTCGGGTTGTTCGACCGGGTGCCGAACACGGAGAAGCGGATCTCGCTGTCGGTCACGCCCGGGACGTCGCCGGAGGGGCTCGCCCCTCCCTCGTCGGCCTCGGCGCCGGTGTCGGCCGACGCGCCGCCGGCGTCGCCGTCGTCACCCGAGTTCCCGCAGGCGGCGACGACGAGCCCCATCACCACGACCAGGGCCATCAGGCGGCCCCGCCGGCCGGGTCGACGGCGCCGGGGACCCGGCGGTGCGGTCCCGACGGTCGAGCGCGCCGACGACGCGGTCGCACGGTCACCGATCATTGCTCCCCCCTCTTTCGCACGGAGCGCCCCCCGGGCCGTGGAGGCACCGGACAGGTGGCCGCAAGATAACTCCTACGTCAGCTTGTGTCGAGGGTCGTGCAGCCTTGCAGGCACCTCGCTTGCCATCCGGCCCGGATGCCGAGTTCTAGCTGACAGCTACGTCACTACCGGGCCGCGACCGGGACACGCATGATCTCGGCGAGGTTGCCGCCCATGATCGCGGCGACCTGGTCGTCGGTGAGGCTCGACGGCAGGTGGTCGACGTAGCTGCACGGCTCGGCGAGGCCCTCGGGGTGCGGGAAGTCCGACCCGAAGAGGAGGTGATCGACGCCCATCACCTCGACGAGGCGCGCGATGTCGTCCTCGTGGAACGGGTTGACGTAGACGCAGCGCTTGAAGGCCTCGACCGGGTCCTCGTCGAACGCATGGGGCATCTTGCGGTGGACGTCCTCGAGGTGCTCGAGGAACGGCACGACCCAGTCGCCCCCGTTCTCGACCGAGGCGATCCGCAGGTCGGGGAACCGGGTGAGGACCCCGTGGCACGTGAGCGCCGCCATCGTGTCCTCCACCGGGCGCTTGCCCATCGTGAGCATCCGGAACGGGTCGGGCCGGAACGGCAGCATCTCCTGCGGGCCGGTCCAGTCGCTCTGGTACCGGGCGTAGCCGCTGTCGGACGCGTGCATCGAGACGAGCACGCCGGCGTCGACGACCGCCTGCCAGAACGGGTCGAACTCCTCGAAGCCGAACGACCGCGAGCCGCCGTAGGCCGGCACCGGCGCCGGGCGGATGAGGACGGTCTTGGCGCCCCGCTCGACCGCCCACTCGAGCTCCTCGATCGCCTTCTCGACGATGGGCAGGGTGATGACGGGCGTCGTGAAGATCCGGTCCTCGTAGTTGAACGTCCACTGCTCGTACAGCCACTCGTTGAGCGAATGGATGACCGCGTGGATGAGCTCGGGGTCGTCGCGCATCCGCTCCTCCAGCAGGCTGGCCAGCGTGGGGAACATGAGCGAGCGGTCGACGCCGAGCTCGTCCATGAGGCGGGCCCGGGGCTCCGGCTCGCGGAAGGCGGGGATGCAGCGCATCGGCTCGCCGATCAGCTCCCGGAACGACTTGCCCTCGGGGTTGCCCACCCGGAAGTACTCCTCCTGGGCGCCCGGGCGGGCCACCACGTCGAAGGTCGGGTTGGGGATGTACTCGCTGATCTGGCCCCGGACGACGATCTTCGTCCGTCCCCGGACCTCGACGTAGTCGATCGCCCCCTTGTACCGGGCCGGCAGGTGGCGCGTGAACGCCTCCCGGGTCTCGTAGAGGTGGTTGTCGGCATCGAAGACCGGGAACTCGCACGTTCGCGACATGCCCTCAGAGTACGAGTATCTAACAGGAGCGTCAACTCTTGTCGCCGACACGGCGGGAGTCGCCGGCCGAGAGGCCAGGATTCGATGACCCTCACGTCACGGACGTCGCCGTCCGGCCGGTGGAACTAACAGTCTCGTCACACTACGGTGAGGCCCATGGCACATGCGCAGGTCGAGGGCCTCTCCATCGCCTACGAGGTCATCGGCGACGGACGGCCGTGGGTGGTCACGCCGGGCGGCCGGTTCAGCAAGGACATCCCCGGCGTGCGGGAGCTGGCCCGGGACCTGGCCGCACGCGGCAATCGGGTCCTCATCTGGGACCGGCCGAACACCGGCGAGTCCGACGTCTGCTTCGCCGGCGAGTCGGAGTCCGCGATGCAGGCCGACGTCCTGGCCGGGCTCCTCGACCGCCTCGACATGGCCCCGGCGGTCATCGCCGGCGGCTCCGGAGGCTCCCGGGTGTCGCTCCTCGCCGCCGCCCGCCATCCCGAGGCCGCGCTCGGCCTCGCCCTCTGGTGGGTCAGCGGCGGGCCGTTCGGCCTCATCTCCCTGGCCACGCACTACTGCGGGGGGTCGCTGCACGCCGCCTGGACCGAGGGCATGCCGGCCGTGGCGGCCCTGCCGGAATGGTCCGAGTCCCTGGAACGGAACGCGTCGAACCGCCAGCGGATCCTCGACCAGGACCGCGACGAGTTCATCGCCACGCTCGAACGCTGGATGGTCGCGTACTGCCCCTGCGGCGACGAGCTCGTCCCCGGGTTGAGGGACGACGACGCCCGGGCGCTCGACGTGCCGGCGCTGGTCTTCCGCAGCGGCGAGAGCGACGCCTTCCACACCCGCGCCACGTCCGAGCAGGTCGCCCGCCTCCTGCCGAACGCCCGGCTCGTCGAGCCGCCGTGGGGCGACCGCGAGTGGATCGAGCGTCAGGCCGCCCGCCCCGAGGGGACGGGCGACGGCCTGTTCGTCCGCTGGCCCCTGCTGGTACCGACCCTCCAGGACTGGGCCGACGAGGTCCTGGGGTGACGAGCCGGGCGGCGTGGCCCGGCGCTCACCTGTCGGCGGGGAACCCGAGGTCGACCACGCTCTAGAGCCGGTAGAGCTTCCGGGCGTTCTCGCCGAGGATCTTCTTCCGGGTGTCCGGCGCGAGCGTCGCCATCTTGTCGGCGACGGTCCCCAGCGGGTCGGGGTACAGGCAGGTCGGATGGGGGAAGTCGGTCTCGAACAGGATGCGGTCCTCGCCGACAGCGTCGATGAGGTCGGGCAGCTTGTTCCGGTTCTTCTCGAACCAGAACGTGGCGTAGAGGTTGGTCCGGAAGTACTCCGACGGCTTCTTCTGGAGGGCGGCGAGCTCGTCCGGCGCGTTCTCCGCCATCTCGTAGTCGAGTGCCTCGAGGATGAAGGGGATCCAGCCGACGCCGCTCTCGACGGACACCGTCTGCATATCGGGGTGGCGGTCGAACATCCCCGAGAGGATGAGGTTGGTCACGACCCGGGCGTTGCCGATGAACAGCAGCGTGCCCCCGATGGCGAGCTTGGTGTTCGGCCCGTGCGACTCCCACGGGTACTTCCCGTAGAACGTCATGCCGGTCACGCTCGCGCCGATGTGGAAGTGGACCGGCAGGTGCAGCTCGGTGCACACCTCCCAGAACGGGTCCCACGCCCGGTTGGCGAGGTCGGGGGCGCCCAGGTCCTGTGGGTCGGAGGTCATGTTCACGCCGCGGGCCCCGAGGGCGGCAACGCGGCGGGCCTCGGCGACGCAGGTGTCGACGCTCCACGCCGGCACGAGGGGCAGAGGCAGCAGGCGCTCGTTCGACTCGGCCTGGATCTCGGCCATGCCGTCGTTGTAGATCTCGACCGCCAGCCGGCACAGCGCCTGGTCGTCCACGAGGCCCAGGTCCTGCCCGCCGAGACCGATCGTGCTGGGGAAGATCACCTGGGCGTCGATGCCGCACTCGTCCAGCACGCCGAGGCGCACCTTCGGGTCGTACGCCCCGACGTGCACGTCGTCGATCGTCCAGTGGAACAGCGCCGTGTCGGCGTTCTCCTTGTGGCCGTCGCGCCCGATGACGCCGGCGGCGCTGAACCGGCCGACCACATGACCGTCGAAGACCCACATCGGTGCGCCGTCGACCACCTCCACGCGCGGCACCCGGTCCTTGAAGGCGGCCGGCGCCCGGCTGGTGAAGAGGTCGGGCGGCTCGGACCAGTGCGAGTCGGCGTCCACCACGAAATCTGCAAGAGCTGACAGCGGAGTCATGCTTCCCCCTTCGAGGCGACCGCCGGGAGATCCGGCCGTTGGCGCCTTCACGAGTAAACTAACATCTATGTCACTCAACTTCGCCTGGCCCTCTACTAACGGATGTGTCATGTCGCGGGCTACGATGCGGCGATGAGCGACCTCAGCGACCTCCTCGACGCCCTCGACCTCGCGCCGGCCGACGGCGGCTTCGTGGCCGGGCACGTGACCGAGGGCGGCGCTCCGGTTGTGTTCGGGGGCCAGCTCCTCGCCCAGGCCACCGTCGCCGCCACACGCTCGGCCGAGGGGAAGCAGCTCACGTCGCTGCACACCGTCTTCGCTCGCGCCGCCCGGCCCGACGCCCCGCTGCACATCGACCTCGACCCGATGCACGCCGGCCGGGCGTTCGCCAGCACGACCGTCACCATCCGCCAGGAGGGCAAGCTCTGCGCGCGGTCGATCGCGCTGCTGCACCTGCCCGACGACGACCTCCTCCGCCACGCCGCCGAGCGCCCGGACGCCGGCCGCCCGGAGGACTGGGCCCCGCGCACCGACGGCGGCCTGTGGGACCTCCGCACCGCCCACGACGTCGACCTCGCCGACCCGACGGTCGGGCCCCCCGAGCTCCTCGCCTGGGCCCGGTTCCCGGACGCGCCGTCCGACCCGGTGATCGGCCAGGCCCTCCTCGCCTACGCCAGCGACGGCTTCCTGATCGGTACCGCGCTGCGACCGGCCGCTGGCCTGGGCCAGGCCGACGCCCACGTGCGCATCTCCACGACCGTGCTGACGCAGACGATCACCTTCCACGAGCCGGTCGACGCCTCGCAGTGGCTGCTGCTGGCCCACCGGTCCACGTACGCGGGCCGCGGCCGGTCCTACGGCCAGGCGGACGTGTGGTCCGGCGACACGCTGGTCGCGAGCTTCGTGCAGGAGAACATGATCCGCGCCTTCCCGCCCGGGGCGGCGCCGGCCCCCGGCGGGCGGGCGGCCCACTGAGGCCGGCTGTGCCGCCGAGGTCGTAGCGCCGCCCCGCCGGCGCGGGGGCTCAGGCGGGGTGCGAGGGGGTGACGACCGTCGTCCCGTACTGTTCCAGCGCCTCCAGGGCACGGTCGAGGCTGTCGCCCGGGACGCTCGTGCTCGTCCACGTCACGCCCAGCTCGGCCAGCGCCCCGAGGACGTCGAGGTGCTGCTGTGCGTCGAACCCCTCGCCGCCCGGCGGGGCACAGCCGAGGGGCGACATCGAGACCTCGACCTCCTTCGGCTCGCGCCCCTCCTCCTCGACGCAGCGCCACAGGTGGTCGAGCATCGGGACGAGGTCGTCGACGGTCTCCAGCACCGGCGTCTTGGCGGTGCGGGCCAGGGTGGCCGAGGCCGGGAAGGGCGTCCAGCAGTCCCCCCAGCGGGCCACCCGGCGGCGCGAGCGGGCGCTGTTGCCGCCGACCCAGATCGGCACGTGGCCGGGCTTGGGGTTGGCCGTCTGGCCGGTCGCCGTGAAGTGCCGTCCCTCGTAGGCGAACTCGTCGGTCGACCAGACCCCCCTGATGACGGCGAGCGCCTCGTCGAAGAGGTCGTTGCGCTCGTCGAAGTCGACCCCGAGCGCCCGGTACTCGCCCCGCTGGTAGCCGGTGGCGACCGCCAGGACGAAGCGCCCGTCGGACAGGGCGTCGAGCGTTGCCGCCGCCTTGGCCACCACGAACGGGTTGCGGTAGGGCAGCACGAGGATGTTCGGGATCAGCCGCAGCCGCTCGGTGACCGCCGCCACCACGCCGAACGCCACGAACGGGTCGATGGCGTCGTGCCCACCGTGAGTGAGCCAGCGGTGCGACGGCGCCGGATGGTCGGTGAAGCCGACGCCGGCGAACCCGAGCTCCTCGGCCCGCACGGCGAAGCGGGTGATCGCCCGCTTGGTGATCAGCTCGGGATCGTAGGGATGCGCGACCAGCGGGTACGTGACGAAGTGCCGCACGGCGCGGCGCTCAGCCGGCCGCGGGCGCCTCGGCCCGCACCTGGTCCTTGACCGCCGGCACGATGGGCGGGGCGCTGCGCCAGTCGGGCACGCCGGCCTCGGGCGTGGCGACCGGCATGCCGTTCTCGTTGACCTGCGCCCAGTGCGAGTGGTTCAGCTCGTGCATCGTGAAGCAGGCGTTGAGGGCGTTGTGGAAGCCCATGATGTCCACCGTCTGGTTCACGGCCTCCTTGATCAGGAGTGCCGCCATGGTCGGGGTGGCGGCGATGCGCCGGGCGAACTCGACGGTTCGCTCCCCCAGCTCGTCACGGGGGAAGACCTTGCTGACCATGCCGAGGGCGTGGGCCTCGTGGACGTCCAGGGAGTCGCCGGTGAGCATGAGCTCCTTGGTCTTGCGCGGGCCGAACTCCCACGGATGGGCGAAGTACTCCACGCCGCACATGCCGAGGCGGGTCCCGACCACGTCGGCGAAGCGCACGTCGTCGGCGGCGACGATCAGGTCGCAGGCCCACATCAGCATGAGCCCGGCCGAGTAGACGTCGCCGTGCACCTGGGCCACGGTGATCTTGCGGAGGTTGCGCCAGCGGCGGGTGTTGTCGAAGTAGTGGTGCCACTCCTGCAGCATCAGCCGCTCCGCGCCGGCCCGGGTGCCCCCGTTGACCTGGAAGCTCGGGTGCTGCTTCGGCCCCGGCATGTACTCCTCGGTACTGACCTTCGAGCCCATGTCGTGACCGGCGGAGAACATCGGCCCCATGCCGCCGAGGATGACGACCCGGACCTGGTCGTCCGCCTCGGCGCGGAGGAAGGCGTCGTTCAGCTCGACCAGCATCCCCCGGTTCTGGGCGTTCCGGGTGTCCGGGCGGTTCAGCATGATCCGGGCGATCACGCCGTCGTCGAGCGTCTCGTACGTCACGTACTCGTACTCGGCCATCTCCACTCCCCTTTGCTAGGCGGGCTCTGCTAGGCGGGCGAGTTCGCCAGCTCGGCCCGAACGACGCGGCGCAGCACCTTGCCGGTGGGTGTCATCGGCAGCTCCTCGGCGAGCGTCACGATCTTCGGCGCCTTGAGGCCGCCGAGGTGGTCGTGGACCCACGCCGCCAGCTCGTCCGGGCCGATGCCCCCCACCGCGGTGACCATGGCACCCACCTGCTCACCCCACTCCTCGTCGGGCACGCCCACCACGGCGGCGGCCGTGACCGCGGGATGGCGGAGCAGGCAATCCTCGACCTCGCCGGGCGAGATGTTCTCGCCGCCGACGATGATGACGTCGTCGCTGCGGCCGTGCACGAACAGGAAGCCCTGGTCGTCGATCCGGCCCAGGTCACCCGTGACGAGCCAGCCGTCCGGGTCGACCGCCG
>Ga0126307_10001204_pt1 | contig 17033 bp, 18 predicted proteins | sample Plot28_FD_89955 | JGI IMG/M metagenome (GOLD analysis project Ga0126307, IMG submission 89955) | Serpentine soil microbial communities from UC McLaughlin Reserve, CA, USA - Plot28 | ecosystem: Environmental > Terrestrial > Soil > Grasslands | place: USA: UC McLaughlin Reserve, Lake County... | reverse complement strand
CTCGACCGGCGCCTGCGCGTGCCGCCGTTGCGGCGCCGCTCGGCGGCTGGGATCTCCTCGCGCGCCACGCCCTTAGCCAGCCGTCCGATCTCCGTACCGAGGAACTTCGCCATCCGCTCCTCCTCGCGCCGGATCTCGCGCGCGAGCTTGGCGGTCTCGCGGTCGCCCACGGCGTCCGCGAGCGCCTCGATGCCGGAATAGGTCGCGATCTCCTCGAACTCGTTGAAGAACTCGGTCTTCGCGTTCTTCAACATCTTCTCGCTCTCGCCGGTGCCGCGGATCGCATGAAGCGGCCCCTTGGCGGCGGCCACGGCCTTCGACGCCACGCTCTGCATGCCGGAGGTCACGTCGCCGACCGGCCCCGGTGCGGACCCGGATTCCGCCTTGCCGCCGAGCTGCTTGATGCGGCGCTCGACTGAACGGGCGTGCGCCTTCGTCTCCTTCAGGTGTTGCTGTAGACGCTTCTTGTAGGGGGCGCGCGTCGTCATCCCGATGTGCGCCTGGAGAGAGGTTTCGAGCTCCTTCTCCTTGCCGTACGCCTCGTTGAGGTACTGGATCAATTTGTTGTCGCGCGTGCTTGTCTCAGCCATCTACGACGCCGTACCCGGTCGTGTCGCGCCCAATCGCGACAACTGTGGTTCTCACGGCACCGGGTACCTTGGCGTTATGAGTGCGTTGGACGACGACGACTGGACGGGCGAGCCGCCCGAGGGTCGCATTTCGCGCGATCGCGCGAGGCCCGAGTTCTGGCGCGGCCGCGCGCCCGCCAGCATCGCCGGCGCGGGCATCGGGATAGCGCTCATCATCCTGCTGATCGTGCTGCTGCTGTAGCGCGACGGGCGCCTGCCAACCTAGGGCGATGAGCTCGCCCACAGACCGTGTCGCAGTCATTCTCGGCGCCCGCAACCTCGGCGGCGCCGTCGCCGACCACCTCACCGAACGCGCCTGGCGCGTCGCCGCGGTGGCTCGGAGCGAGGAGTCCGTGCAGGGTCACGGCGAGCTCGGGATCACCGCCGACGCGAGCGACCCCGACTCGCTCGCGGGCGCGCTGGCGCGCGTGCGCGACGAGCTCGGCCCGCCCGCGCTGATGGTGAACGCCGTCAGCGCAAGCCGCCCGCCCGACGACGGCGCCGGCTTCGGCGGCGGGCCGATCGCGGACGCGACGCTGGCGGGCTTCCACGGCTGGGCGGCGGCGGTCGCGGAGCAGTCGTTCGTCTTCCTCAACACGGGCGTCACGGCGCTCCGCGAGGGGGGCCGAGGCGGCACGTTGATCCAGGTCACGGGTGGCTCGTCGCGCCGGGCGATGCCCGGTCGCGGCCTCTGGTCGGCGGGCGCGCAGGCCACGCGCGCGATGGTGCACGCCGCGGCCCAGGAGCTGCGCGAGGAGGAGATTCACGTGGCGCTGTTGATCGTCGACGCCACGATCGAGTCGCCGAAGACGGCCGACTTCGCGCGCGACCAGCCGAAGGTCGCGCTCGCCGACCAGGGCCTGATCGCCGAGGCGGTCGAGTACCTCGCGAACCAGCAGCCGCGCGCGTACACCCACGAGCTGATGCTCACCCCGGCCGGCGACCGCTGGGTGCCGTGAGCTCGCGGGCGGCGAGCGAGCTGGCGGCGCCGGCCGCCGATTCCGGCTCGTTCGCACCGCTCGACTGGGCCTTCGTCACCGGCGTCGCGCTCGCGTGGGGCGCGTCCTTCCTGTTCATCGAGATCGGGCTCGAGAGCTTCGAGCCCGGCCTCGTCGCGTTCCTGCGCGTGGCGTTCGGCGCGCTCACCCTGGCGCTGATCCCGGGCGCGCGGGGCCCGGTGAGGCGAGCCGACTGGCCGCTGATCGGGCTGCTCGGAGTCGTGTGGATGACGGTCCCGTTCACGCTCTTCGCGGTCGCGCAGCAGTGGATCGACTCGTCGCTCGCCGGGATGATCAATGCCGCGGCGCCGCTCTTCACCGCACTGATCGCCGCGCTCGTGGTCCGGCGCCTACCGGGTCGCCTGCAGGCCGGCGGGCTCGCCGTCGGCTTCCTCGGGGTGGCGGCCGTGACCTCCCCGAGCTTCGGCGACGCCGAATCGAGCACGCTCGGGATCCTGCTCGTGCTGCTGGCCACGGTCCTGTACGGCTGCGCCTTCAACCTCGCCGCGCCGCTCCAGCGCCGCAACGGCGCGCTGCCGGTGATCTGGCGCGCGCAGCTCGTGGCGCTCGTCTTGCTGCTCCCGGTCGGTGCCACGGCGGCGGTCGGCTCGGAGTTCGACTGGGGGAGCCTCGCGGCGATGGTCGTGCTCGGCGCCGTCGGAACCGCGCTCGCGTTCGTGTGGTTCGCCACGCTGGCCGGTCGCGTCGGACCGACCCGCGGCTCGCTCACGATCTACTTCATTCCGATCGTGGCGATCGCGCTCGGCGCTCTGCTTCGCGACGACCCAGTCCACCTCGCGGCCATGCTCGGCACCGGGCTCGTGCTGACGGGCGCGTATCTCACGAGCCGGCGCGATACTGCCTGACATGGCCCTCGAGATGCGCACCACCTGTGAGCGCTGCGGCAGTGCGCTCCTGCCGAACGGCGACGCGAGGATCTGCAGCCACGAGTGCACGTTCTGCAACGACTGCTCCGAGGCGATGTCGAACGTGTGCCCCAACTGCAACGGCGAGCTCGTCCCTCGTCCCAAGCGGGCGGCGTGAGGCTCTTCGGGCGGCGAAGCAAGCCGGAGGTCCACGTCGGCGATCCGGGCTTCTACGACTGGGACGTTGTGGGGGACTACGAGGACCTCGAGACGGCGCTCGCGTTCCGCGACCGGCTGCGCGAGGTCGGACTCGGCGCCGAGCTCACGAGTGACGAGGAACTCGATCAGTTTCGGCGTGGCGACATCGCCCTGCGCGTGCCGCCCGGCCAGTACGGCGACGCGACCGTCGCGCTCGACGGGCTCGACCTCGACTGAGCCCACGGCTTGGCCGCGTCCGCCCCGGGCACGAGCGTCCGCATGAAGATCGGCTACTTCCTCTCCTGCGAGGAGTTCACGCCCGCGGAGCTCGTCGCGCAGGCGCGGGCCGCCGAGCAGGCGGGCTTCCACGGCCTCTGGATCTCGGACCACTTCCACCCCTGGAACGACGAGCAGGGCGAGTCGCCGTTCGTCTGGTCCGTGATCGGCGCGCTCTCGGAGGCGACCGAGCGGATGCCGGTAACGACCGGGGTGACCTGCCCGACGATTCGACTCCACCCGGCGATAGTCGCCCAGGCGGCGGCCACTTCCGCGGTCATGCTCGAGGGGCGCTTCAATCTAGGCGTCGGCAGCGGCGAGGCGCTGAACGAGCAGATCGTGGCGACGGACTGGCCCGCCGCCGACGAACGGCTCGAGATGCTCGAGGAGGCGATCGAGGTGATGCGCTCGCTGTGGAGCGGCGAGGTGCTGCACCACCGCGGCCGCCACTACGAGGTGCGCCACGCACGCATCTATACGCTGCCGGACGAACCGCCGCCCGTGCTGATGTCGGGCTTCGGCCCGAAGGCCACCGACCTCGCCGCGCGAATCGCCGACGGCTACTGCACGACCGGGCCGGACGCCGAGCTGATCGGCCGCTTCCGTGACGGCGGAGGCGACGGCAAGCCGGTGCACGCCGGGGCGAAGGTGTGCTGGGCGCCGGACGAGGCGGAGGCGCGCCGCACCGTACACCGGATCTGGCCGAACGAGTCGCTGCCGGGCGAGCTCGCGCAGGTGCTGTCGACGCCGGAGCACTTCATGCAGGCCTGCGAGCTCGTGACCGAGGAGATGGTCGCCGAGTCGGTGCCGTGCGGGCCCGACGTCGAGAAGCACGTCGAGTGGTTCCGCAAGTTCGAGGAGGTGGGCGTCGACGAGCTCTACGTCCACCAGATCGGCGGCCACCACGACGAGTTCTTCGAGCGCTACGCGCGCGAGGTGCTGCCGCAGTTCGGCTGAGGCGGCCATGACCGATCGCCGCCGAATCGGCCAGTGGGCCGCGTCCTGGATGGGGGCGGCCGGGCTGGGAGTCGCAAACGGGATCGCGCGCGAGAAGCTCTACGCCGGCCGCGTCGGCGAGCGAGCCGCGCATCAGCGCTCCACGGTCACGCTTGTCGCGGCTCTGGCCGGCTACACCGCGCTGCTCCAGCGCTGCGCGCCGATCGCGTCGAGCGCGGACGCGTGGCTGATCGGCGGCCTCTGGGCATCCGCGACCGTGGCGTTCGAGTTCGGCTTCGGCCACTGGGTGGCCGGCGAGTCGTGGCAGGACCTGCTCGCCGCGTATGACGTCCGCCGCGGCGAGATCTGGGCGCTCGTGCCGGCGGCGATGCTCGTGCTGCCGGTCGCCACCCGCCCCGCCTAGACTCGGGCCGTGGCCTTCCTGCGCGGCATGGACGACTCGGACCCGACCCGCTCGGCGCCCGTCGACCGAGGCGCCGGCGCTCACGAGGAGGAGCGCCGAGTCGCGCGCTCGCGCCGGATGGCGTCAGGCACGCTCGCCTGCGGCGAGTGCGACGCTCCGGTTGCCCTCATCGGCGGCTCGCGGTCGCCGACCGACTGGCTCGCCTGCCCGTTCTGTGCGCACGAGGCTCCGCTGCGCGACTTCCTCTCGCTCGCGGCGCCCGCGCGACCGACGCACGTCGACGTGTACGTCTACCCGCGAGCCCGTCCGGGCGTCCGCTAGCTGCCGAGCGTCGTCGGCATAGACGTCGGTGCGCGGCAGCTCGACTGCGCGGCGCTCGACGACGTCGGCGTTGCCGAGCTCGCCGTATTTCGAAGCGATGAGCTCGACCGGCTGACCACCTGGGCGCAGGGCGCCAAGGTGATTGCGATCGACGCTCCCGCGCAGCTCAGCGGCGCGCCGCACGCCGGCGACGAGACCCTGTCCCCGAAGTTCCGTGCCGCCCGCTGCGCCGAGGTGGCGCTCGGTCGCGCGCAAGGCATCTGGGTGTCGTGGGTGGCGCCGGCAGGACCGCCGCTGCCCGGCTGGATGGCGGTCGGTGTCGGGCTCCACCGCCGGCTCGCGCCCAGGGCGGCCGTGATCGAGGTCTATCCACATGCCGCGTTCCACCTGCTGGCGGGCCGGCGGCCCGCGAAGAAGCAGAGCGCTGCCGGCATGCGCGAGCGGGTCGAGCTGCTCACGGCCGCCGGCGTCGTGCCGCCCGACGAAGGTCTCTCACATCACGCGATCGACGCGCTCGCGGCGGCGCTGGTCGCCCGCGACCGCCTCGCGGGCTGCGCCCATGCGGTGGGCTGTGGACACGACGACTCGCTCATCTGGCTGCCGGCCGCGCGAGCGGTCACCGGCGGCGCAGCACGAAGCGCACCGCCGCCTTCTTGATCGTCACGTTCCCGGCCTCGTCGGCCGCACGGATGCTGATGGCATACGAGCCGGGCGTCAGCTCGAGGCGACGCAGGAAGCGCACGCGGTTCACGCCGGCCTTGCCGCGCACGCCGAGCCGCTTTACCCGGCGGGCGCCCTTGCGCTTGAAGCGGAGCAGCACGGCGGCGTCCTCCGAGAGGTTGAACCGCACGAGCCGCCGGCGCGCTCGTCCCTTCATCGCGACGTGCGAGACCACCGGCGCAAGCGCATCGCCCTGCGGCTGCTGCGGATCCTCGGGCTGGGCCGGATCCTGAGGCTGCTGCGGGTCCTGCGGCTGCCCCGGATCCTGCGGATCGCCCGGCTGCTGTACCGCCATTGAGACGCCGACCTGCACCGTGTGCGTGTCTGAGAGGCCGCTCAGATCGGTCACCTTGAGCGTCACGTCGTACATTCCGGCGGACGCGTAGGCGTGGCTCGGTGACAAGGCGGTCGAGGTCGCGCCGTCGGCGAAGCTCCAGCTGTACTTGAAGCCTGCCTTGTCCCCCAGGTCAGGGTCGCTCGAGGGCGCCGCGCTGAACTGCCCGCTCACGCCCGGCGCGAGGCTGGTCGGCCCGGTGAATGCCGCGGTCGGCGCCTTGCGCTGGTACTCGAATGCGCCGATGTCCGAGCGCGCGCCGAAAATGCCGTTGCCGTCCACCACCCGCGGCGCGCCTGCGCGGTCCTCGATGAGCGTGTCGGCCGGGTCGCCGCCGTCGATCAGCGCCGATGGATAGAGCAGGCGGTAGCTCGGGACGTAGCTGCCCGACGGCGCGAACACGGGCGCGACCGCGATGTGGCCCGTGTCTATGTCGAACGTGCCGGGGCCGCGGTCAGCCCAGTAGCCGCCCTGGTACGCGCTGTACCGCACGATCAGGTCGGCGGTGTTGTCGTAGTACGCGAGCGGCGACTCGAAGCCGTGGATGATCGAGCTGTCGATCTCCAGCTGTGCGGGCGCAGATCCACCCGTGTCGAGCACGGCCACCCCGTCGGCCGAGGACGGACCCAGGACCGTCAGGTGCTTCGCGACGACGTCCGCGTTGCTCCCCGCGACAAGCCCGTACTCGGCCCCGTCGCCATGCAGATCGATGATCGAGTTGATGAGCGTCAGGTGGCCCCCCGTCGAGGCCCCGCGGTACGAGGCAGACACGGTGAGGCGCGAGGCGCTGAGGCTGCTGTCGGTCAGCTCGGTCACGAGGCCGGTGCGCCCGCTCAGGTAGGAGTTCCGGATGGTCGAGCTACCGCTCCCGCCGGCCATCACCGCAGCGCCCAGCGTGGACACCGCGCCGCCCGTGAAGTACCCGCCCGGCGCGAGCCAGACGCCGGTCGTGTCGGCGCTGACGCCGTTGTACGTCACCGTCACGTCATCGGCAACGCCGCCGAGCGTCAACCCGCGGACGGTCGCATGGACGATCTTCAGGTCCTCGACCCGCGAATGCGAGTTGCCGACCAGGAATGCCGGATTACCGGCGGTCGCCGCGATCACGGTCGACGAGGCGCCCGAGCCGAGGATCGTGACCTGTTCGGCGTCGCTGTAGGACAGGCCGCCAGCGTACGGCGTGGACTTGGGGCCGATGTAGACGGTGTCGGCGACGTTGTTCAGTTCGGCCGCGTCGAGCGCCTCCTGCGGAGTCGCCTTGGCCGTGCCGACGCAGCCGGGCTTGTTCACGCAGAACGTCGCGGCGTCGGAGGACGCTGGTGCGGCGAGCGCGCAGGCGAGCGCGGTCAGTGCGAGTGTCAGTACAGGTCTCGTCGTCATCGGAGCACCAACCCGGCGGCGGCGCGCGGTCTTACGTGTGACGTCCATCACGGAATCAACTCCCTCTCCGGGCCATTCAGCCGCAGTGCACGTGCGATTCGCCTGCGACGCAGCTTGCGGCGCAGCCGCTCGGCGCCTTCAGGACGACTGCGCGCCCATCTGGCGTGGAGCCACGCCAGCCCTATCAGGGCAATCACGACAGCCGTGACGATCGTCATGGTGTCCGCGAACCAGCCGTCGCAGCTCGGCTGATACGGGTTGCGTGAGCAGCTCGTGGCCGGGGGCGGCCGGTAGGCGGCGCCGAGAGCCGAGCCCGGCGCCAGGAGCGCGGTCAGGGCCACCGCAGTCAGGCAGGTGAGCCGAGCTCGGCTCATCGCGGCACCCGGAAACGCAGAACGGTTGCGCTCGAGCGGTTGCCCGCCGAATCGACTGCGCGGACGGCCAGCCGGTAGCGGCCGGCTCGCAGCCGGCGCGCGCGGCGCCGGAACGAGATTCGGTTCGCGCCGGCCGCACCCGACATGCGCAGCACGCGCACGCGCCGCGTGCCCCGCCGCTTCAAGCGCAGGGTTACCTGCGCCTGCTCGGTGAGGTGGAAGCGCGCACGCCGGACGCCCGCACGCAGGCCGGAGAGCGCCGGCGCCAGCGTGTCCGTCATGGGCGCGGTGCCGCCTTCCTGGGCGCCGGTCCCACCGGTGCCACCGGTGCCACCGGTGTCTCCACCGCCGGTGGTGCCGCCGCCCACGGGCTGCGGCTGGAGCTCGTGCGCGCCGATGTCGGGCAGCTCGACGCCGTCGCCGTTGCCGTCGGTGACCCGATCGAGCTTTTCGAAGTCGAACGCGATGTCGCCCGAGCTCTCGGTGCCCGCATCCACCAGCGCCGAGCCCGGCCGCAGGCGGAGGTCGTGCGCCTCCGTCGGCTCGAGCAGCGGGCGGTCGACGAACATCGGGTCGGGCGCGAAGATGTTCGCCTGCTCGGAGGTCCCGCCGAGACCCTGCCCGGGGCCGATCAGGGCCGTCGTCGGGTCGAAGCTCGAGTGGACGAGAAACAGCTGCGCGGCGTAGGGAGACACGCCCTGGCGCTCAAGGCTGTGCTCCTCGAAGCCGTCGATGACGCTGTTCGCGAGCACGGCCTGCGAAGCGCCCGCAATGGCTCTCGTCGTGAGCCCGGTGCCACCGCCCGGCCCGAGGTGGAGCGCCGTAACGTACTGCGCACGGACGTCTGAGCTGCTCATGCCGACGATGCCGTCGGCGCCCGCGCCGTAGGTCAGGAGCTCGGCGTTCCTCATCATGAGCCTCGACTTCTCGGCGGGAGCCGCCGATCCACTCGCGACCGCGCCGACCGACCGCGCCCAGATGCGCGCCCGCTCGAGCTCGAGCTTCGCCCCGTGCTCGACCCTGACGCCGTATCGGCCGCGGGCGAACACGTCGAAGCCGTCGACGACCACGCCGGTGCCTTGGACGGTGATCGCTGCGCCGGTGACCATCTCGATCCGCAGCTCGGTGAGCTGGGCGCTGCCATCGACGACGAGTCCCTTGGTGTCGAGGGAGGTGCCCTCGTAGCTGATCCGGACGCGGCGCGCGTCGCCGCCGTGCAGCAGGAGGCCCGTTCCACCGCTTGCGAGATTTGGCGCGGCGATCGTGAGGTCCTCGACGGTCGAGCCGCTTGCGAGCTCCACCGTCGTCGGCGTGAACGGCTGGGGCACCACGCCGGTCGCCTCGCTCCCGAAACCGCGGAGGGTCACATTGTTGTCGGGCGACGGGTCGTCGTAGACGAGCGGACCCGGGTATCCGGACAGCGTCCTCCCCAGCTGGACGATGTCGTCCCCCGGGTTGGCCTTGGCGGCGTCGAGCGCCGCCTGGGGTGTGGCGATCTGAGTTCCCACGCAGCCCGAGGCATTCACACAGAACGTCGTCTCCGCCGAGGCGGCCGCGGGCAGTGCGAGTGCGAACGCGACGCCGAGCGCCGCTGCGATTGGCTTGATGTTCCCTATCTGCATGTGGCCGCCAGCGTGGCGGCAAGGGCGCCCGGGCGCATCAGGGGACCCCCCTGAACCAGCACCCTGAACGCCGAGCGTGCTAGTCAACGGCGTGTAGATGCGAAGCCTCACGCGTGCACTGGTTGCGCTGGGAGCCGTCGGCTTCGTCGCCGGTGCCGTGCCGCTCGTCCTCGCGCTCGCGGAGGAGGGCGGCCACCAGCGCGAGCTGATCGCCGTGACGGGTCCGCTGATCGGCTGGGCCTTCATCGGAACCGGCATCTACGCGTGGCTTCGCCGCCCGGAGAACCGCTTCGGAGCGCTGATGACGGCGGTGGGCTTCAGCGCCTGCCTGGCGGGCCTGCGCGTCTCGACCGAGCCCTGGATCTTCACGATCGGGCTCCTCTTCATCACGTCCCAATGGGCGCTGCTCTACCACATGCTGCTCGCCTTTCCCGGCGGCCGGCTGCAGAGCCGGCTGGAGCGCGTGCTCGTGATCGCGATGTACCTCAACTCCTGGGTGCTGCACCCGATCCAGGTGCTGTTCCAGGACACGACTCGGATCGGCCTGCCGGAGAACACGGTGCTCGTCGACGCCGACGCGGACGTCTCCGTGACGCTGAGCAGGCTGCGTTTCTGGCTCGCGCTGGCGCTGCTTGTCGCACTCGGCGTGATCCTCGTGCGGCGCTGGATGGCGGCGTCGCCCTCCGAGCGGCAGGCGCTGGCGCCGGTGCTAGTGAGCGGAGGTCTCGTCATGGCGCTGCTGGCGGCCTGGTACGCGGCGCTGCTCGCCGAGCTGGACCCGGGCTTCATCGACGCGCTCGAGGACGCCCGCTACATCGTGATGTGCACCGTTCCGTTCGCGTTCCTCGCGGGCCTACTGCGTAGCCGGGTGGCCGGCGCCGCGGCCGTCAGTGAGGTCGTGGCGCGGCTCGGCGACCCGAGCGCTCGCGGCGGCGGGCTGTCACGCGCGCTTGCCGACGCACTCGACGGCACGTCGCTCGAGCTCGCCTACCTGGATCCCGACGGGCGCTACGTCGACGCCGACGGCTGGCCGGTCGCGATCGGTCCGGAGCGGCGGGCCGTCCCACTTGCGCCCGGCGACCAGCCGGCGGCCGTCCTCACCCACGACGCCGAGCGCGAGGAAGAGCGAGATCTGGTCCGTGCGGTGAGCGCCGCCGCGGCGCTCACCCTTGAGAACGAACGCCTCGCCGCGGAGCTGCGCGCGAAGGTGGAGGAGGTGATCGCCTCACGGGCGCGGATCGTCGAGTCGGGCGACGCCGCACGCCGGCGCTTCGAGCGGGACCTGCACGACGGTGCCCAGCAGCGCCTCGTCTCGCTCGCCCTCAGGCTGCGCGTGCTCTCCTCGAAGGTGAACGGCGACTCCGACGTCGCGGGAGACGTCGAAGAGGCACGGCGCGAGCTCGATCAGGCGCTCGAGGAGCTGCGCGAGCTCGCTCGCGGCCTCCACCCGTCAGTGCTAACGGACCGCGGTCTTGCGGCGGCGCTCGAGTCGCTCGCCGAGCGCGCGCCGCTCCCGGTCGAGCTGGACGTGAGCGCTGACGGAAGCCTTCCCTCGCGCGTCGAGGCGGCGTCCTACTTCGTGGTGGCCGAGGCGCTCACGAACGTGGCGAAGTACGCCGGGGCCACCCGCGTGCGCGTCAGCGTTCGACCGGCAGCCGGCGGGCTGCTCGTGGAGGTGTCTGACGACGGCCGCGGCGGAGCCGACCCTGCGGCCGGCTCCGGGTTGCGCGGGCTGCTCGACCGCGTGTCGGCCCTGGGCGGGACGCTCGAGGTCGACTCACAGGTCGGCGGCGGCACAACTGTCCGCGCGGCCATCCCCTGCGACTAGGCACGCGCCTCACCCTCCATCGCCGGGACCGGCGGGACCGGTGCGGGCCGCTTCGGGCGGCTCACGCTCGGCAACGCGAGCCCCGCGATCGAGCCGGCGAGCGCGAAGCCCGCCGCCACGCCGATCGCGGGCGCGAAGCCGTCGATGAATCCCTGCGCGGACGCGTAGCTCCCGGCGCCGGCGAACACGGCGACCGTGACCGCGATCCCGAACACGCCGCCGAGCTCGCGCGCCATGCTGTTGGCGCCGGCGGCCTTCCCGACCGCCGTCTCGGCGACCGAGCCCACCACGGCGTTCTGCGCCGAGGGGATCGCCATCGAGACGCCCACCCCGGCGACGATCAGCGGGATCACCAGCTCGCCATACGTGAGACCCGCGTCGGCCAGGAGCGCGATCCAGGCCAGCCCGACCGTCTGCAGGAGCAGTCCGCCGACCATGAACGGGCGCTCGCCGAAGCGGTCCGCGAGCGTCCCCGCGATCGGGGCAATCGTGATGAAGGTCGCGGTCCACGGGATCAGACGCAGGCCCGTTTCGAGCGGCCCGTAGCCGAGAACCGTCTGGAGCAACTGGGCGAAGAAGAACACGCCGGTGAAGAGCGACGCGAACGTGAAGAACATCGCCGCGTTGCCCGCCGAGAACGACCGCGAGCGGAAGAAGCTCATCGGCAGCATCGGCTCGCGCGCACGCAGCTCCCATGCCACGAACGCGCCCGCGAGCAGCACACCGGCCGTTAGCGCGGCGATCACCTCGACGCTGTCCCAGCCGGCGGGGTTGCCGCGCACGAGTCCCCAGACGAGCCCGAACGCCGCGCTCGTCACGAGCGCGAGGCCGGGAAGGTCGAGGCCCTTATCCGGACCGGAGCTCTCCCTGATCCGGCTGAGGACGAGCGGCACGGCGGCGAGGCCGATTGGCACGTTCAGCCAGAAGATCCACTCCCAATCGATCCCCTCGATCACGGCGCCGCCTACGAGCGGCCCGCTGGCCACCGAGATGCCGGTGACCGCGCTGAATAGACCGATCGCCGCGCCACGCCGTTCCGGCGGGAACGCCGCGCTGAGCAGCGCTAGGCCGAGCGTCATCACGAGCGCGGCGCCGAGCCCCTGGACGGCGCGTGCAGCGATCAGCCAGCCAACGTCGGGGGCGAGCGCGCAGGCGGCGGAGGCGGCCGCGAAGAGCGCCAGGCCGGACGCGTAGAGGCGGCGACGCCCAAAGCGATCACCGAGCGCGGCCGCCGTGATGAGGAAGACGGCGAAGCTGAGGTTGTAGGAGTTGACGGTCCATTCGAGCTCTTCGACCGTGGCGCCGAGGTCGAGCCGGATCGCGTGGAGCGCCGTCGCCACGACGAGGGTGTCGAGCGCCGCCATCAGTGACCCGAGCCCGGTCAGGACGACTGCCCAGGTTCGTATCGATTTCGAGGTCATGTCTGTTGAGACACCGCCCTCGCGCGGAACTGAACGATGAATTTCGGCGGTGGTTGGTGTCGTTACCTGTATGGACGAGCGGACGCTGACCCGTGCGCGCACGGCTGACGACGACGCGTTTCGCGAGCTGACCGATCGCCACCGGCACGAGCTTCAGCTCCACTGCTACCGGCTGCTCGGCTCGGTGCAGGACGCCGAGGACGTCGTGCAGGAGACGCTCCTGGCGGCCTGGCGCGGGCTGGCGCAGTTCGAGGGCCGGGCATCGCTACGCGCATGGCTGTACCGCATCGCGACGAACCGCTCGCTGAACGCCCTACGGGACGCGAGCCGCCGTCCCCGCGAAACGGAGGGACCCGCCTTGCCGCCTGATCGACCGGAGCCCACGCGCCACGGCGAGCCGACCTGGCTGCAGCCGTATCCCGACGTGCTGCTCGAGAGCCTGCCCGACGCGGCGCCCGGTCCCGAGGCGCGCTACGAGGCGCGTGAGGCGATCGGGCTGGCGTTCGTGGCGGGTCTCCAGCGGCTGCCGCCGCGCCAGCGCGCCGCGCTCGTGCTGCGCGACGTGCTCGGCTTCAGGGCGGGCGAGGTCGCCGCGATGCTCGAGACGAGCGAGACGTCGGTCCACAGCTCGCTGCAGCGGGCGCGCGTGACGCTCGAGGAGCGCGTACCGGCCGCCGGCCGCCGCGAGCGCGCCCCGCTCCCGGGCTCGTCGCGCGAGCGCGAGGTGGTCGGCCGCTTCGCCGACGCCTTCGAGAACGGCGACGTCGACGAGATCGTCGCCATGCTCACCGACGACGCCCTGCTGACCATGCCGCCCCTGTCGCTCGAGTACCAGGGGCCGGAGACGATCGGGAGCTTCCTCTCGACCGTGCCCGCGGGCGGAGCCTTGGAGCGCTTCCGGCTGGTCGCGACACGGGCGAACGGCGAGCCGGCCTTCGGCTTCTACCTGAAGGACCCCGTCTGCCCGATCTCCCGAGCCGTCGGCGTTATGGTGCTCACGTTGGCGGGCGGGCGCGTCGCTGCGATCACCTCGTTCCACGACACGAGCGTGTTCCCGTACTTCGGGTTGCCGCGCACTGTGTCGGAGTGACGCGGCAGCTATCGCGCTTGAACGTCGGCTGCCGCAAGTAGGGCATCGAGGACGGCTGTCTCGCGCCAGAGACGGCGTTCAAATTGGGCTGTGACGGTGAGGGCCGGGTCCAGCACGACCAGGTCCAGCCGGTGGCGGTTCACGGTCACTGGGCCGAAGCCGACGCCCAGGTCGAACGTGGCTTGGATCGGGTCGAACGGCCCGAGCGTCCGCAGCAGACGGCAGCGGTCTGAGAAGGCCATGGCACGGTCGGCGCCGTAGCCGCGCAGCCGCGCGGGCCGGTCGAAGGCCGCGTCGTACGTGATCCCGGCGACGTTTGCATCCAGCCCCTGCGCCTCGCAACTGCGCGCGAGCCGGGCGAGTCGCGTCACGGTCAGCGAGCACTTCTCCGGGTTCTGGCAGCGCGTGTAGAAGAACGTGAGCGCCGTCGGGCGACCGGCGAACGCCTCGAAGAAGCTCAGCCGCGAGCCGTCCTGGTCCTCCAGCGCCAGAGCTGCGATCTCGCTGGCGGCGCCCGGGAGAGAGACAGGCGTAGCACCGCCAATGCCGTGCTCGGAGCAGCACCCTGCGGCGGGCGTGGCGCGGGCGCCCTCGAGGGCGTTCATGGCCGTCGCGAGCTCGGCCGTCACCACGGGCGAGAACGTCCCTCCCTCGCTCTCGACGAGCCGGCGCAGCTCGTCGAGCGCCGGCCGCGCGTCTGGGCCGAGCCCGGCCAGCGTGCGAGCGAGCTCGGTGAGCGCCGTGACGGGGTCCGCGCGCGCCGGCCCGGGCGTGAAGCGGTCGAACGAGACAACGTCGTCCGCGCCGCGCAGCCGCTCGATTGCGCGGACGAGCAGCGCGGGCGCGTCGGCCGGAACCTCGCGGGCGCCGCGCAGCGCTCGCGCCGCCGCCGCGACCGTGTACGGGTTGTTCCCAAGCTCGAGCTCCTCGAGCACGAAGGGCACTCCCTCCGGCGGGAGTCCCGCGGTCTCGAAGCTCGCGAGGACGTACCCGCGCACGCGTTCGGCCTCGTTCGTGCCACGACCGGCGTAGGACGGCGACTGCTCGAACAGCATGCCCACGAGCTCGCGCGCCGAATCGGGCTGCCGCCGGAGCTCGTCTACGCGCGCGGCGAGGTCATGCACGATCACTGCTCCGTCGACTGCAGGAAGCGGCGTGCGGCCGAGCGAATCGACCGCGACCGCGTGCTCTCGCCCACCTTCTGCACGGTCTCGACCAGCTTGGGATCGACGGGGGTCTCGCGTGCCTCGCGGCCGTGTGCGAGCGCGGCGAGGGCGGTCGCGCGGATGTCGTTGTAGTCGTCGTCGTCGGCGACGATCTTGCGCGCCGTCTCGTCGAAAGCCTCGGGATTGAGGCTCTGGAGGCCCGATGCGCTGAGCTGGCGGATGCTCCGCTTCTCCGACTTGTCCTTGAGCAGACGCGTGAAGAGCTGCTCTGATTCCGGATCGGTGGCAAGCACCCGCAGCGCTTCCTCGCGCGCCACGCCTGTCGCACGCTCGTACACCTCTCGCACCAGCGGCACGACCTCCGCGTGATCGTCGTATCCGAGCAGTTGGATCGCCTGCGCCTCGGGCACGAGCGCATCCGTCGGCTCTTGCAGTCCCTGCACCAACAGCTCCTGCGCATAAGGATCCTTGTCGATCGCGAGCAGCTCGAGAGCCTGTGCGCGCAGCTCCTGCGGCTGGTCCGTCGCGACGTCGCGGAGCGCCTCCTTGTAGCGGGCGCGGAAGGGCGCGAAGCGCGGGCCGAGGAAATCCAGTGCCGCGAGCGCCTCGAGCGCGGCCGTTCGGCTGGCCACCGGCTCTTCGCGGTTCTGGAGGGTCGCGAGCAGGTCCGGCACCTGCTCCTCGAGGTTCTGCTCACCGAGCGGGGCCGCAGCGCTCTCCTCCGCGCTCGTGGCCGCCTTGGCCAGCTGGGCTTCGTAGCGCTCGCGATATTTGGCCACGTCCATGGGATCAGTCCTCCGCCGCCGGCTCAGAGCTCGAACGGCACATCGTCGTAAGCGAAGGCGAGCGGCGGACCCCCGCCGACCGCCTGGTGGTCGATCATCTCACCGACCTGCGGCTTGAGGCCGGGCTGGGACGTCGAGCGCGATGCTGGAAACGTGCCGCCGGGTGCCGTCGAGGGCCTCGGCGCCGAGGTGACGCCGTTCCAGGGCCACATGGTGTCGGGAATGCGATGCCCGACCCGGCTGGAGGGCGCGAACGCGCGCGCCTCGGCGGGGCTGGTGCGCTTGTGCACCCACTGCCACTTGGCCCACAGGCGGTCGACGTTCGCGTGCAGCATGAAGAACAGCGGATCGCGGGCGGCTGTCCCGAGGGCGCGGAGAAAGCCGGTGAAGCTGGTGTGCGCCAGGCCGTGCGGGTCGCCCTCCATGTTGGCGAAGCCCCCGTAGGTGGCGTTCGGCGCAGCGCCGCCGAGCGCGAGCGTCTGGGCCTCGGTGCGGAGACCCCCGGGTGCCGATCCAGTGGCGAACCGCGGCGAGCGCGAGATGCCGAGCGCCCCGTCAGTGCGCCACGTGTTGAATGGATGCCCCGCCGCGAACTCGACGGTGCCGGCCGAGTTGGAGACGCCCATGAACTCGCGTGTGAAGACGTTCGGCGCGGCCTGGTCGAAGCGCCAGTACGGCAGCGCCACGGCCGGGTCGATCGCCTGGAGCTCGCGCTCGAGGTCGAGGAGGTACGCCCGGTGCCAGGGCAGGAAGCCGACATCGCCGTGGGCCTCCGCGACCGCGGGCAACACGTGCATATCGCGGAAGTCGCGAAAGCGCCCCGCGCCCCCGCCGTTCAGGGTGCCGAAGGCGGCGACGAAGCGATCGCGCTCCGCGGGCGAGAGCGTCTGCGCGTTCTTCCGGACCCGGACGGTCACGCGCTTCCTGCCGAGAACGGTGGTCGTCCCGGTGCGACGTGCCTGGATGATCGCGTCGCCGAGGCTGACGCTCGGCCGTCCGAACTCGCCGGCGACGAAGAAGCGCACCGGCGTTCCGTCGATCGGCAGAGTGAGCGCGAGGGTCGGCGTGCCGAGATCGGTGCGCGTGGTCGCGAACCTGACCCTGCCGCCGCTGCCGGCGTTCCGCAGCGTGATCCGGATCGGTGCAGTCCCCACCGGATTCAGGAGCCGCGCCGTAGCCCTGATCGGAGTCCACGTGAGAAAAACCCGCCCCAGCGCGTCGGCACCGGGGATCCTGATCTCCACATTCATCGGTGCCCCCTCGTCCCCCTTCGGAGGTGAGATTGCGATCCTAACCCGTCGCCAACTGGCGGACAAGAAGCGCGTCCGCCATGCGCCCTGCGGCCCGGCAATCACCTCGCTCCACGACCTCGAAGCATGCAGAGTTACCCCGTGCTGACGCACTCGCATCCAAGCGAAATCCTCGTGCACGTCCGCCGACTGACCTAGGCGCCAGATCGAATGGATCAGGCCGGAAGACTGAGCCCGACCCGTTCGAACTCCTCGGCCATCCGCGCCGCCACGACCTGTAGCGCCGAGGCCGGGCGGATCAGCACCTTGACCTCGGTGATCCGGCCGTCCTCGTCGAAGGTGAGCTTGTCGATCCCCTCGACCTGCTTGCCATCGACCTCCGTTGCGAACTCGAGCATTGCGACTCGGTCGTTCG
>Ga0126307_10001203_pt1 | contig 17036 bp, 15 predicted proteins | sample Plot28_FD_89955 | JGI IMG/M metagenome (GOLD analysis project Ga0126307, IMG submission 89955) | Serpentine soil microbial communities from UC McLaughlin Reserve, CA, USA - Plot28 | ecosystem: Environmental > Terrestrial > Soil > Grasslands | place: USA: UC McLaughlin Reserve, Lake County... | reverse complement strand
GAGGACGCGATCGTCTTCACCACGGGCCATCAGGCGAACGTCGGCTGCATCGGGACGATCCTCGAGCCGGGCGACACGGTGATCTGCGACTCCGCCGACCACGCCTCGATCCTCGACGGCTGCAAGCTCTCGGGCGCGCGGCTCCGACCGTTCCGCCACAACCAGATGTCGAAGCTCGAGCGCATGCTCGAGCGGGCCGCAGCCGACGGCGGCGGCGTGCTCGTGATCGTCGACGGCGTCTTCTCGATGGAGGGGGACCTCTGCGACCTGCCGGCGATCGTCGAGCTGTGTGGGCGCTACGGCGCCCGCCTCATGGTCGACGAGGCGCACGCGGTCGGTGTGCTCGGAGCCCGGGGCGCCGGCGCCTCCGAGCTCTTCGGGCTCGAGGACCACGTCGACCTGCGCATGGGGACGTTCTCGAAGAGCCTCGCCTCGTGCGGCGGGTTCATCGCCGGCCCGGCCGAGGTGGTCGAATACCTGCGGATCGCCTCGCGCCCGTTCATCTTCACGGCCTCCGCGGTGCCCGCGGCGGTCGGCGCCGCGCTCGCCGCGCTGCGGGTCATCCGGGCCGAGGGCCGCGACCTGATGGACCGGCTGCTCGCGAACGCCCGCTACCTCCGCGAGGGCTTCCGCGAGCTCGGCCTCGTCGTCGTCGAGCCGGGGAACCTCTCGGACGGCGGCGAGGCCACGACCCCGGTCGTCCCAGTTGTCGTCGGCGAGGACTGGCAGGCGGTGCTCCTCTGGAAGGCGCTCTTCGACGCCGGCGTCTACACCAACGTCGCGATTCATCCGGCCGTGCCACCCGGCGGGGCGCTCCTCCGCACCTCGCTGATGGCGAGCCATGAGCACGAGCACCTCGACCGGGCGCTCGAGATCGTCTCGAGGACGATCGCCGAGTTCCCGGACCTCCCGCGGGACGCTTAGCTCCCCCGCGCGGGGGACTTTCTTCTTGTCCACATCTGGACAAGGCACGGCGACGCACAAAAAGCGTGCTAGTAGCGAAGGAACCCGGCGCCGTCCGTAGTCCCCCCGGTTGACTCGCGGCGCCGATACTCTTTAGGTTCCCCCTCGCGCCGTACGCACCCCGGGGCAGGGAGCGGACGGGACTAAGAGAGAGTGACTTGTCCCAGTCGGCACCCTTGAGCGGGCCCACGCCCGCGGGACCGTCGGCGCCCAGGCACCCCGCAACCGCACAACCGCTCATAGGAGGAGTGAAGATGGAAGCTGCCTCGACCCTTGCCCCTGCCGTAATGCCGCAGCACATGGAGGCGCTGGCGCATGCCAACCGCGTTCGGTTGGCGCGGGCCTCGCTGAAGCGCACGGTTGCGTCGGGCCAGGTCGAAGCGGCGGAGGTCGTCCGGGAATGTCCCTGGGAGGCCGAGTCGATGACCGTCGGGGAGCTGCTGCGCAGCCAGCGTCGTTGGGGGCGTACGCGGGCGCGGAAGTTCCTCTTCAGCATCGCGCTGAACGAGAACCGCGAGCTCGGCAGGCTGACCGAGCGTCAACGCCTGCTGCTTGCGCGGGAGCTCGAAGCGAGGTTCACCGGACACCGCACGGTCTGAGGCTCGACCCCGGGGAGTGAGAGCCGGGAACGGCCAGAGGGGCGGGCGCGGATTGCCCGCCCCGCCGCCCATCCCGAGGGTGTGCTCAGAAGCCGATGTTGAGGGGCAGGGGGCTCGCGCCGGCGAAGCCGAAGAACCAGATCCCGAACAGGATCACGGCGATCCCGGCGCTCGAGACGAGGATCACCTCGAGCGCGGAGGTTCGCGGCGGCGTTCTGCGGCGGCGCAGCTGAAGCTCCTCGTGGAGCCGGTTGAGGCGCCCGAGCAGGATCACGACGACGAGGATCGAGGCGATGATCCCGACCATCGTGACCATGAGCGCCGTGCCGAGCGAGCCCGAGCCCTGCACCTGGGACCCGATCCATAGCCAGCCGATCGGCACCCCGATCCACAGGAACAGGCAGCCCGCGAGCATGAGCAGGACGAGCGCGGCGCTTGCCGGGCCGGCGACGAGATCTCGGAATCTCCCCACGGGGAAGTTGTTAGCACCCGATGGCGGCCGCCGCTAGCGCAGCTTGACGATGCGCCCGGTGCGGGCCCGGAACGCGCGGGCGAGCAGGTAGCCGGCACCGAGCGCCACCGCAAGGCCCGCCAGGAGGCGCAACGGCGGCGCGAGCAGGTCCGGCAGACCGTAGAAGAGGAGCCCGAGCGTCGCGACCCCTGCGGCGCCGGCCAGCAGCACGGTGTGGGAGCGAAAGCCGCCGAAGTGCTCGCGGATCGCCAGCTCGAGCCCGGCGAGCGAGCCGAGCGCGAGCCCGGTGACGAGCAGAACGCGCCCCTGGTCGCCCTTTACGAACAGACCCACCACGAGCATCACGAGCGCCACGAGGACGACGAGCTCGACGAGGGGAAACGAACCCCACGGCGCCGGCGGGCGTTCGTCGTCGATCGCGGGACGTGGGGGCGGCGCGGCCGTCGCCCGGCGCTCGACCGCCTCCGCCTCAGCCGCCGGGGGCGCCGTCGGGCGCCGCGGCCGCGGCTTGCGCCGCCTCCTCGCCATCAGATGCCTGACCCGTGCGGGCCGGGGGCCGAAGCCCCTCGGTTAACGGACAACCCGACGAGAGCCGGATTCGCCACCACCCGAGCAGCATGCCGAGCAGGCCCCAGCGCGGCCGCGACTCCCAGCGCCCGCATCCGGGGACGCCGATCTCACGCTGCGTCACGATGTCCCAGCGGTGGCGCTCGGGTGCCGCGATCATCGCCTCGAGCCGCAGCCGGCTTTGCTCCTCGCGCTCCGCCTGCCGCCTGAGCTCCGAGCGTGCGTCGCGCAACCGCGCCGCGAGCGCGTCGCGAACCCGCTCGAGGTCGCCGATCGTAAGCAGCTTCGGCCCGCCGACGGCCCCGACGCCCCAGTCGAAGCCCCGCCGCGGGAACGCCGACGTGAAGAGCTCCGCGAGCTCTCGTTCGAGCCGCGCCACCTGGCGTCGCAGATCGGCGCGGGCGTGGCGTTCGGTCGCCGGCGCAATCGGCCCTCCGACCGCGCGCTCTCGCAGCCTTGGATCGGCGATCGCTTCCACGGACGCCATGGGCCCGAGTTTAATCCGGGAAGACGCTCCTCGCCAGCCAGAGCGCCTCCTCGACGGCGATCTCCGGCACGCCCCCGACCCGGATCGCAACCAGCATCGTCCGCCTGGTCCGCGAGCCGACGCCGCGACCCGCCGCCATCGCCCCGAACAGCAGCGTCAGCGGCCGCTCCGCGTCCGCGATCACGAGCGTCCCAGGCGGCAGCTCGCCCGGTCTGCCCTCGAGTGCCTCACCGGCGCCGCTGCGCCGCACCGTGAGACGGCCGTCGACCCGGTCGGCGTCGAACGCGATCAGTGCGACGCCGGATTCGACGATCGCGACGGTGAGCGCGTCGTCCAGCAGGTTGCGGCTCGGAAAGCCACCGTGCTTCATCCGCTCGAGCACAAGCTCCTCGATCGGCGTCCTCTGCACGTCGGGATCGAGCCCGATGTGACGGAAGAACACCCGGTATGCCCAGGGGATCGGCTGCTGACGCAAGTTGATCGCCTGGGGCCCGGAGATGCGGTCGGCGAGCGCCCGCAAGCGTTCCTTGAGCTCGCGCGGCGACCGGCCCGACCCGCGGTCAACGACCGTGTAGCGAAGCCCGAGCCCCGGCAGCTCCTCGGCGACCTCGGGCTCGACCTCGCCCGCCTCGGGCCGCGGATCGGCCGGGTCGCTCACCGATCCTCCAGCGCCCGCGCCCGCGACTCGTCGAGCAGCCGCCCGACGTCGCGCCCGAGCGCCGCCTCGGTGACCGCGTCGGTGCCGATCCTGGCGAAGGCGAGCAGGCCCCCGGGATACGCGAACGCGACAGTCGGGCAGACCCCGACTCGGTAGAGGTTCGAGACCGCGCCATCGGCGTCGTAGCCAGCCGGGATGCTCCAGCCACGCTCGTCCACGATCTGACGCGCCGCGTCGCGGTCGTCGCGCACGTTGATCGACAGGAAGTTGACGCGATCGCCGTAGCGCCGCGCGACCCGGTCGACGGCGTCCTGCGCGGGTAGGCAGTCGGCGCCCTCCGTGAACCAGAACGAGATCACCAGCGGGCGGTCGAAGAGGTCGCAGACGCGGATGATCTCGGCGATCTCGACGCGGCACGCGGGCGTGCGGCGGTCGTCGGAGGGACACGGGTTCGATGAGGTGGCGCAATCGTCCTGATAGACGTTGGCGTCGCCCGGTGTGTCGCCGCGCAGGTCCGGGACCGCAAACTCCGCGAGCGGCGCCCCCGGCTCCGTGCTCGAGCCCCCGAGGATGCCGTCGTCGCGCGTCCGCAGCGTGTTGACGGTCGCGATTACGACAAGGGCGATGAACGCGAGCCCGACGAAGAGCGAGTAGCGGTTGGCGGGGCGGCTGCGCTCCTCGCGGTCCGCGCCGCCGTCCTCGCTCATCCGGCGTCGGTGGCCGCGGCCGGACGCCCGCGCCGCACGCGCAGCGCCCCGAATGGCGAGAAGCCGGACTCGGCCCAGACGATCGTCGCCGGCAGCGCGATCAGGACGCCGGCGAGCGCGAGCCCCAGATCGAGCACCGTGAGGAGCCCGAAGTCGCTGATCATCGGGACGTCGCTGACGCCGAGCACCGCGAACCCAGCGATCGCCGTGATCCCGGAGGCCGCGACCGCGGTGCCGGTGCGCGAGTACGCGCCGCGGATCGCCTCGCCGAGCGCGGCGCCACGCCGACGCTCCTCCTCATAGCGCGCGGCGAGCAGGACGCTGAACTCGGTGGCGATCGCGATCACCAGCGCTCCCAGCGTCGCCGACATCGGGTTGAGGTCGAGCCCGAGCGCCCAGAGCGCGAGCGCGGACCAGCCGGTCGCGAGCGCGATCGGCACCAGCGGCACGAGCGCGCGGCTAACGGAGCGGTAGACGGCGAGCAGCGCGAGCGCCACGGCGAGCACGCCGTACAGCGTGAACAGGTAGCGATCGCGGCCGAGGTCGGCGCTCGCGTCGGCAATCAGAACCGGCAGCCCGACCACCTCGGCGCTCACGCCCGGCGGCGGGTCATCGGCGGTGCCGGGCGGGTCGATCTCGGCGCGGATACGGTCCACGAGCTCCTTCTGCTCGTCGAACGGCATCACCTTGATCCCGAACGAGATCACCGCCGTATGGCCGATCCCGCCCGTCTCGGGGTCGCGATCGACCACCGCCTGGGCGAAGTAGGGCGGGAGCAGCGAGAGGATCTCGCGGATCCGGTCCCGCGACGGAACCGCCTCGTCAGCGTCGAACAGGTCGGGGAGCGCGATCGACGGGCAGAGGTCGGCCTGCTGCTCGATGCAGGAGCTCGGGCCGCTCGAGAAGCCGGCGTCGTCGAGGACGCGCTCCTTGTAGTCGCGCATCCAGTCGATCACCGCGGGGTCGGTGAGGTCGGACGCGCTGGCGGTGACGTCGACCTCGCCCGAGACGCCGGTGCCGCGCTCGAGCTCATCGATGTCCTGGAAGGCCTTGAGGTCGGACGGCAGGAGCGTGCGAATGTCGGCGGTCACCTCGGTCCGCGACCCCACGATCCAGCCGACCGCGGCGAGCAGGGCGCCGAGCGCGAGCACCCGGCCCGAGTGCGCCATCGACGCGCCCACGACTCGCTTGGCGAGCGCCCGCGGCCGCAGCGCGAGTGACCGCCACGCCGAGGCGGCGCGCGCGGCCGGGCCGGCGACGGTGGCCGGGTGGCGCCGGCGCCGCGACCGGGCCTCCCGCGCGGTGAGCGAGAGCGCCGCGAGCCCGGCCGTGATCGTGAGCGCGAAGGCGATCGCGATCCCGGCCAACAGCATCAGCCCGAAGCTCCTGATCACCGGCGCGGGCCAGAGCAGCAGGACCAGGAAGCCCGCCCCGGTTGCGACAACGGCGATCGCGATGTTCCTCGCGCCGCGGGCAGCCGCCTCGACCGCGGCAGCCGGCGGCGAGGCGCCGCCGCTCCTCGCCTCGGCGAACCGGGCCTGGAACTGGATCGCGTAATCGACCGCGAGCCCGATCAGGACCGGGACGACGGCCAGCGAGGCGAGCGTGAGCGAGCCGCCGAGGGCGGCCAGACCGCCGAACGTGATCGCCGCCGAGCCGAGCGCGACAGCGAGCGGCAGCAGGCGAAGCGGCGGGCGCAGCAGCGTGAGCAGGGCGATCGCCATCACGCAGAAGGCGATCGCGAGCAGCAGGAGGACCTTGGCCGAGAGCCCGTCGGCGAGGTCGGTGAGGACGACCGGGACACCGCCGACGACGTAGGTCGTGTCCTTGATCTGAAAGCTCGGGTCGGCGACGGCGTCGCGGATCAGCTCGATCGCCTCGTCGCGCTCGGAGTCGCTCAGGTCGGGACGCAGGCGCACCGAAATCAGCGCCGAGTCCGCGTTCGGAAACAGGTAGGCAAACTTCGGTTTCGGCTGCCCCGGCCGCCGCGGGTCGAAGACGACCGAGCTCACGAACGTCGGCGAGTCGAGCGACGGCAGCCCGCTCTGCCCGTAGCGAAGCGCGAGCTCCTGAACCTGCTGGTAGAAGCCCGTGATCACCTCGCTCGCGGCCGCCCGCGCCGCGGCCTGCTGGTCCTCCTCCGAGAGCCCCTGGCGGCGGGCCTCGGCGGCCGCCTGGGCGGCGGCCTCGCCAGCCTGCTGCACCGCGGCATTCGACTGCTGGTTGAGGAGCTTGCTCGCCTGGGTCGCGAACTGGTTCAGGAACGTCCCCGGGCCGTAGACCACCTGCGCGGGCTTGGTCTCGGCGATCGCGGCGCACGGCGCCGGTGCGGGCTCGTCGGTGAACACCTGCCCGCCGGGCGCGTTCCCGCCGAGGCAGCCCTCGAGCGCGAGCAGCTTCCCGAGGTTCGAGGTGAGGACGAGGTCGCGCAGGTTGCCCTCGACCAGCACCGCGACGGGGTCGTCGCCGAACTTGCCCTTGAAGTCCTGGGTCGCCGAGTAGGTCTCAGATCCGCGATCGACGAACTGATCGGTCCCCGCCCGCGCCTCGAGCCGCAGTGCGCCGACTGCGGCGATCAGCGCCACGAGCGCGGTCGCCGCAAGCACCGGGACCGGCCGCTCGACGCACCACCCCGCGATCCGTGCGAAGCGATCGCTCATTGCGGTCAGCTTAGGGACGCCCGCCGCCGCAGGCGTCGACTAATCCATGGCCAATGGGCCCTGGGTCTCGGCGTTCAGGAACTGCGAGACGAACTCATTGTCGGAGTTGAAGAGTTCCTCGGAGGGGCCGGACTCGACGATCCTCCCCTTCCAGAGCACCGCGATGAAGTCGGCGATCCGCCGGGCGGTGCCGAGATCGTGGCTGATCACGAGGTAACAGCCGCCGTTCTCCTCATGCACCTCGCGGATCAGCTCGCAGAGCAGCGCCGTGCGCACCGGGTCGAGGCCAGAGTCGGGCTCGTCGAACATCACGATCGCCGGATCGAGAACGAGCGCCCGGGCGAAGCCGGCGCGCTTGCGCATCCCGCCGGAGAGCTCGTTCGGCATCTTGTCGGTCGCCTCGGCGAGCCCGACCTCGCGCAGCCTCCGGTTGACGATCTCGGCGATCTCCTCCTCGCCCTTGTCGGTGCGCTGGCGAAGCGGGAAGGCGGTGTTGTCGTAGACGTTCATCGAGCCGAACAGCGCGCCGTCCTGGAACAGGAGGCCGAACTTCTTGCGCATCTCGAAGAGCTCGTCGTCGCTCATGCTCGGCACCGACTCGCCGTGCACGAGGATGTCGCCCGAGTCCGGGTAGAGCAGCCCGACGATGTGCTTGATCAGCACGCTCTTGCCGGTCCCCGACGGGCCGAGGACCATCGAGATCTGGTTGTCCGGGAGCCCGAGGTTGAGGCCGTTCAGGATCCGCGTGCGGCCGAACTGCTTGACGACGTCGATCACCTCGATCGCGTCCTCGCCGCCGTGGTCGCGCTTCTCGCCAGTGTGCCAGCGGTACGGGTTCGACTCGTTCGGGTTCACCCCGGGGATCGAGTAGTCCCGGTGAAGCGCGCCGAGCTCCGGCGCCGGCTCCTCGTAACGGCCGGGATCCCCGTCGACCTCCTCCGCAAAGCGTCCGTACTCCTCCTCCTGCTGGCGGCGCGGGTCGACCTGGTGATCCTCGGGCTGCTCTTCGGCCACCTGCTCCTCCGTGCCCGGCTCCTCGTCGATTCGTTCGCGTTCGTCCATCTCGGAAGGCCCCTTTCTCAACCGCCTATCGGTGCCCGCGGATTCGCTCCCCAGAAGACCAGGGTTCCCATCATCCCGATGATGTGAACGAGGACGATGTTGAGCACCATCGATTTCGCCGTCGCCGTGCCCACGCCGACGGGCCCACCCGAGGCGGTGTAGCCGTAATAGCAACCGACGAGCACGATCGCGGTCGCCATGAACATGGCTTTGATCAAGCTGAATATCAGGTCGGGCGGGTTCTGGAACATCCAGAAGATCAGGAAGTAGCCGCCGGACGAGACCTCACCGATCTGCTCGACCACAGCCAGGTACGAGGCGAGGTAGCCGACGCCGATCGCCGCCAGGTACATGAACGGCAGCGTCATCCAGGCGCCCAGCAGCCGCGTGCCGCAGAGGAAGATCATCGGGTTGACGCCCATCACCTCGAGCGCGTCGATCTCATCGGAGATCCGCATCGCGCCGAGCTCGGCCACGATCCCGGTGCCGACCTTGGCGGCCATCATGTACCCGAACGCGTACGGGATCACCTCGCGCAGGTCACACCATGCGGCGAACACGCCCGCGTATGCCGGGGCGCCGACCGACCGGTTGAAGTAGGCGCCCTCGATCCCGCACTGGAGGCCGAGGATGAAGACGAGCCCCCAGATCACGATCGTCGAGCCGAGAATCAGGATCCCGGCCTGTCGAAGCGCCTCGCCGAAGAATCGCATCACGCGGCCCGAGTAGACGATCCCCATCACCTTGCCGCAGAAGCGAGCGATGTCGCCGAGGGACGCAAGCCAATCGCGCGGGACCGCGAGCCAACCGGGCATTAAACGGCCACTCCGTGTTGGCCCGCCACCGCGCACGCCCGGACGCGGGAGCAGCATGAAATGCGCGAGGCGTAGCCGAGCGCCATTGATTCAGGGCGGGAGCGGAGGACGTGGCGCGAGTTATTCAGCGTCACTTGATTACGGAGATTTCGGGGTGGGTCGCAAGCAACGTCTGGGTGAATACGTAGTTGAACGCGAATACGCCGAGGAAGGCGATCACGACCGCCTCGTTCACGGCTCTGCCCACCCCCTCGGCGCCTCCGGACGCATTCATCCCTTTGTAGGAGCAGACGATCGCGATGATCGCCCCGAACAGGGTCGTCTTCAGGATCGACCCCCACAGGTCGGTGACCGAGGCGTTGTTGAACAGGGTGGCGAAGAAGCCTCCGAGCGGCTGCCCGTAGGCGATCTCGGCGAAGATCCCGCCGGCGATCCCGAAGAGCAGCGCGTAGATGTCGAGCAGCCCCGTGATCAGCATCAGGGCGAGGAACCGGGGGACGACGAGGTTCTTGATCGGGTCGACGCCGAGCACCTGGAGGGCGTCGAGCTCCTCGCGGATCTTCCGGGCGCCGAGATCGGCGGTGATCGCGGTCCCGGCCACGCCGGCGACCACCACCGCGGTCACGAACGGCGCGAACTCGCGGACGCTCGCGAGGATGAAGAAGCCGCCGAGCCGGTCGAGCGCGCCGAACAGGCTCAGGAAGTTCGCGGCCTGCAGACCGGGCGCCCCGAACCCGAAGGCGACCGTCGAGATCAGCATCGGAAACCAACAGAGCTGGAGCGCGAACAGGAACTGGCCGATGAACTCACCGCCGTATGGATACGGCGGCCTCACGGTCGCGGTGATCGTCTTGCCGGTCAGGATCATCATGTTCCCGACCTGCTCGAACAGCGATTTTGCGGGAAGGAATGCCCTGTCAGCGACAGTTCTGACCATCTGCTCCTCCGGTCGCCGAACCCTTCCGGCAGCCAGGCGACAAGAGTATTGGATGCTTACCCGCCTCGCCACCGATAACCCGTCGGCGCTCCGCCGGGCTCCCGAAGTGGCTCTGAGCGGCGGGAAATGCGGTTCGGGTGCGCGATCCGATGGTATGTTGCGCCGGCCCTTGGGGGAGGAGACCGCGACAAGCGCCCGCCCACTGCGGAGGTACCAAGGTCCCCGGTCGCGTCTCGCTGCTCTCTTCGCGGCGTGCATGCTCGCGCTCGGCGTCGCCGGCTGCGGCGATGACGCCGAGCGCCAGGACGTCAACGAGCCCTCCGGGCAGTTCCCGGTCGAGGTGGACGCGGCGAAGTTCGCGACCGACCAGCGGCTCGCACAGACGAGCGATCTGCGGCTCGAGGTGACGAACGCCGGCGACGAGCCGATCCCGGACCTCGCAGTGACGATCTGGACCGGCGAGGAGAAGGCGGGCGGCTCCTTCTCGATCCGCTCCGATCAGCCTGGGCTCGCCGACCCGAACCGCCCGGTGTGGATTCTCGAGAACGGCTATCCGAAGCTCGCCCAGGGCAATCCGTCGCGCGCCGAGCTCGAGGCCGCGCCCACCGCCGGCGCCGTCACCGCTCAGACCGACACCTTCTCCTTCGGACCGCTGCCGCCAGGTGAGAGCAAGGACATCGTCTGGCGCGTCACGCCGGTGATGGCGGGGACGTGGACGGTGCACTACGAACTCGCCGCGGGACTGACCGGCAAGGCGAAGGCCGTGAGCTCCGACGGCGGGCCGGTCGAGGGCGAGTTCGTGGTCACGATCACGGACAAGCCGCCGAAGGCGAGCGTCAGTGGCTCCGGCAAGGTCGTGATCGAGAACAAGTAGGCGCCCCACTAACGTCCGGTCGGTGCTCCGGGGCACGACGATGATCGCCTGTGCGGCCGCGGCGGCGATCGCGGTCCCGGCCGGTTGCGGCGGGGGCGACGACGCCACGACGACGAGCGCGCCGACGCCGGGCTCCACAGCGACGACGACGGACGGCTCGCCCGGCCGGCCCGGCGACGGCCGCGGCGGCGTCTCGCTCGAGCCGGTCGGGACCTTCGCCGAGCCCGTCTACGTCACCCAGCCCACGAGCGGCGACCCCGACCACCTCTACGTGGTCGAGCGCTGCGGACGGATCATGCGCGTCCCCCGCGCGGGCGGCGAGGCGAACGTCTTCCTCGACGTCTCGGAGCTGATCACGTGCGAGGGCACCGAGCAGGGCCTGCTCTCGGCCGCCTTCGCGCCGGACTACGAGCGCTCGGGGCGTGTCTACGTCGACTACACGGACACCGCGGGCGACTCGCGCGTGGTCGAGTACCGGCGCTCCTCCGACAATCCGGGCGCGGCGGACCGGGGAAGCGCCAGGGAGCTCCTGCGCATCGAGGACTTCGCCTCCAACCACAACGGTGGCCTGCTGCTCTTCGGCCCCGACGACGAGCTCTACCTCGGGATGGGTGACGGTGGGGGCGCCGGCGACCCGGAGCGCACGGCGCAGAACTCCGAGAGCCCGCTCGGCAAGCTGCTTCGCCTCGACCCGTCGAGCCCCGGCTCCTACGAGCTCGCGGCGATCGGCCTGCGAAACCCGTGGCGCTTTTCCTTCGACGCACCGACGCGAAGCCTGTGGATCGGCGATGTCGGCCAGGACTCGCGGGAGGAGATCGACTCGGTCGACGCGGGCGACCTCGGCCCCGAGCTCAACTTCGGCTGGTCGGCGTTCGAGGGGACGCAGCGCTTCAACGAGGACCAGGAGGCGCCGGACGCGGTGCCGCCCGTGTTCGAGTATCCGAGGTCTGGGGGCAACTGCTCGGTGACCGGCGGCTATGTGATCCGCGACCGCGCCCTGCCGTCGCTCTATGGCCGCTACCTCTACGGCGACTTCTGCGCGGGCGCCCTGCGCAGCTTCATCGCGGCCCCGAGCGCGCCCGCTGAGGACGATGCGGAGCTCGGGCTCGACGTGCCGCAGCTGAGCTCCTTCGGGGTGGACGCTGCCGGCCACTACTACGCGGTCTCGCTGGGCGGCGCGGTGGACCGGCTCGTGCCGTCCGGCGGCTAGGCACGACCCGGGCGCGGTAGGGTCGCGCGGGATGCCGGCAGGGCCACGGAGGCGCTGGTTCGTCGCATCGGTCGCGGCCGGCGCGGTCGCGGCGGGCGCGCTTGCCGGCGGCGCCGGCACCGCCGGTTTCGAGCGCGCGGGACTGAAGCTGAAGCGGGTCGGGAGCTTCGATGCGCCGGTCCACGTCGCTGCTGCACCGGGCTCGCCGAAGCTCCTCTTCGTCGTCGAGCAGCGGGGCGAGGTCCGCGTCATGCGTCAGGGGCGCGAGCTGCGGCGCCCGTTCCTCACCCTGCGAAGCCGGGTCCGCTATGGCGGCGAGCAGGGACTCCTCTCGATCGCCTTCAGCCCGGGCTACGCCCGCAACCGCCAGTTCTTCGTCTACTACGTCAACGACGACGGCAACCTCGAGGTCGATTCCCTGCGAAGCAAGCGAAGCCGTGCCACGCGGGCCGCTCTCGGATCCCGGCACAAGCTGATCGAGATCCCGCATCCGACGTTCTCCAACCACAACGGCGGCCAGCTCCAGTTCGGGCCCGACGGCTTCCTCTACATGGGCACCGGCGACGGCGGCGGCGCAGGCGACCCGGATGGCAGCGCCCAGGACCGGACGAGCCTGCTCGGGAAGATCCTGCGCGTAGACCCGACGAAGAAGGGCAGCTACACCGTCCCGCGGTCGAACCCGTTCGCGCACGCGCGCGGCCGCGACGAGGTCTACGCGTTGGGGCTGAGAAACCCGTACCGGTTCTCGTTCGACGGTCCCTCGGACGCGTTGTTCATCGGCGACGTCGGCCAGAACGCCTGGGAGGAGATCGACCGCGTCGGGAGGGCGAAGCTGGCGGGAGCGAACTTCGGCTGGAACCTGTTCGAGGGCACGCACCCGTTCGAGGGCGAAGGCGAGCCACCGCAATATCGACCCCCGATCCTCGAGTACCCGACCGCGGGTGAGAACTGCGCCGTGATCGGCGGCTACGTCGTCCGGGACCGGACGCTTGGGGCGCTGCGCGGCCGCTACGTCTACGCCGATCACTGCGCGGGGCGCATCCGCTCGCTCGAGCCGTCGAGCCCCGGATCGAGCGACTCCGCAACCGGTCTCGAGCTGAGCTCGCCGAGCGGGTTCGGCGAGGACGCTCGCCACCGCCTCTACGTCACCTCGCTCGCGGGCCCCGTCTACCGGCTCATCCGGCGCTGAACGCGGTTGGTACGCCCGTGCCATCGGGCGAGTAGAGTCCGCTCTTGCATCGGGCATCGCCAGCGAGGAGGTCGAGAGAGATGGAATCCGCGACGCAGCCGCAGAGCGCCCTCGGGTCGGACGGGGACTCCGAAGCGACCGCCCCGACGGGAGCGGAGACCTTCGACGTCCTGCGACCCGTCGACGGGAGCGTGATCGACGCCCGGCCGATCGACCCCCCAGCGCGGGTCGCGGCGACGGTCGCCCGCGTGCGCGCGGCGCAGCCGGCGTGGGAGGCGATCGGCTTTGCGGGGCGTCGGCGCTGGCTCGAGGAGCTTCGCGACTGGATCCTCGCCAACCAGGACCGCCTCGACGACCTGATGCAGGAGGAGACCGGCAAGGTTCGCGCCGACGCGACGCTCGAGGCCTTCTACTGCCTCGACGCGATCAACTTCTGGGCGGAGCAGGCGCCGAAGCTGCTCGCCGACGAGATCGTCACGCCGCACAACCCCGTGCTGCGCACGAAGCGGCACAAGATCGTCTACCGACCGTTCGGCGTCGTCGGGATCATCAGCCCCTGGAACTTCCCGTTGATCCTGTCGCTGGGCGACGCGCTGCCGGCGCTGATGGCCGGAAACGCCGTCGTCATCAAGCCCTCGGAGCTGACGCCGCTGACGCTGATGGAGATCGTCCGCGGCTGGCGCGAGGAGGTCGGCGCGCCGGACGTGCTCGCCGTCGTCAACGGGATGGCCGAGACCGGGGGAGCGCTGGTCGACGAGTCAGATTACGTCCAGTTCACCGGCTCGGAGCGGACCGGCAAGGTGGTGATGAAGCGAGCGGCGGAGACGCTCACGCCCGTAAGCCTCGAGCTCGGCGGCAAGGATCCGCTGATCGTCACCCGCGACGCGGACCTCGAGCGGGCCGCGAATGCCACCGCGTGGGGCGGGATGCTGAACACGGGCCAGATCTGCATCTCGATCGAGCGCGTCTACGTCGAGGAGCCCGTTTACGAAGAGTTCGTCGACAGGCTGAAGGGCAAGATCGAGTCGCTCCGCCAGGGCGCTGACGGCCGCGGCTACTCGGCCGAGGTCGGCGCGATGTCCTCGCCCGCGCAGGTCGAGATCGTCTCAGAGCACGTCGAGGACGCGCGCAGCCACGGCGCCCGAGTGCTGACCGGAGGCCGTCGCAAGGAGGGCCCGGGCGATTGGTATGAGCCGACCCTGATTGCCGACGCCGACCACTCGATGAAGGTGATGCGCGACGAGACGTTCGGGCCGGTGATCGCGGTGATGAAGGTCAGCGACACCGATGAGGCGGTGGCGATGGCGAACGACTCCAGGTATGGGCTCGGATCGTCGGTCTTCGCCGGCGACGCGCAGGAGGGCGAGCGGATCGCACGCCGGATCGAGGCGGGCCACTGCAACGTCAACGACGTGCTCGTCAACTACAACGTGCTCGGCCTGCCGATGGGCGGCTGGAAGAGCTCGGGGATCGGCGTCCGCCACGGCGCCCAGGGGATCCGCCGCTTCTGCCGCACCGAAGCGCTCACGCTGCCGCGGCTGCCGCAGCCGAAGTCCGAGCTCCTCTGGTTCCCGTACAGCCCGCGAAAGCGCGGCCTCATCCGCCGCGTGTACACCTTCCTCAGCGCCCGCGGGCTGCGCAACCGGTTGCGCCGCTAGCGCGGCGAGCCGTAGCGGCCGATCGCCACTTGATCGGCATGCGAACATGTGTTCGTGCCGCGACGGGCGACGATCCTGCACGCCGATGCCGACGCATTCTTCGCCTCGGTCGAGCAGCGTGATGACCCGCGGCTGAGAGGGAGGCCAGTGATCGTCGGGGCGGGGGTGGTGATGGCGGCGAGCTACGAAGCGAAGGCGTTCGGGATCCGCGGCGGCATGGGCGGGACGCAGGCGCGGCGGCTCTGTCCCGACGCGATCGCGGTGCCGCCGCGCTTCGAGGCCTACGTGGAGGCGAGCCGCGGCCTGTTCGATGTCTTCGAGCGCACCGCGCCCCGCGTCGAGGGGCTCTCTCTCGAGGAGGCCTTTCTCGATGTGAGCGGCCTCGAGCGGTTCGCCGGGACGCCCGTTGAGATCGCGCGGCGCCTGCGGCGCGAGGTCCGCGAGCAGGTCGGGATCCCGATCTCGGTCGGGATCGCGAACTCGAAGGTGGTGGCGAAGATGGCGAGCGGCGCCGCGAAGCCCGACGGCCTCCTGCTCATCGAATCCGGCCGCGAGCGCGAGTTCCTGCACCCCCTCCGGGTCGAGCGGATCTGGGGCGTAGGCGCCGCGACCGCGCGCCGGCTGCGCGCGCACGGGATCGGCACCGTCGGCGACATCGCGGCGCTCCCCGAGGAGGCGCTCGTGGCGATCCTCGGCCGCGCCGGCGGCAAGCACCTGCATGCGATCGCCAACGGGCGCAGCTCCCGGGGCGTGCGCGCCGGTCGCACGCGGCGCACCTATGGCGCGCAGCGAGCGGTCGGCCTGCGCCGCTTCCGCAAAGACGAGCTCGACTCGACCCTCGCCGCGCTGGTCGACCGGGTGACGCGGCGGATGCGCCGGTCCGGCCGTGTCGGCCGGACGGTGGTGCTTCGCCTGCGCTTCGGCGACTACACGCGGGCAAGCTGCTCGCGCACGCTGCCCCGCCCAACGGCGGAGACGCGCGCGATCCTCGTCGCCGGCCGCCGACTGCTTCGCGCGTCCGCCGTGACCATCGAGCGGCGCGGCCTCACCCTCCTCGGGATCACGGTGGCGAACGTCGAACCCGACGGTGGCGGCGCACAGCTGGCGCTCCCCCTCTACCCGAGCGAGGAGGCGCTCGACGCGGCGCTGGACGAGGTTCGCGACCGCTTCGGTCCGGACTCGGTGACGCGAGCGAGTGTGCTCGGCCGCAACCGCGGCCCCTCCCCGGCGGTCCTCGCCGACGAGCGAAACGATCGCTAGGCCGGCGCGGCGTCCGCCGCCTGCTCAGGCAAGCCGGCTCAACGGCGCGGGGCCTCGGCTTTGGCCTTCGGCCTCCGCCTCGGAGCTCTCCGCTTCCACCGTCCCGTCGCCGTCCGGGTCGGCCTCCGGCGGCAGCTCACCGCCTCGTTCGGTGCCGGCGATCAGCTCGTCGCCCTTCTTCTCCGCCGGGATGAAGCCCGACTTCATGCCGAAGTAGACGGCCTGCGGATGGTGGGCGACGATGGCCGCAGTGGACTGCTCGGGCTCGAGCGCGTAGCCGCCGGAGAGCCCGATGCCGATATCGGCGAAGCCGAGCAGGCGCGAGACCTTCTCGTGCTCGGACTGGTCCGGGCACGCGGGGTAGCCCCACGAGTAGCGCCGGCCCTGGTCGATGTCGATTTCGAGGCCGCGCCTGACCTCGGCGTGAAGCCACTCCGCGAGGCCCTCGGCGGCCTGGACGCCGAGACCGTGGACGAAGAGCTGCTCGGAGAACTCGCCGCGGCGCTCGAGCTCCCCGATCCGCTCGGTGACCTCGGGCCCGACCGTGACCGCCTGGAGCGCGACCACGTCCCTCTCAGACCCGGACGGATCGGGAGATCCGTCCGGCTTTCGTTCGATCGGCCGGTAGAAGTCGGCCAGGCAGATCCGGTCGTGGCGCGGCTGGCGCGGGAAGACCAGCCGCTCGATCTCGCGGTCGTGGTCTGACGGATCGAAGATCACGAGCTCGTTGCCATCGGCGTTGCAGGGGAAGTAGCCGAGCTTCGCCCGCGGGTGCAGGTAGTCCTGCTCGCGCCACATGCGCTCGAGCTTCGGCGCGAAGCCCTCCTCGCCGTCGTGGCCCTCGACGATCCGCCGCCACTCCTCGCCCTTCTTGCCGCGCCCGCCCCAGTGGAGCTTGAACAGCACGTGCCGGTCGAG
>Ga0126307_10001202_pt1 | contig 17038 bp, 16 predicted proteins | sample Plot28_FD_89955 | JGI IMG/M metagenome (GOLD analysis project Ga0126307, IMG submission 89955) | Serpentine soil microbial communities from UC McLaughlin Reserve, CA, USA - Plot28 | ecosystem: Environmental > Terrestrial > Soil > Grasslands | place: USA: UC McLaughlin Reserve, Lake County... | reverse complement strand
GGCCCGGAGCGAGCCGCTGCAACGTACCCCTGCCCGTCGGCGACTCATCAAGCTCCCGGGCCTCTCCTTGCTTCAACTCAGCGCACCGTGAGCAAGACGACGCTGCGCCCAGGCAGCGCCGTTAGCGCCGCCTGATCACCGAGCGCGCCGCCGCGTGATCGGATGCCGCGTCGGCCACGGCGTGCTCGCCGCTGGCGTTGTTGACGAAGCCGCCGGCCGCGGCGGTCAGGCCGCCGGTGGGGACGGCAATCGGCTCGTCGAACCTGGTGCCGGACGGCGCGCTCGCGACGGCGAACGCCCCGTACGCGCGGCCCCCGAGCCACGACGTCGAGATGTAGTCGCCGACCATCCGGCCCTGGGTCGTGTCCGCCGTCCAGGTAACCGGGAACGGCCCCGCGACGTCGGTGTGGTTCGACCAGTTCGTGCCGCCGTCGTTCGACTGTACGTAGCCGACCTCGAGCTGGCAGGGCGTCCTCCTCGTCCCGCACCGGGAGGCGCGGTAGAAGTAGTACGTCAGGCCGAGCCAGGCGCTTCCCCCGCTGGTCGACGGGTCGACGCCGATCCCCGGGATGAAGTGGTCGACCGAGCTGTTCACCGTGTCGATCGGGACGCGCGTGATCGGACTCCAGGTCACGCCGTCGTCAGACGTCGTCATCACGATGTCGTTGACCTTGCAGCCCTTGCGGAAGCGGCAGTCCTGCCAGACGACGTAGACCCGCCCTGCCGCGTCGATCTCGGCCGAGGGCAGGGGTCCGGTGCGCAGATTGCCCGCCACGTTGTGCGACGGCGTCGAGGTGATCGTGATTGCGTTGCTCCAGCTCGCCCCGCCGTTCGTCGACCGGAAGGCGATGATCGCCGTCTCGAAAGCGTTGGCCGCCGGCACGATCACGTCACCGTCCGGCTGCACGACCGGCTGCCCGCCGAGGCCGGTTGCGTTGTTCGCGGTGGCTGCCGGGGCGCTCCAGGTCAGGCCGCCGTTGGTCGAGGTGCTCATCAGGATCCTGTTGCCGTTGCCGAAGTCGTCCCAGGTCGCGTAGCAGTTGCCGTAGAACGGGCTGGTTGAGTGCGTGTCGCACACGATCCAGTTCTTGTCGAAGTCCTCGTTGCCGCTGGTGGCGGCGGTCGTGATCGGCCCCGACCAGCTGAGCCCGCCGTCGGTCGAGCGGTTCACGACGACGGCCGAGCCGTGCGGGCCACTGGCGGTCTCGTCCAGCAGCAGCGACTGGGCCAGCCAGACGCCGTGCTCGGGGTCGTAGGCGACGACCGGGTCCGTTGCGCGCTCGTAAGGCGGCGCCCCCTGATGGGTGGTCAGCCCCGGCAGCGCACCGCTGGTCCAGGTCGCCCCGCCGTCGGTCGAAGTGGCGAATCCGGTGCCGGACGCACCACCGTCGAAGTAGCGGCCTATCTGGGACACCGCCACGATCGTGCTGCCGAACGCAAAGGTATCGGGCTCGACCGCGGTCCGTCCGACCCATTCCGCTCAGCGTGATCTGAGCAAATCGCGCGGCCGCGCCTACCCGCAGTCGTTTGACTTCGACTGGATGAGCTGCGGCACGATCTCCTTGACGCGGTCGGTGCCGATCGCGTAGTTCTGGCCCTGGATCGCCGTCCCGCCCTCGTTCTGCTGGCGGCCCGCCGAGTTCACGCCGACGAGCTCCTTCTTGTGGTTGACGAGCGGCCCACCGGAGTTACCCGGGTTGATCGCCGCGTCTGTCTGGACCACGTTCTGGTACGGCCCGACGACGTGGGTCTCGTCGATCGGGATCTCCGGGAACGTGGTCTTGGGCCGGGACACGACGCCGGTCGTGCCGACCAGCTCGACGGCCTCGAAACCCGCGCCGATCTCGGGATAGCCGACGGCCACCACGTCGTCGCCGATCCGCAGCTTCGACTGGTCGGCCAGCTTGAACTGGGTCAGACCCTGCTTGTCGGCCACCTGGAGGACCGCGAGATCTTCGGACAGGCGGCAGCCCACGAGCTGAGCGGGCCGCAGCTCCTGCTCGCCGCCCTCGAGGGTCACGCCGACCTGGTACTGGCGCCCGGCGCCGGCGACGACGTGCGCGTTGGTCACGACGTAGCCGTTGCCGGCGTCATAGATCCAGCCGGTGCCGCGCGAGCGGCCGACCGCATCCTGGGCCGCGATGAACGTCGTGAGCGGCGTCACGTCCTCGACGACCTCGGCCGTCGTGGGCTCGCCGCCGCCGTCGTCGCCGCCAGACAGGATCGCGAAGGCGCCGACGCCGATGGCGATCACCAGCAGGATGATCGCGCCGATGCCGATGCGCGTCGCCCTCGTCAGCTGACGCTGGATGATGATGCGCTGGATCGCCGACTGCGTCCGGGCCGGCGGCGCGCCCGCCACCGGCGAGGACGTGACCGGCGACGGCGAAGCGGGCTGCTGGGCCGGGGGCTGGGGGACGGTGGGTGCGTTGTACGCGGGCGTCGCGGCGGCGCCCGGCTGAGCGGGCGCGCTCGGCGCTGCCGCGGCCCCTCCGCCGTCGCGCGACGCCTGGATGACCGTGTCGCCGAACTGGATCTGCTCGTTGCCGGACAGCGTGACGCCCTGCTGGGTCACCTGCTGGCCGTTCACGAACGTCCCGTTGCTCGACCCCATGTCGTAGAGGGCGACCGATCCGTTGCCCAGATCCTGGAAGTACGCGTGATTGCGCGAAACCTTGGGGTCCGGGACGACCAGGTTGACCGCGCCCTCGCGGCCGACCGTGAACCTCCCGCCCTGGACCTGGACGCGCTTACCGGCAGCCGCGCCCGTTCGAAACTCCAGCCACATTCAGAGACCTCTCAAGTTCTTGCTGTCACCCTGCCCGGCGGCCCAGCATATCCCGGGGTAAGGCGTCCGGCCAGAGCCGTTGTCGGTATGTTCCGGCGCCGTGGAGAGCGGCCCCAGGGAGGAGAGCCGATGGCAGAGAACCTGACCCGTCAGATCCTGCGTGAGCACCTGGTCGACGGCGACCTGAAGGCGGGGGAGCCGATCGAGCTGAAGATCGACCAGACGCTGCTCCAGGACGCGACCGGCACGATGGCCTGCATGCAGTTCGAGCAGCTGGGTCAGCCGCGGGTGAAGGTCGACCGCGCGGTCCAGTACGTCGACCACAACGTCATCCAGCTCGACTTCAAGAACCCGGACGACCACCGGATGCTCCAGCAGATGGCGCGCAAGTTCGGGATCCACTACTCGCGCCCCGGCAACGGCATCTGCCACTACGTCCACATCGAGCGCTTCGCGCGCCCGGGCGGCATCCTGGTCGGCGCCGACTCTCACACCACGACCAGCGGCGCCCTCGGCATGATCGCGATCGGCGCGGGCGGCCTGGACGTCGCTGTCGCGATGGCCGGCTACCCGTACGAGATCGCCTGCCCCGAGGTCGTCGAGGTCCACCTGACCGGGACGCTCGACCGCCCGTGGGTCCAGTCGAAGGACATCATCCTCGAGCTGCTGCGCCGCCGCGGCGTGTCGGGCGGCAAGAACAAGGTCTTCGAGTTCACCGGCGAGGGGACCGCCGACCTGACGATCCCCGAGCGCGGCACGATCGCGAACATGATCGCGGAGCTCGGCGCCACGTCGGCCGTGTTCCCGCCCGACGACCAGACCCGCGACTGGCTGAAGCGCCAGCAGCGCGAGGACGACTTCAACGAGCTCGGCCCCGAGGACGGCGCGGAATACGACGACCGCGAGGAGATCGACCTCAACGACCTCGGGCCGCTCGTGGCCAAGCCGCACTCGCCCGGCAACGTCGTCCCGGTCGAGGAGGTGGCGGGCACCGAGATCGCCCAGGTCTGCATGGGCTCATCGGTGAACTCGGGCTACCTGGACCTGGCGCTGCCGGCCGCCGTCCTGGCTGACGGCGACGGGCAGATCGTGCACCCCTCGATCCAGGCGACGGCGACGCCCGGGTCGCGCCAGATCCTGACCGCGATCGCCGAGTCGGGCGTCTACCGCCAGCTGATCGAGGGCGGCGTGCGCATGCTCGAGCCAGTCTGCGGGCCGTGCGTCGGCATGGGCCAGGCGCCGCCGTCGGGCGCCAACTCGCTGCGCACGATGAACCGCAACTTCCCCGGCCGCAGCGGGACCGACGACGACTGCGTCTACCTGTGCTCGCCCGCCGTGGCCGCCGTCTCCATGATCGAGGGCAAGATCGCCGACCCGCGCGAGTACGGCGACCCGCCGGAGATCCTGGACATGCCGGAGCTCAAGCCCTACGTCGACGACCTGCACATCTTCGCCCCGGCCGAGGAGGACGAGGCGGAGTCGATCGAGATCCCGCGCGGTCCGAACATCAAGACGCCTCCGGAGCACGAGCCGCTGCCCGACTCGATCGAGGCCAAGGTGGCCACCGTCCAGCCGGACGACATCTCGACGGGCGATCTGGCGCCCGACGGCGCCGAGGTCATGGCCTACCGCTCGAACATCCCCGCGATCGCCGAGTTCACGTTCCGCGCGCGCGACCCGGAGTTCCGCAAGCGGCTGGAGGAGTGGGGGAGCGGCTTCATCGTCGGCGGCGACAACTACGGCCAGGGCTCGTCACGCGAGCACGCAGCGCTGGCGCCCCTCCAGCTGGGCGTCAAGGCGGTCTTCGCCAAGTCGTTCGCGCGCATCCACCGCCGCAACCTGGTGGCGCAGGGGATCCTCGCGCTCCAGTTCAAGGACGACGGCGACTACGACAAGGCGGATGTCGGCCAGTGCTGGTCGCTGCCGAAGGTGCGCGAGGAGCTCGAGAACGGCTCCGACGACATCACCGTGAAGATCGACGACGGCGACGAGTTCACCGTGACCCACGACTTCGCCCCGAAGGAGCGCGAGGTGCTGCTCGAGGGCGGGCTACTCCACTACCTGCAGGAGCACGGCGAGCAGACCGACGGCGCGAGCTAGCGACGCGGGGCAGAGAGGAGGGCCAGGGCCTCGTCGCGCGTCGCGGCCAGCGGGGCTGTCGCGTCGAGCGAGACGATGTCCAGCACCTTGCGCGCCGGCGCGCCCTCCGGGACGACCACCGCAAGCCGCTGCTGCCGCGCGTCCAGCCGCTCGACCAGCTCGAAGACCATCTGCACGCCCGAAGAGTCCAGGTAGCCGACGGCACTCAGGTCGAGCACCATCGCCATCGCGTCGTTCGGCACGCTCGCGGTGAGCTCGCGGCCCAGGTCGCGGGCGTTCGAGGGATCGACCTCGCCGTCGACGATCGCGAAGACGGTGTCGTCCTGGCGCTCCGTGCGCAGCCTCGCCAGGTCGGTCACTCGCGCGACCTCCCGTCGAGCAGCCGCCGCATGCGCACCTCGGTGCCGTCGCCTGTCGTCCTCACCTCGAAGTCGTCCATGAGCCGTTGCATCAACATGGTGCCGCGTCCGCGGTTGTGGCCGCGCGGCGGGCGCCAGTTCCCATAGTCGCGCACGAGGATGTCGAGCTCGCCGTTCGCGATCGATCCGGCGACCTCGAACTGGGCGTCGGACGGCCCGTAGGCGTGCTCGACCGCGTTCCCGGCCGCCTCGCCGACGGCGATCAGGACCTCGATCACGTCGTCCGGCGCCGCGCCGTTCACGCGGAGCCACTCGCGCAGCGCGCGGCGCAGCGTGGCCAACGACGACGAGATCGCCGGCAGGCGAAGCTCGAACTGCTCGGTGTGCGCAGCGACCGTGCGCGCGACGAGCAGCGCCACGTCGTCCTCGGCGTCTTCCTCGATCAGGTCCTCGCTGAGCGCGCGGCAGACCTGGTCGGGCTCCGCGCCCGCGGCTATGGCAGATGCGACCAGACGCTCCATTCCCTTGTCGATCGGCCGGTCCCGGCGCTCGATCAGCCCGTCGGTGTAGAGCACTATCAGCGAGTCCGGGTCGAGCTCGGCGGTGACTTCCTCGTAGCGCGGATGGGCGACCGCACCGAGCGGGACGCCGCGGGCCTCGTCGAGGAAGCGGGCGTCGCCGTCACAGACGACCAGCGCGGGCGGGTGCCCGGCCGACACGTAGGTGACCTCACGGCCGGATGCCGCGAGCGCGACGTAGGAGAGGGTCACCATCTCACGGCGCTCGAGGCCGCGGACCATCGTGCCCAGGTGCTCCACCAGCTCCACCGGCGTGTCGCCCTCGAGCGCGCGCGTACGCAGGACCTGGCGCAGCTGTCCCATGACGCTGGCGGCCCGGATGCCGCGGCTGACCACGTCGCCCATCGCCAGCCCGACCCCACCATCCGGCAGCGGCACAGCGTCGTACCAGTCGCCGCCGACCAGTCCGCCCTGAGCCGGCCGGTAGCGCGCCGCGAAGGTCAGGCCCGGCATCTCCGGAAGCCGGTCGGGCAGCAGGCTCTGCTGCAGGCTCAGCGCGATGTCGCGCTCGCGGATCAACCGCGCGTGATCGAGCGCCATCGCGATCCGGTCGCCCGCCAGCTGCAGGAGCCTCGAGTCCGCTGACGTGAACGTGCGCGGGGTGAGCGTTCCGACGTGCACGACCCCGCGGACCTCGCTGCCCGCGATCAGCGGGGCGCCCAGCATCGACTTGATCCCCTTCTGGCGCAGGAGGGGGTTCACAACGTCGATCTTGGACAGGTCGGGGACCTCGACCACCTCGCGACTCGCCGCGATCCGGCCCGCGAACCCGCGACCCACGGGCACGCGGGTCCCGCGCTCGACCTCCTCCTCCAGGCCGCGCGCCGCGCGCGCGATCAGCTCGTCGCTCTCCGTGTCGAGCAGCAGGATCGCCGCGGTGTCCGCGCGCAACGACGCACGCACGCGCTCGAGCACCTCGGTCAGCATCTCGTCCAGGTCCAGGTAGGCGAGTGCCGCGTCGGCGATGTCGTGAAGCGCGCGGAGCTCGGTCAGCGCGGCCTCGGCCTCCTCGCGCGCCTCGCGCTCGGCGTCGTACAGGCGCGCGTGCGCGATCGCGGGCGCGATCCGGCTGGCGGCGCGCTCCAGCAGGCCCATCTCCTCGGCGGTGAACTCGCGCGGCGTGAGCGATCCGACGTGCACGATCCCAAGGACGTTTCCGTCGACGAGCAGCGGGACCCCGAGCATCGAGCGGATCCCCTTCTCACGCAGGATCGGGTTCCAGATCTCCGTCTTGTCGATGTCGGGGATGACAATCGGCCGCCGCTGGGCGGCGACCCGGCCCGCGAACCCCCGCCCGAGCGGGATGCGCACGCCCTGCTCGACCTCCTCCTCGATCCCGAGGGCCGCACGGGCGACGAGCTCGTTCGTCTCCTCGTCGAGCAGCAGCACGGCGACGGTGTCGACGTCGAGCGTGTCGCGGACGCGCACGAGCAGCTCGGGCAGCATCGTCGCCAGGCCCTGGTGAGCCAGCGCGACGTCGGTGATCGCCTCGAGCCGGCGCAGCTGCTGGAGCGGCGCGTCGCCGGGCGTGAGCGTCCCCTCGTTCATGTCCACACAGATTCTGCCGCTTGCGGGGAAAGCCTGTTACAGGGCGTCGGCTTTCAGACGCGCCTCGACCGCCGAGACCTTGTCGTCGAGCGTCTGGTCGGGCTTGTCGCGGCGCTCGTCGAGCTTGAGCACCGTGTAGACGCGGGGAATGCCGAGGTCGAACGGCGTCGCGTGCAGCGCGCCGACCAGCCGCAGGATGTCCTCGGTCGATCCTTCGAGCGACGTGCCCATCGCGTGCATCCGGTAGCCCACCCGATCCTGCGCGGCGAGCTTGCGCTGGATCGCCGCTATGTACTCGCTGGCGCTCGCGTCGGGCCGCCCGAGCGCGATCACGGTCAGGTCGGCGGTGGCCATTCGGGTCCTCCTCTTCGTAGCAGTGGCGCGGCGCGGTAGCGCGGGTCGTGCAGGTCGTCCCACAGGCCGTCGATCGCGGCCAGCACGTGGTCGAAGCCGATCTCGCCGCCCCAGGCGATCGGGCCGCGCGGGTGGTTCAGGCCGAGCGTGAGACCGGTGTCCACGTCGTCGGCAGTGCCGACGCCCTCGCCGATCGCGAACGCGGCCTCGTTGACCAGCTGCGGGACGATCCGGCCGAGCACCAGGCCGGGCGCGTCGCCGACCCATTCCTGCAGGAAGCCGCAGCGGGTGAAGAAGCTCTCCGCCGCCCGCGTCGTGGCCTCGGGCGTGGTGGGGAGCCGGGTCAGCTCGACGAGCCGCGCCGAGTCGAGCGGCGGCAGCAGGTGGAAACCCGCGGCGGTCGGGTCACCGCGGCCGGACAGCGAACGGTCCGCGCAGATCGCGACGAGCGGCGGCCCGCCGTCGAGTGCTCCGATGTCGCTCGCCGGGGCGGGCACGGTCGCGTCGATCACCAGGCTCGGCTCGTCGCCGCCGCCGAAGTCCTCGGGTGCGCGCGCGTCGAAGCCGGCCTCGCGTGCGCGCTCGCGCAGCTGGTGGGCCAGCGCGCCCCAGCCGTCGACGGCCACGCGCTCGCCGTCGCCGCCGGCCGGATCCGGTGCGGGCGGGTCGGCGGCGCGGTACTCGGCGTCGCGCGGGTAGTCGTACCACCCGCTTCCGGTCTTGCGCCCGAGAGTGCCGGCCGCGACCTTGCGGGCCTGGAGTGGGCTGGGGATCCAGCGCGGCTCGCCGAACGACTGTGCGTCGAACGACTTGGCCACCTCGAAGCCGACATCGATGCCGACCAGGTCCATCAGCTCGAAGGGGCCCATCCGGAAGCCGCCGCCCAGCCGCACGATCCGGTCGATCTGCTCGTGCGCGGCCACGCCCTCCTGGAGCAGGCGCAGCGCCTCGGCCCCGAACGGCCGGTTGCACCGGTTGACCAGGAAGCCCGGGCCGTCGGTCGCCACGATCACGCGCTTGCCCATCGCCTCCCCGGTCGCACGGGCGACGGCCAGCGCGCGCTTGCCGGTCTGCTCTGCGGCGATCACCTCGAGCAGCTTCATCAGCGGCGGCGGGTTGAAGAAGTGCATTCCGACGACGTTGTGCGGCTCGGCCGCCGCACCCGCGAGTGACGTGACGAGGATCGACGACGTGTTGGTGGCCAGCACCGTGCCCGGCCGACACACCTCCGAGAGCTGAGCGAACAGGTTGCTCTTCAAGCCCGCCCGTTCGGGGACGGCTTCGATGACGAGCTCGCAGTCGCTGAGCTCGGTGAGGTCGGTCGAGGCATGGAGGTGCGTCGCGGCCGCGTCCTCGGCGTAGCGCCGGACGTAGCGCTCCCCCCGCTCGAGCGCCTCGGGGAAGGGGTCGTGCAGCCAGGTCTCCATGCCGGCCAAGACGCCCAGCTGCGCGATCCCGGCGCCCATGGTCCCGGCGCCGACGACGCCCAGCCGCTCGGGCAGGTCGCTCAACGGCCCTTGAAGTCGGGCCGCCGCTTCTCGATGAAAGCGGTCGTGCCCTCGACGCGGTCCTCCGTGGCCATCGCGAGCTCGAACAGCCGCCGCTCGTGCTCCAGGCCGACGGTCAGGCCGGTGTCGTCGGCGGCCAGGACCGCCTGCTTACCCAGCCGCGCGGCGATCGGTGCGCGGCGGGCGACCACCTGCGCCAGCTCGATCGCCTTCGCCATCCACTCCTTCTTCTTGGCGACCTGGTTGACCAGGCCGAAGTCGTAGGCCTCCTGGGCGGGTATCCGGCGGCCGGTCAGGACGAGCTCCATCGCGCGGTGCTTGCCCAGGATGCGAGCCAGGCGCTGAGTGCCGCCGCCGCCGGGGATCAGCCCGAGCATGATCTCCGGCTGGCCGAACTCGGCGGTCTCGGAGGCGACGATCATGTCGCAGAGCAGCGCCAGCTCACAGCCGCCGCCGAGCGCGTACCCCGACACCGCCGCGATCATCGGGGTGCGGATCGCGGCCAGCCGCGGCCAGAACGCGGCGGCGGGAGTGACGAGCGCCTCCTGGAAGCTGCGGTCGCGCAGCGCCTTGACGTCGGCCCCCGCCGCGAAGTAGTCGTCGCCTCCCGCGATCACGATGCAGCGCACGTCCGGGGCGGCGTCCCAGGCCTCGCAGATCTCCGCCAGCGCGTTCATCACCTCCACCGACAGCGCGTTGCGCGCGTCCGGGCGGTTCAGGCGGGCGATCCCGACCGCGCCGTCGCGCTCCGCGAGTACGACCTGCTCGCTCATGTCATCGCGTTGATGCCGGTTTCCGCGCGGGCGATGATCAGCTTCTGAATCTGGGACGTGCCCTCGTACAGCGTGGTCACGCGGGCGTCGCGCAGGTAGCGCTCCACCGGGTAGTCGTCGACGTAGCCGGACCCGCCGTGGACCTGGATCGCGGTGTTCGCGCTGCGCACCGCCGCCTCGGTCGCGAACAGCTTGGCGATCGAGGTCTCCTTGGTGTTGGGCCTGCCGACGTCCTTGAGCCAGCCTGCCTGCCACACGAGCGCCCGGGCCGCCTCGGTGTCGACGACCATGTCGGCGATCATCTCCTGCACCAGCTGGAACGAGGCGATCGGTCGGTCGAACTGCTCGCGCTCCTTCGAGTAGTCCACCGACGCGTTGACGCAGCCCTGGCAGATGCCGACGCAGCCGGCGGCGACGCTGTAGCGGCCCGAGTCGAGCGCGGACATCGCGACCTTGAAGCCGTCGCCGACTTTGCCGAGCAGCGCCTCGTCGCCGACCTCGACCCCGTCCAGCGACAGCTCCGCGGTGTCGGACGCGCGCAGGCCGAGCTTGCCGTGGATCGACCTGGATGAGAACCCGTCGGAGTCGGTGGGGACCAGGAACGCCGCCAGGCCGCGGTGCTTCTTCTCGGGGTCGGTCTGCGCGAAGACGAGGGCCACCTTCGCGTAGTTGCCCATCGAGATCCACTGCTTCTGGCCGGTGATCTTCCAGCCGTCGCCGGTCTTCTCGGCCCGCGTGGCCAGGTTGGCTGCGTCCGACCCGGTGTTCGGCTCGGTCAGCCCGAAGCAGCCCAGGATCTCGCCGGTGCACAGGCGCGGCAGCCACTCGCGCTTCTGCTCCTCGGTGCCCCAGCGCTGGATCGATGAGCACACGAGCGACGTCTGCACGGAGACGACAGTCCGTGCGGACGAGTCGGCGCGGCCGACCTCCTCGACGATCAGCGCGTACGTGCGGTAGTCCAGACCGCGGCCGCCGTACTCCTCGTCGACGATCGGTCCGAGGTAGCCCATGTCGCCGAGCTTCTTGACCAGGTCCAGGTCGAAGCGCTCGTTACGGTCGTTGTCTCGAGCCCTGGGGAAGATCTCGTTGTCCGCGAAGTCGCGAGCCGTCTCGCGGATCAGGCGCTGCTCGTCGGTCAGCTCGAAGTCGATCACTTGCCGTGCGCCGATACCGCGCGCTCGAGGGTCGCCACGAGGTCCTTGCGCGACACGGGCTTGACCAGGTACGCGAGCGCGCCGGCATCCAGGTGCTCGACGACCTTGCTCTGCGAGTCGAAGGCAGACAGCACGACCGTCGCCGTCTCGGGCACCCGATCGGCCAGCTCGCGCAGGGCGCGCAGGCCGCCGCCGTCGGGCATGTGCGCGTCGATGATCGCGACGTCGGGGCGCTCGCGCTCGGCCGCCTCGATCGCCTCGCCGGCGTCGGCGGCGGCGGCGACCAGCTCCAGGTCGGGCTCGCGCCTGATCATCTCCGCGAGCAGGTCGCGAACATCGTCTTCGTCGTCTGCGATCAGTACGCGCATCAGCGAGGGTGCCCCATCCGGGTGGCGCAGCCTACCGGAGAAGGTTTTCGGGCCTGAGGCCCGGGCAAAAGAGCCGTCGCGAGCGCAGGGAAGCGCCGCTTACGAGGTAAATCCTGGCCGCTCGGCGCACGACGGGCGGCCGCAAACCAGTACCTGTACCCCAACGAGCTGGGAGGCTCTTCCATGACCACACCGAACGTCACTGCAGGACGCGCGGGCGGCGCGACGCCGGCCCGCGGCGGCGCTCTGCGTCGCCTCACGACGGAGACCAAGAACGCGCTCAAGACCACTGAGTTCTGGGCGATGGTTGTCGTCATCGCCGGCATCCTGATCTGCGCCGCCGCGATCAAGGGCGGCGACAACACGACCGACGAGTTCATTGCGCGCCAGGCGTGGCTGTACGTCGCGATCGTCGCGAGCGCCTACATGATCAGCCGCGGGCTGGCCAAGTCGGGCAGTCGCGAGCCGTACAACGACGACAACGACGACGGCCACGACCGGAACGGCGTAGGCCGCTAGTCGCACGTTTGACCCTCGATCGGGCGGGACACACCCCGGGCCATGAGCGATCAAGGCGAAATGGCACCGGGCGACGAGGTCCCGCCCGACGAGGCGGTCGGCGGCGGGTAGCCCGGCTCCCGGCGGCCGCATCGCAATTACACTCGCCCGATGGGCTTTGAGCTCGCGGTGGTTGGGGGACTGCTGGCGGCGTTCCTGATCTTCTACGCGATCGGGAAGTACTCGTCGGCCACCCCGGAGCAGTACCTGGACTGGAAGCCGGCCCGGTCGATCGAGACCGAGATCGAGCTCGAGCTGCAGGACGTGCAGCAGATGATCGAGGCTCAGAACGAGCGCCGGCGACGAGACGGCCGCCCGCTCATCGACGAGGACGCCTACCGCAACCAGGTGGAGATGGCGACGCGCGAGCAGCGCGAGGAGGCGGACGCGCATCGGCGCGAGCAGGAGGAGCTACGCGCCCAGCTCGGCGACAAGGAGTACCGCAGGCGCGAGGCGGCGTGGGAGAAGCAGCAGCAGCGCTGGAGAGACAAAGAGCGCCGCGGGTTCTGACGAGTCGCGCCGTGCGCTGCTACGCCACAGCCCGCAGCGGCGGCTTCGCGCCGCTCGCCGAGGTCTCGTCGATCCAGCTGCGCAGCAGCGCGTTGAACTTCGACGGGAACTCGATTTGCGGGTAATGCCCGCAGTCCTCGAGCACGTGCACGTGGGCTTCCGGGTGCAGGCGCTCGAAGGCGCGCGCGTGGTCGGGCGGGACCAGGCCGTCGTGACGGCCCCAGATCATCAGCTTGGGCACCTTGATCGCGGCGGAGTCCTCGAGCAGCGTGCCCGTGTAGGACTGGATGCAGCAGCGGCCCGCGGCCAGCAGGCGATCGAAGTCCTTGCGCGACGAGTGCAGCTCGACCAGGTGAGCGATGTCGCTCTTCAGATGCCGGCCCTCGTGGAACAGGCGCACGTCCAGGAACCGCTTCATGCCCTCGCGGATCAGCGTCCCGGTGAACGGCGTCGGCACCGACAGCGCCGTCTTGTAGACCGGGCCGTAGCCGGTCAGCAGGTGCCACCACCACGGCGGCGCCTTGCCCAGGCCCGCGGGTGCGACGAGCCCCAGGCGCTCGACCAGGTCCGGCCGCTCCAGCGACAGGTGCAGCGATATCGCTCCGCCCAGCGAGTGGCCGATCACGGTCGCGCGTTCGAGCTCCAGCTTCGCGAACAGCGCCGGGAACCACTCCTTGTAGAAGTCCATGAGCTCCGGCCGCCGCACCTCGTCGGAGCGGCCGAACGGCGGCACGTCGATCGCGATGACCCGGTGGTCGCGCAGGAGGCCCGGGACCACGCGGCGCCAGCCGTCGGCGGTGTCGCCGTAGCCGTGGACGAGCAGCACGGGCGGGCCCTCGCCGGCGTCGACCACGTAGGTGGAGACGCCCGCAACGTCGACCAGCCGGTGCGGCAGGTTGTTCCCGCTCGCATCGTGCAGCCCCGGATGGCGTGCCCGCTCTCTCATATCTGTCCCACCGTATGCCCGATTTGGGTTAACGCCAGTCCGCTGGTAGCCAGGATTACCCTGCTTGGCCTCATGGCGCGAGCGCTGATCATCGGATGCGGATGCCGCGGGCAGGCGCTGGCGCGTGCTCTCAAGGAGGACGGCCACCAGGTACGCGGCACCTCTCGTACAGGTAATCGGCTGCATCAGATAGAAGACGCAGGGGCGGAGGCCGTGATCGCCGATCCCTATCGGCTGGCGACGGTCACGCCGCTGCTGGAGGGCGTGAGCGTGGTGGTGTGGCCGCTGGCCAGCGCGACCGGCTCCGCCGAGGAGATCGACGCCGTCCACACCACGCGGTTGGAGACGCTGCTGACCAAGCTCGTGGACTCGGGCGTGCGCGGCCTGGTCTACGAGGCGACCGGCACGGTCCGGGGCGACCTGCTCCGCGGCGGCGCCGCACAGGTGCGCAAGTCCGGAGAGTGGTTCCGCATGCCGGTCGAGGTCGTCGAGCAGGACCCGGACGACCACGACGCCTGGCTCGCGCAGATGCGGGCCGCGGTCGGACGAGTCCTCGACGCCTGACGGCTAGGCCACGAACGCGTCCGAGAGGGCCTCGACCAGGCCGGGCAGCCGGTCGTCGTCCTCGGCCAGCTCGAGCTGGCGCTGCGAGCCGGTCTTCTCGGCCAGCTCGGGCACCCGGTCGAGCTGCTCCGCGCACCCGAGCGCCTGCGCGTGCGGTGCGCACGCCTGGAGCAGGTCGTCGAGCACCTCGCGCGCCGGCCGGCGGGTCTCGGTGTCGACGTCGATCAGGTCGGCGTCCATGCCGTCGCGCGCGGCCAGGAAGCGGTTCTCGTCGAGGACCTCGGCGGCCCACATCGTCTTCGGCGTCACGTAGCCGGACTCGATCTCCAGGCGGGCGATCGACTGCACGAGGGCCGTGATCGCGCCAGTGTGCTCCACGCGCACCTGCGAGTCCATGATCCGGACCTCGATCGTGCCGAACCGGGGTTGCGGCCGCACGTCCCACCACAGGAAGGTCGGCTCGGGGATCGACCCGCAGCGCACGAGCAGGTCCACCGCGTCGACGTAGTCGTGGTAGTCGTTGAACACCCGCGGGATGCCGACTCGCGGAAAGGCCTGGAAGAGCGGCGTCCGCGCCGAGGCCAGGCCGGAGTCGCGGCCCTGCCAGAACGGCGAGTTGGCCGACAACGCGAGCAGCAGCGGCAGGTGCGTCCGCATGCGGTTCATCAGCGCGATCGCGTCCTCGGGATCCGGCACGCCGACGTGCACGTGGAGGGCGAAGGTCGGCTCGCGCCGGGCCAGCTCACGCATCGATCCGTAGAGCGCCTGGTAGCGCTCGCCGCTCGAGACGATCGTGTCGTGCCACACGGCAAACGGGTGCGTCCCCGCGCAGGCGGCGCGAAGTCCCATCGGGTCGAGCGCCTCGGCCAGCTCACGCCGCACCGAGCGCAGATCGTCCTCGACGCCCGCGACCGTCGCGAACGGCCGCGAGCCGATCTCGAGCGCCGACCCGTGGGTTTCGCCCTGAACGCGCTCGGCGAGGTGGGGCGCCAGTGACGGCAGGACCGTCTCGACGGTCTGGGCAAGCGCCCAGCCCGGCGGGTGCACCAGCATGAGCTCCTCTTCCGCCCCGACCGTGTAGGCCTCGCCGGGCGAGGTCCACTCGAACCACGCCTCCACCGGACGGCTCGAGGTCTGTTCGGTCGGGATGCTCATGTCTCAGGCGGCCCTCCGCAGCCTTCCCGCGGCATCGCTGCCGTAATCGCCCGCTGCCCCGACGAACTCGCGGAACAGCGCAAGCTGCTCCGGCCGCTCGACGATCGCCTCGGCGTGCCACTGGACGCCGACTGCGAACCCGCAGTCCGGCACCTCGATGCCCTCGATCAGGCCGTCGGGCGACCAGGCCACCGGCTTGACGCCGCGTCCGAGCGTGTGCACCGCCTGGTGGTGGTACGAGTTCACCTCCGCGTGCGTGAGCCCGCCGAGTGCGCGGCTGAGCACCGAGTCCGCCTCGACCTCGACCGGGTGCGCGCCGTGCTGCCCCTTGCCGGGCAGCCGGTGGGCGACGTCGCCGCCCGGATCCTCCGGCACGTGCTGGTACAGGTCGCCGCCGCGCGCGACGTTCAGCAGCTGCTGGCCGCGACAGATGGCGAGGATCGGCAGGTCGCGCGAGCAGGCCTCGCGGGTCAGGGCCAGCTCGAACTGGTCGAGCTCCGGCTCGGTCGGCCCGAGCTTCGGGTGGTAACGGCCGCCGTAGGTGCCGGGATCCATGTCCGGCCCGCCGGACAGGCACAGCCCGTCGAGCCGGTCGAGCAGCGTGTCGACGGCGTCGAGCTCCAGCGGGGGCATGACGACCGGCACTCCGCCCGCCTCCTCGATCGCCTTCATGTACTTCATGCCCAGCGCCATCTCGGTCCGGCGAGGATCGCTCTGCGCGAGCGGCTCGACGTGGTCCGGAAAGCGAACCTCCGACGTCGTGACGCCGATGAGGGGGGGCGGTATCACCTCAGCACCCACGTGTCCTTTCCTCCTCCGTTCTGCGACGAGTTGACCATGAGCGCCCCTTCGCCGAACGCGACGCGCGTCAGGCCTCCGGGCACAACATGAACATCCTCGCCGCTCTGGAGGACGAACGGGCGCAGATCGATGTGGCGCGGCTCGAGCCGGCCCTCGATAACCGTCGGGTGGGTGGACAGCGAGACGAGCCGCTGTGCGATGAAGTCTGCCGGCCGCCGCTGCAGGTCGACGAGCAGCAGGTCGAGCTCGCCACGTGGGGCCCGCCCGCAGATCGTGACCCCATAACCGCCCTCGCCGGAGCGCTCCTTGACGACCATCTGGTCGAGCTGGCCGACCACCGCCTCGAGCGCGTCGGGGTCGGCCAGGTCGAACGTCTCGACCGACGGCAGGACCGGCTGCTCGCCCAGGTAGAACTCGATCATCGCCGGCACGTACGCGTGCGTGAGCTTGTCGTCGGCGACGCCCGCGCCGAACGCGTTGAACATGCCCAGGCGGCCGGTCCGCAGCGGCTCGAGCAGCGCCTCACCCCAGACGGTCGGCTTGCCGTCCTCGTCCTGCAGGCGATCCTCGCCGGTGCGGCGGTAGAGGACGTCGATCGGCCGCAGCCCGCGCTCGCCGCGCGCGTGCAGGCGCCCGCCGTGCACCTCGAGCTCCGCGAGCGTCACGATCGGGATGTCGAGCTGCCGCGCGATGCCCTCGTGCTCCCAGAACGCGCTGTTCGCGTTGCCGTCGGTGAGCACCGCGACCTGCGGGTCGTCGACGCCCTCGGGCGCGGCCGCGCGCAGCGCGTCGCCCAGCCGCTCGACGATGTCGGCGACCGAGTGCACGTCGATGTGGGTGGCGGCGTCGGGGAGCCGCTCGTCCAGGACGTCCCGCGCGGCCAGCAGGTAGGTCCACCCCGACGGCGTCCGCACGTTGTCCTCGAGCACGCGCAGCACGCCGTCGCCGTCGCGCACCAGGTCGAGGCCCACCGC
>Ga0126307_10001201_pt1 | contig 17046 bp, 13 predicted proteins | sample Plot28_FD_89955 | JGI IMG/M metagenome (GOLD analysis project Ga0126307, IMG submission 89955) | Serpentine soil microbial communities from UC McLaughlin Reserve, CA, USA - Plot28 | ecosystem: Environmental > Terrestrial > Soil > Grasslands | place: USA: UC McLaughlin Reserve, Lake County... | reverse complement strand
TAATTCAGTGACCGAAAAATGGAGGCGAGAGTAGAAGAAGACATCGGCAACTCTTCGGCTTTGGAGAGGATGCGGGAGCGGCTAGATAGGCTGCGCTTTCCTCTCGGCGCAGTGTTTCTCGTCGCGTATGCGTACTCGTCCCTCGCACCGGGATCGTACGGTACGGCCGTCTTCCTTGGGACTGGAGCCGCTCTCTACGCGCTCTCAGTGCCGTGGACGAGTAAGTTTCATAAGGTGCTCGCGCTCGTCGCGTTCGCGGTTTTCGGGGCGCTGCTCGTGTCGGGACGGTTCGAGGCGGCAAGGTTCTTCGAGGGGCTTCCGGACTACTTCAACATCGTGGCGGTGCTCCTCGTCTTGAGCGTGGCCGGGTACCCGCTTCGGGCGGAGCGGTTTACGAGTCAGATCCGGGCTCTCGTGGCGGCGACGACGAGAAGAGGTGCGAGCATAAAGGCAACATCAGGCGTTCTCGGGCAGGTCTTGGGAGCGGTCCTAGACGTCGGGTCATTCGTGTTAGTAGACGTGATCCTGCACCGCGCCGCCCCCAAAGAGCGTGTCGAAGCCCTCACCTGGGCGGCCCGGGCTTTCTCTTTCTCCCCCTTATGGACGAACTTGAACGTGTTTACCATAATAACGATCGAGCTGACCGGTGTCTCTTACCCGACGCTGCTTGCGACCACGCTCCCGTTCGTAACCTTGGGACTCGCCGGGACGCTTTTTTTCGCCCAGCGTGAGAAGGGCGAGGCGAGCGAGCCCCCAGAGGCGTTGACCCGCGAGGCGCTCGCGGTACTCCTCTACCCCGTGCTGCTGGTCACAGTGGTCGCGCTTGTGAGCACGCTCCTTCCTGGGCTCCCTCTAACAGTGGCCATCGCTATGACGGTCGCGGCGGTTATCGGCTTAATCGGCTTGTTAGCGGCCGTACTGCTACGACGCTCTTCACCGGCCCGCAGGCTCATCCGCGAGACGCGCGACTCGCTCGTCAGCTCCCACGCCGAGTTCGCCCTCTTCGGGTCGGCGGGGGTACTCGTGCTCTCGCTCCAAGGGCTTGGGGCATTAGAGCCGGTAGGATCACTGTTCTCGGTCCTTCCTGTAGTTCTCGTGGCGCCGACTCTAGCGCTCGTGATGGCTTTGGGTTTCGTCGTCGGCATACACGCGATCCCGCTGGTCCTGCTGATAAACGCCGCGTTCCCTCTAGGCGAGGGACCGGCGCCGGCGCTGTGGGCGCTCGCGATCTTGCTCGGTGCCCAAGCCGTTATCTTGCTCACCCCCTTCTCCAACGCCACGACGATGCTCTCGCGCCTGACCAGCGAGCATCCACTAGAGGCCGGGCCGAAGCGAAACTGGAGGTTCGGCCTGGCCGTGGCGTTAGCCGGGCTCCTCTACCTCGGATTACTGACCCTCTTGCTCTTGTAGAAGCTCGTCCTTCGGGCGGCTAACCGGCGTGCGTGCTAGAGTTTAGCCGCACACGGGTAGGGAACCTAGGGCAAGGAGGAGACCGAGTGAAAGCTATAAGACTGCACGAGCTCGAAGGCCCCGAGGGCCTGCACTACGAGGACGTCGACGATCCCCAACCTGGTGAAGGCGAGATCGTCGTCAAGCTGCATAATGCGGCCCTCAACCGCCGCGACGTCTTCGCTAGCCAGGGTATGTACCCAGGCGTGACGCCCGACATACTACCGGGTATTCCCGGCTCCGACGGCTCCGGCGAGGTCGTCGCGAAGGGTGACGGTGCCGAGGGCCCTGACGAGGGAGCCGAGGTGGTCATCAACCCGGGGCTTTACTGGGGTAACAACCCCCGGGTCCCGGGGAAGGACTACCGCATCCTCGGGCTCCCGGATGACGGTACCTACGCCCAATTTATCAAGGTGCCTGCAGACCACATCTTCCCCAAACCTACGCACCTCTCGCACGAAGAGGCAGCGGCAATTCCGCTCGGCGCTCTGACCGCCTACCGGGCGCTCGTCACCCGCGGGCAGCTACAGGAGGGCGAGACGGTCTTTGTACCGGGCATCGGTGGCGGGGTTGCGACGTTCCTGGTGCAGATGGCGAGCGCGATGGGCGCTACGGTCTTCGTCAGCTCCGGAAGCGACGAGAAGATCGAACACGCCAAAGCTTTGGGCGCCGAAGGCGGTGTCAACTACGACTCCGAGAACTGGTCGAAAGAGCTTAAGGAGATGGCCGGTAGCGTGGACCTCTCGGTCGATTCCATCGGCGGCGATACCTTCAACGCCCTTATACAACTGGCAAAGCCCGCCAGCCGTATCGTTGTCTTCGGGGCGACGGCAGGCCCGGCGCAGAACGTGATGACGATTAGCATCGCCCTCAAGCATCTCGACGTCTTCGGTACCGCGATGGGCAATGCCGAGGAGTTCGAGTCTATGCTGAAGTTTTACGAAGAGCACGAGCTCAGGCCGGTTATAAACGAAACCTTCGCTCTGGAGGAGGCCGCCGCCGCTCAGGAGTACATGGAGGAAGGCCAGGGGATCGGTAAGATAGTGCTCGAGATCCCCTCCTAACTGTTACCGGTGCGAGCAAAGAAGGGCGGCGAGTATTTCGCCACCCTTCTTCGTGTTCGCTTCGGTCCCTGGCTAGCCGGTAGGCGAGGTAGCGCCTAGCTTGCTCTCGATGCTTTGCAAGGCCTGCTGGAGGTACCCTTTGAAGACCGGGTAATTTTCGCTCATCGGGAAGTGGCCGATGCTCTCCATCTTGATGAACTCGGCTCCTTTTATCTGCTCAGCGGTGCGCCGGCCATCGTCGGGCGGGGTGAGGTAGTCGTACTCCCCGGTGAGCATCACGACCGGGCACTTCTCGCCGTGTATCTCCTCCAGCCTACCGCGCAGGTCGTGGTCCACCGAGTAGAAGTATAAGTCCCCTTTAAATGCCTCTGACCCCTGCGAGTAGTAGAACCACGTCGCCCAGCGGTCCTGATCCGGCGATTGAGGGGCCATCAGGTCCCACACCCCGCTCGCGCAGACGTCGGCGGCGTCGGCGCGTGGAAGCTTCCACCAGTCGAGGTAGAAGCCCGGCGAGTAGTCTGCAGCCTCGACCGGTATCACCGCCGCGAAGCGTTCCGGGTGCCTCAGGGCGAGCTGTAAAGCGACCTGCCCCCCAAATGAGGAGCCCATGAAGATCGGCTCATCGAGCTCTAAAGCGTCGCAGAAGGCGTGGATAAAGGCGACATAGTAGTCGGTGGTGAGCTTATACTCCTCCTCCCACCACTCCCTGTTCTTCGGGGGGTCGGACTTGCCGTGTCGGACTAGGTCGTAGGCGATCACGCGGTAGTCCTGGGTAATCTCCCCGTCCTCCAAGAGATCGCGCCACTGATGGTTGTGGCACCCGGCGGTGTGCTGGCAGACCAAGGGGCGACCTGTGCCGTTCTCTAGAAAGAAAACCTTGCATTCATCACCCATGACATCAATGGTCACGTAGCGCCCCGTAACGGGCGAGAACTGAGCCATCTCTCTCCTCCTTCTGTTTCTAAACGGGCACGCCGGTGATCCGCAGAAGCTCTATCTGCCGAACCACGCACCGCAGATTTTGCATAAGGACGAGCAGGTCGCCCTCCAAACTCATGTCCCCTTGGAAAGAGGCCGCAAAGATCCCATGGTACATCGGCGGCGGAATCTCTTCCCCAAACTTGCGCCAGGTATCGGCGCTGGCCCGAATCAGGAACTGGTAACGCTCGTCCAGCGGTCCCGGATCCTCTAGAATCTCCTCGACCTTACCCGCATGCATCTGCACAAAGTAGACATGCTCCTCCATGTCGAGCAAGAAGGCGCACGTGTAATACTTCCCGTGCGCCTGAAGTACGGCGTCCTCATCGCTCGCACGCCGGAAGCTCTCTACCCAGCCGTCGGCTAAAGCCATCTGTTCTCCTTTCCCTGAATTGCTATGAATATTGCCTAACGGACTATGGCCGGTCAAGAGCAGATGTACGTTATCCCTCTAGCACCCCCCCGGGCTCTAAGCTTCCGCGCTTCGATAGACGAGATAGACGAGGGAGGCTCTGAGGTGAAGTTGGCGGTGGTGTAAGCCCTGCTCGGTTTGCAGCGTACCGAGCAGGGCAGCAACAAAAGAGAGAAAAAGTAATTACGAAACCGTTACGCAACGGTACTACTCGTCGCGCCGCAATCGGTGGGCTTCAGGTCTCTGGCTTTCTCCACCTTCGGTCGCAGCACTAGGCTGCTGCCCGGCGGAGGCGGAGCCGCTCGTTACTTCCTGGCGCCGCTCGTAGGCCTTCTCGATGATGTCCCGGGCTACCTCCCTACCACCGATACCGAACGCTAAGGCTGCCGCCAGAGCTACCGCCCCTAGCACGATTAGGAACGTGGGCGCCGTGAGCTCGACGGCGATCCCTAGCTCGGTGATGGCTGCGAAGACCGCGTAGACGAGAATAGCGTACTGCACCACGCTCGCTAGGATACCCGACCCCGTAGCCCCCCTAACTATGCTGGAAAGGAAGTTCGCTAGAAGCGCCGCGAGGATCAAGATCAAGATCGCCGCGATGATGCTTGGGATATAGGCGACAAGCTGCCCTAGAACCGCCGAGACCTGAGGAATACCCAAGGCGTCGGTGGCCATGGTAATAGCGATGATGAACACGAACCAGAACACCAGCTTGCCGATGATTGTGGCTGGGGTCTCGCGCGTCTCGGCCCTGTCGAAGAACTGCTTTATACCCCCGCGCTCCATCCAGCTGTCGAAGCCTATGCCCTGTAACACCCGGCTCACGACCGCCTGCAGAACCGTCGCTACAATGTAGCCGATGATCAGAATTATGATCGCACCTATGACCTGCGGTACGTAGTTTAAAAAAGTGTTTAATGCGTCCTGCAGTGGTTGAAACATTTACGTCTCCTTCCTCTCATCCCTATCTTTATAACCCTAGTATTGCTTACTGCTCTACCTGCGGCTACCTACCCTCGCTCCTGCATTGCTAATCCGAGCGAAGGTGCAGATTAGATATGCCTTCCCCTTTGCTTTTGCCCATGGCCTTCGCTACCTGCTGCGGCGAGTTCTCGTCTGGTCGTCGATGTCGACCTCCTCCTTACGCCCGTCCCCTCGTTCCTGGCAGCATCCTTGCGTGCCCTGATCTCATTCTTAACGACGGGACGCTTGTCGACCATATTCTCGCCCTCGGTCACCAACACGCTTACCTCGTCCTTGCTTATGTAGGCCTCGGGGGCCTCCCAACCCACGTGTACCTCCTCGTGTCTCTTGGGCACCTGGACCCGCTCCTCCAACTCCCGCGTGATTTCCTAGTCGTCGTTGAAATTTGGGGTCTCTTTGACCCTGTCTTTGGACTTTTCGCCGTGCTGGTCGTAGACAGTGTAGCCAGCGTGCTGGTGGTTAATCACCATGAACTTGTCGCTGCGCTGCTCGCGATCCACCGAGAGCGAATTGCTGCTTGGTTGATGGTGGCGAGCGCAGTGGGCTTTCTAGCTTCCTCGGTGGTGTATAACGCAGGGGAAATAATCCTGGTGCCGATGCCGGACGTACCACACAAGCCCCGTTACCCGACTGAAATCTCCGATTACCTCCGCTTTCTGTACCCAACCCCACTACCACTACTCGTCGGGGCAGCCTTAGCGTTACTCGCTCGAAGGATGGAAAGTGAACAAAACCCTGGCTGAGTCTACGTTCGACAACCCAAAGTTTTTATACCTCACCGCAACCTCTCAGGAGACGAGCCACCTGAAAGGGGTCCGAGGAGACTACGGGGGCAGCGTAGAGCTCCATTGCCCCTATGTCCGAGGTGCGGCTCGCCGGATCGCCCCGGTCGACCAGGTGCATCGTTACCGGGAAAGAGGACCAGTCCTCCCCGGTAGGCGCAAGCGGCGGCATGTAGAAGGCGGCGTTAAAGGAGGAGACATCCAAGTCCCGCGTATAGCATTCGAGTACGTTGGCAACGAAGCGGCGCAGGGACTCCCCGAGGTCAGGACCGAAGAGCACTACCTCTTTCTCCTTTCTCGGCGTAAGGCTGACGAAGCCGCGAACGGCCGGGGGACTTTCTAAGGGTGGAGAGAGTCCGAGTCCTAAAGCCTCGTGTACCCGAACAAGGTCTGAGAAATAGTCCGAGCCGTATTTACTCTTGTACCAAAGGGCCGCCCGACGGAGGCGCTCGACCTTCGGGTAGTGCGCCCCTCGGGTAACGGTGATCTGGGCGTGGCCGTGGATGACGGAGCCTCCTGCTCGCCAAAGACAGTTCCACATAAAAAACGGATACTTTGCCTCCGGATCTTCTTCAAAGGCCCGCCCCATCCACTCAAGAGCAACGGAGACGTAGTCGTCTACCTTCTTCGGAGTAAAGCAGAGGGGATCGTGATCGTCGAAGACGACGAGGCCGTGGAAGCCGTCGTATTTGGCTACGTTCGAGGCCGAAACCGAGTAGGAGCCCCGGACGCGTCCGAAGACGTCTTCTGGCGTCTTCTCCTCGGGAGCACAGAACGGGTCTTCTTCGCGGGCATCCTCGATCTCACGGCGTAGTAGGTCCGGTGTATCCTCCCCAACGTCAAAGGGCCGCGAGGCGCGAAGTTCGTTGAAGAGCGTGCCTTCGAGTGTTATCCGATCGGTGACCCGCACTATCTTTTGCTCCTGCACGGAGCCCACGGAACCAAAAGTATCCTCTACCCAATCACGCATTCCTTGCGGCACCACAAGGCGGCCCGTGGTGGAGATTACCTCAAAGAGACGATCGGCAAGGTCCCGCTCCTCCGAAGGCAGACCCTCTAGCAGCGCATACAGGTCCGTTATTCTCCATTTAGATATTTCCTCGCCAGCAGCACTCAAGCTTTTCTCACCCTACATCCGTCAAGGGAGAAAGGGATCGACGCGGAGCACTGCCCTCCCGCAAGCCCCACAGGTCTTTGTAGACGTCCAGGATTAACCGCCGGCAGTCCTCCGGGAGGTTTTCGAACGGGATCTCGCGCCCCATACGCTCGTAGGGCGGCCGTCCGCGGTGTAAGACGCCGCCTCCGGGCGCGAGCGCTTTTTCACTCATGCACAGGTATAGGCACTCCCCGGGTTTTTTATCGGTAGAGAAGCCCGTAAACACCGATGTGTAGCGTTCGGCGGACACGCCGCCGTCGTCGTAGCTTCAAACGTAGCGGGGTACGCCGCTCGAAAGCAGCCGCTCCCATCTTTCTCGACGGCTCATGCCCGTATTGTACGGCCGGACTCACAAAGAAGAGCAACACCAAGATATCGAAGCCTGAAGTAAGCGGTTTTGTACCAGAGACTCGGCCGGACCTAGCCTGTGTTGCTTCTTTGGGAAGGCGCTGCGGAAAGAATTCCCGTCAACAAGAGCGATAGCAGCAGCAAGGCCATGATCATGGATACGACCCCGTACCATCCGTAAGGGGTCCAGAACAGTCCCCCGACCACCCCGAACAGGCTCGAGCCTGCGTAGTAGAAAAGCAGGTACAAAGAGGAGGCCTGGGCCTTATCTACGATGGCCCGCTGGCCGACCCAGCTGCTGGCTACAGAGTGGCTCCCGAAAAACCCGAAGGTGTACACGGCGATGCCGATGATTATGACGTACAAGCTACCGCTCCAAGTAAGAAAGCCGCCAACGAACATGATCGCGATGCCCGTCAAGAGGATCTTGGGGTGGCCGAAACCGTCGGTTAACTTTCCCATCCATGCGGAGCTAAACGTGCCCGCGAGATAGACCACAAAGATCGATCCGAGCGCCGCTTGGCTCAAAAGGTAAGGTGGGGCGACCAAAAGATAACCAACGTAGTTATAGAGGGCGACGAATCCCCCCATTAGCAAGAACCCTATGCAAAAGATGCACAGCAACCCCGGGTCTTTTACGTGACGAATCACAGGCCCAACCAGCCTTTTGTTGGCGAGCGGTTGGGGAGTAAAGTTGGCGGAGGCCGGCAAGCCGATCCAGAACCACAGGCTACAAAGCAGACCAAGCACGCCGATCGTACCCAAGGCCACTCGCCACGAGTAAACATCACTCAGCACACCCGTCGCGATCCTTCCGACCATGCCGCCGACGGTGGTGCCGCTGACGTACAGCCCCATAGCCAGCCCCAGACTGCCCGGCTGGAACTCCTCCCCAACGTACGCCATGGCTATGGAAGGCAACCCCGCGAGAGCTACCCCTTGTAGTGCCCGAAGACCCAACAACGTGGAGAAGTCGGGGCTAAAAGAGATCAACAGGGCCAGCGCAGCGGAGCAGAAAAGCGAAAGGGTCATTATGATTTTTCGCCCCCGCGACTCGGAGAGCGTCGCTGCAACCATCATGAACACGGCGAGGGTCGCGGTCGCGAGTGACAGTGACAGGCTGGCCACTGCCGGCGTCACTTCAAACTGCCTCGAAAAAACGGGCATCAAGGGCTGGGTGCTGTAAAGGATGGCGAAGGTCACGAACCCTCCGGCGAACAATGCGGTGCTGGCCCACCAGAAAGCCCCAGTACCTCTCTCTATACGATCCAAGATCTCCTCATCTCAGCTCGTGTCCTAGCACACAATCGGACTCTCGCTCGTACCGTGGGTAAGAGAAAGGGGCCGGAGATATCTCCGGCCCCTTTCTGGTAACGGTTAGCTGCTTGAAGCTATCTAACGGACCGCTTCTTCCCGGCCAGGCTCCCGACCGGGTTGGTTCCGGTGCGGGTCGTCGTCCGCGTCGTTGTACTGGTTGAACTGCTGTTCCTCAGTCGAGCCGGTCAGGGCGGTGGTTGAGGAGACGCCGCCGGAGACGACCTGGGTCACGTCGTCGAAGTAGCCAGCACCGACCTCGCGCTGGTGCTTGGTGGCGGTGTAGCCGTGCTCCTCGGCAGCGAACTCGGCCTGCTGAAGCTCAGAGTAAGCAGCCATACCCCGGTCCTGATAGTCGTGGGCGAGCTCGAACATGCTGTAGTTCAAGGCGTGAAAGCCGGCAAGGGTGACGAACTGGTACTTGTAGCCCATCTCCCCGATCTGGTCCTGGAAAGAGGAGATCTCCTCCTCAGAGAGCTTCATCTTCCAGTTAAACGAAGGCGAGCAGTTGTACGCGAGGACCTTACCGGGAAACTCGGCGTGGATAGCGTCCGCGAACCGCTGCGCCTGCTCCAGGTCTGGGGTGGAGGTCTCGCACCAGATGGCATCCGCGAAGGGCGCGTAAGCGAGCCCGCGAGCGATGGCCTGATCTAGGCCAGCATTAGTCCGGTGGAATCCCTCGGCCGTGCGTTCCCCGGTGAGGAATGGCTGGTCAACCGGATCTACGTCCGTCGTGATGAGGTTCGCGGCATCGGCATCGGTGCGGGCGACGATAATCGTCGGAACGCCCATCACGTCCGCCGCGAGCCTCGCGGAGATGAGGTTCCTTATGGCATGAGACGTCGGCAAAAGGACCTTGCCGCCCATGTGGCCACACTTTTTCTCGCTCGCGAGTTGGTCCTCGAAGTGAATACCCGCAGCACCTGCCTCGATGTAGGCTTTCGTGATCTCGAAGACGTTCAAAGCGCCGCCGAAACCGGCCTCAGCGTCGGCGACTATCGGGGCGAACCAGTAGGTACCCCCGTCTCTGCCCTCAGAGTGGCTAATCTGGTCGGCCCTCTGCAAGGTCTGGTTGATCCTTTTGACCACGTGCGGCCCGCTGTTTGCCGGATATAAACTCTGGTCGGGGTACATCTGGCCTGCGAGGTTCGCGTCGGCAGCGACCTGCCAGCCGGAGAGATATATCGCCTCGAGCCCCGCCTTGACCTGCTGCATCGCCTGATTGCCCGTCAAAGCCCCGAGAGCCCGCACGAAAGGCTTCTCGTGCATCAGCTTCCAGAGCCGCTCAGCGCCCATCCGCGCCAAAGTGTGCTCGATGGTGACCGAGCCCTTGAGCCGCGCCACGTCCTCGGCCGTGTACGGGCGCGTGATCCCCTCCCAACGCGGAGATTCCCACTCCCGCTCTATCTCCGCCACCTGATTTCCGTTGAGCATCTTCCTTCTCCTTTTGCCAGACGTACTAACTACCCTATATACGTTATCAACATACGTGCGGTTTGCAGACAACCATTATATGTACCTTTTCAGATCGCGTCAAATGATACATATACGCGCAATCTGGAGGTGCGGGGCCGTGAGCCGGCGGTCGGTGGGCCGCACGGCTCGCTTTTTTGTCAGAGAGGGTCGGTATTTTTGCTCCTCTAGTCCAGGTACTTATAGCCGGGCAGGGTAAGGAACTCGACAAAGTTCTCGTCGGTGGAGATCTGGTCGAAGAGCGCGGCAGCCCTACCGTACTCGTCGGTCTTGTAGCGCTCTTCGCCAACGATCTCTTTGATCCTTTGAAGCTCCTCGGCGAGAAGCTCGCGGAACAGCTCCTCGGTGACTTTGGTCCCATCATTGAGAACACCCTTTGGGTGGTGGATCCACTGCCACACCTGAGAGCGTGAGATCTCCGCCGTCGCCGTGTCCTCCATGAGGTTGTAGATCGGCACGGCCCCCCGTCCCGCGAGCCACGCCCCGAGGTACTGCACGCCGACGCTGATGTTGTTGCGAAGGCCTGCTTCCGTAATAGTCCCCTCTGGCCTTTCGAGGAGCTCGGCGGCCGTAGGGTTCACGTCGGGGCGCTGCCGGTCGATCTGGTTGGGCTGCGGCATGATCTCGTCAAAGACCTCTTTCGCCAGTCCTACCATGCCCGGATGCGCCACCCACGTTCCATCATGCCCGTCGTTCGCCTCGCGCTCCTTATCGGCCTGGACCTTCGCAAAGGCCTCCTCGTTCGCCACCGGGTCGTCCTTCACCGGGATCTGGGCCGCCATCCCGCCGATGGCGTGTGCGCCCCTCCTGTGGCAAGTCTTGATAGCAAGGAGCGAGTACTTCCGCATAAACGGGACCGTCATCGTTACCTGTCCCCTATCCGGGAGAAGCAGGTCCTTGTTACGGAACTTCTTTATGTAAGAAAAGATGTAGTCCCACCGCCCGCAGTTAAGGCCCGCCGAGTGCTCGCGGAGCTCGTAGAGGATCTCATCCATCTCGAACGTCGCCAGGATCGTCTCGATTAGGACCGTAGCCTTGATGGTCCCCTGCGGGATACCCAGCTCGTCCTGTGCCCTGACAAAGACGTCGTTCCAGAGCCTCGCTTCGAGGTGGCTTTCCATCTTCGGCAGGTAGAAGTACGGACCAGTACCCCGATCTATAAGGGTCTGAGCGTTGTGGAAGAAGTACAAGCCAAAATCAAAGATGCCCCCCGGGACCTCTTTACCGTCCACGATCATGTGCTTCTCGGGGAGGTGCCAACCGCGAGGCCGGGCGATAAGCGTGGCCACCTCGTCGTCGAGTTCGTAGTGCCTGCCGGTCTTGGGCTCTTCGTAGGTGATGGTCCGGTTTATGGCGTCGCGGAGGTTGATCTGGCTTGCGATCATGTTCTGCCACGCAGGACAGTTGGCGTCCTCGAAATCGGTCATGTAGCAACTCGCACCAGAGTTTAGAGCGTTTATCGCCATCTTCCGGTCCGGGGGGCCCGTGATCTCCACCCGCCTGTCCTGCAAGTCATCTGGTATGGGCGCTATCTGCCAGTCACCCTCGCGAACGTCTCTGGTCTCGGGCAAAAAGTCCGGCATCTTGCCCGCATCTATGCGCTCTTGGCGCTCCGCCCGATGCCTGAGGATCTCATCTACCCTCCCCGCAAACTCCCTATGAAGCGTCGCCACGAACGCGACCGCCTCCGGCGTCATTATCTCGGCGAACCCGTCGACAACAGGGGCGTGTATCTCGATCCCCTCACCGAACCGCTGCTGCGTCTTCTCCATGCCCTCGCGTTACCTCTCTCTAGCTCCTACGACTCCTAAAGCCCGGCTACTTTAGCAAGCCGCAGGTATCAACACCCGCCAGACCGCCACGACTCCGCCGCTAACCGTACCTGAAGCGTATCAACTGCCTTGATATTATTCCAATCGTTTGATTGAATCTTTTTGATAAAAAATCTTGATATCGGGAGGCTGCGGTGCAGATCAGGCAGATGGAGTGCTTTCTGGCGGTAGCTCGTCTGGGGAATCTAAGTCGGGCCGCCGAGGAGATGCACCTGACGCAGCCGACCCTGACGGCACGGATAAAGGGCTTGGAGGACGAGCTCGGGGACCAGCTTTTTGTCAGGACGAGCCGGGGGATGCGTCTTACGGAGGCGGGTAAGGAGTTTGCGCCATACGCGGAGCGATGCGTGGCGAGCCTCGAGGAGGGCAAGCAGCGGCTAAAGGAGCTCAGGGGCGCCGCGGGCGGGCGGCTGTCTTTGGGGACCTCTCCAGGAGTTAGCACATATGCTTTGCCTGCGATCTTGGAGCGTTTTACTGCGGCACATCCGCGCGTTTCGGTCTCGGTCAGGACCGGGCACTCGGAGGACGTTTTGGAGATGGTTCTAAAGGAGGGGGTACAACTCGGGTTGGCGCGAGCGGTGAGCCACCCGGAGGTCGAGAGCATGCCGCTGTATGAAGATGAACTCGTGCTGGTGGTAGATCCGCAGCACCGCTTTACCGAGAAGGGATCCGCGGAGTTGGCGCAGATCGGGCGCGAGCAGCTCATACTCTTCGACCACGCATCGAGTTACTATGAGCTTACGCGGTCGCTGTTCAGAAATGCGGGGATAAGGGAGTTCAGAGCTATAGAGCTCGACAGTATCGAGGCAGCCAAGAGGATGGTCGAGCACCGCTTAGGGGTAGCGTTCTTGCCCAGGACGGCGGTGGTGCGCTCGGTGGCTTCGGGGCACCTCTGTTTAGTAGAAATCGAGGACGGCCCGGAGATACAGCGTCCGATAGTAGCCCTCAGGCGGCGAGACGTGCCACTCACGGGAGCCGTGCAAGCCTTTTTAGCGGTGGCGGGCAAGATGGGCGAGACCCCAAGCCGCGCCCAGCTCTCCCCCACCATGGCCGCCCAGTTCGAGAACCTCCAGCTTGTGGACCTGTTCACGTAAAGCAGTGGCTTGGTAGTCCCAGCTTCCGCCAGGCTCGTCTTCAACGCCCTGTTCGTAGCTTTGGCGACCGTGGTGCTGGCACTGATCGGGGGATGGTTGGGCGGCGCTTCACCGGGGTTGAGGCTCACGGAGACGCCGTTTTTGGAGACGTTCCAGGGATGAGGAGTTGCGGATGGATGGTTGCGCTCGTGGTCGTAGCGCCATTGCTACCGCTGCTGACGTTGGCGTTCTATTAAGCGTTATTCGAGCCTCCGTCGGTGCTACCACCGTATATGTTGGTCCTCGCCGCGCAGATCCTCACCGAGGTGCTGTTCATGCGCATGTTTGTCCCTAACATCGTCGTGATCACGGGCCCCGTCTACATAAGCTAGCGGCTCTGGCAACTTTGGTACTCGCGTAAATACGTCTTTGTGACGGAGAGGCTCACGAGTTTTGGGCAGAGTACCGTGCGTGGCCTGCTGTCGCTGGGGTTGGTCTTCTAGACGGCCAGCCCGCTGTTTCTGGCCCTGATCGCATTGCCGTGGGTGGTCGAACCTTGAACGATGCATCGGATCGGCTCAGAGATCGAAGATACCTCAACTTGGAGACGTACCGCAGAAATGGCGAAGGCGGGCGGACACCGCTGTGGTTTGTAGCGGAAGACGGCGTGCTCTACACCGAGACACTCTCGAAGACCGGCAAGGTCAAGCGGTTGCGGAGGGAACCGTGCCTCCAGCTACTTACCGCCTGACCGGCGCGGGGAGCCGAAGGGTGAGTGGATCGAGGGCGAGGCGTACCTCGTGTAGGGGAAGAAGCCAAATGAGTGCGGGAGCTTCTGAGCAGGAAGTACGGTCTCCAAACAGGCTCCAACAGGCTCGTTGAGGTGATGTACCGATTCATAAAGGGAGAGACGGTGATCATCTCGAGGCAGATCCGGAGCGTGAAGCCGGACATGTAGCGCTCACCTAGGACATAGGTCGTATACTGGTTAGAGAACGCGCGTCAACGACCGTTTTTCGAGGTGATGGAAGAGTGGAGCGCAAGACGATTATCGTCATGGAGGGCGACGAGACCGGGCAGGAGCTTTTGGAGGAGTCGTTGCGGGTCCTGGACCCTTCGGTGACCGGGCTGAACCTGGAGTTCAAAAGGTACAACCTCTCGTTAGAGAACAGGCGGGCTACCGACAACGGGGTCGTGTACGAAGCAGCCACGGCGACAAAAGAGACCGGGTTCGGGCTCAAGGCCGCGACTATAACCCCCGAGAGTACAGGCGACGTGGGGTCTCCAAACGCTATCTTGCGTAGAGTAATAGACGGGACGGTAATTTTGCGGACCGGGCGGCGTATTCCGGGGGTAAACCCGTTACCGGGCATCCACGCCCCCATCTCCGTCGTTCGCATGGCTGTGGACGACGCGTACGGGGCCAAGGAGTGGCGCGAGGGCGAAGGAATAGACGAAGTAGCCTACCGGACCGAAAAGATCTCGCGGAGGGTGTGCCGGGGTGTCGCCGAGTTCGCCTTTATTCAGGCCCGGAAGATGCGGGCGGAGGTCTTTGGCGGGCCGAAATATACCGTTTCTCCCGTCTACGAGGGCATGCTCAAAGAAGAGATGGACCGGGCGGCAGCCAAGAATAAAGATGTCCGCTATGATCCGCGTTTGATTGATGCGACCTTCGCCCTGCTCTTAACGGCCCATGGGGACGCGATGGTCATCCCCACCTTGAACCGCGACGGCGACCTCATGTCCGATATGGTGCTCCAGATGTTCGGTTCCATAGCCGGCGCCGAGTCGCTCCTCATTCAGCTAGACGACCAGTACAACCCATGCACGATCATGGCAGAGGCCCCGCATGGCACGGCGCCAAGCCTTTTTGGGAAGAACATCGCGAACCCTATGGCCATGATCCTCGCGGGCGCGGCGCTCCTGACTTTCTTCCACGAAGAGGATGCCCACCAGGTCTCGCGCGCGATCTACGAGGCGACCTTCGAATCGGTGCTCGAAGGGAACCGGACGTTAGACCTCGGAGGGCACACCGGGATGCGAGAGTTTACCGAAGAGGTGATCCGACACGTCAAAACCAAACTCGAGGTCTGGAGCGCCCTTGCGTAAGGCAAGGCGCGGTGAGAAGTTTGAGGTCTCCCCGGCGACTTTAAGCGTCATGGGCCTGGCTACCATAGCCGGACTCCGCTCGATGGCAGCCCCGGCTCTCCTGAGTCGCGCTATACAGCGCGGCGATATTGCAGAGTTGCAGTACACCCCTTTCGCTGCTTTAGGCTTTCCAAAGGTCTCGGTGGTCCTACAGCTGATGATGATCGGGGAGATGGTCGCGGACAAAACGCCCTTTGTACCAGCCCGCACCTCTTATTTAGCCCTCGCAGGGCGTGCCCTCTCCGGCGCCCTCGTGGGAGCCGCCCTGTTCGCCGCCCAGAAGCGCCGCCTAGCCCCCGGCACCGTTCTTGGGGCGCTCTCTGCTCTCCCCACGGCTTACGCCGGGGAGAAGCTTCGCGTGAAAGGGACAGAGAAGCTCGGGGTGCCGGGACAGCTCCTCGGCTTGCTGGAGGACGGCGTTGTCCTCTCTTTAGGCACACGCCTTCTGCGACAGTACCGGACATAAACTACCTATGCTAGAGTAGCAAGGGCTGGGACTCCGAAAGACCCGGCTCTACCTCAACAAGGGCAAAACGAAGTGGGCCTGGCAATCTAGCCGAGCCTCAAGAGGCGCAGTGGCAATTACACCGCGCTTCGCCTCCTTTTGATCTGGCTCCTTTGCCTGCTCGTTTGGCAGTTCATCCGCGAAGCGGAGAATCTATAGGCGAGCGGCGGCCAAAAAGAACCGAACCTTTGAGATAAGTCCGTTCGCTAGCACCCGTCGCTTATGCGCCTTCGGAAGAGCCTCCTATTGCGCTCCTCCATCTTGGCCGAAAGCTGCCAGATCTCCACGATCAACTCGACCGGAAAGGTAAGGTTTCTAGAGCAATCTTCTTGGCTCTTGGTTCTGACGACTATACACATTGTGGTCTACAGAACACACCTATTCCTCGCGAAGCTGGTTACGCGCGACCGGGGCACGTAGTTGTAGTTAAAGCCGAGCAAGGGTTGTAGTATTACTTAGAGGCTGCATAAACCGAATTACTAAAAACAGAAGTTGTCTAAGGAGAGCGCACTGTAGCAACAAGCCCACCCTCTGTGGTTGGAGTTTATGAGAGCCCCGGCTCCTTTGTTGCGGATATGAACATGGGCAGACACATACTCTTTGAAACAGGTATCAGGCGACTCGGTTCAAAGGAGAAGAGCTATTTCTACCGCTACCCGGACTCCGAGGATACCGTGCGCGAGGAGAGGGTCCTCAAGCGTATAGAGAACCTGAAAGTGCCACCCGCCTGGGAGGAGGCGCGTATAGCCCGGAGCCCAGCGGCCAAGGTGCAGGCAGTCGGATACGACTCTGCGGGCCGGATGCAGTACCTCTACCACCCGCGCTACCGGGAGAGAAAAGAGCGCGAGAAGTTCGAGCGGATCCTGCGCTTCGCTGACCGGTTACCTAAGATGCGTCGCATCACAAGCGAGCACCTCAGGCACGAAAAACTCGACCGCGAGAAGGTTTTAGCGACAATGATACGTCTCATGAACTCCGCCTACTTCCGGGTCGGCGAGGAGCGCTACGCCAAGAAGAACAAGACCTACGGCATAGCTACCCTGAGACGTAAGCACCTGACCATCGAGGGCGACACGCTAATCTTCGAGTACCGGGGAAAATGGGGGCAGATGCAGCGCAAAGCGGTCACAGACCGGCGGCTGCGACAGGTGGTGGAGGAGTGCGCCGCTCTACCTGGGTACGAGATCTTCAAATACTACGACGAGTCCGGGGAGCTCAAGGACGTAAAATCCCGGGACCTGAACGCCTACGTAAAAGAGGTCATAGGAGAAGAATTTACCGCCAAGGACTTCCGCACCTGGGCGGGAACCCTGATCGCGGCGATCAAGCTCGCCGAGCTGGGGGCCACAGAGGAACCCAAACAGAGCCAGAAAAACGTCCTGGCGGCGGTGGACGCGGTGGCAGAGAGGCTCGGGAACACCCGCGACATCGCCCGCTCCTCGTACATAAGCCCTCGGGTAATAGAACACTACATAGAGGGGGCGGTGATTACCTACTACAGCGAGCGTATCGAGGAGGTCATCGCTGC
>Ga0126307_10001200_pt1 | contig 17047 bp, 12 predicted proteins | sample Plot28_FD_89955 | JGI IMG/M metagenome (GOLD analysis project Ga0126307, IMG submission 89955) | Serpentine soil microbial communities from UC McLaughlin Reserve, CA, USA - Plot28 | ecosystem: Environmental > Terrestrial > Soil > Grasslands | place: USA: UC McLaughlin Reserve, Lake County... | reverse complement strand
GCCTTGCTCATGAAATGGACTCTATTGTTAATTAGTAACATTACGTGTTTTTAAGGCTTCGACCACTGCTGTGTGTGTTTCTTGTGTATCTTCTTCAATCAATGTGTGTACCTTTAGAGCATTATTATCATATAGATCCTTTGTCATCTTAATGCATAAGGCGGCAGAGAGGGTCTATAATCTGTCTGTATTGTCACTCATAATAATAATAGTATGACGAATGCGGCTTTTGTATAAAGGTGTATACGGATAGAGAGATAGAATAAAAAAGAAGAGAGGGGGAGATACACAGAGATACTGAGTTAGTCTTCACCTGTGTAGGTTGATGTTTAGAATCCTCTGCAGATCCTTGAATTTGGATTGAAGATGCACTCGTCGCCGTTGTCGCCGTCACCATCGTCACCGCCGTCAGAGACTAAGCCATATTCTTCGTCAATGTCTAGGTCTAAGTTAGCGGCTAGGTTTGCGGCTAGGTTAGCTGCTCTTTGGTCTTGGTCGATTATTGGTACTGCTATTTGTGTGTTGGTGTCATCTCCGAATGCAACGTTGTTGCTTAGGTCAACGTCGTGAATGCTTGAGTCCTGTCTTACTGTAGCAGTATTATCTTGGTCTACGATTCCAGTAGCTTCAGCTGTAGCTGAAACTATAGCTTCAGCGCTAGAAGTGGTTGTGTCAGAGTCAGAGCCGTCAGAATGATGATGCTTTTTGTGTTTACCATGATGGTCACCATGGTCTTCATCTGATGCATCTGAGTCTGCGTCTGCGTCTGATGCTTCTGCTGCTGCTCTTACATCTTGTTCAGCGTCGTTGGATTGAGCTACGGTTGCAGTGTTAGCTCCTGTGTCTAGTTCGTTGGCTTGAACGTTTGTTTCACTTTGATCATTTCTTTGATCTACATTATTTTCTGCTTCTTGGTCTTGGTCATTTTCTTGGTCATTTGTTTGATCTATGTTTTGATTATCGTCCCCTTGATCTCCGTCGTCGCCGTCGTCGCCGTTATCATCGCCATTATCGCGCTCGCCAAAGACGCTATCGAGGACACTATTTGCGATGTCACTTCCTAGCTGGGCTTGAGCGTATTGACTGAAGCTAACCGGTGCCATTACAAGTCCTGATAGGGCTGTAACAGCTACTGCTGCGAAGACGATTTGTTTATGCTTGAGCATTGCTGCTATTACTGTTTCGAACATCAGCGTTATCAAGTTAGCAAGGTATTAAAGAGTTGCTAAGGAAAGTTTGTGAAACTTTGTCTTTTCGTTCCGTTTTTAGGGAAAATATATCGAGAGTGCCTTACAGAGGCCAATATTTAATCTAGTATCTCAATGAGCAAAACAAAAAAGGCCCTAAAAGTCGACTAGTAGCATACATAGTTGCCGCTAATGGTGCTAGTGAACCCCCGGCCTCCAAACAAGGTAATAGTTCATAACTGTAACTAATGAGATTGCGACAAGCCATGTGCACGCAGCTAGTGTCACTAGCTTACTGCCTGATCTAGTTGATACATAGTACAAAGCTATGGCTGCAGGAATTTCAAATGGTATATCATAAAATACTCTAACCTGAAGTGTCCAGCTTCCGAAATAAAGTGGAACTATTCCTGCTGAAAGGAAAATCATTAGAAATACAGTACCAGGCTCTCGCATGTTCGATCTGAGAACCCAAAATAATCCTAGTAGCAAAATTATAAAGTTGCTGAAAACCCCCCCTAGGCTGTCATGCATTGTCGCATTTAAGATACGCCATCGCACGCTAAATTGTTCAGTGCCAAGATATTTCTGTGCAAGTTGTATATCTTGTTCGACGCCACCGGAAGAACCAATTAACAACACTTTAGTAATGTCAACCGCAATAGACAGGAGGATGGCAACAAGAAGCCAAATTATCCTTCTTTTGGTGAAAAGACTGCTGATATTGTTGTTGCCCTTCTTCTTCTTGTTCCATATAACTACTAACAACATAGTCACTAGGAAAGTGCCTGAAACTACTGTAAGTACTGTTCCAGTATGTACATGGATAAACAAAAGTCCGATAAGCAAAGTTGAAAAAACAACTATGTCAGAAAGGCGACCTGATCGCAAGTATCTAAAGAGAAATGCTATTGATATGTACCCGACTATTAGTGCAAGCCAGTTAGCATAAAAACCAGCATATATCCCAATTAATGTGTGAAAAGATACTGCTCCAAAAAACGCAGCGATTAGCGCTATTTTTTCGTTTCTCGTAAGTTCTAGCGTTAGGAGATAAAATGCCAAAACAATACCTGGCCCAAGAATTATTGGAAAATGTTCTATTACTTCTGAAAGATTATTACCCCCTGTGACCTGGTAAACCAGGAAAAGAAATAACAACGATAGAGGTCTGTCTCCGCTTTGTCCTTGTACGACAAATGCTTGATAAATAAGATCAGATACATTTTTTGATTTTGCTAATTCTCCAATCCAAGTGACATAGTAACGAGTATCAACTCCAATATCTCGATTGTCCTTGTTTATCAAAGGATGTTGCGGAACAAGGACCAAAACAACGGAGAGAATGACAGCGAGTATTAGAAAGCCTGTCTTGGTTTGTGTCTTTAGCTTATTCTGTTCATAATCATCAGATAGGGTTTGGCTTATGTCTTCTTTATTATCAAATTTGAGCATCCTCAACGCTCCTCTATAAAGAACTTTCACAGCTAGGCAGAATACTAGTAGGATAATGTAAATGGTAGAAAAACTCGATAACAATAAGAATAGTTCATTTGCCGGATCGTCTCCAGTGGAATAATCAAAATTAGGAGTAAGAAAAACAGCTAATACTGGAAAAACTATGCCTATTGCACTAATAGCAATCACAGCCAGAGAGATATATCGCCAAGTCAACTTTGCATTGAAATTAAGAAGGTTTTTCTGACGTTTGCGGTAGTAGTATAGCATCACAGTGATAATCAACGGAAGAGATACTAAGGTAATGATACCAAAAATCATATCGTCTGGACTAACGAGCGCCAAAATGATGCCAGCCCCGGCGAAAGCTACCGAAAAGTAATAACGAATAGCCCTGTTCTTAACAGAAAGTAAAAACCATGATGCTGTTGCAAGTATGAGGATAATATAATCAATATGTTGATTTATAATATATTCATGAAAAACAGCATAAACTGTTACTCTATCTATAAGTGGATATATAGCTATTCTAAAAAAAGAGCCGACAGTATATAGATAAAAGAAAATACATATAGTAAAGGCCACTCCTGATAATATTGAGGAGACTGGCATCCCATATCCCAGAGCTTTAGTGAATTTGCTGCCGGCTATCGCGAAGGAGGTCATACCCCTAGCTCCTCCTGGTCATAGATATTAATACTACAGGTTTTCTAAAACTGCGCTCCACATGGTGGCACTTTTTACTTTGTTACTCCACAAGCATTTATAATTTTTGATATTGACAGTTGAATTGGCAATTATATGCTTTTAGCAGCAAGTAAGGCCCAAGCATGTTAGTCATTATCCGGGAAATTAACCCGAGTAATCTCACACACATTAAGGATAGAATATCTGGTTAAATGATGGTTCTGGCAAGGTTATTAAAGTGCTCAATATTGTGGCAAGCAACAAAAAGACGTTGCAGTACTGGACCAACGAGAAAGCAGGTTGTTAATGGAGAGGCTCAGGGTACTCGATATTTGCTAGAACGCAAAAGAGATGGGCAAGACTGCATTAGCGTAGGCACACTAGATAAATTCTCTGCCAACCTGAGATAAAACACATCGAATTGATAATGATGGGTATTGAGGGATATGAGATCTGCATTAGAAGAGATAAAAGAATTGCTATCAAAGAAAGCAGTAAAGAACCTTATCATAGAGGAACACCCAAAAATCTTTTAGGAAATAGGCAGTACGGATGATGAAGCTAGCCGAATACTTAAAAACAGTGGCTATAGCTGACTACAGACAACTTAATGTGGACAGATCTCAAAAGGAAAATGAAACTGCATACCGCACTCACGCCTATCCTTAGATTCATTGCGCCGTTTTACTCAATTTTTTATTATTCTTTTGGCCCTTGTTGTTGCGGGCCTAGGGATCACCTTTGTTATATACCCTCATATCTGAACCTGTCTACAGAATACTGACAAGATAGGAGCAATAGAGCTACTCCTTCTGACTCTACTAGTTTTACAGTAGTGGATCATTAGCCGTCAATATCAGGTCTGGTACCAAGAGGACGAGAGTCTTACAACTGAGATATATATTATATATTATTTCACATATTACTTTGTCACTATCAGAACTATCCCCAGACAACATAGTGGCTTAGCATGAGGCCAGCGCAAATGGCCAACGTCCAAAGCAAATAAAAAAGGTAGATTCAAAGTAAATGTTAGGAGGAACCACTTTCATCGTGTATCATAGATAGTAGAGAAAGAGATTATTGGATTTTATTAAGAATTTTTCTGAGATTAAATGCTAATATACTGTTTCGGTAAGACTTAAATGCTTACACTCAGCATTGTTGATACCTCGATGACGCTGTCCCCAGAAACGGTGAGGGTAAGCAAAGATACTTCCCTTCCAGAAGCAAGTATCTCGTTAATAATCCCAATTTTCAATCAGGCGGGAAAGGTTTCTTATTCTCTTGAAAAAATAAAACAATCAGTTGAGTTAGCCTTCAGTAACTATGAGCTCATTGTCGTAAATGACGGCAGCACTGACAATACATTGACTATTTTAAGAGACATAGCAATGGGAGACGAGCATGTACACATCATATCTTACACACCAAACAGAGGAAAGGGCTATGCAGTCAGACAGGGGGTTTTACATTCACACGGAAATGCTGTGGTATTATTGGATGGTGACTTGGACATTTCCCCTGATTTGATAAAGGACTATGTTGAAACGCTCAGCAGATGTGATTTGGTAATAGCGTCTAAAAGGCACCCAGAATCTAGCGTTAAAATTCCAAGGTCGCGGGCGTTTTTAAGCAGAGCATTTCACCTCCTAATCAAGTTGACTGTAGGTATCGCTCAAACAGATACGCAAGCAGGCTTCAAAGTAGGAAGAGGAGACATAATGCGCACAATCTTCAGAAATGTCAGTATCAATCGTTATGCTTTTGATGTGGAGTTACTTACAATAGCCTCTATTCTGCATTTAAAAATTCAGGAGATGCCTGTCATAATGCAAATAGAGCGGAGATTCAATACAAAGGAGATTATGAATATGTTCGGTGATGTAATGCGAATTTATTACAGGCACAAACTCCTTCATAGATATGACAAAGAATTGATTGGATTCTCAGTCAAACTCGAACATAACGAAAGTCAGTATCAACAATATGGTTTTGTAGCATAGGGAAGTATCATTATTATTATCCCCATCGTGCTGGAGCTAGCAGAAGAAAACTGAGCCAGGTGGAAAGGTAAGCTGCAAAAAAAGAGAGGTTATATCTTTTCTCGAAAAAGTCATTATAGAAGTATTTGCACCTACAAAACTGTGTTAAGGAGTCCGGATAATAATTGAGGGGACATGTCATGAGACATGTACCAAATTTCAATTCGAATTCAGTGCAATTCATTCAGGCACGAGGTGAAGTGCATTAACATTCAGATAATCACACCTTCTGTAAGTCCAGGAGGTCTCTACAGAGTAGCCATCGAGGAAGCAAAGTTCCTTGGGAGGATGGGACACGACGTCAAGTTGGTCTCATTAATTAGACCGGTTAACCCTTGGAATGAGCTCTTACAAGGGATTTCAGTTGAGTATCTTGCAGACTTTAGAGGTCCAACTCCTTTTATCTCAGAAATGCTAAATAGGAATCTTTTTCTTGTTAAGAAAATAACAAGTGATACAGATAATATTTTCATCTGCCATAATCTGCCATCTTGCTACTCCGTAATGAGAAGCATTAAAGTCCAAAATGGCAGCAGGATAATCGCATACATACATGATCCGATTGAATTTACACTCGCAGGAAATATTTTTCATGTATTTTTTAGGTCTGCCTCCTTAAAGAAATTGTTTGCCATGCGCTGGTTGCGGGATGCAGATGTTATTCTGGTAAATTCAAGGCGGTCGCAGCGAATTCTAGCAAAAAAGCTAGGGTTGAATAGCAGAGTGCTCTACCCGACGCTTGCATCCTTTGCCAATAAAGTGCCGCTATCACACAGAGAGAAGTTCTTTCTAAGCGTGGGAAGGGTTGGATCTCATCCTACTTACAAAATACTGTTACACATCGTAAAAAGGATTCCAGAAATGGAGTTGGTTATAGCTGGATCATGGTCACATAGTGCAAAGAACATAGTAGAATTGTTTTCTTCTGATTCTGATATAAATCGTAGGGTAAAATTCATAGTTAACCCAACAGATGAAGAGCTGGCAAGACTTTATAGGAGTGCGAGAGCATTTCTCTACCCTGGAGTCGAGAACTTTAATATGAGTGCCCTTGAGGCAGCATCCCATGGCTGCCCCATAGTCGTGTCTAGCGAGAGTGGAATTTGCGAAATACTTGGTGAATCAGTTGTCATGCCAGTCCAGCATGATGTCGAGTCATTTGTCAGATTAGTTCTTGAGCTCTTAAAGGATGAGCGACACGCAATAACCGAGGGGTTAAGGATTCGAGACATTCTAAATAGTTATAAATTGTCCTATCATATGGAGAATCTCAGAGACATAATTGAACAATTACCAGGCCAAACCTCACCCAAGTAAACAATTCAAGAATTGTAGCCTCTATTATTATTTATTTTTATTCTGTGATATTCTCTCTCTCACAAGACGATTCAGATTACATACTAATCCTTTGAACCCATTTTTTAATTTCACATTGGCTGATAGTATTAGTAGAACATACGACGCTACAGAAAGGAAACTGCTCACTACAAGCCATTGTAATGATGTTCCGGCATCATATATCACGACTTTCGCATCTGTCGCAAGGGAATCTATATAGATGCCACTTTTTAGAGAATAAAATAGTGGAATTAGGTTTTCGGTTTTTGACAGCCCATCTTTCGTGTATATTGCTGCCCTCAGGTCCGGATTGAATGGCTCTGCAAGAGAAATCATTAAAGGTTTGGTGCTATTATTCAGTTTAATTTCATATTTTTGTGACGACCACCCTTTGTTTGAAATAGTTGCTGTTGTTAGCTGCGTTTGATTCTGTGAATCGTTGTTGTTATTATTATCATCAAATAACTCGTGAAGGTGATTGCTGTCTGTAACTAGCCAGATTGAATCGATGAGGCTTGTAACATTGCTACCACTACTGTTAGTGGTATCGTAGACTAGAGGGGCTATCTGGTAGTCATTTGTCGGCGATTTCCCCGGTTCTTGTAATGGGGTAACTTCCAACCTAGAGTCTCCCTCGTTCAATCTGAAAGGCTCGGATAGTGTGGGTCTGTCCATGGTAGCATTCACTATCTCCTTGTGATCGTTGACTACTACAATGAACTTCCCAGATCCTTTAATCCAGATCCTATAATCACCCTCTTTTCTTACATCGAAATGCTTCCATGCCGTACTATTCTCCAAGACGACATTGTCACTATCTGATGGAATCCCATCGGCAATGGTTTTATCATTTATATTCATGTCCGATTCAGCCTCAAAAATGTAGATGGATGTACTGCTATTCCGGTTTAACCAATCTTCAATTCGTCCTTTGATCTCTTCAAATTGGTCCTTCTGAATCAAAAGGATTGCGTTTACTGCATTGAAGCCTCTTTCGTTGATGAAAGTCATAGTATGGCTTCCTTGATTTAGAGTATATTCGCCGACATCCTTCCATACGAATTTCGGATCATCGGACAAAGTACTCATTTGTATTAAGTTGCCCTCCAACATTGCATTGACCAGGCCCCCTTGGAAACTCTCTAAATATCGAACAAAGACTTTGTAGTTGTTGTTGTTGTTCACTTTGAATGGAACGCTAATGCTATTTTCTTGCACTTGATCTAAAACATCGTATATTCTTACGTTATCAATCCACAAAATGTTGGGCAGAGGCTTTTTTGTAAGATTTCCATGCCATATACTTAGTCCGATGCTCGTGACTTCCTTATTTGATGGCCTATAACTAAAGCTAATATCCTTCCAACTTGATGTATTAGTCCCAATACTCCGCACAATAGCACTGTCAATTATATTGCCATTCTTATCGTACTCTGTTAATCTCAAGTGCGCATTTTCTACATTGCTGTACTGGACGCCAAGCTTGATTATATACACTCGATCGGTAGACACATCAAAAGCCGGAGATTTGATAGTCTTCCAGCCAGAACTGGAGCTATTTAAGACAACTCTCATGGTGTTGTTTTCGAGCTCAAGTGACTGAACTTTTGGGTCACTACTCTCCCATTGTAGTACTTCATTCGGTGAATTAAAGTCTAATGCTGTCAGTATTTTGGCATTCTCGAGAGTGAACCTTGATGGCGAGTATTTTTCACCCGAAGTAAAAATGAAACCGTTATTGTAGTCAAATTGCCATGTTTTGATTCCATAACGGTCGAGATATGGCATTATTGTATTCATCCACCCACCATTGATTGCTCCTGCTGACCAGTACCTTTCTGGCAAGTAGTGCTCACTTGCTGGATCTACGAGGGTTATTGCGCCCCCCGAGGATTCCGGGGGTAGCAAATCTGATACTATCAAGGAATCCTCAACAAAAGGCCCAAGTTGTATATTATTTAGATACTCGCTTTCTCCTGTAACTTTCGTTACTTTGGATAAGTCATCAGTACCTGTCGATATTGCATGGCTTACAGAAACCAGTGAATTAGTGTTCAATTTGTATACTTCAAACCTGCCTGATTCAAAAACCATATTTTTGTTCAGGATGGTCCTTAGATTCTGCACCCTCGTCTGCACCTCTTGAAGAGATTCTGGACTAGTGTTGTTGTTATCATTGTACACATAGTCTTCTCTAATTACCAGATACTGTACACCTAGGTATTCCAATAAGGGAATCACAGATGTGTCACTTTTATTTATCAAATAATTAATATAATCTAGCTGAAAACGTGGAAGTTTCAGGTCAGGCATAGATTCAGTTGATAGTTCGGGGACAGAGGAGTACTGTAGCCGTATAGCTCCTTCAGCAGCAGGATACCAGAAGATGTTGCCCTTTGCATCGCTGCTAGTTTCATATTCTCTATGCAGATATTCTGACACATCCGACAAATCATGTGGATAAGGCAGTAGTGCTCTGGTCAGATGACCATTTAGATCTCCAGTTAAACCAACCCATCCCCATGAGAGGATCAAACCTACCATTGACAAAAATATTACTGTATTTTTTCCTAACCTTTTATTCTCCATTCTATAAATAGATGCACTTGCAAAGAAGTTGACGGCCACAAAATACAGTCCTACAAATTTGTGAGGATCACGTATTGCTTCTCCGAAGGGAAAATCAAGAAAAAACCTTTTGTATATATCGTTGTAGTAAGAGCCGGTCGCTAGTATAACCGAGAGTATGACCAGTGCGATGAAGAAAACTACGATATAGATATTCTCCTTCCCAATCGGTCTTCGTATAATGAAAAAAAAGACAATAAAAAATAAAGGCACAATACGAGCCAATATTTCCCAGATATCTATATTGTTAATTTTAATGGACTGATCTGGAGTTCTATCACTGCCATCCCCCCATATCCAAAAACTAGTCCCTTGAAGTACGTTATCTATCGTAGCACGACGTGATAATGCATCCACGTTTTCTTGGACAGTACCATAACTAACAACGTCTTGCAATAATCTACCTGTAGTTAATCCCTGTATTACAGGGACCAACCAAAAGAGATTGCAAGCAATTGTAATGATTACAAGGATGCTAACCTTCTTAGCTGCGGTCTTAGAGAGGATTTTAGGTCTATGAAAAATTATATTGACTATCAAATAAATTGCCAACATTGGCAAGACATAGATAATTGCACTCTGTGGCTGAGTTGCCACTAAAGAAGTTGAAAACGCTATCAACAAGAGGCGATTTATATTGTTTCGTTCCTTCGAACGCATGTAACTATCTATAACTGCAATTAATAGGTACGACGCTGCAAGCGATAAAATCAGCCAGTAATGATGATGTATCTCGTTTATAGTCCATGGATTATAGATAGTTACTAATGAGCCAACAAAGCAAGAAGCTGACAACCAGTAGCTTCTTCTGCCTTCAAATCTGCTGACTAACTGTTTGTTTCCAAGGTATACAAGAGTGGCGGCCAAAAAAAGTATCAATATAGTGAATACCTTTACTGCTAGAAGATCTCCTAAGATAATTTGCAAGGGATAAAGAATTGACAATAATGGTAATTTGGCACCATGAGCTGGAAGATTATCTAAATGATGACGGAAATGCTCATCGATAGTTAAAGCATAAATGAGATCTCCGTGCGCCACTTCAGCATATAGCAATAGAGTCTCATTTTCGAGAATATCCCTAAAGTAAAGAATAGAAAGAATTAGCAATAGCGATACAAAGAGAAAGTCTATTCGATACGAGTACAAAACCTTCAACTTGTCTGGCAGTAAGTAAAGTTTCGTCTTTCCGTCGTGTTGAGTATCAGTATACCTTCCCATGTCAGATTATGCCTGGTGGCCTGTCTTTATCTTCTCTCTATACGGTGCTGCGAGCAACCTTACTTCAAATGGCAGCTTCCCTTTTACCTTATATCTAAGTTTCCAGAATGCAACCATTGATAAGTCTCTAAGGAATAAATGTAATTTCCGAATACCTCCATCTGAACGAAGTAATTTGAGATAGCATCTTGCAAACATAGGCAAGGGAAAGAATACCGGATACTCCCTTGGCTGATTTTTTAATATAGACTCAAGTTTGACAAAAAATTCATCAAGAGACTGTGATATATGAGGCAAACTCGTATAAAGATATTGTCTGTCAAAATTCTTCTTAAGAAAAAGGAACTCATCCAAGGTTAGGTAGCCTTTTTCGAATGCATGCATTGCAATTACAAGACTGTTAACCTGGCTATTGAGTACCTTGCAATCAATGTCAAAGAGCTTTGCATTCTCGATAAATCGAACTAAATCCTGAAATTTAACGAATATCATGTTGCCCCACCCAATATACGAGTGAATATCTATCTTCATTCCTCCTTCAGGAAAGATATCCATTTTCCCGACATCTCTAGTTTGGTCATACTTAATTTCACTAACACTATATCTGGTAGAATTTGGAATAAGTTCCCATAAGAGTTTTTTAAAGTCTGAAGGTGAAACGAGTATGTCTATGTCGTTGCCAATGAAGTAAAAATCATCTATTGTTTTAATCAGAACATAAGTGCTAACGCCGGTTTCGTCAATAATTCTGCGTATACAATTCAGACTTCGTCTGAACGATTCAAGCCTATATTGATATTCCTTCCAAAGTGCCTGCTGTATTCTGTCATGTCTGCTTGTTAATCGATATTCTCTGAACATATGAAAAATTATCCTGTTCTGGTTTGCCTTCTTGAATATTTCACTCGATACCCGTGAGCTTTGAAAGAACTTTTCAATTAGCTTTGTAACTGTTTGTTGCAGATTATCATTTGTATTAATAACTGAGATTCCGCGCTTGTGTGCTAGATTTAGATACTCTTGTGTCTGCTTCTCATAGAAACAAAGAGGGTAGGGTTCGGTATTTTTTTTTCTCTCGTATGCGATCTGTGGACTAACCGTTAATACCAGATGCATATCTGGTTTAGGGAAATGAAGATACAACCATCCACTAAACTTTGTAAGCACGCCTAGGTGTTTGAAGCTAAGATACTGATCGTACGGATATCTATCGAGAAGAACAACGGATCTCCTTTTGAAGACTTTATAGTATACATATTGCATTAATAGATCGAACCATACCAGGACAGCCCAAAGAGTATAAATGACTGATCTCTTCTTTTGATACCGTATTTTATTTTGCGATTTCTCTATGGCCTTGTTAAAATGTAGCACTATTGTATCCCTCAACTGGCCGTCACTTTTGTTGGTATAGTCAATGCCAAGCGAGTCAGCCATGGCCTCAAGCTTTTCCCTGCCAATATTTCCTTGGCTTTTCAGCTGTTTAAGCTCCTTATTTTCCCTCCCAAGAAGCTTTAACAGGAATCTAAGAATAACATATTCATGTTCATGTTTGTATATAGTTTCAAAGCCCAAGTCAGTGAAAAACTTGTGAATCTGCCATGCGATTGTTGTCTTCCCACTTCCATCGTTACCAATAAAGGCTATGATCATTATCTTCTGCCCGGGTACGAGACCGACAAGTAAAGGCGGTTTACAGATATAAATATTTCATCGGTTTAATGATCAGCTTTTACTATTCTAATAAATAACATCAGCTCATGGGTCTGGCGCCTATCTCTTTAGTACTTCTTGTAGATCTCCGTCAAACATTTCATTTCTTATTCCGGATACTGGCAGTATATGCTGCAAATTCAGACTTTATAAGGTAGCTATAGCGAACTAGGGTACCTAGATCCGCCAAGTTGTTTATGTCCAGAAAAATGCCGTTGTCCACGCCCACATCACTTCTTACTTATGATATGAGTAGTTCTTATGCTAAAGAGAGCTGTTCAGGTTGGGTAGCTCGGCGGCCTTTCTCGCTTCTTAATTACTACAATTGCAGGCGAAGGCTTGGCCGAAACTGAAGCTAATCTCCTAACTGAAACTTGCCAGAACGTAAATCTACAAAATCAGTGTAAACAGGCGCATGAGGGCCAGGCATCTGATATGACGGAGGTGCAGAATCCATACGAAATACCATTAAATGCAGAGTCAATTGTGTTTATTGAAAGGCCGGATGAGACTGCAAGTACCAGTACAGCTTTGAGGATAATAGGAGACAATGTGCAACGCAGACAGAAGCAGAAGAAATATGGCCTAATTTTTTATTGTTGGAGCACAAAAAGCTGGGACGACCTCCTTATACTTTTATCATAAGAAGATTCCACAAGTCTACATGCCCCACTCAAAGAGCTTTTCTATTTTGGTCCTCATGCTGTTCAAAGTAGTATAGCTGATGTGATTAGAGATAAGAAAGAATATCACAGACTTTTCAAGAATGCTAAGGGATATACTGCTGTTGCGAAACGACCCCATTTATCTTTGGGATCCAGATGCACCCAAGCTAATTGATTGTTGTGAAAGATGTGATATCTCTCATGACATATTGGCTATTTTAAAGTAAGTCTCAAAGATGGGCCCGCATATGCATCTCATCTCTATTAACCAAACAGAGAAATTAAGCCTTGGCATCTACAAATTACACTTACAAATCAAAAGTAAAAGCTATATGAAAGGTCAGTGAAGAAGGTTCATCTCAAAAATATCGGAAAAAATGAAAAGTAAGACTCATGCAGTATTTTAAATAATTGTACTCTGTATATTAAAAATTGATGTTACTGGAGGCAGCGGCTTTTGCTCTACGTAGGAAAGGACTGCGCTATCTGACTCGGAGTTTTGTAACCTATGTGATAATTCCAAAATGGTATGACTTTGCTATGGGTAGAAAGGGAGGTTTTCTGGATGTGCAGTTTGTTGTTGGTGGCAAGGCTTACAACTATTTTTCACACCCCTATGAGCGGACAGTAGAGTTACCGCTCGCCTTTGAATTCATAAAAACAGGTAAGAATGTATTGGAAGTGGGGAATGTCCTCAGCCACTATGCTCTACCATTGAGGTATAGGGATATTGTAGATAAGTATGAGAAGGAAAGAGGTGTGATAAATGCCGACATTCTAGAATTTAAGTCAAATTGTAAATATGACAGGATTGTAAGCATCTCTACGATAGAGCATATTGGTTATGACGAACTTAGCGTGCCAGACCCAAACAAACCTATTAAAGCCATCAATCACATGAAAACATTGCTGGTGGAAAACGGCAGTATGCTCGTAACCATGCCAATTGGGTACAATCCTGTTATAGACAAAATGGTCTTTGGAGAAAACACACCTTTTGAGCAGCAATATTACCTTAACCGCGTATCCAAGGACAATCGCTGGGAACAAGTATCACCGGAAGTTGCAAGCAAAAGCAAGTACGATAAGCCGTATAGGTGTGCCAACGCTATCATCGTTGGCATTACTTCTAATAATACTAGGGCATTCTAGTTGCTGTGGGGTAGGCTCCACTGCAATTTTTGGTGTCATTGAGCCTACAATATTAAAAGTCTCTTTTGTTCACTCGTCCTGAAAATTTGACCATTTCTCTTACACTCTATAATGAAGCGTTCATTCCTGCTGCATTTGCATGCCTGAGTAACATGGGAGAGCCTGAATCCAAATAGCATGCCTGTATACTATTTTATCTAGGTGACAGATATTACATCTGTCCAGTATTCTATGCAGCCTTGACTAATGAAATCACTACTTTTACATCATGAGCTATGCGCTTTAGACCAAATTTCTTCTGCCAAACGAATTGTTGGTATGGATGCTGAAATTGGGACTAAAGGTGATTTATTTGTCCTTACACTTTTTATGAAATCTTCTATTATTATACGATGAGACATTTGGGATCCTATAGAGTATCGTTTCCTCAAAACTGAGGATCCAAAATTATAGGTTCTTCTTAATTCACCGATACATTCTGAAAGAGGAGCAAAATCAGATTGCTGCAAAGTAAAACTATCTGGAAACAGTTTGATGATTGCATCTGAAATCGATCCGCTGATATATTGATGGAAGAAGTTTGATGAACTTAACCACTTTAAATCAATAATGCCAATGCTGTGTTCAAACTTCACTATTGCTGATATAGATGTTGTAAAGTCCAATGTCGGCTCGTAAATAGCAGTAGCATACAAAACTTCATTTGGGCTGCCCATCAAATAACATTGAAGGTCAATAGCATGGATACCAAGCTCGAACAAGATGCCACCGCTAGTTTTTTCATTCCAGAACCAAGGTGGTAATGCAAAAATACTGCTGCCGCGTTGCATGGTGATCATCTTGTCTATTGTACCAAACCTTCCACTTTCGCGAACTTTCTGTAGTTGTCTGACCGGCTCTCTATATCTAACTGTTTGACACACACCTATCTTTAGATTTCTTGTATATGCCTCATGTTCTAAAATTTCTGCTTCACTTCCGCTTAAAGTAGCAGGCTTCTCAACCAGGGTGTTAATACCTAATGAAATTGCTTTTCTTGCGATATCAAAATGGGTAAATCCTGGTGTTGCTATATCTATTATATCTGCATCACACGATTTGAGCAAACTATCAACATCTGTGAATTTCTTGAGAATACGAAACTTATTAGCGACTCTCTCTAATTGTTTCTGGTTACTATCACAAATGGCCACCAGATCAACATTAGGAATGGATTGCAGAATAGGAATATGAATTGACTCTGAAATAGTCCCTGTTCCAACTAACGCAATCTTCATTTTTGTAGACCGCTGGCAACTCTTCGGATCATGTAGTAAAGAGGTCGGCTAAATTTTAGCTTATATTCTCTATAATCGAAATCGAAATCCGCGACGACTTTAAATCTTGTACTACCTAGTTTCTTATCAGCAGCTTTCTTAATGTGGCCTATTGATTTGGGGTTAAGACCAAAAAGCCTCGCACAAAAAGAATCAGCAGCTACTAGATCTCTACTAGCAATTAATAGACCAAGTTTTTTTGGGGAGCCATATGTGGGACCGTAATTACCCTCCATAGCTAAATTCGCATCTATAATTGTCAGATTGGGTTTCATCGCAAGGTTGCAATCTACGATTAAATCGTCCAAAGCATGATGATAAGCTATCTTTCTTTTAGGGCGAAATAAGCCCATTTGGTTTTTTAGACTACATGTCAATTTTGTTTTTACATGTGACTTTAGTTTGGGAAAAGTAATAAACAGATCACATGCTCTTAATATTGAAGGTACATCTAACTGTTTAAAATGTAGTCCATCTATATTAATACCCATCCAGTCTCCGCGTGCTACATTTAAGAATGTGCATTTGTGCTTTTCTATCACTTTATCTATTCCCAGAAATGCAGCGATATTATCTGCATTAACTCCTGTTGCATCATTTTCAAGTATCGTAATACGCGCAGAAGGATAACTAGATTTTAGTAAATCCAGCAAGATGTCCAAAAGATAGGGATCCGTTGTAGAGGCTGTTTCCCATTTTCTATAATCGTTGAGATTTGGCTTAATGCATATGTTACGGAGAGGAGTCGAAGGACCACTCGCCTCTAGCAACCATCTAAATCTTTCTCTTGGATTCCCGCTAATTTTAGATACAAAAACATCCATTGTTAGAAAATTGACAACTTTTCAAACCCAATTTATATCTAGCGTTCCGATATAACTCTGTTAGTTAAACCGTCTATATGGCAATCTTTTAGTTACTTTTAACTCAATGCTAGAATAACATGAGGGAGTTTAAGTCAGAGATATATATCTGTAAACTCAGATGCAACTGATGTTTATTCCAGATGCAAAATCCTTCATCCAAATGAGAAAAAACTGACAGTACGTCTATCAGCTGGACGGCAATTGCAGGAGTCAGTATCATGATACTTTTGCAGCATAGGCAAAACTATTTTTATGTCATTTAGACATAAAACTATCATAAGAAAAATTCAGCAAGTGATAAGATGCAAGATAAGAACCCTTCTATAAGAAACAAATTCGTTGGTCAGGGAATGCTCCTGTTTACTGATCAAATATTGGTATCACTTACGAATTGGCTTTATTGGCTCGTAATTTCTCGATTTGCGTCAACCTCAGAAATTGGTCAGGCAACATCTGTTTATAGCTTGGTGCTTTTAATGGCAATCATTATCCAAATGGGCTTAGAATATCCTCTACTAAAAAAATCGTCATTACACCGCTCACAAATCCTGGGAACTGCACTTGCTATTGAATTGATAATGAGTTCAGCTTCGATAGCTGCTATACTATTTCTTGCTAACACAGACATCTATCATGCATCTTTGGGGGGATATGTGTTGGTGGCTGTTGCATTGCTTGTTCTTTCGCCAATAGGTTTCGTCAGCCGCTTCGCATTGCTTGGAATTTCAGATGCAAGAAGTGTGCTAGTCTTTGATATCGCCGCTACCGGCG
>Ga0126307_10001198_pt1 | contig 17052 bp, 15 predicted proteins | sample Plot28_FD_89955 | JGI IMG/M metagenome (GOLD analysis project Ga0126307, IMG submission 89955) | Serpentine soil microbial communities from UC McLaughlin Reserve, CA, USA - Plot28 | ecosystem: Environmental > Terrestrial > Soil > Grasslands | place: USA: UC McLaughlin Reserve, Lake County... | reverse complement strand
GCGGTGGAGGGCAAGACGCTGACGTCGTGGCCGAGCCTGCGCACCGACCTGATCAACGCCGGTGCCACCTGGGTGGACGAGCCGGTGCAGGTGGACAGCTCGGCCGGCTGGACGCTGGTGACCAGCCGGAAGCCGGACGACCTGCCCGCGTTCTGCCGGGAGGCGGTGCGCGCCTTCGCCGCCTGACCGGGTCCGGCTGACCCGACCTAGGATCCGGGCGTGACCACACCGGTGCCGCTGCGCCCGCCGGCACACCGGGTGAGCCCCGCCGCGCAGGTCCTGTGGATGCTGCAGGGCGCGCTCTTCTCCGCGGCGGTGGCCGCGGCCGTGCTCGGCCTGTCGGTCGGCCTGCCGGACGACCTGCCCCGCGTGCTGGAGGTGGGGCTCGCCGTCGCCCGGTGGCTGCTGGTCCCGCTGGTGCTGGTGGCCACCGTGGTCGAGCCGGTCTGGCGCTACCGGGTGCACCGGTGGGAGGTGACCGAGGACGCGGTCTACACCCTCGACGGCTGGCTCGACCGGACCTGGCGGATCGTGCCGGTCAGCCGGATCCAGACCGTCGACACCACCCGCGGGCCGCTGCAGCAGCTGCTCGGCCTGGCCTCGATCAGCGTGCGGACCGCGTCGCACGCCGGGTCGACCAGCATCGAGCACCTCGACGCGGCGACCGCGCAGGCGGTCGCGCACGACCTGGGCCTGCGGGCCAACCAGGTGCGGGACGAGGCGACGTGAGGCGGCTGGACCCGCGGACCGTGGTGGCCCGGATGCTGACGCTGTCCGCGTTGCGCCGGCAGTGGGGGCTGGTGGTGCCGCTGGTCGCGGTGTTCGGCCTGCAAGGCGGCTTCCGGGTGCTCGGGCTGGCCGGGGTGCTGCTGGTGCTGGTGGTGGTCAGCGGCGGGGTGGGCGCGCTCGAGTGGTGGCGCACCACGTACGCGGTGGACGGCGGCCGGCTGGTCGTCGAGCGCGGGCTGCTGAGCCGGTCGCTGACGGTGGTGCCGCTCGACCGGATCCGTGGGGTGGACGTGCACGCCTCGGCGCTGCAGCGGCTGCTCGGCGTCGCCTCACTGCGGGTGGACGCGGCGGCCACCGGCGGCAAGCAGGACGAGGCGGTGCTGGACGCGGTCAGCGCCGAGGACGCCCGCGAGCTGCGCGACGTGTTGCTGCGCCAGGCCCGCCGGGCCCAGGCCGCCGCGCCCGGCCCGGCCGGACCGGCCTTCGCCGGCCCGGCGGCTGGCCCCGCCGCGGGGCCGGCGGTGGGACCGGCCGCGACGCTCCCGAGCCCGGCGGTGCCACCGGTGCCGGGCGAGGCGGTGGCGGGGGAGGTGCTGGCCCGGTTCCGGCCGCGCTGGCTGCTCTACGCCCCGCTGGTCGGCAGCTACCTGCTCGCCCCGGTGGCCGCGGTCGCCGCCGCCGCCCAGCTGCTCGACGACGTCCACCTGCCGCTGCCGGCGCGGCGCTGGGTCGAGGACGTGGTCGGCTCCCGGCCGGCCTGGCCGCTGGTCGTGCTGGCCGGGCTGGCGGTGCTGGTGCTGGCGGCGGCCGGCGCGGTGGCCACCGCCGCGGTGGCGAACTGGGGTTTCACGCTCACCCGCCGCGGCGGCACCCTGGTCGCCGAGCGGGGCCTGCTCTCCCGCCGACAGGTGTCGCTGGAACACGACCGGGTACGCGGCTACATGCTGGCCGAGCCGCTGACCCTGCGCGCGGTGGGAGTGGCCCGGCTCAGCGCGCTGGTGACCGGGCTCGGCGGCGAGGAGGGCGGCGGGGCCGGAGCCGGCGGATCCCGGCGCGGCCAGCTGCTGCCCCTCGGCCCGGTCGGCGTGGCCCGGGCGGTGGCCGCCGCGGCGGTGCTGCGGTTCGACCCACCGCTGCGCCGGCACCCGCCGGCCGCCCGGCGCCGCCGGCTGGTCCGCGCGGTGCTGCCGTGGCTGCTGCTGGCCGCCGCGCTCGCGGTGGCCGGCCTGTGGGCCTGGGTGGTGGTGGCGGCAGTGCTCGCCGCGCTCGGCGTCCCGCTCGGCCTGGACCGGTACGCCGGCCTCGGGCACGCGCTGGACCGGCACGCGATCAGCGTCCGGTCCGGTTCGCTGCGCCGCCGGCAGGTCGTGCTGGCCCGCCGCGGGGTGGTCGGCTGGACGGTGCGGCAGAGCTGGTTCCAGCGGCGGGCCGGCCTGGCCACGGTCACGGTGGCAACCGGGGCGGGCACGGGCGGTTACGACGCGATCGACCTCGCAGCGGCCGACGCGGTCGCCCTGATGGCGGAGGCGGACCCGCGCCGGGTCGGGCCGCTGACTATTGTGGGTAGATGAGCGACCGTTCGTCCGGACTGGACCAGTGGCGCGAGCTGCCCGCGGCGCAGCAGCCGGACTGGCCCGACCCGGCGGCGCTGCGCGCCGTCGCGGCCGCGCTGTCCGCGCTGCCGCCGCTGGTGGTGCCCTACGAGGTGGACACGCTGCGGACGCGGCTGGCCGCGGTGTCCCGCGGCGAGGCGTTCCTGCTGCAGGGCGGCGACTGCGCCGAGACCTTCGCTGGCGCGACCGAGCCGGCGCTGCGGGCGACGCTGAAGACGCTGCTGCAGATGGCGGTCGTGCTCACCTATGGGGCCAGCGTGCCGGTGGTGAAGGTGGCGCGGATCGCCGGCCAGTTCGCCAAGCCGCGGTCCTCGCCGACCGATGCGCTGGGCCTCCCGTCCTACCGGGGGGACATGGTCAACGACCTGGCCCCGACCGCGCAGGCGCGGCAGGCCGACCCGAGCCGGCTGCTGCGGGCGTACCAGACGGCGGCGGCGACGCTCAACCTGCTGCGCGCGTTCGCGACCGGCGGCGAGGCGGACCTGCAGCGGGTGCACGACTGGAACCGGGGGTTCGTCCGCACCTCTCCGGCCGGCGCCCGGTACGAGCAGCTGGCCCGCGAGATCGACCGGGCGATGGACTTCATGCGGGCCTGCGGCGTGCGCGACGACGTGCTGCGCGGGGTGGAGCTGTTCTGCTCGCACGAGGCGCTGATCCTGGAGTACGAGCGGGCACTGACCCGGTCCGGTCCGGACGGGCGAGCCTACGACCTGTCCGGGCACTTCGTCTGGGTGGGGGACCGCACCCGGGCGCCCGGCGGCGCGCACGTCGAGTTCGTCTCCCGGCTGGCCAACCCGATCGGCATGAAGGTGGGCCCGGCGGCGAAGCCGGAGGAGGTCGCCGAGCTGGTCGAGCGGCTCGACCCGGCGGGTGAGCCGGGCCGGCTCACCCTGATCAGCCGGATGGGCAACCGGCTGGTCCGGGACGCGCTGCCACCGGTGATCGAGAAGGTGGCCGCCACCGGCCGGCCGGTGGTCTGGCAGTGCGACCCGATGCACGGCAACACCGAGGAGAGCCCGAGCGGCTACAAGACCCGCCACTTCGAGCGGATCGTCGACGAGGTGCGCGGCTTCTTCGAGGTGCACCAGGCGTTGGGCACCCACCCGGGCGGCATCCACGTCGAGCTGACCGGCGAGGACGTCACCGAGTGCCTCGGCGGTGCGCAGGAGATCGGGGACGCCGACCTGGCCGGGCGGTACGAGACGGCCTGTGACCCCCGGCTGAACACCCAGCAGGCGCTGGAGCTGGCCTTCGAGATCGCGGAGATGCTCCGCGGCTGAGCCGCCGAGCGGAACCGTCCCCCCGCCCGTCCTCCCGCCCGGCCTGCCCGCCCGGCCTGGACGGGTCCGGCCGGGTGATGTCCGGTCAGCCGGTGCAGAGCAGGGCGCGCACCTCGTCGTCCGTGGTCGCGGCGAAGTCGCGGTAGTAGCGGCCGACCGCGCCGAACGGCCACGGCCGGGCCAGCGCGACCAGCCGGTCGGCGTCCCCGGCGACGGCGTCCCGCGGGGCCACCGGCACCGCGAGGACGAGCTGGGCCGGGCCCTGCGCGCGTACCGCCTGCAGCGCGGCGCGGGCGGTCGCCCCGGTGGCGTAGCCGTCGTCGACCACCACCACCGCCCGGTCGCGAAGCTCTGGCGGCGGGCGGTCCCCGCGGTACGCCCGCTCCCGGCGGGCCAGCTCGGCCTCCTCCACGGCGACGACCGCGGCGACCTCGTCGGGACTGAGCCGGCGGGCGGAGATGACAGCCTCGTTGCGGACCACGACGCCGCCGGCGGCGATGGCGCCCATGGCCAGCTCGGGCTGCCCGGGGACGCCGAGCTTGCGGACGATGAAGGCGTCCAGCGGCGCGCCGAGCCGGCGGGCCACCTCGGCCGCGACGACGACGCCGCCGCGGGGCAGGCCGAGCACGACGGCGACCGCGGGATCGCTGACGGGCCCGAGCACGGCGACCAGCCGGTCGCCGAGCCGGCGGCCGGCGTCGGTGCGATCCGCGAACGGCAGCCGGACCCCGGTCCCGAGCGGCACGCCCGGGACGGTACCCCTCGCACCGCGGCTGCGTCTCTGCTCCCCTCCGCGCAGCAGAGACGCAGCCCGCCGGGCGGGCGGGGAGAAGCTCAGCGAGCGGGGTGCGGAGAGGCTCTCAGCGGGTGGGCGGGGGAGGAGCTCGGCGGGTGGGCCGGGGACGGGTGGGCCGGGGACGGTGGGCCGGGGAGGAGCCAGCGAGTGGGTGGGGAGAGCTCAGCGGGCGGCGGTAGTGGGGAAGCGGGCCGAGGTGACCGCGCTGCGCCGGCCCAACAGCGGCGGCAGGGTAGCGACCGCGACGGTCAGCTCGTCCAGCAGCTCGCCGGACAGCGCCTGGGCGCCGTCGCACAGCGCCTTCTCCGGCTCGGGATGGACGTCCACCATCACCCCGTCCGCGCCGACCGCCATCGCCGCCCGGGCCAGCGGCAGCACCAGGTCGCGGCGCCCGGCCGCGTGCGACGGGTCGACGATCACCGGCAGGTGCGACAGCGCGTGCACCATCGGGATCGCGGACACGTCCAGCATGTTCCGGATCGCCGCCTCGAACGAGCGCACCCCCCGCTCGCACAGGACGATGTCGAGGTTGCCGCGCTGGGCGATGTACTCGGCGGCCATCAGCCACTCCTCGTACGTCGCGGTCAGGCCGCGCTTGAGCATCACCGGCTTGCCGACCGTGCCGACCGCGAGCAGGAGCGGGAAGTTCTGCATGTTGCGGGTGCCGATCTGGAGCATGTCGGCGTGCTCGGCGACCACGTCGACGTCGGCCACGTCGAGCACCTCGGTGACCACCGGCAGCCCGGTCTCCGCCCGCACGTCCGCCAGGATCCGCAGCCCGGCCGCACCGAGGCCCTGGAACGCGTACGGCGAGGTGCGCGGCTTGTACGCGCCGCCGCGCAGCAGGGTCGCCCCGGCGCGCCGCGCCTGCATGGCGGCCGCCAGCGTCTGATCGGCCGACTCCACCGCGCACGGTCCGGCGATCAGCGTGAACGTGTCCGGCCCGACCGGCACCCCGCCCACCGACACCGTGCTGGTGCGCAGGTGGTTCTCCCGGCTCACCAGCTTGTACGGCGCGGTGATCCGGACCACGTCGGCGACCCCGGGCAGCAGACCGACGTCGACGGTCTCCAGCACGTCGTCGTCGCCGACCACGCCGACGATGGTGCGGGTGATCCCGCGGCTGACGAAGGCGCTGCCGCCGGCCGTCTCGACGTGCCGGACGACCTCGGCCAGCTCCGCCTCGCCGGCGGTGGGCGCCATCACGATGACCATGGCAGGACTCTCTCTCCGGAACGAGGAGAGCCCCGGACCGCGGGGGTCCGGGGCTCGGGGTGGGCGGCGGCTAGCGTGCAGGCGGCCGGCCCGACCCGGGGGACCCGGACCGGTCGGCATACCCGAAGACCTCGGCATGTCCGAAGACCTCGGCATGTCCGAAGACCTCGGCATGTCCGAAGACCACTGTGCCGCCTCGCGAGCTCGGCGGTGGCAAGCGCCGCACGGGTGCGCAGGCTAGCAGGTCACAGGCCCCAGATGGTGACCGTCGCGCCGCGCTTGCGCTCGGTGCCCGGGTCCGGCTGCTGGACGATCACGGTGCCGATGCGCAGCGACCGCACCCGGACCTTGAAGCCGGCGTCCTCCAGCCGGCGCCGGGCCGCATCGACCGACAGCCCGCGGACGTCCGGCACCTGAAGCACGTCCGGGCCGGTGGAGACGACCAGCCGGACCGTGCCGCCGCGGCGCAGCGAGCCGCCGTCGGGCTGCTGGGACACCACCAGACCGCGCTCTACTTCGTCGCTGGGCTGCTCGGTCACCTCGGCGGCCAGCCCGGCGCGGCGGAGCTCGGCCTCGGCGTCCGTCCGGGGGCGGCCGACCACGCTCGGCACCGCGACCGTCGGGGGGCCGGAGGACAGCACCACTCGGACGCTCCGGCCGCGCAGCACCCGGTCGCCGGAGCCGGGGTCGGAGCGGATGACCCGGCCGTTCGCGACCGACTGGCTCGGCTCGATCGTGAAGGTGGCGCTGAGGTCGACGGCCTGCACCCGGGCGGTGGCGCCCTGCCGGGTCAGGCCGGCCAGCGGGGGGACGACGACGAAGCGGCCGCTGCCGAACCACCAGGCCGCGCCGCCGACGGTTGCGGTCAGGACGAGCACGACGGCGAGAGCGAGCCAGGCCCGGTGGCGGCGCGGCCGGCCGGCGGCGGTGGCGCCCGGCCGGCCCCGGGCGGCGGGTCCGGGCGGCGGGTCGGCCGGCCCGTAGCGGGGCAGCGCGGCCGTCCGCCGGCCCGGCGCGCCCGGCACCAGCACGCCGGTGGGGTCGGCCGGCCAGGGCGCGGCCCAGCCGGCCGGGGCGGGGACCGCGGCCCGGCCGGGGGAGCGGGAAAGGGGCGGGCGGCCGGCGCCGGTCAGGCCCGGCACGGCGAGGTCCGCCGGCTCGGGGGGTGGGGCGAGGTCGCGCGGCGGGACCCGGCGCAGGCCGAGGTCGGCGCGCACCATGGTCAGCTCGGCCAGCAGCGCGCCGGCGTCCGGCGGCCGCGCGCCGGGCTCGCGCCGGGTGGCCCGCTGCACCAGCTCGTCCAGCTGCGGCGCCAGCTCCGGCACCCGGCTCGACGGGGCCGGCACGTCGTCGTGTACATGCCGGTACGCCACCGCGATGGCCGAGTCGCCCGCGTACGGCGGGGCACCGGTGAGCAGCTCGAAGAGCAGGATGCCGGCGGAGTAGACGTCCGTGCGCGGGTCGGCCGCGCCGCGGGTCACCTGCTCGGGGGCCACGTACGCGACCGTGCCGAGCACCACGCCGGCCTGGGTCGACGTGCTCGGCGCGGCCACCGCCCGGGCCAGCCCGAAGTCGGCCACCTTCACCGTGCCGCCTGAGCTCTCCGCCGCGATCAGCACGTTCTCCGGCTTGACGTCGCGGTGCACCAGGCCGGCCCGGTGCGCAGCGGCCAGCGCGGCCAGCACCGGCTCCAGCACCGACACGGCCTCGTCGGGGCGCAGCCGGCCGCGCCGCTGCAGCACCTCCCGCAGCGTGCTGCCCGCGACCAGCTCCATGACCAGGAAGACCACCCGGCCGGCCGGGGTGTCCTGGGCACCCTGGTCGAAGACCGCGACGGCGTGCGGGTGGGACAGCCGCGCGGCGGTGCGCGCCTCCCGGACGAACCGGTCGGTGAAGGCCGGGTCGTGGGTAAGCGCCGGGGCCATCACCTTGACCGCCACCGGGCGGTCCAGCCGCAGGTCGGTCCCCCCGTACACGGTCGACATGCCACCCCGGGCGAGCAGCCGGTCCACCCGGTAGCGCCCGTCGAGCACCGTCCCGCCCAGCGGGTCGGCCACTGTGGTGCTTCCCACGCGGCGAGTCTAGGTGCGCCGGCCTCAAGCCGGCGCTAAGCCGGCCCGCCCCCCCGCCGTGAGTCGACGGGGGAGTGAGCATCGCAGGGCGCCCAGGCGCCCGAGGAGCGGAGCGACTCCGGAGCGAACCATCGGCACGGAGTCGACGGGGGAGTGAGCATCGCCGACTCCGGAGCGAACCATCGGCACGGCGCCGGTCGTACCATGGACCCTCGTACACCGGGGAGCCCGCCGCAGCGGGCTGAGAGGCGAGCGGACCGGCTCGCGACCCGCAGCACCCGATCGGGGTAATGCCCGCGAGGGGAGGAGTCAAGGATGCAGGACGGCCCGTTGGTGGTGGCCGGCGAGCGGCTGCGCAGCCGGCTGCTGGTGGGCACCGGGAAGTTCTCGGCGCACGAGGTGATGCGGGACGCGGTGCTCGCCAGCGGCGCGGAGATCGTCACGGTGGCGCTGCGCCGGGTGGACCTGGACCGCGTCGGCGAGGGCGACATCCTCGACTTCGTCCCGCCCGGGGTGCGGCTGCTGCCGAACACCTCCGGCGCGGTGGACGCGGCCGAGGCGGTGCGGCTGGCCCGCCTGGGCCGGGCCGGGACCGGCACGTCCTGGGTGAAGCTGGAGGTGACGCCGGACCCGAGGACGCTGGCGCCGGACCCGGTGGAGACGCTGCGCGCCGCCGAGCTGCTCGTCGCCGACGGCTTCACGGTGCTGCCGTACTGCTCGGCCGACCCGGTGCTGTGCAGGCGGCTGGAGGAGGCCGGCTGCGCGACGGTGATGCCGCTGGGCGCATGGATCGGGTCCAACCGGGGGCTGCGCACCCGGGACGCGATCGAGGTGATCGTGGACCAGGCCGGGGTGCCGGTGGTGGTCGACGCCGGGCTGGGAGCGCCCAGCGACGCGGCCGAGGCGATGGAGGTGGGGGCGGACGCCGTGCTGGTGAACACGGCCATCGCGGTCGCCCGGGACCCGGTCGCGATGGCGCGGGCGTTCGCGCTGGCCACCGCGGCCGGACGGCTGGGATACCTCGCCGGCCGCGGCGCCGTCGGCGAGGTCGCCTCGGCGTCGTCCCCCCTCACCGGGTTCCTGTCCCACCCACCCACCGGGTTGCTGTCCCAGCCACCCACCCCGGGGAGCGGCTCCACCGCCGGTGCGGCCGGCCTCCGCCCCGGCCGCGCCGAGGCGGACGTGGTCGGCGGGGGCGTCTGATGGCGCAGCCGAAGGGGCGCTTCGCCCGGGAGCTGGACGCGCTGGACCTGGCCGGGCTGTCCGGCCGGGCCTTCACCGACGCCGAGGTCACCCGGGCGCTGGGCAAGAACCACCTCGACCTGGGGGACCTGGCCGCGCTGCTGTCGCCGGCGGCGACGGCCCGACTGGAGGAGATCGCGCAGGCAGCCCGGGAGGTCACGCTGCGGCGCTTCGGGCGGGCGGTCCGGCTGTACGCGCCGCTGTACGTGTCCAACGCCTGCCTGTCCAGCTGCACGTACTGCGGGTTCGCGAAGGACCTGCCGATCGCCCGGCGGACGCTGACCGTCGACGAGGTCGAGCGGGAGGCGGCGCTGCTGACCGGGCGCGGCTTCCGGCACCTGCTGCTGGTCGCCGGCGAGCACCGGGTCGAGGTGTCCCAGGACTACCTGGTCGAGGTGGTGGAGCGGCTGCGGCCGGCGGTGCCCAGCCTGTCCATCGAGACCCAGACCTGGTCCGACGACACGTACGCCCGCCTGGTCGCGGCCGGGCTCGAGGGTGTCGTGCACTACCAGGAGACCTACGACCGGGCCCGGTACGCCCAGACGCACACCGCCGGCTGGAAGCGCGACTACGACCGCCGGCTGGCCTCGACCGAGCGGGCCGCGGAGGCCGGGGTGCGGCGGCTCGGCGTCGGCGCGCTGCTCGGTCTCGCCGCCGACTGGCGCCGGGACGTCCTCGCCGTCGCCGCGCACGCCGGCTTCCTGGTCCGCACCTACTGGCGCACCGAGGTGACGGTCGCGCTGCCGCGGATCAAGCCGAGCGCGTCCGGCTACCAGCCGCTGGTCCCGGTCGCCGACGCCGAGTACGTCCAGGCGCTTGCCGCCCTGCGGCTCTTCGAGCCCGAGACCGGCATCGTGCTGTCCACCCGGGAGCCGGCGGCGCTGCGGGACGGGCTGGTCCGCATCGCGGTCACCAGCATGTCGGCCGGCTCGTCCACCGAGCCGGGCGGCTACTCGGCGCCCGGCCGGGCCACCGAGCAGTTCTCGGTGTCCGACGAGCGCAGCCCAGCCGAGGTGGCCGCGATGCTGGCGGCGGCCGGCTACGAGCCGGTGTGGAAGGACGCCTTCCCGCTGGTCGAGGCCAGCCGCTAGCGTCCCAGGCGTGGCAGACAAGCGCTGGTACAAGGCCGGCTGGACCTTTCGGCCGGCCGACCACGCGCCGCACGGCTGGGGTCGGCTGGGCGCCTTCGTCGACGGGGTGTACGCCATCGCCGCCACCCTGCTGGTGATCGAGCTGCGGCCGCCGGAGCACGCCGCGCCGGGCGAGCTGGGTCACGAGCTGGCCCAGCTGGCCCCGCAGTACTGGGCGTACGCGCTCGGCTTCCTGCAGATGATCGCCGGCTGGCTGCAGACCCGGCGGCTGGACGCCTGGATGCGCGGCATCGACCACTACGCCACGCTGCTGGTGCTGCTGATCACCGGCGTCTACGCGCTCACCCCGTTCAGCACCGCGGTGCTGGCCCGGGCGCTGGACAGCAACGACAACCTGGGCACCGCGGTCCGGCTGACGTCCGGCCTGCTCTTCGTCGCGCTGGTCGTCTTCGTCGGCCTGCTGCGCTACTCACGGGCGTCCGGGCTGCTCCGAGACGACGTCGCGCCGGACGCCCGCCGGCTCTACCTGCGCAACAGCATGCTGGTGCCGCTGGTCCCGGTGCTCGCCTTCGCCCTGTCCTACGACTTCCCGTGGGTCGGGCTGGTGCTGCTGGTCGGGCTCAACGTGCTCGGGCTACTTCCGCTGGAGTCCCACCAGCCGCCCACCGGCGTCGAGCGCGGACCGATGTCCACAGGCCGTAGGCGCCGGTCGGCACGACCGTGACCAGCAGGACCAGGTAGACGGTGGCCGCCGCGGATCCCCAGCGCACCGAGTCCTCGTAGCGGGCCAGCGCCAGCAGCTCCAGCACTCCGAACACCATGTACGCCACCGCGGAGATCTCCAGCCGCTCCAGGTCGCGCTCGGCCATCGCCAGCAGCGAGGCGATACCGAACGCGGCCAGCCAGGCGGCCACCACCCGGGCGGTGAGCGGGGTCAGCGGCCAGGGCCACAGCGTCGCCGACCGGGCCGGGTCGGCGAAGAGGATCACCCCGACCACCAGCATCACCGCACCCTGGAGCAGGAGCACGGCGGCGAGCCAGGCCGGCAGCGGCTGCCGGCGCTCCGGGTCGGCGCCGGGCATCCGCTGCTGGCGGACCGCGAGCAGCACCAGCGCCACCGGCACGACGACGTAGACGCCGAGCCAGAACCAGGCGGCGAACCGGGCGACGGCCCCGTCCGCTTGGAAGTGGAACCGGTCCCGGTGCAGCAGCGTGGCGACCAGCGTCAGCGCGCTGAAGATCAGCACGGTGATCACCGGCACCCGGGCGTGGGCCCAGGCATGCGTGCGCAGCGCGAGCAGCACCATGAGGAAGCCGGCGCCGTACCCGCCGCCGAGGAACGCCGCGGTCAGTGGCGGCCGGATCGTCCACGCGAACCAGGCGTCGGTGTGCTCGGTGAGCACGTAGAGCTGGTTGGTGGCGAGCGCGGTGAGCGCCACGAACACCGCGAGGAGGACTTTCGTCCCCCGCGTCACCGGGCGCACGTCCCTGCGCTCGCTCTGTGCCCCCCACTCGCCGTGCGAGCCCTCGCGCTCGCTCATGTCCTCACCCCTCCACCCGTTGGGTCCCCAGTGAAGCCGACCGCCCGTCTGCTGTCATTCCCTGTTGGCGAGGCGTGTCTCGCTCCAGCCGGCGGGTCGGGAGACATGCCCTAGGCTCGCCAGCATGCCGGGGGAGATCGCACCGGAGATCACCACTCCGGACCGGCGGGTGCGGGTCTTCGTCTCCTCCACGCTGCAGGAGCTCGCCAACGAGCGGCACGCGGTCCGGGCGGCGATCACCCGGCTGCGGCTGACCCCGGTGATGTTCGAGCTCGGCGCCCGCCCGCACCCGCCCCGCGAGCTGTACCGGGCCTACCTGGCCCAGAGCGACGTCTTCGTCGGCATCTACTGGCGCCGGTACGGCTGGGTCGCCCCGGGCGAGGCGGTGTCCGGCCTGGAGGACGAGTACCTGCTGTCCGGGGACCGGCCGAAACTGATCTACGTCAAGTCCGCCGACGACCGGGAGCCGCGGCTGACCGAGCTGCTGGGCCGGATCCAGGACGACGACCGCGCGGCGTACAAGCCGTTCGAGTCCGCCGCGGAGCTGGCCGACCTCGTCGCCGACGACCTGGCCGTGCTGCTGACCGAGCGGTTCACCCGGCCGGTGCCGGTGGCGCCGGGCGGCCTGCGGTCGGCCCGCCTGCCGGTGCCGCCGACCGCGATCGTCGGCCGCGAGACGGAGACGGCCGCGCTCGGCGCCCTGCTCGCCGAGCCCGATGTGCGGCTGGTGACGCTGGTCGGTCCGGGCGGCATCGGCAAGACCCGGCTCGCCCTGGACGTGGCCACCGAGCTCGCGGCGTCCGCCGCGCACACCCGGACGGTCTTCGACGGGGTGTGGTTCGTCGACCTCGCGCCGGTCACCGACCCCGGGCAGGTGCCGGTCGCGGTCGCCGCCGCGCTCGGCGTCCGCCCGGAGGGCACCGGGCCGGTGCTGGACCTGCTCGCCGACCGGCTGCAGGGCCGGAGGGTGCTGCTGGTGCTGGACAACTTCGAGCAGGTGCTCGGCGCCGCGCCGGCGGTGGCCGCGCTGCTGGCCGCCTGCCCGGAGGCGACCGTGCTGGTCACCAGCCGGACCGTGCTGCGGCTGCGGGGCGAGCGGGAGGTGCCGCTGGCGCCGCTGGCCGTCCCGGCCGGCGGGGCGAGCCCGGCGGCGGTCGCCGACGCGGCCGCCGTCCGGCTGTTCGTCGCCCGGGCCCGCGAGGTGCGGCCGGACTTCGAGCTGACCGCACAGAACGCGGCGGCCGTGGCCGAGCTGGTCCGCCGGCTGGACGGCATACCGCTGGCGGTGGAGCTGGCGGCCGCGCAGCTGCGGATGCTGACCCCCGCGGTGCTGCTGCGCCGGCTCGGCGACCGGCTGGACCGCTCGCTGGACCTCGGCGCCGGGCCGGTGGACCTGCCCGACCGGCAGCGGACGCTGCGGGCCACCGTGGAGTGGAGCCACAGCCTGCTCGGCCCGGCCGAGCGGGCACTGCTGGCCCGGCTGTCGGTCTTCACCGGCGCCTGGACGCTGGAGGGCGCGGACGCGGTGGGCTCGGTCGAGGGGGACCTCGACGTGCTCGACACGCTGTCCTCGCTGGTGGCGCAGAGCCTGGTCAGCGCGGACGAGCGGGCCGCGGACGAGCCGCGGTTCCGGATGCTGGACACCGTCCGGGCGTACGCGCGGGAGCGGCTGGCCGAGCGCGGCGAGCGGGAGGCGACGCTGCGCCGGCTGTCGGACTACCTGTGCGCGTTCGCCGCGGCGGCCGGACCGCGGCTGGAGGGCCCGGACAACCGGCAGTGGGCCAGCCGGGTCGACGACGAGCTGACCGACCTACGCTCGATGACCCGGTGGGCGATCGCCGCCGACGACGCCGAGACCGCCATCCGGCTGACCGCCCCGCTGTTCACGTACTGGTGGAGCCGCGGGCTGCTGTCCCAGCAGAGCGAGGCGGCCGAGGAGGTGGCCGCGCTCCCGTCGGCCGCGCGGCTGCCGCCGGCCGCGGCGGCGCTGCTGCTGTGGGCCCGCGGGATGTTCCGGATCGCCCGCGGCGATCTCGCCGGGGCCGACCCGCTGCTGCGCCGGCTGGTGGCCGCGACCGCCGAGCTCGGCGACGTCCGGCTGCGCGCGCACGCGCTGGCCGGGCTCGGGCTGGCCACCGCCGGCGCGGCGACCGGCGAGGCGCGCGGGCTGCTGGACGAGGCGGTGTCCACCTTCCGGCGGCTCGGGGACCGGTGGGGGCTGGCCTTCGCGCTGTCCACCCGCGGGCAGGTAGCACTGCAGGCCGGCGACCCGGCCGAGGCGGCGGTCCTGCACCGGGAGGGGCTGGCCGCCGCCGAACAGATCCGCAACGACTTCCTCCGCGCCCAGCTGCTCGACCTGCTCGGGCTGGACGCGATGGCGGCCGGCGACCTGGCCGAGGCCCGGTCCCGGTTCGCCGCCGCCGCGGAGGTGCACGGCCGGCTGCTGGACCAGGAGGGCTCGGCGTACTGCCTGGGCGGGTTCGCCGCGGTGGCATTCGCCCAGGGCCGGGCGGAGCCGGCGGCCCGGCTGATCGGCGCGGCCAAGCACGCCCGGCAGGTGGTCGGCGCGGCGGTGTGGCCGGGGATGCGGCCGATGGTGGAGGCGATGGACGCGGCGGTGCGCGCGGCGGTGGGGGACGCCGCGTACGAGGCGGCGCTCGGCGACGGGGCCCGGATGCGGCTGCCGGACGCGCTGCGGCATGCCCGGGAGGTGATCAAGTGAGCCGCCGGCCGGCGGCGCCCGCAGTCGTGGCGCCCGCAGTCGTGGCGCCCTGGGTCGCGGTAGTGGCGCTGGCGGTGGCGGCGCTGGCCGGCTGCACGCCGCCTGGGCGCGGCGCGGCGCCCCCGGCGCCGGTGGTGTTCTTCGGGGCCGAGGTCCAGCGCACGATCGACGCCGAGCTGCCGCGCACCTTCGACGGCATGCGGGTCGGCGCCGCCCGCTGCCCGGACCGGGTCGACCCGCAACAGGACCGGCCCGGCCGGTGCTGGATCACCGTCGAGGGGCTGCCGGTGCGGGTCCGGGTCGACCGGGCGGGCACCGACCGGTTCAAGGTCGCCACCGACCAGGCGGTGATCCCGCTCGCCCGGCTGGAGGCGTCCCTGCAGCCGGCGGTGTCCCGGCAGGGCGGGCAGAGCTTCGCGGTCGACTGCGGCGACGAGGCGGTCAAGGTCTTCGACCCGCCGGGCACGGTGCGCTGCGTGGCCACGCCGGCCCGCGGGGAGGCGGTGCCGCTGGTGGTCACCGTGTCGGACAAGGCAGGCAACTACACTTTCGAATCGGAGAAGGGCTCCTGAACAGCGTCGTCGTCGTCGGCGGGGGACTGGCCGGGATCCGCGCGGCGGCCGAGCTGCGCGCCCGGGGGTACGCAGGTGCGCTCACCCTGGTCGGGGCGGAGGAGGCGGAGCCGTACGACCGCCCGCCGCTGACCAAGGCGGTGCTGCTCGGCGAGGTGGACACCGAGCCGCTGGAGCCCGGCTGGCTCGCCGGGGTCGAGGTTCGCCGGGGAGAGGTCGCCACCGGGCTGGCGCCCGGGGTGCTCCGCACCATGTCCACTGCCGGCGGAGCCGGGGCGTCCACTGCCGGCGGAGCCGGGGCGTCCACTGCCGGCGGAGCCGGGGCGTCCACTGCCGGCGGAGCCGGGGCGTCCACTGCCGGCGGAGCCGGGGCGGCCGGGGAGCTGCCCTGGGACGGGCTGGTGCTGGCGGTGGGGGCCGTGCCGCGGCGGCTCGCCGGCTCCGACGGTGGTGCGCACGTAGTGCGCACGCAGGAGGACGCGCACCGGCTGCGGGCGGCCCTGGTGCCCGGGGCCCGCGTGGTCGTGGTGGGTGCGGGCTGGATTGGCGCGGAGGTCGCGACCGCCGCCGCGAGGCGGGGCTGCGCGGTCACGGTGCTGGAGGCGGCGACCGCGCCGCTGGCTGCCTCCCTCGGCCCGGTGGCCGGCGCCCGCACCACCCGCTGGTACGCCGAGGCCGGCATCGACCTGCGCACCGGCGCGGCGGTGTCCAAGGTGGACTCGCGCGGGGTGGGGCTGGCCGGTGAGGGCCGGGTGGACGCGGACGTGGTGGTGGAGGCGGTCGGGGTGCGGCCGGACCTCGGCTGGCTGGCCGGTTCCGGGGTGGACGTCGACGCCGGCAGCGGCGGCGCGGTGGTGGACGAGGCCTGCCGGACCACGCTGGCCGGCGTCGTCGCGATCGGCGACTGCGCCGCCCGCTGGTCCCCGCGCACCGGTCGCCGGGTGCGCACCGAGCACTGGGACGACGCGCTGCACGCCCCGGAGGTGGCCGCCGCGACGCTGCTCGGCCAGCCGGCCACGTACGACCCGGTGCCGTACGTGTGGTCGGAGCAGTTCGGCCGGTACGTGCAATGGGTGGGCTGGCGGTCCGACGACGGGCCGGCGGTGTGGCGCGGCGACCCGGACGGCGACACCGGCTGGGCGGCGGCCTGGCTGGACGCCGGGGGCCGGCTGACCGGGCTGCTGGCCGTGGACCGGCCGCGGGACGCCAGCCAGGCCCGGCGGGTGATCGACGCCGGCAAGGTCGTCGACCCCGACCGGCTCGCCGACCCGGACGTGCCGGTCCGCACGGCCTGATGGCAGGCTGGACGGGTGCACGATGCTGACCACGGGATCGAGTGGCTGACCGTGCCGGAGGTCGCTGAGCGGCTCGGGCTGCCGGTGTCGCGCGTGCACCAGCTGCTGCGGGACGGCGACCTGGCCGGGCTGCGGGACGGCGGGGTGCTGCGGGTGCCGGCGGCGTTCGTCGCCGGGGACTCGGTGGTCAAGGGCCTGTCCGGCGTGCTGACCCTGCTGCACGACGGCGGCTACGACGACGAGGCGGCGATCCGCTGGCTGCACACTCCGGACGACACCCTGCCGGGGACCCCGGTGGAGGCGCTGCATGCCGACCGCGGCCGCGAGGTCAAGCGCCGCGCGCAGGCGATGGCGTTCTGAGAGGGCCCGGGATGACGGTGACGCTGAACGGCGGAGTCCGCGAGCTGCCGGACGGGACTCGGTTGCTGGAGCTGATCGAGCAGCTCGGGCTGCGGCCGGGCTCGGTGGTGGTCGAGCGCAACGGCGAGGCGCTGCCCCGGTCGGCGATGGACGGCGTGGTGCTCGCCGATGGCGACCGGCTGGAGCTGGTGAGGGCCGTGGCCGGTGGATAGCTCCCCCTCCGGCGACGGCGACGGGGACTGGCGGCGGTCGCGGCTGGCGGACGCCCGGCTCTACCTCTGCACCGACACCCGGCGGCGCACCGGCGACCTGGCCGAGTTCGTGGCGGCGGCGCTGCGCGGCGGCGTGGACGTCGTGCAGCTGCGGGAGAAGGGGTTGGAGGCTCGCGAGGAGCTGGCCGCGCTGGAGGTGGTCGCCGACGCCGCCCGCCGGCACGGCGCCCTGTGGGCGGTGAACGACCGCGCCGACCTCGCCGCCACCGCCGGCGCGGACGTGCTCCACCTCGGCCAGGACGACCTGCCGGT
>Ga0126307_10001197_pt1 | contig 17060 bp, 16 predicted proteins | sample Plot28_FD_89955 | JGI IMG/M metagenome (GOLD analysis project Ga0126307, IMG submission 89955) | Serpentine soil microbial communities from UC McLaughlin Reserve, CA, USA - Plot28 | ecosystem: Environmental > Terrestrial > Soil > Grasslands | place: USA: UC McLaughlin Reserve, Lake County... | reverse complement strand
CGTGCTCGAGGGTGTGATCGTGGTGGTCCTGGTGGCCGTCGCCGTAGCCGTCTGGGTCTGGGTCGCGGTCCGGGTCTGGGTCGCGGTCTGCGTCGCCGTCTGGGTCGCGGTCTGGGTCTGGGTCCGGGTCGCGGTCGCGGTGGTCGGCAGCGCTTCGCCCGACGACGTCTCGTCCTCCGGGCTCGCCGAAGCGGTCGGTGCCGGCGTCGAGTCATCGGTGCGGGTCCGCTCGGCGGAGGCCGTCAGCGACCGGGTCGGGCTGACGCTGAGGGTCGGCGGGGTGATCGACCGGGAGGCCGTGGCGCCGGGGCGTGTGCTCGACGAGCCGTCGGGCAGACCGTCGCCGCCTCCGCACGCGCCCAGGGCCAGGGTGGGGAGCAGGACGGCCAACGCCCCGACGGCAGCACGTCGCGAGCGTGTCGACGACGGGCGGGCCTTGCGCCTGGGCACCATGCGAGAACGCTCCCGCCGCGCAGCGCATCTGGCATCCCCTGAAGCGGATGACGGGGCAGGCGCGGTCACCCGCGAGACGTCGGGGGGGTCGGGCCGCGCCATGGACCCGCGACGAAGTGGGCGTAGCGTCCGATCGACGTCCGTACCGGACGGAACCGGACCCGGGGCAGCGTCGCCCCGCAGCAGGAGGTCGGTCGCCGATGCCGTCGCACCGCTCGCTCACCGCTCGCGCTCTCCTCGTGGTCGCTCTGGCGCTGGGCGGCGTCACGGTCGCACAGGCACCGGCGAGCGCAGCCGAGGACCCGGACCTCGGACCGAACGTCCTCGTCTTCGACCCCGGCATGCCCCAGAGCGAGATCCAGGCCGCGGTCGACGCGGTGGCGGCGGCGCAGGTCGACGACGAGATGGGCACGGCGCGCAAGGCGCTGCTGTTCAAGCCGGGGACGTACGGCACGGTGGAGCATCCGCTGCAGTTCCGGGTCGGCTACTACACCTAGGTGGCGGGGCTCGGACGAGACCCGGGCGACGTCGTCATCAACGGCAAGATCGAGGTCTACAACCGCTGCCTCACCCCGGACTACTGCATCGCCCTCAACAACTTCTGGCGTTCGCTGTCCAACCTGCACCTGAACGTGAACGCGGCCGGCCAGGACGGCTGCCGGTCGTCGGCGAACTTCTGGGCGGTCTCGCAGGCGTCGCCCATGCGACGGGTCCAGGTGACCGGCGCCAACCTCTCGCTGATGGACTACTGCACGGCGGGGCCGCAGTTCGCCAGCGGCGGCTTCGTCGCCGACTCCGCGCTCCCCTTCGTCATCAACGGCTCGCAGCAGCAGTGGCTGACGCGGGACAGCGCGGTCGGCGGCTGGTCCAACGCGGTGTGGAACCAGGTCTTCGCCGGGGTCGAGGGCGCGCCGAGCGACGCCACCTTCCCCGACCCGCCGTACACCACGCTCGAGACGACGCCGGTGAGCCGGGAGAAGCCCTACCTGTACGTCGACGACGACGGCTCCTGGAACGTCCTCGTGCCCGACCCGCAGACCGACTCGCGGGGCACCACGTGGTCCGGCGGGTCGACGCCCGGACGCAGCGTCCCGCTGTCCGACTTCTACGTCGCCCGGCCCACGGACACGGTCAAGACGCTGAACAAGCAGGTGTCGATGGGCCAGAACCTGCTGCTCACACCGGGGGTCTACTCCGTCGACAAGCCGGTCGAGGTCAAGCGGCCGGACAGCGTCGTACTCGGCATCGGACTCGCCACCCTGACTGCCGAGAACGGGTCGGTCGCCGTGCGGGTGCGCGACACCGAGGGCGTCAGCCTGGCCGGCTTCATGGTCGACGCCGGACCCCAGAACTCTCCGGTCCTGATGCAGGTCGGTCCGCCGGACGCGGTCGGGGGGAGCGCCGCGAACCCGACAACGCTGAGCGACGTGTTCTTCCGGGTGGGCGGCCCGCACGTGGGCAAGGCGACGACGAGCCTCGAGGTCAACAGCGACAACGTCCTGCTCGACCACATCTGGGCGTGGCGCGCCGACCACGGCAACCCAGGGGCGTACGGCTGGACGACCAGCACCGGGCGCAACGGGGTCGTCGTCAACGGCGACGACGTGACCGCGACCGGCTTCTTCGTCGAGCACTACCAGCAGCACAACGTGGTCTGGAACGGCGAGCGCGGCCGCACGGTCATGTTCCAGAACGAGCTGCCCTACGACCCTCCGGACCAGGCGGCCTACCAGCACGACGGCATCCTCGGCTGGGCCGCGTACAAGGTCGCCGACGACGTGGCCGACCACGAGCTCTGGGGCGGTGGCAGCTACGTCTACTTCAACGTGAACCCGTCGATCCACGCGGCCCACGGCTTCGAGGTCCCGGTCACCGACGGGGTCCGGCTGCACCACGTCATGACCGTGAACCTCGGTGCCGGCACCATCGACCACGTGGTCAACGACACCGGCGGGGCCGTCACGACCGACGCGATCGGGGTCCCGCAGTACGTCACGGTGTTTCCCTAGGACCAGTCCTCGAAGTCCTCGGCGCGCTCGAGGCTGCCGAAGGCCTGCTGGAGCTCGGCCGGTGGCTTGACCGGCCGGCGCCCGGCGAGGTCGAACCACAGACCGACCGACTCCACGGTGGCGCACAGACCCTGCGACTCCGTGCTGAAGCGGTTGCGCACCTTGAAGCGCCGACTGTCCGGCGACAGCGCGAGGGTCTGGAAGTCGACCGTGAACGGCTCGAGCAGGCGGACCTCACGCCGGTAGACCAGTCGGTCGTCGAGGACCACCGGGCCGATGCGCAGCTCGGCGAAGGTCCGGGCGGTGAAGCCCACCGAGTCGAAGAACAGGATGCGGGTGTTGCTCGCGTAGTCGAGGAACGCGGAGTTCGCCATGTGCTGGTTGAAGTCCATGTCGCGCCACTGCGCCCGGTACTGCTGGATGAAGGCCACCGTCATGACCCGAGTCTGACGAATCGACACGCGCCGCGCGGTAACCGCACGGGCCGTCCCCGCGTCGTCCATCCAGTACCGTCGGCAACCGCGTCGACCGCCGCGTCGACCACAGCGTCGACCACAGCGTCGCCCGACAACGGCGGGGGAACGGAGCACAGATGCGCAGGTCAGTGCTGGTGATGCCGCTGGCCGGGGCCCTCGTCCTGGGCCTTGCCGTGGGGGCGGGCGCGCCGGCCGGCGCCGTCGCGGCCGGCGACGACGCCGCGGTGTCCACCCCCCGCGAGGACCCCTACTACCCGGCCAAGGGCGACCCCGGCGTCGACGCCCTGCACTACCGCCTGCGGCTGAGCTGGTCGCCGACCGCCAAGGTGCTCACCGGCACCGCCCGGATCCGGTTCCGCGCCCCGGTGGCCGAGGACCGGGTGCGGCTGGACCTGGGCGACCCGCTGCGGGTGCGGTCGGTGCGGCTGGACGGGGCGCGCAAGCCGTTCAGCCACCCCGGGAAGAACCTGGTCGTGCGGACCGGCCCGCTCGCCGCCGACAGCCGGCACACCCTCGTGGTCGCCTACCGCGGCACCCCGCGTCCGGTCGCCCTGCCCAGCACCCGCTCCGACGTGCAGACGGGCGGCTGGACGACGACCAGGCGCGGCGAGGTCTGGACGATGCAGGAGCCGTTCGGGGCGTTCACCTGGTACCCGGTCAACGACCAGCCCTCGGACAAGGCGTTCTACGACGTGCGCATCTCGGCGCCGCGCGGGATGGTCGGGATCTTCAACGGCCGGCTCACCCACCGCAAGACCGTGCACGGTCGCACCGTGACGAGGTGGCACCTGGCCAGCCCGGCCGCGTCGTACCTCACGACGATCGCCATCGGCGACTACGTCCGTTACCGCGACCGCGGGCCGCACGGGCTGCCGATCACCTACTGGCTGCCCCGCCGCGACCAGCGCGCGCTGCCGGAGCTGCGGCGCACACCGGACCTGATCCGGTGGCTGGAGGCGCGCCTCGGGCCGTACCCGTTCGATCGCGTCGGCGTGGTGATGGTGCCGTGGGCGTCGGCGATGGAGACGCAGACGCTGCTCACGATGGGCCGTCCGCTGGTCCGTGACCGGCCCGGCTTCCGCAGCGTCCTGGTCCACGAGTACGCCCACCAGTGGTACGGCGACACGGTCACCCCGGACAGCTGGCCGGACCTCTGGCTCAACGAGGCGTTCGCGATGCACATCGAACTCTCCTGGCAGGTCTCCCGCGGCTGGACCACGTGGGCGGACCTGCGCGGATTCCTGGTCGACGTGGACGGTGAGCTGCGCGCCTCGGACGGGCCGCCCGGCGCCTACGATCCCAGCAAGTTCGCCGAGGACTGCGTCTACCTGTGCGGTGCCCTGATGCTGGACCGCCTCGGCAACCGCCTCGGGCCGGAGCTGTTCGCCCAGGTCCTGCGCGAGTGGCCGCAGACCCACCGCGACGCGAGCGTCGACCGCGACGACTACATCGCCTGGCTGAGCGCCCGCACCGGCCAGGACCTGCGGCCGTTCCTCACCGAGTGGCTCACCTCGCCGACGACCCCGGCGACCTGAGGCCGGCTCGACGGAGTTCCGGCGGGGGCTCGAACACCTGTTCGACGGTGTGCCATGCTGGCCGGCATGGCGGGTGGCATGTCGCGACCGCGCCCCACCGTCCCGGTGCCGGTCGCGGTCCGTGGCCGGTCCCCCAACGCTGCCGACGTGTCCGGCGGCCCGGACACCGGGGCGGACGGCGGGCCCGGCCGGCACTGCTGGGTGGCGGACCCGGCCGACGACACGACCGCCCGGCGGGCCGGGCTGCTCGTCGAGTGGCGCCGCGCCGTGGGCGGCGGATGGGAGGGCCGGGTGGTCCGCGTCGCGCAGGTGCGGCCCGGCCGGTGGGCGCTGGTCGAGGAGTGGGTGGACGAGTCGCTGCTGGGCCCGGTCTGAGCGACGTACGCCTCCGCGGGGTTTCGCGAGAGGGTGCGCAGATGACGTCAGCGACCGCACCCGACGACTCTCGCCGCCACCTGGGACCCGTTGCACGTGTCCCCGCCGATCGGACCGTCCACGGATGAGCGAGCAGGGGTGGCGGGCGTTCCTCGCCGCGGAGAGCCTTGACGACTGGGTGGTGCTGCACGGCGGAGCGACTGCGGTGTTCCGCGTCGCGTCGCTCGCCGAGGCGGCGCGGCTGGCCGACGCGGTCGCGCAGGTCCCCGGCCTCGAGGGCTCGGGGGCCCTGCTGACGATCGCGGACGAGCGTCTCACCGTGCGGCTCACCCGCGGCGTGTTCCGGCTGGAGGTGGAGCACGTCGCTCTGGCCCGGGCGGTCTCGGCGGCCGCTCGGGCGCACGGGGCGGCCGCCGACCGTGCGGCCGTGCAGGAGGTGCAGGTGGCGATCGCTGCCGTGCCCGACGCCGTGGACGCCGGCTTCTGGCGTGCTGTCCTCGGCTACGCACCCCTGGCCGAGGACAACGCCGTCGACCCGCTCGGTCACGGATCGACGGTCTGGATGCAGGAGCTGGACCCGGGCAAGCCGCTCCGGCACGCGATGCACGTCGACGTGTCCCTGGCTCGCGACCAGGCCGAGGCGCGGGTGGCAGCAGCGCTCGACGCGGGAGGCCGCGTCGTCCTGGTCACCGACGAGCCGGCGAGCTGGATCCTCGCCGACCGGGCCGGCAACCGGGTGTGCGTCGCCCCGTGGCCCGACGGGTACGGCGTGCCAGACCTTCCCGACCTGCCCGAGCGGTGACTCCTGGCTCAGCCTGCTGACGCGATGTCGACGTCCCCGTCGCTGGTGCTCGCCGTGATGCGCCGCGGGGCGGTCGGGTCGGTCGGCACCGTGACGTCGCTCGACCCGTCCTTGGTCGACACGGTCACGTGGTAGGCGGTCCGGTCGTCGGGCAGCGTCAGCTGCACCGAACCGTCCCGCGAGGTGGCCCGCACCGACCGTGGCGCGTCGGCGAAGGCCAGCCGCACCGACCCGTCCGACGTCGACGCCTCGACCCGGGCCGACCGGATCCCGGAGCCCTCGATAGTCCCGTCCCGGGACGTGAGCCGCAGAGGTCCCGAGACGTCGCGCGCGGTGATGCCGCCGTCCGACGTGGACAGGTCGACCGGGCCGGTGAGCTCGCGCAGCGTCAGGTGGTTGTCGGTGACGCCACCGGTCACCGTCACGTCGGCGGGCACGGTCAGGTGCACCCAGCCGGTGCACGGGAGGCCGGGCGTCCAGGGGCACGACGACCCGACGACGAGCCGGTCGCCGACCTGACGGGTCACGATCTCCGGCTCGCCCAGCGACCAGTGCCAACCGCGGTCCACGGTCACGTCGTCCGCCGACGCCGACCCCGTCACGTCGACCTCCTCGAAGCCGAGGTCGAGCATGAGCACCTTCACGCCGCCGAACGTGGCCTCGCGGCTCTCGGTCGCGCGGGACAGCAGGCTGGCCACCGCGACCGCGTTCCAGGCCACGACCGCCAGGCCGAGGGCGACGACGAGGATGCGCAGGGCGGTGCGGCCGCCGGAGCCCCCGGGGCCGCTGGTCCGGGCCGGCGGGCGGGGCGGGGCGGGAGCCTGGGTGGACATCGTCGTCACTCTCCTGTGCCGTCCAGCCAGCGGAGCACTGCCAGCACCCGGCGGTGGTCCTGCTCGGCCGGCGGCAGGCCGAGCTTGGTGAAGATCGAGCTCACGTGCTTCTCGACGGCACCCTCGCTGACGACGAGCTCGGCGGCGATCCCGGCGTTCGACCGGCCCTCGGCCATCAGCCGGATGACGTCGGTCTCCCGGGGCGTCAGCCCGGCCAGGGGATCGACCCGCCGGCTCCGCACGAGCAGCTGGGACACGACCTCGGGGTCCAGCGCGGTGCCGCCGTCGGCGACCCGGCGCACCGCCTCGACGAACTCCGTGACGTCGGCGACCCGGTCCTTCAGCAGGTAGCCGAAGCCGCTGGTGTGGGACGCGATGAGGTCGGTGGCGTAGCGCTCCTCGACGTACTGGCTCAGCATCAGCACCGACACGTCCGGGTGCTGCGCGCGGATGACCAGCGCGGCGCGCACACCCTCGTCGGTGTGCGTCGGCGGCATCCTGATGTCGACGACGCAGATGTCGGGCAGGTGCTCGTCGACCACGCGCAGCAGCCGGTCGGCGTCGTCGACCGCCGCGACGACCTCCATGCCCGCGTCGGTGAGCAGGTGCACGAGACCCTGGCGCAGCAGCACCGAGTCCTCCGCGATCACGACCCGCACGGGACCTCCACGGTCATCGTCGTGCCGCCTCCCGGCGGGCTGGTCAGGTGGAAGGTGCCGTCGACGGCCTGCACGCGGTCGCGCAGCCCCGCCAGGCCGCTCCCGGGCCTCTCGGCCGCGCCGCCCACACCGTCGTCGGCGACCGACAGGAGCAGTCGGTCGCCCTCGCGCTCGACGTGCACGTCCACGTGCCTGGCCCGCGCGTGCCGGGCGACGTTGGTCAGGGCCTCGCTGACCACGAAGTAGGCGACGGCCTCCGCCGTCGGCGACGGGCGCTGCGGCACGTCGACGTCGAGCCGCACCGGCACCGGCGAGCGGGCCGCGACCGACGACAGCGCCGCGTCGAGCCCGCGGTCGGTGAGCACGGCCGGGTGCACGCCGCGGATGACGTTTCGCAGCTCGGTGATCGAGTCCTTGGCGTCCTGGTGCGCCTGGTCGACGAGCTCGCGCGCCCCTTGGGGGTCGTCCTCGAACTTGGCCCTGGCCCGGCCGAGGTTCATCGCGAGCGCGACCAGCTGCTGCTGCGCCCCGTCGTGCAGGTCGCGCTCGATGCGCCGCCGCTCGGCGTCGGCGGCGTCGACGACGCGGGCCCGGGTCTCGGTCAGCCGGGTGACCTGCAGCCGCAGCGCGTCGGCCTCGCTGGGGGACAGCAGCGCGTGCGCCAGGCGCACCTGCGCCAGGGTGAAGGCGGCCGAGAGCAGGCGGGCCAGGAGCAGCATCACCACGCCGGCCGCGACGCCCGCCCAGACCTCGGCCGTGGACGACCAGTCCAGCCAGCTGACCGCCTCGTCACCGGGCAGCCGGTCGACGTACAGCGGCAGGAGGATGCCGGCGGCCGCCGCCGACCAGAACGACACCACGAGCGCGAACGAGACGGTGCCGAGCGGCAGGAGGAGGAGGCAGTAGCCGGCCTCCTTCCAGAACTCCACCGACCGGGCGCGGACGAAGGTCCGGCGGACCCACCCGCCCTCCGGCACCGCCCGCAGCGGCCGACCGGGCAGCTCGACGTCGAGCAGCGCGGCGGCCCTCCCGCGCTCCATCGCGGCCAGCCCGTGGACCAGCCAGATGGTGGCCGTGAGCACGGGGATGCCGAGCAGGAAGACCGGCATGAGCCCGACCGACAGCGCCAGGGAGGTGACGACCAGCGTGAACGTCACGACGCCGGTGAACAGCCCGGCGACGAGATAGCCCAGCTCCAGCAACGGCCGGAGCACCCACCTGGTCAGCACGACGACAACGCTATTGACCCGGTCGGTCCGGCACGAGCGGGCTGGCCGCCGGGTCCGACCGGGGGTTCTCCCCACCACGACTCGGCCGCTGCCCGCAGAGACGCGGCCGTCCGTGGCACGGACGCTGGAGCCCGTCCGCAGCACCAGCCAGCAGGGGAGCCGTCATGAGCACCGTCACGAAGCCGGAGATCGGCCAGCGGGTCGCCGATCCCCGCCCGACCGCCACCCGGCGGGTTAGCGCCGCCGAGCGCCTCGCGCACTGGAGCATCCGGCACCGCTGGCAGGCACTCCTGCTCTGGCTGCTGCTCGTCGCGGTCGCCGTGGTCGGCGGCGGCGCGGCCGGCACCCGGCTCCTCACCGACGGAGAGGTCGGCGCCGGCGAGTCCGGCCGGGCCGACCGCCAGCTCGAGCAGGCGGGCTACCAAGCGGACATCACGGAGCGGGTGCTGGTCCAGGCCTGGTCCGGCGAGCAGCTGACGCCGGCAGCGGCGCGCGAGGTCGCCGGCGACCTGCGACAGCGGCTCGTCGAGCTGCCGGAGGTCGACCGGGTGGGGCCCCTCGTCCGGTCCGACGACGGGCGGTCGGCCGTGCTGCCTGTCGTCCTCGACGTCGACGGCGCGACCGGCACCGCCGCCGAGGACGTGGCGGACACCCGCATCGAGGCGGTGCAGGCGGCGACCGCCGACGTCGCCCGGGCCCACCGCGACCTGACCGTCGCCGGGGTCGGCGACGCGTCGATCAACCACGCCATCAACGCGACGGTGGCCGACGACTTCCAGCGCGCGGAGACCCTCAGCCTCCCGGTGACCCTCGGCATCCTGCTGCTCACCTTCGGCGCGTTGTTCGCCGCCGGCATCCCGGTGCTGCTCGCCCTGTCGGCGGTGGCCACGGCGATCGGCTTCGCCGCGCTGGTCTCGCACCTGTTCCCGGTCAGCGACACGCTGAGCAGCGTCATCCTGCTGATCGGGATGGCGGTCGGGGTCGACTACTCGCTGTTCTACGTGCGCCGGTCCCGCGAGGAGCGCGCCAAGGGGGCCGACCGCCGGCAGGCCATCGACATCGCCGCCGCCACCAGCGGCCGTGCGGTCGTCGTCTCCGGCATCGCGGTCGTGGTCGCCATGGCCGGCCTGCTGCTGGCCGGCAACGCGGTGTTCAGCTCGATGGCCGTCGGCACCATGCTGGTCGTCGCCGTCGCCGTCCTCGGCTCGCTGACCGTCCTGCCCGCCGTGCTCTCGCTGCTCGGGGACAACGTGGACCGGCCGCGGATCCCGCTCCTGCACCGCCTCCGGCGGCCGGGTGGGGGGCGGTTCTGGCCGACCGTGATGCGGGTGGTGCTCGCCCGGCCGATGGTCTCGATGCTCGTTGCCGGAGCGGCGCTGCTCGCCCTGGCGGCACCCGTGCTCGGCATGCGGCTGGGGGAGTCGGGAGCGGACTCGCTGCCGCGCTCCATCCCCGAGCTGCGCACCTACGACGCCATGACGGCCGCCTTCCCCGAGACCGGCTTCGCGCACACGGTCGTGGTGTGGTCCGGCGCCGACCGGCCGCTGGACGAGCCCGCGGTCCGGGCCGCCCTGGGGGACCTGGCCGGCGCCGCCGACCGGACCGGCCGGTTCACCGGCGCGGCGCAGGCGACGGTCGACGTCGCGCCGGACGGTCGCACCGCCACGCTGGACCTGCCGATGGAGGGCGACTTCAACAGCGAGCAGGCGCAGCAGGGCCTGGACACCCTGCGCGACGAGCTGGTGCCGCCGCTGCAGGAGAACCTGCCTGGGGCGGAGGTCGCGGTGACCGGTGACACCGCCGGGTCGGCGGACTTCACCGCGACGCTGAGCTCGCACCTGCCGCTGGTGTTCGGCTTCGTCCTCGTCGTGAGCTTCCTGGTGCTGGTGCTGGCCTTCCGGTCGGTGGTGGTCGCCGCGACCGCGGTCGCCCTGAACCTGCTCTCGGTCGGCGCGGCCTACGGCCTGATGGTCCTGGTGTTCCAGCACGGTGTCGGCGCGGACCTGCTCGGGGTGCAGGCGAGCGGGTTCGTCGTGGACTGGGTGCCGCTGTTCCTCTTCGTCATCCTGTTCGGCCTCTCGATGGACTACCACGTGTTCGTGGTCAGCCGGATCCGCGAGGCGCACGAGCTCGGCGCACCCACCCGCGAGGCGGTGGCCCAGGGCGTGACCCGCTCCGCCGGGGTCGTCACCAGCGCGGCAGCGGTGATGATCGGCGTCTTCAGCATCTTCGCGACGCTGTCCCTCATCGAGTTCGAGCAGATGGGCGTCGGCCTGGCAGCCGCCGTGCTGATCGACGCCACGATCGTGCGGGCGGTGCTGCTGCCGGCCACGATGGCCGTGCTCGGGCGGCGCAACTGGTGGCTGCCCGGCTGGCTGGACCGGGTCCTTCCTGCGGCTCACTGACCGGCGAGCTCGGCCGGGGCGCGCATCCGCCAGGCATCGGTGACCAGCTCCGCGAGGCGCGCCTCGTCCACTGCGGCCAGCCGCAGCAGGACGAGGGGCGCCTCCTCGTAGCCCGGAGCGGTGAAGAACACGTCCGGCTCGCCGAGGAGCAGCGCCTGCTTCTCGGCCTCGTCGCCCACGAAGAGGACCGCGACGTCGGTCCGGATCACCCGCGGCCGGCCGGGGCGGCGCTCCGGCCACGACCAGACGAAGCCCTTGTTGCCGATCCGGAAGTCGAAGCCGTCGCTGTCGATCTCGACGACGTGCGGCAGGGCGAGCGCGATCCGGCGTACGTCGTCGGCGTCGGCCATCAGTCCTCCGCCGGGGCTCAGCCGAGCAGGCGACGGAACACCCGGTCGCCCTCGTCGTAGGAACCCACGTCGGGGTGCACCTCGTCCACCTGCGCGAAGCCGGTCCGGCGCAGCAGCCGGACCGACGCCTCGTTGCCCGGGTCGGTTGTCGCCCATGCCTCGGTGACCCCGTGCTCGCGGGCGAGGTGGCCGAGCAGCCACTCCACGGCCTCGGTCCCGTAGCCCCGTCCGGACACGGCCGGGTCGAAGAGGTAGGCGATCTCGGCGAGCCGCCCGTGCACGGTCGACTCCAGCCGGCCGACCAGTCTGGCCTCGCGACGTACGGCGTAGTTGAGCCAGACCTCCGACGACCCCGCCGGCGGCCCGGCCGCCACCCGCTCGAGGCGGGCTCGCACCGCCTCCGCCGTCCACGGCCCGCTCGTCCCGATGAAGCGGTGCACGGCAGGGTCGGCGAGGGCGGCGTGCAGCTCATCGGCGTGCTGCGGCCGCAACGGCTCGATGGTGAGGCGGTCGGTGCGCTCCTCGGGACCGGGCACAGGGGGACCGTACCGACTCCCGCCGAACGCCCTCCGGGTGCCGGACTGCCTGGTTACGCTCCGGGGACGGACCACGACGTCGACGGGGGCGGAGGCGGCAGCGAGCGCATGACGAAGCCGACGATCCTCACCGTCGACGACGACCCGACCGTCTCCCAGGCGATCACCCGGGACCTCCGGTCGCGCTACGGCGCCGACTACCGCGTCGTGTGGGTCACGTCGGGGGCCGAGGCGCTCGAGCTGATCGCCGAGCTGACCCTCAAGGGCCGGCCGGTCGCCCTGATCGCGAGCGACCAGCGGATGCCCGAGATGACCGGCATCCAGATGCTGGCGCAGGCGCGCACCCAGGTGCCCGACGCCAAGTTCCTCCTGCTGACCGCCTACGCCGACACCGACGTGGCGATCAGGGCGATCAACGACATCGGGCTCGACTACTACCTGCTCAAGCCGTGGGACCCGCCGGCCGAGCGTCTCTACCCCGTCGTCGACGACCTGCTCGACGACTGGCGCCAGGCCCACCTCGACGAGGGCGCCGACGTGCGCGTCGTCGGGCACCGCTGGTCCGAGCGCAGCCACGACGTCAAGACCTTCCTGGCCCGCAACCACGTGCCGTACCAGTGGCTGGACATCGACCGCGACGAGGAGGGCCGGCGGCTGCTCGACCTGGCCGGGGCGCAGCCCGAGGACCTGCCGCTGGTCCTGGTGCCCGACGCCGAGCCGCTGCGCTCGCCGACGACGTCGGCGGTCGCCGACGCGCTCGGCCTGCGCACCCGCGCCGAGCAGCCGCTCTATGACCTGTGCATCGTCGGCGCCGGCCCGGCCGGGCTCGCCGCCGCCGTCTACGCCGCGTCCGAGGGCCTGCGGACCGTCGTCGTCGAGCGCGAGGCGCCGGGGGGACAGGCGGGGCAGAGCGCCTCGATCGAGAACTACCTGGGCTTCCCCCGCGGGCTCTCCGGTGCCGACCTGGCGCACCGCGCGGTCGCGCAGGCGGCGCGGTTCGGGGCCGAGATGGTGCTGGCGCGCGACGTCGCGTCCTTCGAGGTCCGCGGGCCGGTGCGCGCCGTGCGCTTCGACGACGGTGCCGAGATCGAGGCGCGGGCCCTCGTGGTCGCGACCGGCGTCTCCTACCGCCGGCTCGCGGCGCCCGGGCTCGCCGAGCTCACCGGGCGCGGCGTGTACTACGGCGCGACCGCGAGCGAGGCGGTCCAGTGCGAGGGCGACGAGGTGTACGTCGTCGGGGCGGCCAACTCGGCCGGCCAGGCGGTGCTCAACCTGGCCCGCTACGCCAAGCGGGTCGTCATGATGGTCCGCGGCACCGGCCTCGAGGACACCATGTCGAGCTACCTCGTGGCGCGCATCGGCGAGACGCCCAACGTGGAGGTGCGGCTGCGCACCGAGGTCGTCGGGGGCCGGGGCGACGGCCACCTCGAGGCGGTCACGATCGCCGACCGGGCGTCCGGCCGTGAGGAGGAGGTGGCGGCCTCCTGGCTGTTCGTCTTCATCGGCGCGTCGCCGCGCACCGACTGGCTGGGCGGTGACGTCGCGCGCGACGACAAGGGGTTCGTGGTCACCGGGCAGGACCTGCTGACCACCGCCAAGGGCTCGTGGTCGCTCGCCCGCGCCCCGTTCGCGCTCGAGACCAGCGTGCCCGGCGTGTTCGCGGCCGGTGACGTGCGGCTCGACTCCATGAAGCGGGTCGCGTCCGCCGTCGGCGAGGGTGCGATGTCGGTCTACCTCGTCCACCGCTACCTGGCGACGGTGTAGCCGTGCAGCTCTCCGACCTCCGGGCGCTGCCCCTCTTCGTGGGCACGTCCGACGAGGAGCTGCAGCAGCTGGTCGACCTGGGCGACGAGGTCGGCTTCGCCCCCGGTGAGGAGGTGTTCCACGACGGCGAGCCGGCCGACTTCTGGTGGATGCTGGTCGAGGGCGCGCTGGACCTGGTGCGCAAGGTGGGTCGGGAGGACACCCGGCTGGGCACCATGGACCACCCCGGCCAGTGGGCCGGCGGCTTCCGGGCGTGGGACGCGCACGGCGTCTACTTCGCCACCGCCCGCGCCCTCTCGGCCGGCCGGCTGCTCCGGGTGCCTTCCACGGCGCTGCGCCGCTGGTCGACCGAGCGGTTCCCCTTCGGCGAGCACATCCTCGAGGGCGTCTTCCACTCGGCCCGTGCCTTCGAGTCCGTGGCCCGGCAGCGCGAGTCGCTGGTCGCCCTGGGCACGCTGGCCGCCGGGCTCGCGCACGAGATCAACAACCCGGCGTCGGCGGCGACCCGGGCGGCCGACGTGCTGCGCGAGACCGGCGCCGGCCTGCTCACCGCGCTGTCCCACCTCGCCGCGCACGGCATGACCGCCGAGCAGTACCAGGCGCTGGACGAGCTGCGGCTGGCCGTGCCGCGCCCGACGTCGCGGCCCGACGCGCTGGCCACCGCCCGCCGCGAGGACGAGCTCATCGACTGGATGGGCCGGCACGGTGTCGGGCGCGACTGGGCGATCGCGCCGTCGCTGGCCGCCCACGGGGTCGACGTGGCCTGGCTGGAGAAGATGGACGACCTGCTCGGCGACGCGCTCGAGCCCGGCCTGGAGTGGGTGGCGGGCACGCTGTCCACCGCCTCCATGCTCGACCTGGTCAAGGACTCGACCCGGCGCATCACCGATCTGGTCGCCGACGTGAAGAGCTACTCCCAGCTGGACCGGGGGTCGATGCAGCAGATCGACGTGGCGGAGGGGCTGGAGAGCACGCTCGCGATGCTCGCCCACCGGGTCCCGCCCGGCGTGACCGTCGTCCGCGAATACGGCGACGACGTGCCCCGGATCGACGCGGCCGCCGGCGAGCTCAACCAGGTGTGGACCAACCTGATGGCAAACGCGCTCGACGCGATGGGCGACACGGGGACCCTTCGGGTGTCTACCCGGCCCGGGGGCGACGGCGTCGTCATCGAGATCGGGGACACCGGCTCGGGCATGTCGCCCGAGACCCGCGACCACGCCTTCGAGCCGTTCTTCACGACGAAGGACGTCGGCAAGGGCACCGGGCTCGGGCTGGACATCTCCCGACGGGTGGTCGTGGACCGGCACGGCGGCCAGATCAGCATCCTGGTGCGGCCGGCCGAGACGGTGCTGCGGGTGTCGCTGCCGCGGCGGCATCCCGACAGCTGACCGGCGACTGACCACGCGGGAAGAGTTGCCTGGTCAGCCCGCGGGTCAGCCGGCTGCCTCGCGCAGCAGGTCCTGCAGCGCCTCGACGTGCCTGGCCTCGGTCCAGGTGCCGCCGACGGACACCCTGATCGCCAGCCGGTCGTGCACCCGGGTGTGCGTCAGGTAGGCCCGGCCCGAGGCGTTGACGGCGTCGAGCAGCCGCTGGCTCGCGTCGTCACCGTCGACGTGGGCGAGCGTCACCAGGTTGAGCGGGGTCGGCACCAGCCGCTCCAGCAACGGCTCTGCGTCGACCCACGCGGCCAGGCCCTGGGCCAGGGCGACGTGCTGGCGGACGTGGTGGCGCAGCCCCTCGGCGCCGTACCACCGCAGGACGAACCACAGCTTGAGCGCGCGGAAGCGACGGCCGAGCGGGACCATCCAGTCGCGGTAGTCGATGACGTCGCCGGACTCGGTGGCCGTGTTGCGCAGGTACTCCGGCACGATCGTGAGCGCGGACACCAGCGCCTCGCGGTCGGCGACGTAGAAGGCCGAGCAGTCGAAGTTGGTGAACAGCCACTTGTGCGCGTCGACGACGTAGCTGTCGGCGAGCTCGAGCCCGTCGTGCATCCAGCGCAGCTCCGGGCACACCGCGGCCGACCCGCTCATGGCGGCGTCGACGTGCAGCCAGGCGCCGTACCGCCGGGCGACCTCCCCGACCGCGCGCAACGGGTCCATCGCGGTCGTGCCGGTCGTGCCGACCGTCGCCACGACGAGGAACGGCCGCCGGCCGGCCGCGACGTCGGCGGCCATCGCCTGCTCGAGTGCTGCCGGGTCCATGGCCAGGGTCGAGGGGTCGACGCCGACCGTGCGCAGGTCGGCCGACCCGACGCCCGCGATGCGGGCGGCCTTCTCCACCGACGAGTGCGCCTGGGAGGAGGCGTACGCCGTCAGGCCGGGACGTACGCCCGACCGGTTGCTCTCACCACCGGTCGCGCGCTCCCTGGCCCCGACCAGCGCCACCAGCGACGAGCTCGACGCGCTGTCCTGGATGACGCCGCCGCCCGAGCCGTCGGACCGGAACGCCGGGGGCAGGTCGAGCAGCTCGGCCAGCCAGTCCAGGACCTGCGTCTCGAGCTCGGTCGCCGCCGGCGAGGTCGCCCAGAGCATCCCCTGCACGCCGAGCCCGGCCGAGAGCAGGTCGCCGAGCACCGACGGGCCGGAGGAGTTGGCCGGGAAGTAGGCGAAGAACGACGGCGACTGCCAGTGCGTGACCCCGGGAAGCACCACGTCGTCGACGTCGGCCAGCATCGCCGCGAAGGGCTCTGGCCGCTCCGGCGGGTGCGCCGGCAGGGCGGCCCGGACCGAGCCGGGCACCGACCGGGAGAGCACCGGGAACTCCTCGACCCGCTCGAGGTAGTCGGCCACCCAGTCGACGAGCTCCTTGCCGTGCCGCCGGAACTCGTCTGGCGTCATGTGGAAGCTCTGGCGGTCCGGGTCAGGGGTCACCCGGGCATTGTCCCGGTCAGCCCGCGTCGGCGGCGCGCCGGATCTCCTCGATGTCGATCTTCGTCATCCGGAGCATCGCGGCCATCGCGCGCTGCGCCCGTGCCTGGTCCGGGTCGGCCAGCAGCCGCTCCATCTCGCTGGGCACGACCTGCCACGAGACGCCGAACCGGTCCTTGACCCAGCCGCAAGGCCCCTCCTGACCGCCGTCGGCGGTGAGGGCGTCCCAGTAGTAGTCGACGTCGGCCTGGTCCGCGCAGTCGACCTGGAAGGAGATCGCCTCGTCGAAGCTGAACTCCGGGCCTCCGTTGAGCGCCGTGAACTGCTGGCCGTCCAGCTCGAACTGCACGGTCAGCACCAGCCCGGCCTCGCGCGGGCCGGCCTCCCCGTAGTGCGTGGTGGCGACGATGCGCGAGTTCTTGAAGACCGAGACGTAGAACGTGGCGGCGTCCTCGGCCTGGGTGTCGAACCACAGGCACGGCGTGATGGAGGGCATGTCGTCGTCCTTCCCGAGCGCGGGCGCCTGGTCGGTGCCTCGTCTGCAGGTATAGACCACGGTGACCGCCGGGAGTCATCGCGACCGGCCCGCGGACGTATGACCTGGAGGGGAGCGCGCCGTCAGCGCGCGCTGGTGAGCAGGTCGTCGTCCGCCCACTCTGGGACCGGCTCCGCACTGTCCGCGGCCGCTGTGGCGATCCACGGGCCGCCCAACGCGTCGGGGTAGATCGGTCGTCGCTGCTGGCCGTGTCGCGGTCCGTGCT
>Ga0126307_10001196_pt1 | contig 17067 bp, 19 predicted proteins | sample Plot28_FD_89955 | JGI IMG/M metagenome (GOLD analysis project Ga0126307, IMG submission 89955) | Serpentine soil microbial communities from UC McLaughlin Reserve, CA, USA - Plot28 | ecosystem: Environmental > Terrestrial > Soil > Grasslands | place: USA: UC McLaughlin Reserve, Lake County... | reverse complement strand
TCAGGACGAGGTACGCGTAGCGACGGTTCTGCGCGAGCTGCTCGGGGGTGATGATCCCGAGCCGGGTGATCGCCAGGATGCCGATCGGCATCTGGAAGATCAGTCCCATCACCCCGAGCGTCAGCGTGAAGAAGCTGTAGTAGTCGCGAGCCCGGATCTGGATGTTGAACTGGCTGTCGTTGAAGTTGAGAAGGAACTTGGTCGCCGCCGGGAGGACGACGAAGTAGCCGAACACGAGACCCGCGACGAACAGAAGCGGCACGCCCATCAGGAACGGGACGACCACGCGCTTCTCCCTGGTCGTCAATGCGGGCAGGACGAAGGCGTAGGCCTGGTAGAGGATCACCGGAAGGGCGATCACGAGAGCCGCGTAAGCGCTGACCGTCACGGTCGTGGTGAAGGGCTCGGCCACGCCGAACGTGATCGGAGTCCTGTCGCCGGGCAGCGGCGCATTCGCGACGTCGAGCAGCCGGTCGTTCTGCCAGAAGCAGACCGCGAACGCCACCGCGAATGCTGCGATCGAAATGACGATGCGCGTCCGAAGCTCGTCGAGATGTTCGACGAGCGTGAGCCGGTCCTCGAAGTCGACCGGCCGTAGCCGGGCCATTGCCTAGGCCTTGTTCTCGGAGACGACCTCGCCCTCGACGGGCTCCGCCGGGCTCTGCGTAGCCGCCGGGGTCGGCGGCTGCGGCTGGCTCGCCTGCGCCTGCTGGCTCGCCTGCAACTCGCGCTGCTTCTCCTCGGGGGAATCCTTGTCGGACTCCCCGGAGATCGAGTTCTTGAACTCGCGAATCCCGTGACCCATCGACTTGCCGAGCTCCGGAAGGCGCTTCGGCCCGAAGATGATCAGGACGATGATCAGAACGACAGCTATCTCAAGCGGTCCCACGTTGGGCATCGAGGCGGATGTTAGCGGCAGGGGGCCCGTCCGCCGACAGGGCTTACCCAACGCTTATTTGCGGACTCGCTCGCGAAAGTTGAGGTAGAAGCGGCTGGCGGTCGGCTCCGCTTGCCCCTGGTACTTGCTGCCAGCCTCGGTGCCGCCATATGGATGCTCGACCGAGCGATCCATTCGCATGAACGAGATCTGCCCGATCGGCATGCCGTGGTAGATCGTGATCGGCAGGGTGGCGAGGTTCGAGAGCTCGAGGGTGAGGTTCCCCTCGAAGCCGGGATCGACGAAGCCGGCGGTGCTGTGGATGACCAGCCCGAGCCGCCCAAGAGAGCTCTTTCCCTCGAGGCGCGCGACGAGGTCATCGGGGAGGCGGACCCGCTCGAGGGTCTGGCCCAGGACGAACTCACCGGGGTGGAGCACGAATGGCTCCTCCTCCTCGACAGTGACCAGCTCGGTCAGGTTCTCCATCGGCTCGCGAACGTCGATGTACGGGTAACGGGAGTTGTTGAAGACGCGAAAGCTGCGGTCGACGCGCATGTCGACGCTCGAGGGCTGCACGAGCGACTCGTCGTAGGGGTCGAAGACGAGGCGGCCGGCGCCGACCTCCTCCTTGATCGTCCGGTCGCTCAGAACCATCGAACCAGTCTATTCGGCAGGGGTGAAGAGACTCACTTTTGGGCCTAAAGGAAAAGCTCCGGGAGCCGATATGTCCCCCAGGATGGGACTTCCAAAGCGGACAAGGACTCAGATCCCGGTGGACACGGAGCACAAGTCCGCCGAGGGAATGCACGCCTGCCCCGAGTGCTCATCGATCCTGGTCCAGCCGGTCAACTGGCACGAGCAGGGCGACGGCGCCTGGAACGTCGAGCTCCGCTGCCCGGAGTGCGAGTGGTGGGGCCAAGCGAGCTACACCCAGTCCGAGGTCGACTACTACGACGAAGAGCTGGACCGCGGCGGCCAGGAGCTGATCGAGGATCTCCGCTCCCTCACCCGGGCGAACATGGAGGACGAGGCCGAGCGCTTCGCGATGGCCCTCGCGAGCGACAGCATCCTCCCCGAAGACTTCTAGCGCGAACGCAGTACCACTCCAAATAACGAGTCACCTCCCTGCTGTGAAGAGCGGCCCCTCCGGGGGTCGTTCTTCGTTCAGGCGTACCGCTCGACGACCCCGTCGGCGATCATGCCGAGCAGCTCGCGCTCCTCGCCGGAGAAGTCCGGTGAGTCGAGGATCTCCTTGGCCCGCTTGATCCCGTGCTTCGCGCGGTCGCGGACGGCTCCGAGGGCGCCGGTCGCCGCGATGCGGTCGCAGACAGTCTCGACGGCGTCGCGGCCGAGGCCGCGGAGCTCAATCGACTCGAGACCGGGGTCGCGGCCGCGCGCCAGAATCAGCGGCAGAGTGACGGTGCCGTCGATCAGGTCGGTTCCCCGCGCCTTGCCTGTCCGCTCGGGTGGGCCAGTGACATCGAGGACGTCGTCGAGCAGCTGGAAGGCGAGACCGATCTCGCGACCGAACGAGGCGAGCTCCTCCGTTCCCGGCTTCCCGGAGGAGATCCGGCCGAGCCGGCATGCGGATTCGAAGAGGCGCGCGGTCTTCAGCGAGCAGCGCTCCAGGTAGCGCTCCTCGGTGATCGAGGTATCGAAGGCATCGTGGCGCTGAGCGAGCTCACCGAGGGCCAGTGCGACCGAGGCAGAGCTGAGCTCCGCCACCTCGGCCTCTCCGCCGTCGACCGCCAGCTCGGCGAAGGCGCGGGAGAAGAGCAGGTCCCCCACCCCCACGGCGCGGTCCCGCCCCGAGCGGGCCACCACCGTGGGGCGGCCCCGCCGTACCGGCGCCCCGTCGAGGACGTCGTCGTGGACGAGCGTTGCCATGTGGACCATCTCCACGGCCGAGGCGACCCGCACCGCCCGATCGCCCGCTCCGTCGCCCGCGGCCATCAAGACCAGGATCGGGCGCAGCCGCTTGCCACCGGCGGTCAAGGTGGCCTCGGCCTCCTCCCCGAGCCTCGGGCCATAGCCGGCGGAGAGCTCGGCGAGCCGGCTCTCGACGTCCGCCATGCGCGCGGGCAGCCAGGCGCTTGCAGCGTCCATCACGGCCGTCACGGGCGGGGGTACGGAGGACCGCGTCATTTGGCCTTGGTCGCGCTGTGGATCGCGATGATCCCGCCGGCGAGGAGCATCCAGCGGATCTCCGTGAAGCCGGCGGACTCGATCATCGCCGCAAGGCGCCTCGGCTCAGGGAACGTCCGGACCGAATTCGGCAGGTAGCTGTATGCGTCCGAGTCCCCGGCGAGCGAGCCGATCACCGGGACCAGGCGATCAAACCACAGCGAGTAGAAGCTCGCCAGCGGCTCTCGCTGCGGGCGTGTGATCTCGAGGATCACCAGCCGGCCGCCCGGCCGCAGCACGCGCGCCATCTCGGAGAGCCCCTCGGGGAGGTCGGCGAGGTTGCGAGCGCCGAATCCGATCGTGACGGCGTCGAAGCTGGCGTCGCCATATGGCAGATCGAGTGCGTCCGCCCAGCCGAACTCGACGGGCAGGCCCTCCTCGCCGCTCTTGCGCCGCGCGAGCTCCAGCATCGGCTCGGAGAAGTCGCTGCCGACGACGCGACCGTCCGGCCCGATGCGGCGCCTGAGCTCGAGCGCAAGGTCTCCGGTGCCGCAGCAGATGTCGAGCGCGTCGGAGCCCGGGCCGACCTCGGCGCGGTCGACGGCCCTCTGGCGCCACTGATGATGGAGCCCGGCCGTCATCGCCGAGTTCATCAGGTCATAGACGCCGGCGATCCGGTCGAACATCCCGCGGACCTCGGTCGCGAACTCCTCGGAATCGCGGCTCGGCACGCCGCTCTCGGCCTCGGTGCCGGGCGAGACACTCATACGGCGAGGTTAGAGGCCGGGCTCAGTTGAGCGACGCGAGATACGCCGTCAGCGCCTGGAGCTTCTGCGGGGACAGGGCCCCATAGGACGGCATGATGCTCGGCCCGACCTCGAGCGAGCGCGCGATCGCGTTCCGGGGGATCCGCGCGCCGATATGCGTCAGCTCCGGCCCGGGTCCGTCGTTTCCGTTGTCCCCCAGCTTGTGGCAGGCCAGGCACCCCGATTGGGCGACCACCTCCTGCCCAGGCTCGAGAGCCGCCGAGGTCTTCAGGTCCACCTGGCTCGGCGGACCGGCGGTGGCTCCCAGGAAGGTCAGGTACGCCATCCCGATGATCACCAGGATGCCCGCCGTGGTGGCGATCGGCCTGCGTTCCGGGCGTCTCTCCGAGTTGCGGTCGTAGAAGGGCAGGAGCAGCAGCAGGACCATGAAGAGCGTGGGAAGGCCGATGGTCGCGATCGGGGTCGCCCACGGCGGCTTGATCACCCGCAGCAGCTCGAAGAGGAAGAAGAAGTACCACTCCGGCCGCGGCGTGTAGGTGGTCGTCGTCGGGTCGACCTTCGGGCCCTGCTCGGCGCCGAGGAGGATCGAGAGCCCCACGATCACGAGAGCGACGATCAGCATCATCGCCGTGTCCTTCATCACCGCGTACGGGAAGAACGGCTTGCCCTTCTTCTTCAGGGCCTCGTATTCGCGGAGGTACTCCTCCTTCTCGTGCCGGTTCAACCGACCTCCTCCTTGCGGAGGGACTTGGGCCGGTCGGCTCGCATCCAGGGCGGTGCCGTGGTGCCGAGCTTGACCACGAGGTAGAGATGCGCCCCGATCAGGGCGATGATCAACCCGGGCACTAAGAGCATGTGGATTGCGTAGAACCGGGCGAGCGTCGTGGCGCCGATCTCCGGGCCGGCGCGGAGGAAGTCAGCGAGATACGGCCCGACGACCGGGCCCGTGCCCGTGATGTTGTTGGCGACGATCGTCGCCCAGTAGGAGCGCTGGTCGAAGGGGAGCAGGTACCCGGTCAGCCCCATGACGAGCGTGAGGATGATCAGGACCACGCCGATCACCCAGTTGAGCTCCCGCGGGTACTTGTAGGCGCCGAAGAAGAAGGTGCGCCCCATGTGCAGGAAGATGCAGATGATCATCACCGTGGCCCCCCACTTGTGCATCCCCCGGACGAATTCCCCCATCCAGACGTCGTTGGTCAGGTGGGTGATCGAGCCGTAGGCCTGGGTCGGCGACGGCGTGTAGTACATCGCCAGGAAGACGCCGGTGAGCGCTTGGAACGTGAAGGCGAAGAGGGTTGCGGAGCCGAGCGTGTAGAACCAGTTCGTGCCCTTCGGGACCTTGCGGTAGAGCATCCCGGTGAGGAAGCTCGACCCGCCTGTCCGCTCGTCGACCCAGCCGATGACGTCGCCGCCGGCCTCCTTCGCCACGTCGACGGGGCCAGCGCCGTTGCCGTTCGCGCCGTTGCGCCGGCCCGGGGGCAGGGGCCGGCTCAATGGGCCTGGCTTTGGAAGCTTCGGCACGCGATCTCCTAGGGTGGCGGCGGCACGGAGGGCCGCGGCGGGTAGAGGTACTCCCAGACGCCGCCGGTGAACTCACCGGGGTCGCGGGCGCGGACGGGATCGAGGCTGTTGGTGACGCTGTAGCGGGGACCGAGCTCGACCTGCCCGTTGGTGACACGGGTCTGGAAGCGGTCGAGCGGCCGGACGGGCGGGCCGCCGATGCGCTCCCCGACGAAGCCGTAGACGCCGCCGTGGCACGGGCAGATGAAGTTGCCGGCGGCCTGGACGAAGTTGACCGGACAGCCCAGGTGGGCACAGCGGGTGGAGATCGCGATGTACTCGTCCGAGCTCTCGGGGGGGTACCCCTTCTTCTTCGCCTCCGGCGAACCGGTGATCTCGGGGTTGCCCTGGCGAATGAACGCGGTGGTCTTGCCGGTCTCGCCGATTCCCTCGACGGCCGTGATCACCACGGCGCGGTAGGTGTCCGGCGTGAAGTCTGAGGTGGGCCCAACGGCCTGCCACGGCGAGTCCTCCTCCTCGAAGAGCGGGGCTGCCGCGAAGCCGATCGCCGGGAGCACGATGGCGGCCCCCGCGATCCCGCCGAGTGCCTGGACACCGACCGTGAAGGCGGCGCGCCGATTCATGGATTCACCCTCGAAGTAGCCCGCAGGGTCCGGGCGGGGAAGCCCCTTCGGTGCCCCCTGCTTGTCGTTTCCCTCTTCAGCCATGGCGCAAGACGTCCTCTGAAGCGAAGCCTATCGAGTCGGCTGCGCGTCCCAGCGCATCGCCGACGCCCGCCTGGCGAGCCGTTTTGGTAGCGCTTTCGATCAGCCGCTCGGCGGCATCGGGATCGCCTCTTCTCAGCGCCTCCTTCGCGTGCTCGTGCTCCGGAGTCGACCCGGCGGCGACCGAGACAACGGCCGCCAGCCAGAGCGCTCCCGCGAGACGGTGCGGGGCGCGGGCTCCCGCCTCGGCGTGCACCTGCGCGGAGAGGCTGATCAGGTCCGCGAGCTCCCGCACCGCTTCGAGGTCTCCGCGCATCGCCAGGCGCTCGAGGCCCAGCGCGTAGAGGTAGTCGCCCGCAAGCAGCCGCAGGTCCGGATCGGCCTCCTCAAGCAGCCTCGGCGTCTCGTAATGCAGGAGGTAGCCCTCTCTGATCGCCTCGATCAGCAGCGTGTACTCGTCGGGTGCCTCCGCGGCGCGCGGTCCTGCAGCCGCGAGCAGGCCGAGCGCCGGCTCCTCGTCGGAATCGCGGACATACGGCAAGATCACGTTCTCGCCGTCACGGAGGAGAGACGCGAGGGCGCCGAGGGAGGTCACTGTCGGGGCCATGCGCCGCGAGGTTAGCCGGGAGCGGCCAGGCGGAATGCCTCCCCCGCCGCCTCGATCGTGCGGTCAATCGCCTCCTCGTCGTGGGCCAGCGAGGGGAACCATGCCTCGAACTGGGAGGCCGGCGGATAGATCCCGCGGTCGAGCATCGCCCGGCAGAAACGGCCGTATGCCCTGGCGTCGCATGCCTGGGCACCGGCGAAGTCGCGGACAGGCTCGGCGCTGAAGAAGAGGGTCAGCAACCCCGGCGCGCTGGCGACCTGGACCGGGAGGTCGCCGGCGGCGCGTCGGAGCCCGGCCGCGAGCCGGGTGGTGGCGGACTCGATCCCGACGTAGGCCGGACCATCGAGCTTCCGCAGCGTCGCGAGGCCGGCGGCGACCGCGAGGGGATTCCCGGAGAGGGTTCCCGCCTGGTACACGTCGCCCGCGGGCGCGATCCGCTCCATCAGCTCGCGCCTCCCGCCGTAGGCAGCCGCGGGCAACCCACCGCCGATCACCTTTCCCATCACGGTCAGGTCGGCCTCGACGCCCAGGAGCTCCTGCGCTCCCCCGCGCGCGACGCGAAAACCGCTGATCACCTCGTCGAGGATGAGCAGCGAGCCGGATTCGGCGGTGACGTCCCTGAGGGACTCAAGGAATCCCGGGTCGGGCGGGACGACGCCCATGTTCGCCGGAATCGGCTCGGCGATCACCGCCGCCGGTCGGCCCCGCGAGATCGCCTCCAGCGCCGCTTCCTCGTCGTTCCACGGCACGACGACGGTGCCTGCGGCCTGGGCTTCGGTGACGCCGGGGCTCGCCGGGACCCCCGCAGTGGCGAGACCGGAGCCCCCTTCCGCAAGCAGCCCGTCGACGTGTCCGTGGTAGGCGCCGGCGAACTTCATGACGGTCGTCCGGCCGGTGACGGCCCGAGCGAGCCGCAGCGCTGACATTGTCGCCTCGGTGCCGGAGCTGGTCATCCGGACCATCTCGACGCCGGCGAAGCGGTCGACGACCTCGGCCGCGAGATCCACCTCCCCCTTGGTCGGCGCCCCATAGCTCGTCCCCCGGCCGGCGGCCTCGCGGACCGCGTGGACGACGAGGGGGTCGGCGTGACCCAGGATCAGCGGACCCCACGAGGAGACCCAGTCGACGTAGCGATTGCCGTCGACGTCCCAGATGTAGGCGCCCTCGCCTCGTTCGATGAAGATCGGATCGCGGCCGATCGAGCGCATCGCCCGCACCGGCGAGTTCACCCCGCCGGGCATCACCTCGAGCGCTCGCCGGTACAGCTCCTCCGACCGGCTTATGAGTGCTCAGCCTCCCAGCGGGCGTAGTCGCCGGTGAAGTAGTGGAGGCGGATCTTCTTGAACTCCGTCGAGGAGTAGAGGACCGCTCGATCGTCCCCGTGGAGATCGTGCTCCTCGGCGATCCCGTCGAGGATGGCGTCGCACTCCTCCTTGGAGCGGCCGTGGGCCATCGTGAAGACGCTGTAGGGCCAGTCGGCGTAGGTGGGCCGCTGGTAGCAGTGAGAGATCCCGCGGACGGCTGCCATGCGCGCGCCGACGTCGAGGATCTGGTCCTCGGGAACCTTCCAGACCCCCATCCCGTTCGCCGAGAACCCGGCGCGGCGGTGGAAGAGGATGGCGGCGACCCGGCGCAGGATCTTGCGGTCGACCATGCCGCGCAGGTGATCGAGGAAAGCGTCGGTATCCATCCCGACCTCCGCGGCGGCGGCGTCGTAGGGCCGGTCCGTTACCTCCATCGGGCCCTGGAGCGCGCGGATCACGGCGATGTCGACTTCGTCGTAGGGCTGGCGCTCGAGCTCGCGCGGCGGGGCTGCCTCGACGGCGGCCGCGAGCTCCTCGGTTCCCCCCTCCATCTCCAGGTTCATGTTGATCTTGAACAACTGCAGAGTGGGCAGCTGCCGGATCGACTCGGCTCCGGTCAGCCGCTGGAGGACGTCGAGTGTCCCCTGAAGCCCGAGCTCGGAATCAGGCGGGGTCGCGATCGTGAACCAGAGGTTGAACTCGTGGGTCCGCAGGTAGTTGTGGGAGACGCCCGGGTGTGAGTTGATGATCTGCGCCGCGCGGTGCGGATTCTCCGAGTCCACCTTGGCGGCAACCAGCATCGAGCTGTACCCGAGCGCCCGCGTGTCGAAGATCGGCGTGATTTCGCGAATGATTCGCTCGTCGAGCAGGCGCTGGGTTCGTTCCTTGACGTCGTCGGGATCGAGTTCCGCCTCGGCCGCGACGAGGTCGAATGGCCGGGGGTCGAGCGGGTAGCTCGACTGGAGCAGGTTCATCAGCTGCTTGTCGGTCTCGTCCAGCGGGACGGCCGCGCCGCCCGCGCGAGAGCGCAGCTTCGGCTTCGCCGTCGCGGTGGTGATCCCGTCGGGCGGCTTGTTCACCGGCGTCGACCCTCTGAGAGCCAGGCGGCGGCATCCTTCGCGTAGTAGGTGATGATCATGTCGGCCCCTGCTCGGCGGATCGAGGTGAGCGACTCCATCGCGGCGGCCCGCTCGTCGATCCAGCCGTTGGCGGCGGCGGCCTTCAGCATCGAGTACTCGCCGCCCACGTGGTACGCGGCAAGGGGGGCGCCGGTCGCGTCCTTCACCCGGCGGATCACGTCGAGGTACGGCAGCGCCGGCTTCACCATGACGACGTCCGCGCCCTCTTCGAGGTCGAGCTTGGCCTCGCGGACCGCCTCGTCGGCATTGGCCGGGTTCATCTGGTACCCGCGGCGGTCGCCGAACTCCGGGGTCGAGCCGGCGGCCTCGCGGAACGGGCCGTAGAACGCGGAGGCGTATTTGGCGCTGTAGGCGACGATCGGCACCGAGGAATGGCCCTCCTCGTCGAGCTGACCGCGGATCGCGCCGATTCGGCCATCCATCATGTCGCTCGGCGCGACGGCGTCGGCGCCGGCGTCTGCATGGGAGATGGCGGTCTTGGCGAGGAGCTCAATCGTCAGGTCGTTGTCGACCTCCTCCCCGCGAACGATCCCGCAGTGCCCGTGCGAGGTGTACTCGCAGAGACAGACGTCGGTGATCACGACGATCTCGGGATGGGCCTCCTTCAGCGCCCGGACGGCCATCTGGACGACGCCCTCGCTGTCATAGGCCTCGCTGCCGACCTCGTCCTTGCTGGCGGGAATGCCGAAGAGCAGCACGGCGCGGACCCCGGCGGCGGCGATCTCAGTCACCTCGGCGACCGCCTCGGAGATCGAGAGGCGCTCCATGCCCGGCATCGACTCGATCGGCTCGCGGATGCCCTCGCCGGCCGTGATGAACATCGGCTGGACCAGATGGTCCGCGGTCAGGTCCGTCTCGCGCACCAGGTCGCGCAGCGGCTCGGTTTGGCGCAGGCGCCGCAGTCGTGTGACCGGAAAGCTCACACTGGTGATTCTAGGGTGGTGACTTCGCCATCAGGGGCGACGGCTCTCTCACTCCGAGAGCCCGGCAGCATCGAGGCCTTCCTCCCAGGAGAAGTACACCTGGACGTGCGCCACCTTGCCGCCGCTCAGCTGACAGACCCAGGCGACCGGCTGATCGATCGGGTCGACGCTGCCTTTGATCCGGCCGCCGGTGAGGAGAAGAGCGATGACCCCAGCTTCCGAATCGATGAACCGCTCCGGATCGAGGCGGTACTCATCGAAGTTCTGGGTCCACTGCTCGGCCAGTCTCCGCAACCCGGCATGTCCTTCGTAGAGATGGTCCTCGAGCCACTCTGGAGGGCCGACCCATTTGATCTCGGAGTCGAAATACGGAAGCTCCGCTTCGACGCCACCGCGGTTGAAGGCCTCGACGATCCGGCGGATGACGTTGACGTTCTCCTCAGACATGCCCGCCGAGTATCTACGCGAAGCGCCGCAGCGCCAAGCGCGCGATCACCAGGTAGCCGAGGGTGAGGAGCGCCAGGTGCAGGAGCGGTAGGCCGAGGTCCGGTCCCGAAGCGGAAAGCGCTCCCGAGAGCGCGTCGACCGCTGCGCGGAATGGAAAGACGCCCGCGATCACGTGGATCACGTCCAGAAGCCCCTTGCTCACGGTGCCCGAGGGGACGAGGGAGATGAAAGCCACAGGCAGCGCGAGCGCAAAGGCGAGCAGCGCGCTGGCGCGCACCTCCTTCGCCGCCGCACCGATCGCCAGGCCCAACGCCGAGGACGCGACTCCCGCCAGGAGGATCGCCGGGACGATCAGGTAGATCCGGCTCCAGGAGATCGATTCGAACGGGCTGATCGCGGCGAGCATCAAGAGGGTCACGATCAGGGCCGCGCCCGTGCCGAGGGTGGCCTTCTCCACCAGCAGGCCGGTGCGGCTCACCATGCCCCGCGTCAACCGCGTGTACGTGTTCTCCTCGCGCTCCAGAGCAAGCGAACCCGAGACGAGCAGGACGGTGACGAAGAGCAGCGTGATCGCCGCCGCGACCGCGACCGCGAAGGTGTCGAGCGGTGGGACGCTGCCGGCGATCACCTGCCTGTCGACTGCGATCGGCTGGCGGATCGAGGAGAGGAGGCTGTCGGCCAGGGCGAGGTTCTGTCGGGCCAGGCGGGCGAAGTCACTCACCTCCGAGACCTGGGCCCGCTTCTCGGGCGGCAGGCTCGCCTCGACCTCGTTGAGGATCTGCTCGGCCTTCTGCAGTCCGAGGATGCGGACCGTCTGGTTGAGGAACGGGATCTCGAAGGACCCGCCGTTGGCGAGGATCTGCTCGTAGTTCCCGGCGACGTCGCTGATCTTCTCGGAGATCAGCAGGTTCGCCTCGGTGAGCAGGGAGCGGATCCGGTCGTCGACCACCTGGGACTTCAGCGGATCGTCGTCGTTGACGATCACGTCGACGGTCGCCGGCTCGCTGGAGTTGGTACCGAGCTCAGCCTGCAGCTTGCTGATGAAGTCGGCCGGGAGAATCAGGCCGCCGAGGACGTCGCCGTCCTTCACCTTCTGCTCAACGTCCTCCCGGCTGGTCGCGGTAACGCACTCGATCTTGGCGCAGAGCTGGTGGCGGGCCTCGTCCTGGCTGAACCCGCTGCCGCCAAGGTCGAGGCCGGCGCCGTTCGGGATCTGATTGAGGAACGCGACACGCGGCTTGTCCGGGCTCCGCGAGATCGCCAGACCGATCAGGACGGCCAGCACGATCGGATAGACGACCAGCAGTCCCGTGACGAGCGGCGAGCGGCGCAGCAGCTGGAGGTCCTTCACCAGCAGCCAGCGCATCAGTGGCCCTGCTTTCGCAGGAAGCGGACGAAGTCGTTCTCCGGGTCGGCGACAGTCCCCTTCGGGCGCGGCCCGGCGGCGCGCCTCATCTGGGCGAAGCTGCCGTCGAAGATCGTCTCGCCGTCGGCCAGGACGACCAGACGATCGCCGTAATGGCTCGCCTCCTCGATCTGGTGAGTCGAGTAGATCACCGTCGTCCCGCCCTTCGCGAGACCCGCGACGAACTCCCAGAGGCGCACCCGCTGGCTGGGATCGAGGCCGGAGCTGGGCTCGTCGAGCAGCAACACCGACGGGTCGCCCAGGAGACCGATTGCGATGTTGATGCGCTGCTGGTTGCCTCCCGACAGCGAGGAGACCTGGTCGTGGCGGCGCTCCTCGAGTCCAGTCTGATCGAGCATCCGGTCGACGATCCCGTCGATGTCGTCTGCCTCCTCCATCCGGGCGAACAGCCGGAGGTTCTCCTCCACGGTGAGTCGCCGATAGAGGCCGGCCTGCTGCGGGACCCAGCCGATCTCCCCATTCGTCCGCTCGATCCGCCCGGCGTCCTGCCTGGCGATTCCGGCCAGGATGGAGAGCAACGTCGTCTTGCCCGCGCCGTTCGGCCCGAGCACGGCGAGCAGCTCCCCGCGCCCGACCTCGAAGCTCACCTCCCGCAGGGCGGCGCGCTCGCCGAACGACTTGGAGAGGCCCTCCACCTCGAGCACGGGTGTGGCCTGGCTCATCGCGCGAAACCTAGCGGCTGCAAGGCCGCGCCATCCAGGAGCGACGGGCGAAGCCCGAAGCGACTTAGGTGGCGCGGTCGTCGGCAGCCGCGACTGATGGCGAAGCCGTCTATAGCTACGCTCGTCGGCCTGATGCGCCTCCTCTTCATAGGGGACGTCGTCGGCAAGCCCGGTCGAGAAGGCCTGGCGGCGGCGATGCCCGGGCTGCGAGCCGAGCGGATGCCCGACCTCGTCGTCGTCAACGGTGAGAACGCGGCCGGCGGCGTCGGGATCACCGAGGACACCGCCTCGCAGATCTTCGACGCCGGCGCCGACGTGATCACCCTCGGCAACCACACCTACCGGCATCGCGACGTATACGCATACCTGGACTCCGAGACGCGGATCGTCCGCCCGGCGAACTTCCCGGCCCAGAACCCCGGGCGCGGGCACACGATCGTCGAGGCCGCCGGCATGAGGGTCGCCGTGATCAGCCTGAGCGGCCAGATGCACATGCAGGTGGAGCGCAATCCCTTCGCAGCGGTCGACGAGCTGCTCGAGTCACTGGCCGGAGCCGCCGACGCGGTGATCGTCGACTTCCACGCCGAGCTCACCAGCGAGAAGGTTGCGATGGGCTGGCACCTCGATGGCCGCGTCGCGGCGGTGCTCGGCACCCACACCCACGTCCCGACCGCCGACTACAGGGTGCTGCCGGACGGTACCGCGCACATCGCCGACGTCGGCATGACCGGCTCGCGAGCGGGAGTGATCGGCGTGAAGCGGGAGCAGGCGCTACGCGCCTTCAAGACGCAGATGCCGGTGCGCTTCGACGGAGCGGACGAGGACATCTGGATCATGGGTGTCGCGGTCGAGATCACCGACGACGGGCTCGCTCGCGGGATCGATCAGATCCTCCTCCCCGTCTCCACCTAGCGGGACCGTCCCCGCCGCCAGCAGCGCGATCAGCAGGAAGGGCAGGAACCAGGGGATGTAGAGGTAGAACCAGTGGTCGACGGTGAGCTGCATCCCGATCATCACGGCAGCTCCGAGGGCGGCGACGGTGACGTGGTCGCGCCGGCGCGGGCGGAACGCGACCGCCAGTGCGAGCACTACGACCGCGCCCTTGACCACCGCCTGCAGCCAACCGAGGGAGTGGTCCTGACCCCAGATGCTGAAGGGAGAGTCGCGGCCGCCCTGCTCGGCGAGCGTTCGGTGCCAGAAGGTCGAGAGGCCGGGGTCCTGTAGCGCCTGGAAGCAGACGACCAGGATCGTCAGCGCGAAGGCGATGGTGAACGGGATGATCACCTTGAGGTAGCGGCGGATGGGTCCTGTAGCCGTAGCTCCGTACGTCGCGAACATGGGGCCCAGGGCAAGGGGTGCGAACTTCGTCATCGAGGTCAGGGCAAGCGTGATTCCGCGTGGAACCGGCGACGTCAGGCAAAGGAGGGATGCTGCGAGGCCGAGGGAGACGAGGGTATCGTTGGTGTTCGATTCCAGGGCGAAGGCGGTGTAGGGGCATGCCGCCCAGCCGAAGCAGAGCAGGACGCCGAGTTCGGTGCCGCGGCGGCCGCGGCGGAGGCGACGCCCGATCAGGAAAAGGGCCCCGATCGTTCCGAGGTCGAAGAAGATCGAGGCGGCATGGGCCGCGGGGAGGTCGTCCCAGGTCCCGCTCCAGGGGAGCACCTGCTCGAAGGGGACGTAGGCGTAGTAGGCGACGGGACCGTAGGTGTCCCCGGATTGATCGTCGTCGGGGAAGTTGTCGTAGATCGGCTCACGGTCTGCGATCCGGTCGGCGCCGATCGCCCCCGAGTAGCCGACGTCGATCACGTTCGAGTCGACGACGTTCAGCGTGATCCGCCCGGCGACGAGGACCACCGTGATCACCGCCAGGACCGCGATCGGAATCGACGGGCGCAGGCCGGAGCCGCGGACGCGGCGTACCCCCAACCAGAGAGCGCGCGCGAGCAGATAGAGGAGCGCCGGGTAGGCGAGAGGAACCGAGAGGCCGATGTTGCCCTCGTTGAAGAAGTAGTGCGAAAGCCCGAAGCCCGCGACGATCACGAGCAGGTCAAGGTGGGCCAGCCGGAACGGGCGCCGCCAGTCAAGCAGCCCGAAGAAGAAGAGGGCGCAGAGCGGCAGCCAGATGTACGGCGCGTTCACCATCCGGCCGAAAGCCCCGGGGTACCCGCGCGCCATCCTCCAGGCCACCTGATAGCCGCTCCAGGACTCCACGGTGTTGCCGGTCACCGGATCGATCACGACCTGCACGAGCTGATCGTCGCCGGCGAAGAAACCCACCTCCCAGAGGCCGGTCGAGTCGTTGCGGCTGGCCGACGGGGCGAGGTTCGGGTGCTCCTTGGTAGCGGCGACCGCCTTCGGGTCCTGCTTCGCGAGCTCGATCGCCTTCGACTGCGTGACCTTGTGGGAATCCGCTCCCGCGAGACCCGGCGTGAGCAGCGTGGCGGCGAGAGCTAGGCAGAAGACGAGGGCGATCGCCCTCAGTCGTCGTCGAAGGTCCACAGCTTGTTGCCGACGAAGTTGAAGGGCATCGCGATCGCGACGGCGATCGCCTGGGCCGGCAGCTCGCTCATCCCGCCGCCGACCAAAAGCTTGAGGGCGATCAGGTTGACGATGAGCGCCAGCACGCTGACCGTGAAGAACCGGGCGGCCTGGAAACCGGCATGCCCATGCTTGGCGTCGAAGGTCCATTCGCGGTTCCACCAGAAGTTGTTCATGACCGCGACTGCAAAGGCGATGACCGCGGCGCCGATGTAGTGGATCTCGAGGAGGCCGTTGACGAGGGCGAACACTGCGAGGTTGACGAGGTACCCGGAGGCGCCGACCAACCCGAACTGCATGAGCTGGAGCCAATTCCCCGGCTTCAGGGTTCCGCGGCCGATGCGCTTCGCGGTCTCGACCGGGGGGCTCATCCTTGAGGCCTTCCGCCGTCCACCCCGAAGTGCTCGAGGATCACCGGCGCGAGATCGCGGAGAGCCCATTGCGGCCGTCTACCCGGGCGCTTCGGGCCACAACCGACGAAGACCGCGGGGGCGAGCGAATCGCCGCGGCCCAGGGAGCCGTGGCTGCCGCCGCCCGCGTGACTGACGCCACCCCAGTCAACACATTCGTATCCCTCGGTCGCCGAGATCAGGATGTCGCCGGCGTGCGGCGAGGTGAGCGCCGACCAGAGGCGCGCCAGGGCGTCCGGATACTCCTCGGACTCGAAGCGACCCCGGGTGATGTCGGCGTCGACCGCCTCCGGCTCCCCGCTCACCACCCAGTTGTTTCCGCGGAGGTCCCGCAGCTGGCCGCCGGGCCGGAAGCGGAACTCCCGGCCATCGCGCTCGACGACTGCCTGGACGGTTGCCGGATCCTCCAAACCGACCCCCTCACGCAGCACCGGCGAGCCGTCGTCCCTGGCCAGCCAGGTGACGATGTCGACCCCGGTGAGATCGCGGAGGCGCATTCGCGCACGCTCGTGCGTCCCGGGATGGCGACGGCCGGTGTCGAGGATGTAGACGGCACCGGCTCGCGACGTGGGGCTGACGGCGATCTCGGCCTCCTCCGGGCGATCGGTGTTCGGCTGCAGGACGGCCCAGTCCTCGGCGAGCGCGTCGGCGAGCGGGAGCCCGTGCTCCACGCCAGTCTGCGCGTGGTCGGCGGTGAGCACGACCGCATGCTCCTCCAGGAAGGCGTCCAGGCCACCCCCCGCCTCCACGATCCGCGCGAACGCCGCGTCGGCCCTGCCGATCGACTGGACCTGCGCCTCCGGGCCGTGGCGGTGCGAGTGGAAGTCGTTGTCGGGGAGGCTGAAGAGCAGGAAGTCGTATGCACCCTCGGCGACGAGGCTCTCGGCGACGCAGGCCGAGTACTCGTCCCGGGTCCCGGGCCGGGTGAAGCTGGGCCCGCAGCCGGTGGATCGGCTCGCGTAGATGTCGCCGTAGAAGAACTCGTCCGGGCCCCAGACGGCGTGGCGGAAGTTCGCAGCGGCAGCCGCGCGCTTCACCAGCCCCTCGAGGCCGAGCTGGTGGCGCTGGCGCCCCCGGTAGATCAGGAACGGGGTCGCCGCGGTCCGGATGCCAGCATCACCCAGTCGCTCGAAGACCGTCTGCGCCTGCCAGCTCAGGTGATCGAGGTTCATGTTGTAGACGAGGTCGTACATCGCCCGGAACAGGCCGAAGGTCCTGGTGGCCTCGAAGGAGGATCCGTACTCGATGTAGCGACGCTCGAGGCGGTGGTACCAGTTCATGCCCATCACCCAGTGGCCCGCGGGGCCGAGCCCCGTCATCATCTCCGAGCTCGCCACGGGAGTCACCGACGGGAAGCTCGAGACGACATCCGTGACTGTCCGGCCGCGTTCCACCAGCGCGGCGAATGTCGGCGCGACGTCCTCATCGATGGCACGCATCAGCATCTCCGGGTGCATCGCATCGACGACGACGAGGACGAGCTTCCGAGGCACGCTAGTACGGCAATCCGGCTGTCGGGGACATCTAGCGGAGGACCCGCAGGCCCTCGTGTTTGCGCTCGGCCCGGCGGCGGCGCGCGAACCACAGCCAGATCAGGGCAACCAGCACGACCACG